>WNGI01003978.1_pt1 | contig 30288 bp, 30 predicted proteins | sample 5400621 | NCBI WGS metagenome assembly WNGI01 (sample SAMN13153374, study PRJNA577476) | soil metagenome | isolation source: 20 cm soil or saprolite under Garry oak tree replicate 1 | place: USA:California | collected 2016-06-15
AAATGCCGCGAGATCCAATGGATCGACGCGGCATTTGAGTTTCTGCGATCCGGTCTCCGATACCGCACGATCCGGTCGCCGATACCCGCTGGCCGATAACCGATGACCGAGGCCCGAGAGGAAAATGGAAGCCAACTTCTGGATTGGCCAAGCGATCATAGCCGGAAGCTTTGCACTGATTGCCTATCTCGCCGGCCGGCTTGTCGAAGCCACCGACCTCAAGGTGAACTACACGCGAAAGATCAACTTCTTCGCGATTTTCCTTTTGCCGCTCCTCCTAAGTCGGCTCCTCCCGTACGAGAAATCCTTCCTGACGATTGCACTGCGATCTCTTGTCGGAGCCGGCATGTTCATCGTTTTGATCGAGCCGGTTCGCAGGCGCGTGCCGATGTTCGCGACGATGTTTCGATCATTCGACCGACCTGAGGACCGCCCGCACACACTGATGTGGCTGAGTACGCAGATCATCGTGGGCAATCTCGTTCTGGTGCCAATGGGTTGGCTTTTCGCAAAGCGTGGCATTTCCGAATTGATGTTCGTGCCGGTGCTCATTCACGGAATCGGTGACGGACTCGCTGAGCCGGTAGGGATTCGCTGGGGTCGTCACCGGTATTCGACGCGAGTGCTCCTGAGCCGAGAGCGTCGTTTCACGCGCAGTTATGAAGGGAGTGCGTGCGTCTTCATTGCCGCTTTACTCGCCGTTCTTCTTTTCCATAACAGCTTTACCGTCGCCCAGCTCGTCGTAGCGCTCCTGACAATCCCACTGATAATGACGCTCGCAGAAGCCTGGTCGCCGCACACATGGGATACGCCGTACATGTTTTTGGCGGGAACGGCGTCGCTACTCGCCGTGAAGGCGCTGATCTGAACTCGATCGAGCTCGAGTAACTACGGCAACAGCGCTCGAATGTCGTCGCGCAGAGCGTAGAAAACCTGAGCGCTGAAGCGATTCTCTTCCGTCTCTGAGTTTCCTACGAAATCTCCCATCGCTTCCGCGCCGAGGCGTCCGAGGAATCGTAAGATCGCACTTTCCTGAACAACGGTCAGACTCCGTCGCGCGACGATTGTGTGGTTCCCCGGATTTTCGTGAAGCACCAGCCTGAACATCGCGCCGCCTCCCTGAAAGGGACGCTTGAGCGGCGTGTGAATCATGAAGCTCACCGCGGCCGGGAGTTTCCAATCCGGCTCGCGCGTGAACCTGAGGAGCCAGCCACGATCGTGATCGCTGTCGATGACCGATACGTCGGCAACCAGGGCATGATAGCCGACGGTGAAAAAAAGAATCCTCGTTGTGAAGTCTGACGTCAGCTGAAGATCGTTCGGCATTGGACGCACCGGCCCGTTGAGCGGAGCGAAGTGACCGTTCAAGCTTCGGAGGCGGAGAGTCATATAGTTGTCGTCGCCGTTTATTTCGATCCATCGTCCGCCTCGCTTATCGGTCACGAGCGCTTTGTACTTCGCGGGCGTGACGTACTTGTCGAGATACTTGGCGAAATCCGGAAATGTCTTGCGCATTCCGTCGGGAATCAGCCGAACGCCGAGTAGAATAACCGTCGCCGATTCCGCATCACGCGTCGCGACCAGCGTATCGAGTGAAAAAAGACGACCCATTGCTGCGGTCGTGCGCGGAAAATTCGTGCGATAGTCCGCGCGAAGATCGGCAACCGACCGATTTTCGCCCGAGAGGATCAGCTTCGATATGACATTGGCGAATTCGTCGGGCTTGATGCGCCCGGCGGTGATGTCCACGTTCGTGAGCCACTCGAATTGATCCTCGCCGAGGCGCCGGAGGCGAATGTAGTGGCGGGAGTCGCCGGGGTCGTTGGGCGGAGTGGCTGGCCAGGGTCGCGCGGTGAAGAGGTAGCGATTGTTCGCGAACTCGCCGTCGATCGTGACGACTCGCGTCGTGTCGCCGTACCAGGCAGTCCAGACGCTGGTATCGTTGAAGATCTGCGACGGAGTGAGCGCTTTTTTCCCGAGCTTTCCGCGTGCGATGAGAAACTTCGGCGAGCGAGTGACGTTGGTAAATCGCTGCGCGATTCCGCCGAAGAGATCGTCGGCGTTGTTGCGCGCGGAGGCGGCATTCGTTCCAAAGGCAGGTGCGACATCGCGACATGCGCCGAGTGTGAGTATCGCAGCGGCGAAGGCGAGGATTGATTTTCGGGATTGATGAATCACGGGTTGAGAAACTTCAGCGATGGATCGGCGGTGCGGAACCCCGGCGATTGATGTGAGGTAATCAACCGGCTAATTTGGAATCACTGCCTCGGGAACTCGCGAGGCACTTTTTTGCCCCTTGGTGTAACTGGCAACACGTCTGACTCTGGATCAGAAGAGTCCTGGTTCGAGCCCAGGAGGGGCAACTTCAACGGCAACCTTACGGTTGCCGTTTTCGTTTATCGCAGTTGTTCGTTCGCTGTCGGGAACGGGGCGGCCGGGTATGGACCAATACCCCGTCGTTCATAAAGGGCGGCCCAGAAGTCCGGTGGTCCGTCGCTCTCCTCGACTCTGTTGGTAACGGGTTTCACTCCATGCTTCAGATACGCGGCGATCGCCCACAGCTCCTGGTCGGTCATGTGTCGCCAGCTCGGCCACGGCATCGGCGGAGCGAGATAGTGCGGGTTGTCCGGGAAATTTCCCTGACCCGGTATCGTCGACTTGATTTCCACGTCGGGCGTGTCTTCGGGGCGTAGTCCGTAACGGAGCGCATTGAAAATCTGTCGCTCGCTGAATCTCCCGAGACCGGTGGCATTGTCCGGAGTCAGGTTTCTGGCTCGCGTGATGTAACATGGTTTCGCGGTGGGATTATCGATGTTGCACGCACCGACATGAAAAGGTTCCGTTGGACTCATCGTTCCCGCGAGCCATCCTTTGTTCGCGGGATTGTGAAAGCCGCCATGACAGCCCCCGCAATCATGAGTGATAACGAGCTGGCGGCCGAGGAGAACCTGGTCGCTGGAGCCTGGCGCGACTTGTATGTCGCCACGGCTAGACACAGCGGGAGTCGAGCTGGTGCAAGAAGCAATTACAAACACAGACAAAAGGGGCGCAACACGGCGGCATGAAATTCGTGAGGCTTCCATAGTTCCCCCCTGATCAATTGATTTCGAGCGCAGCCATCATGCCATGAGCCGAGCGGCACTCGTGCGGTTGGGCAATACGAAAAACGGCGGCTGAAAAACACGGTCGCCGTTTTTGGTCGCCGGCACGCGGTAACCGATGGCCGCTGCGGGTGGACCGGTGTCAATCCGCGTGCACATGGACGGGGATGAGGGTGTGCGACGAGCTAGCGGATCGTGGTTGGAGCGGCCTGGCGCGTGACGACATTTTCCAGCCTCCGCCAGAAACAGAAAGTGGTCCCGGCGTTCCGGTGCTGCCCACGCGAATGGCCGCTGTCGTTGCAACCGTTGTCGCGGGAGGGACGGGGGTAGCGCAGGCGACGAGTGACGACAGGCAAAAAAGAAGTTTTGGAAGTGCTTTGCTCAGGGTGTTCTCCAATCAAATGCCAATAGTTGAGCTAGAATCTCATCGCCACGGATAATCCCGGTCCTGTGGCGGAAAGGTAGGGAGCAACATGAATTGAGTTGAGCGGAGTCTCCGCCGTTTCGTCGCTCGGTTCGGGACTCTTCGCCGGTGTTGCCTCGGCACGACCCTTTCTTACGACGATTTTCGCGAACGACTCGCCGAGAGCAATTCCCAGGGGATAATCGCTCGCCCAGTGCACTTTGTTGTTGAGCATCTCGATGCCAAGAAGACTCATCATCGAATATCCAAGGGGCCTGATGAATCGATATTCAGGATAGTTGCTCGTGATGACGGTCAATGTGGCCATGGCAGTCGCCACATGACCGGACGGGAAGGCGTCATAGTGCGGCGTGTGACGAGCGTAATCAGCCTGGTTCGGGAATATTCTCCACTCTCCCCCGCGCTCGGTGCTCACGAACGGGCTCTCTCGGCCTGTGAGATGTTTGAGAAGCTGGGTGGCGAATCCGGTAGTGATGATTGCTTCCGCCAGCTCGCTCGCCGTCTGCTCCGCACGGTTGTCGTTTTTTGCAAGGCCGTATGCGAGAAAGGATCCGGCGATCGAAAAATGAGTGAAGCCATCGCCGATGAAATACATCGCGGTCCCGAGGTTGTCAGGTGCGGCTATTGGCAGTTCCAGTTTCTTGCTGCCGACGGAAAGCGACAAATGCGCGTAGGTCTTCTGATGACTGCTGTGCGACAGGCCGAGTTTGTCTCCAAGCGAGTAGACGCGATCCGTGATGTGCTGATCTCCCTCGATGAGAATCGCTGTCTCCAACACCATCTCGCCGATCTTAGGTACGTTCTTTTTTTGGAATGTGGTTCTCGAGTAGTCCGCGATGTCGCCGGGGAAGTTCCGGATGAACGCAAACGCCCGGGGTTTCTTGAACGTGTATTGGGCGGGCGATTTGCTCAGCGAATCAATTCTGTCCGGCTGTTGCGCCAAAGCGCGACAAAACGGCGCGGCCGTGAACAGGAGCAAGAAAAGGCTGCCTTCGACTCCGATTATGCGGGGCACGCCCGGAATATGACTGGGAAGTAAGAGACCAGCAATCGAGTGCCGGCTCAGCTTCTCGTATATCCGGTACCCGCAGCAACTGGTATCTTCAGTCATCGAGATTGCTTCTTTGATGGGCCCACGATCTTCCCCGAGGGTCACATGCAATACAGAATTCCGGCGATTCTGGCTCTTGTATCATCGATGTCGCTTGTCCCGATTGCTGAGGCCCAGAGTCGTTCCAACAGTCGAACGTCCGCAGCGCCAACTTTTCAGCAAATGCCTGGAGCGCTCACACAAATCTCTGTCTCGTGTGGCGTTTGGGGCGTCAATAGCTCCGGCCAGGCCTTTTACTACAACGACGTGAACCACGGGTGGATTGGCGACGATCATTCTGATGTCGTCTTTAGCCAAGTCGTCGCCGGCGGCTCTGATTCGTTCAATGACTCCTGGGGATTGGCTGCGTCGCATATCCCGTACAGCCACGGTGTCAGCAATTCTTCCGACGGGTCGCGTATGAGTCGAACAAGATTTTTCGATACAGGAAACTGCAGCGGGATCTCCTTCAAATACCAGGATCACTCGTTCAGATCGCTTCACTGGGCGGAAACTTCGCGGTTCAGGCATGGGGTTTGGATAAGGCAAACCATATCTACAGGTTTGAGGAAGCGGCCGAGGGGCACGGAACCTTCGAGCAGGTTCCGGGAGAACTGATTCAGATTGCTGTTGGACGAGGGGTGAGACCAACCGAAGTTTGGGGAATCAACACGGCGCACCAGATCTTCAGATACAACCAGAAGACATCAGCGTTTGAGCAAATCCCCGGTGCTCTCGCAAAAATTGCTGTGGGACTCGATGGCGTATGGGGACTCAATGACGCGGGCCAGATATACCGATTCAGGGAAGCGACAAATTCTTTCGAGCAAGTACCCGGGAATCTGACGCAGATCGCTGTTGCCCCATATTGCAATGACGGGGTTTGGGGAATCAACAGTAGAAATGAAGTTTTCAGATTGAGTGTCGCAACTGATGCAATGCAGGATCGGCATTGACCGATGAGCAGGCTGCAAGCCGGCGTCGTTCGCTACCGTTCCCTAGCCGTAGCGATAAGTCAGGCACTCAGCATCGAGCCGGCGCCTGATTGCAGAATTGGCGGGGGTCGAATCACGGTGACGTTCCGCCGCCTTGTCGCAACACGCTGGCCTGAGGAAGAGCAGATCGAGTTCGCACTGGAGGCCGCCGCAATAGCGCGTACCGTGATTGCCAACGATCATCGACGAGGCGTTAGTAGACGCGCTAATCGCGCGATAGTTGTGGTCTATGAAGACACGACACTTGTTCGAGGCTGCGAAGTAGTCGCACGATGGGAGTGCGTCGTGCCAGTACGAGCTTAGCTGCAGGAAACTCGTACTTGCCACTTGCCTCTTGCGCAAGATATATCGTCCGACATATCTTCTCGGCCGTAACGATATATCGCCAGTAGTATCGAGTTACCTTTAGGCACTCGGCAAACTGGCTAACTCAAGCTCGAGAGGAAAAGAGTCAATGCGACACGGTCACTGCGGTACCGGCTACGGATGGGCGTTCTCAATGCGCCCGGAAAACTTCGGATTCGACCCGGGAGCATTCTGGGCTGGACGTGGAAAATCACGCGGCGGCCCATTCGGTGGCGCCCGAATGTTCGATCAGGGTCACCTCAAGTTTGTAATCCTTCGCCTGCTCTCCGAAAAACCGCGACACGGCTACGAGATCATCAAGGAAATCGAAGAGCGCTTCGGCGGCATGTACTCGCCGAGTCCCGGAACGGTTTATCCTACCCTCACTCTTCTCGAAGATCTCGGCTACGCGCGCGCCCTTCCCGAAGAGGGCGGCAAAAAGATCTATGAGATCACCGACGAGGGACGGAAACATCTCGAGGAGAATCAGCCGCTCATCGACGACATCTTCTCGAAGATCGCTGATTTTGCGCAGAGCATCTTCGGCGAGCCGATGATGGAAATCCATCGCGCGATGAAAAATGTCGGTCGCGCGGTTTACGCAACGAAAAGTTCGTCACGCACCACTGAGCAAATCGCGAAGATCAGGGAAATTCTGAATCGCGCAGCAAACGAGATCGAAGCGCTCTAATTTGGAATTATGCGGCGGTTAGCGCTCTCGACAGTTCTGATAACGGTCGCTGGAGCTTCGACGGTCGAAGCCCAGCGGCCAGATTCGGCTGTAATTAGTTCCTCGCCGCTGTTCACGAAGCACGATGTATATGTTGGCGCGACTTTCGTAGCGGCGACGATTGCACTCCTTCCGCTCGACCGCTCGATCGCCACGCATCTTCAGGACTCGGCGACACAAGCCAACCATTTCTTCGGCGGAGCTGCTACCGACTTCGAGCGCGCAGCGGTGCCCGGGGCATATGTGCTCAGCGCCACGCTCTACGCGATCGGCCGAGTCGGCCACGCCCCTCGCGTCGCCGACATCGGACTGCACACCGCAGAGTCTGTCTTTCTCGCGATTCAATTAACTGATGTCGTGAAAGGCTTCGCAGGCCGCGCGCGGCCCGGTCTCGTCGGTGATTCACTTCCCGGCAACTTTCAGTTCGCGCGCGGTCTCCGAAGCAGGACCGGCTACACTTCGTTTCCTTCGGGCCACACAGCAAAAGCATTCGGCGCTGCCTCAGCGCTCACCGCTGAGCTGAGCGCATGGCGGCCACGAATGGAATTTGTGGCGGGTCCGATTTTGTACGGCAGTGCCTTACTGGTCGGATTATCGCGCATGTACCACAACGCTCATTGGGCGAGCGACGTCGCACTCGGTGCCGGCATCGGCACTTTCAGTGGACTAAAGGTAGTTCGCTACAACCACACGCATCCAAAGAATCGAATCGACCGCTGGCTGTTGGGAACTCACATCACGCGAGACAACCGCGGCGATCTCGCTCTGATTTTTGAATTGGGCAACTGATCGCTCAGTTACTGTTTCGTGTACAGATGCTCTGCCGCGTCGAGCACTAGCTCTGTATCGAGCACCGGGTCTCGACCTTCGTAGTTGCACCGAGCCACAACGTGCTCGACAATGAATCGCGGATGGAACCGCGACATGGGCAGCTTCTGTTCCTCGTACAGTCGCGTCATTGCTGGCTGGATTACATCGAGATCGCATGCCAATCCGGCTGCGCTGCACACCCGCTTGAAGATCTCGATGTATTCTTCCCGTGTCGGGGGCGCGATATGAAAGTTGTACGGGATGCGTCGCATCATCGCCGCATCCAGGATGGTGCGGGGCGTAAGGTTCGTTGAAAAAATCACCAGACCGTCGAACACCACCGCGAACTTCTTGCCCGTGTGAAGAGTCAGAAAATCCATTCTGTTCTCGAGCGGCAGGACCCATCGATTGAGCACCTGCTCGGGCCGAGCGATCTGCCGGCCGAAATCGTCGACGACGAACACACCACCCGTCATCTTCGTGTGAAGCGGCGCTTCATAGTAGAGACCGACCGGATCGAATTTCAAATCGAGCATGTCCGTTGTCAGCTCGCCACCTGTGACGACCACCGGACGAACGCAACGCACCCAGCGGCGATCTTCTGCAGAAATTCTTGCGCGCATGACCGACGGCTTGAGATCGTCGGAAGGCGCTGATTCAGGCGAGACCCCCTGATGCAACGCGGGGTCGAAGATCTTTATGATCTCCCGCTCGACTTCGATCGCGTAAGGAACCCAGATCGATTGGCTGAAGCTTCGTGCGATTGCCGTCGCAATCGAAGTCTTCCCGTCACCAGGCGCACCATAGAGAAGCATTCCGCGCCCGGCATTGATCGCCGGGCCCAATCGCGCGATCAGCTCAGGCGCGATCACCAAACCCTCGAGACTTTGCGCTATCGCTTCCTGATCAACACGATCGTTCGTGATGTGCTGTCGATTTACTTGTGCCTGCCATTGCGAGAGAGGCACGGGAGCAGGGCCCGCATAAACTGATTGCTTGAGCGCATCCTGAACCCAGTCCTTTCCCGCCGCCGAAATTCCATAACGCAAATCGAGCTGCCGCCCCGTTGCTTCCGCGCCCAGCGGCTCCAGCAATCCGCGCCCGCGCATTCCCTCGAGCAATTCGCGCACGATTGGCACCGGGAGTCGCATAATCTCGGCGACGTCTGCCGGTTTCTTGGCGCTGTATGCGTACATCACCTTCAGCGCGAGACTCTGAAGAAAAGTCTCGTCGAGTCCTGTATCGGCAATGCCGCCGAGCCTCGGGGGACCTTCTTCGAGAAATGCCTCGAGCCGATCTCGATCGATGATGCCGAGTCGCACGAGATTCTCACCGAGGGTGCCGCCGGCGTCGCGTTGTCTCGCTAACGCCCGGGCCACCTCTTCTTCAGATACCAGCTTTGCCGCTACGAGACTTTCGCCAAGAGGCAATTCTCCAACCCTCCCTTCCGCCGTGCCGCGCCGTTCTTGATTTTGATCGCCGGTCAGCAGATCCACTCGAGCGCGGAATCCATTCGATGAAAAACGACTATCGACGATTGATGGTAATCAATTTTGTTGCCACTCTTGTCATCGCGCTCGCGAGCGCCGGTGCCCAGAGCAGCGAAACTCGATTTACGATTGCGCAGGTCAAAAGCTATCCGTTCCCTAACGAGCTTGCTGCCGCTCCCGCCGGCTCGCGCATTATATGGGCCCTCAACGAAACAGGACTTCGAAATATCTGGGCTGCCGAAGGTCCTGAGTTCAAGGCGCGACGCCTGACAAATTATCGATCAGATGACGGACAGGAACTGACGAGCCTCGCAATTTCGTCTGATGGGAAGTACGCAGTTTACGTGCGCGGCGGCGATCACGGAGCAAATTGGGACACCTCGCTTCCAGTCAACCCAACAGAAAATCCCGCGGGCTACAAGGTTCAAGTCTGGTCCATTCCTTTCGGGGGCGCAGAACCAAAGACACTCGGCGAAGGCGACGATCCGGTTCTCTCGCCACTGGGCGACCGAGTGGCGTTCACGCGTAACAGAGAAATCTGGATTGCGCCGATAGACGGCTCGGCTGCTGCAAAAAAGTTTTTTTCGGCGCGAGGCGATTTAGGCGATGCGCAGTGGTCACCCGATGGCTCGCGACTCGCGTTCGTTGCGAATCGGCAGGACCATTCGTGGATTGGAATTTTTTCTGGTGACTCGACTCCGATTCTCTGGATAGCGCCGTCTACCTCACGCGATCAATCACCGCGATGGTCGCCGGATGGAAAGCGCGTTGCGTTCGTGCGGAGTCCAGGAACCGGCGGTGCGCCGGATTCAGTTCTTGTTCCGCGGAACACGCCGTGGTCGATCTGGACTGCCGATGCAAAGACGGGGGAAGCGCGCTCGCTTTGGGCTTCTCCTGCAACGCTGCGCGGATCCCGTCCGAATACCGAGGGCGGGACGAATCTTCACTGGGCGGCGAACGGCCGAATCGTTTTTCTCTCGGAGATGGATGGCTGGCCGCATCTGTACTCGATCGCCGAGAGCGGGGGGCAACCTATGCTTCTAACGCCCGGCAGCGGTATGGCGGAGTACATCACTCTCAGCTCAGATGGAAAATGGCTGACGTTCGCCGGCAACATGGGACGCGACAGCAACGACATCGATCGCCGTCATGTTGTGAGAGTTCCCGTCGATCGTGCGTCGCCGGAAGTGATGACGCCGGGCGCGCATTCATTGGCGCGACAGCACAGCGGCCGCCTGTTATCGGCGTAATGCCGATCAATGGAGGTAGCGTGAGCTGGATTGGCGCCGATCGCATCCCTGCAGATTTCCCAACCGCAGCACTCGTGACTCCGCGAAAAATCGTCTATCGATCACCCGACGGCGTTGAGGTTCACGCGCAGCTCTTCGAGAAATCGGGCGGTCCGGCGAAGAAGCCTGCCGTTGTATTCGTACATGGAGGTCCGCCGCGACAGATGCTGCTTGGGTGGCATTACTCCGATTACTACGCGAACTCGTACGCGATGAATCAATACCTGGCGAGTCGCGGGTTCATTGTGCTCTCGGTGAATTACCGATTGGGTATTGGCTATGGTCGTGACTTTCAGCATCCGAAGTCAGCGGGAGCGCAAGGCGCCGCAGAATACATCGACGTCAAAGCAGGCGCTGAATATTTGCGGGCTCTGCCGCAGGTAGATCAGAAACGAATCGGGATCTACGGCGGATCGTACGGAGGATTTCTTACTGCGATGGCGCTGGCGCGAAATTCGGATTTGTTTGCAGCGGGTGTAGACATTCACGGCGTGCACGACTGGACGACAGAACGCGCGCGCGGACTAATGAATCGCGAGCGATACGAGCAGCCGGCGGATCTCCAGCGAGCGCTCTCGGTGGCGTACAAGTCGTCGCCGGTTTCGTACGTCGCCGGATGGAAGTCTCCGGTGTTGCTCATTCACGGTGACGATGATCGCAACGTGCGCTTTGGGCAGACCATCGACCTCGAGCGGCGACTCGCGAAGAAGGGCGTGACCGTCGAGGAGATGATCATCCCGGATGACACGCACCATTTCATGCGCCACGCAAATTCAGTGAAGGCTGACAGCGCGATCGCAGAATTTCTTTCGCGAAAACTTGGCGGACAATGACGGGATTCTTTTTTGTGTTGTTGGAAAGTGAGGCAAATGTTTCCAAAACGGGAGTAAAGGCGCTGATCGTATCGCTAACTCAACCGCGTGAATTTCGTTGAAATTTTGTGCCCCGAATCGCTTGATTGGGCAACTGTCTTGCGAATAATTTTCGGCGTTGAGCCAGCGGGCGGTGCTGTAAAATGAGCTTTCGAAATTTCGTTGATCCAAATGGGCTGAGATGGGACGTGTGGTTCGTCCGTCCTACGTCGAAAGAGCGGCGGAAAGAAGACAGGCGGTCGGACAATGCGCGTGCCGCCGCGACGTATGCGTCGAGGGACCGCCGCATGCAACCCGATCGCCGCGTGAACCCATTCCGGCCCCGCACTCATGTAGCGATGGGCTACGAGAATGGATGGCTCTGCTTCGAGAGCGAAGACGGCCAAAAGCGCCGCCTCGTGTGGGCCCCGGAGGGATGGGAAAAGCTTCCAAAAGAGCGACTCTGGGTTCTTTGCCGAGTCGCGACGCACATCATCAAGACCGAGACGACATCGTCGCATTAGCTCGATCCGCGGGCCGGCCCCGATCTCTTTGCGCGCCGGCGTTCCACACAATAACATTGACCTCGAAAACCATGTGATTCGGCGTGTGCGTTTCATGCACTCGAAAATCGGGTATTGGAGGTCGTGATGATTGTTTCGCGTTTCTGGGCAGGACTCTTTGTTATTGGTGTAGTGGTGGGATGCGCGTCTGCGCCGCCACCGGTGGTCGAGCCCCTCGGACTCACCGGATTGCCTGCGCAAATCTCTGTCACTGATTGGCCTTTCTGGGTGGACATCCCCATCGAGTCAACGGACTACGATCGAACGTGGAAGACGGTCATCGACGTTGTTTCCGAGCGCGCCGCAATAGGCGTTCTCGACAAGGAGAGCGGATACATTCGCACCGAGTGGCGGCCTGTCGACGTGTCGGTGGCTCTCTACAGTGGTGCGAGGGACGAGAGAGGACGGCCGATCATCACCAATCAAACGGGTGAGCAGCGCTACACGTTCCGAATCCGGCAATCAGAATCCAAGATCCGGATGGGAATCGAATCGCGGTTAATGCCGAGTCAGCGTTGGGCAACCGGACTGCGAAATATTCCGAATGCCCCCTGGGTCGGAATTCATCGCGAGCTGCAGGACAGACTCGTAACGCGGTAATAACCACTTCGGACTTCGGACTAATTGCGGACTTCGGACTAACTGCGGACTTCGGACTAACTGCGGACTTCGGACTAACAACGGTTCGCAGTAGTCCGAAGTCCGAAGTTGCTACCTGTTTTAGTCAGCGTGCGCCGGGACATCCTCGATCAACAGATCCTGAAAGAGCGCGCGATAGTGTACCATCGCATTCCTTAGCTCCTCTGTGTTCGCCTCGCCTCTCGCATCACGCTCGGCGATGTCGTGAGCGGTGCGGTACTCCTCGACGACATGAGGATGATCGACTGATACGTCGGCGGCGCGCTGGGCGAAGTCGCCAACCGGATATCCGCGCACCTGCATCAGGTCGACAACCAGCCGGTCGGCTTCCTTCACGGCACCGCGCGGATCGTCCACGAAGCGCGCTTGATCGTCGTGCCAGGTTCTTTCGAATCGCTCGCGGTCAGCCGCGGCGAGCGGGCGAATGTTGAACTGGTCTACGCGTTCCTCACGCTTTCGTAGCTCTGATTCAGTCTTGCCGCGGTCGCGCATCGCCTGAAACGTGCGCTCGTATTCGGGACCGAATTTCTGCGATAAATCTCTCGTCCGTCGCTGGCCGATGATGATGAGCGCTACCGCCGCCAGAGCGACTACTGCAATGATGCCAATTATCAAGGGATTCATTGACTCCTCCGTCGAATCTCTGAGAATTCAATCGCACGCTCAATGCCAGCGCGCCGTTACCAGCCCGGAAGGCTTTTCGGTTTCCAGGCAGGCTGTTCGCGCCCGGAGTTTTGGAGAAACATCACGGAGCGCGAAATGATCGTGGCCGATGGACCATTCCTCCTCGTTGAAAGCTGGCCGGCATTGGGAAAAACGTCGCTCGCCCACGTGAACGGGCCCAGGTTTATCGCGAGCGAGAAGTTGCCGTCGTCGTCGCCGACCATCGTGAGCGGCATGCGAATGACGACGGCGTTTCCCGGATATGAAATCAGGGCGCGCGTGAAACCGAATTTGCTGAAGACGAGAACTCCCGTCGCGAATGAATCGAACAGGTTGACGACGTAGTCGACTCCAAGGTTCGCAGACGCTCCGTAAAAATTGCTGTCTGGCGGACCGTATCCTGTCGACGCGTCGTCGTCCATGTCCAGCTCGATTTCGCCGCCCAGGGAGTTGAAGGCGTCGGAATTGCCTGCCCGCACGGGCGACGCAAAGGTCAGAGTCAGGATCAGCGAGTCACGCTTGAAATCTCCCCGAACACGAAGAATGTCGATTGCGGGACTTTTTCCGTCGGGCCGCGCGGCGGTATCGCCGGCGGGATCAGCGACGTCGAATGCCACTACGCCCGTATCAGGCGCGATGCTCTTAACGCGCCATTCAACCGCGGGTAAACCCGGAATCTCCGCGCGAAGGCGATTCATTACGAAACTCTTTCCGAGAGTCCAACCGACCTGTGCGATGCCGAACGAGCTCGTCGTCTGGACGGCAGCGTCGAGTTTGCCATCGCCGTTGAGCACGCTGAAGGTGACCATCGCCCCGGGAACCGGCCGATTTTGTGCGTCTGTCACGAGAACTGTCGGCTTGAGCGACGTTTGCTCTCCGGCAACTCCGATTGCGTCGACAGAGCCGCTCAGAACGATGTTCGCCGGTGGACCCGCCTTTGGCGCCGTGCTGTCTTTGCAGGAAAGCGCGAACGACGTTACTGCGACAGCAAGAATTGCTGATCCCTTCATGGACGACGACGTGCGCTCCGGGCGACGGGAGATTCTTACACGAACACTGTCACAATGCGCAGCAACGCGCCAGACTGGGCGGAAGTGCTATTGAGTGCGCCGGGCCGCGGAGACTGTCTGCACCACAAAAGGCGACGTCGTGTCTTCAGCGGGCTTTGAAACAGAAGAGGAGCTCGCCACCGCCGCTGCTGCGGCGTCTTTCCGCGCTCGCGATTCGACAATCTGAGTCATGAATCGTTCTCGCTCGCGGACTGCAGCGAATTCAGCTACCAGGCCGCTTGTTGCTTCCTCGATTCTCTGAATTCGCTCCTCCATTCTTGTCAGGCGACTCGAGGCGGAAGGACCGCCGGTATTTCGTCGCGCCCAGCTGCCCATGATAACGCGGCTTCCGATGCTGATCGCTGCGATTAGGAGGATGATTGCGAACACGTTGGATGGCTCGATTAGCATACAAAATCCCAACGTGCTAAGGGGCCGCAATTGTTTCAATCATTTTGCGCCTACGTACCGATACGTATTACCTACCGCTCCGGTAACCGTTATCAGTAACGAACCCGGTGGTTGATACCCGCTGGCCGATAACCGCTAACCGAGGCCCGATGAACGACATACAGAACGTGATGCACGAGCGAGCGCCTGCGAGAGAACGCATATCGTGGGCACTGTACGATTTTGCGAACACCGTGTTCTCGATGAACATGGCGACGCTGTTCTTTTCCGCCTGGATCGTCTCCGACTTCAATCGGTCGAATACGCTTTACGCGACGGTCAACGGAATCGCGTCAGTCATGGTAGTCGTGTCGATTCCAATTTTCGGCGCCATTTCTGATGCGACTCAGAGAAGAAAGCCATGGATCGTCGGGTTTACCCTAATCGCCTGCGTTGCAACGGCGCTGATTGCGGTGGTGGGCGAGCACTGGCTGCCGCTGATCGGTGAGGGGGTCGCCGTCACCAATGGGCTTCCCGCCCTAGGGGACAAGCTCACGCTGCCTCTCCTCGGCGTTCTGTTCGCGTTTGTAATCGCGAACTACACGTATCAGGGTGCACAGCCGTTTTACAACGCGATGCTTCCCGATCTCGTGCCGAAGAGCGAGCAGGGAAGACTCTCCGGGCTCGGTGCTGCGTTCGGCTACGTCGGCGCGATCACGGCGGTGCTTGTCGCATTTCCGTTTTTTCAAGGCTCGCTTCCGCTTCTCGGGCCCGTATCGCCGGGAATCCTCCACGCGATGCGATCGATTCCTTACGCCGGCGTTGGAGGACGCGTCTCCGTTTTTGTGCCGACGGCGATTCTCTTTTTCGTGTTCTCGCTTCCGCTATTCATTTTCTGTCGCGACCATCACGCAATCTCCGAGAAAATGAGCGTCGCCTGGCGCGAAGCATTTCGCGCCGTCCGAACTACGCTCGATGAAACGAAGAAGTATCCGGGATCGCTGCGTTTCCTTCTAACGTCGTTCGTCTATCAGGACGCGATGGGCACGATCGTCTCGTTCATGGCCCTCTATGCCATAAAGGGGATGGATTTTGAAAAAGGGTCCGAGGCAACGCTGTTTGTTGTTCTGACAATCCCTGCCGTGTTGGGGAGCTATCTCCTCGGAAAGGTCGTTGACCGAATCGGCCCGAAAAAGACTCTGTTGCTGGTACTACTCGCGTGGGTCGTGCTACTCGGCGCGATGATCAGTGTGCCAACTCGTACAGCATTCTGGATAGTTGGAGGATTCATCGGACTGATTTACGGCGGAGTTTCGACGGCTGAGCGTCCGCTTCTGCTCACGCTGGTGCCGTCGCACGATGCCGGGCGCTTTTTCAGCCTTATGGTCTTGTCATCGCGCGCGGCCGCGATACTCGGCCCATTTGTGTGGGGGCAAACCGTCGATCATCTCGAGCCCCGCGTTGGTCCCCACCTGGCGTATCGAGCCGGGGTGGTGACTGTCGCGATCGCCATGGTCCTCGCACTCCTCATGCTGAGAAAAGTTCCCGATAAGCACGCTGAGGGAACGCCTGTCTTGACCGCGTAACCAAGAACGACACAGACAACTGAGATCAGAAGCGTAGATATCAGTTTCTAGGTTGAACCTTCACTTATCCCCCTCAGTCTTCGTTCTCGCTTTCAGTTCGGGCAGGAGGTCTCGTGAGGGTTCAACCTAGAAACTGATCTCCATGCATCTGCCGACCGTTGTCTGGGTAGTTCTAGGTTACGTAGTTCCGTTCTTTACGACTTCCGAGGTCAACCCGCCCTACCGTACTTTTCCCTGATGGCTAAGCAGATAACCGGCGGCAAACTCTACCTGACTGGCGGGCACCAGCTGACGATCGCAGCGGGCGCAGTCGATGAGCTCGTCGAAGTGCTGCGAAACCGAAGCGCGGAAGTCAGCACGGTGACTATTGTGCCGGGCAATCAGCTGATGGTTCACTGGAGTCAGATCGCGGCGCTTCAGATTTTCTCGGCGGGAAGCGATGCTCCCCCAGTCACCAAATCCCGTGGCACCGGTGAGTATCGGGGGTAAGACCATGATCGATTTTCGTTATTTCCTCTCGGGTCTCGGTTACCGGGTGTCCGCCACGGGGATCGGTGACCGGTTTTCAGTCTATTGCGTCGCGGTGGCCGTGAAGATCACCGGCGAAACGAACTGCGCGGTTGCAGTTACAGTTTGCTGACCGACCTGAGAAGAGAGTGTCCACACGGTCGTTGCAAGACCGGACGCATCAGTAACCGAGTTGGACGGGAGTACGTCACCCTGTGCCGGGCTCCATAACACGTTGATTCTCGAGACCGGGTCCCCGTTCTGGTTCAGCACCTTGACCTGAAGGGTGACGGCAGTGCCGGCCTTCGCGGTAATAGTCGTCGATCCGACAGCCTGCATCGTGGAAGGGAAAAGCTCGGTCGGGTTTTTTCCGCCGCAACCTGGGGCGAGGACAAGTGCGACGGCTAACGTCGCAATGAATGAAAAATTCCGCGCTGTGTTTGACATGTCTCGTTACAAAGTATCGTGATGTAAAGGTGAGCGGCTAGATTGACCGGATGCGGTACAGAATTCTTGTGACCGACGAGATCGATCCCGAAGGCGTCGCGCTGCTCGCGGGCGTCGAGGAGTTCGACGTCGACGAAGTTCCAACTCTTCCGCCCGCTGAGCTGCTGGCGAGAATCCCTGCGTACGACGCGCTCGTTGGACGGAGCGCGACCAAAGTTTCGGCAGAGGTGTTGCGAGCCGCTACACGACTCAAAGTCGTCGGTCGCGCCGGCGTTGGCGTCGACAACATCGCGCTCGATACCGCGACCGAGCTCGGCATCGCGATCATCAACGCGCCCGCAGGAAACACGATCGCAGTCGCCGAGCTTTTCTTCGGTGTCGTGATCGGCTTGCTCCGGCATCTTCCGCGTGCCTATGAATCGATGCACGCCGGACGGTGGGAGCGATCAGCGCTTCTTGGGTCCGAGCTAAAGGGAAAGACTTTGGGGATCGTCGGGGTTGGCCGTATCGGTGGGGAAGTTGCGGTACGGGCACATTCATTCGGCATGTCCGTTGTCGGTTACGATCCCTACATTGGCGAATCACGATTTCAATCACTGCGCGTCCATCGTTGCGCATCGCTCGATGAGCTGCTCGACGAGGCCGACATCGTTACCGTTCACACGCCTCTCACTGATGAAACCCGCGGCATGATTGGGAGGCGAGAGCTCGCGCGTCTCTCGCCTTCGTCGATTGTCGTCAACATGGCCCGCGGTGGAATTGTCGACGAGGAAGCGCTGGCAGAGGCGATGGATGCAGGGAAGCTTGGGGGTGCTTCGGTCGATGCATTCGTGAAGGAGCCACTCAGCGCGGATCATCCGCTGTCGAGATTTCCAAACGTTTTTCTGACGCCCCATATCGGCGCATCGACGGCGGAAGCTCAGCGCAATGTTGCAGTCGATGCGTGTGCAGCTGTGCGTGACGCGCTTCTCTCAGGAGAATATTCGCGATCGATCAATGTTCCCGAAGGCGAGCACGGAAAATGGGAGGAGCTTCGCTCAGCTCGAATGCTCACTCGCCGCGCGGCGTCGATTGGACGCGCGATTCTCGCGGCGCAGGGAACGAGTGTCGTGGGCAGAATCGATGTTCGCGGAAGCAATACGCTCTCGCCCGCCCGCGAGACTCTCGTTGCGTCCGCCGCACTCGGCGTACTCGAAGCGGTGGTTGAACAGGAGCGGCTCAATCTCATAAATGCGCGTACGCTTGCTGAGGCGCGTGGAATCGAGCTGTCGTTCACCGAGTCGGCGGATGGAAGCCAGGCGGAAGTTGCGGGAGCGACAAGAGCGGTCGAGGTGCGGCTCACAGGCGGAATGAACGACATCACAGTCGGCGGCATCGCGTACTCGCACGGTAACGGGCTCGACAACGGCGATGGCGCATTTCGCATCACGCGAATCGGCGCATTTCGTGTAGACGTTTATCCGCGTGATACGCTTCTTATCCTCACGAACCGCGACGTTCCCGGAGTAATCGGTCGCGTCGGAACTTTGCTCGGCGAAGCCGGAGTGAACATTGCCGAGTATCACCAGGCCCGCCTCGCGCAGGGAGGAGAAGCGCTGGCGGCGGTTTCGGTAGACGGTGCCGTCGGCGAAGAAGTGAAAAAGCGCTTGCTCGAGCTTCCCGATGTTCGGTCGGTCACGGTGGTGAGCTTCAGAAAGGAGTGAGTGCGCGCGTCGAAACCGACGCCGACATTCGCGCAATGTTCGCTGCGGATGCGTCGGGTTTGCGATACATGCCAACTGGTGTAGCGCGCCCTCAATCTGCGGAGGAGGTGAGCGCGATTCTTCGAGAAGCAGCCAATGCTCGGACCCCTGTCACCCCCGCGGGAATGCAGACGAGCACGACCGGTGCGTCGATTACGGACAAAGGAATAGTGCTTTCACTTCGCGGTCTCGCACCGGTTATCGATATCGACAGCAAAGCGCGAATAGTGAGAGCGAGTGCGGGCTCGATCCTCGGGGACGTGAAACGCGCCGCGGCAGCGGAGGGATTTCTTCTCGCGCCCGATCCAACGAGTGAAGAGGAAAGCACCATCGGCGGAGCCGTTGCGTGCAACGCATCGGGTGCGCGAACCCTTAAGTACGGCGCTACGCGTGAGCATGTGCGCGCGCTGACAGTAGTGCTTGCATCGGGTGATGTCGTCGACTTTCGGCGTTCCGGCCTCGAGAAAAACACCGCTGGCTATGCATTCGCACACGAGCCAGTCGATTGGTTCGTTGGAAGCGAAGGAACTCTGGGCGTGGTTGTCGCGGCCGACCTCGCGTTGCTTCCGCTTCCCGAGCGTGTAATTGGTCTCGAGATACCATTCGCGACCGAAGCTGCTGCTCTCGCATTCGTCGTTGCTGCGAGAGAATCACCGAGCGTATCGCCGAGGTGTCTCGAGTATTTCGACGAGCTCGCGGTGGGAATCGCGCGAAAAGCAGAAAATGCTCGTGGCGCCGGCGATATCCACGAGGCGCTCGTACCAGCATCGGGAACGATGGTGTACGTGGAGCAAGAGGCAGCCGTTGCGAATGATGCTGTTCTGGATTCGTGGCTGGCACTTGCAGAAACAAAGCGCGCGCTCGTTGATGACGTTCGTGTGTTCGACGGCGAGCAGGCGCTCGCGACGGCGAGACGAATTAGGCACGCAGTGCCCTCGACGATGAACGAGCGCGGCGCCGGACGTCGTGAAGCGGGTGGACGGAAAGTCTCAACTGATTGGGCCGTGCCTTACCGCAGGCTGCATGATGCGATCGCGATGTCTCGTCAGCTCGCGCGCGATGCTGGTGTCGCGCAGGCGGTGACTTACGGGCACGCCGGCAATGGTCATCCCCATCAGAATTACATCGCGCGCGATGCCGCGGAGCTGGATGCCATCGAGCAAGTTGTCGGGGCGACGTTGCGGGAGGTCGTCGCCATGGGCGGCACAGTATCCGCCGAACACGGAATCGGAAAGCTCAAGCGTCGATGGCTGCCTCTTCAGATGTCGCGACTGGAGCTTGGCGTGATGCGAGCGGTAAAGAACGAGCTCGACCCACTCGGCATTCTTGCTCCGGGAAACATTTTCTGATGGCGCCGAGATTTCGCAGCGTGGCGATCGACATCGATTCGACTCTCTCGGCAATCGAGGGAATCGACTGGCTTGGAGCGCAACGCGGCGAAGAGATTCGCGCGCAGGTTGCCGAGTCTACCGACCGTGCGATGCGGGGAGAGATTCCGATCGCATCAGTTTTCGGATCGCGGCTCGGGTTGGTTTCTCCGACACGAGAGGAGATTGCGAGGCTGGCAAACGAGTACATCGCACGCGTGCAGGCCGGGGCAAAGGAATCGTTAGCAACGCTAACTAATTCCGGAGTCCGGATAATTCTTGTCTCAGCGGGTCTTTACGAGGCCGTGCTGCCTCTGTCGCGGTATCTCGGAGTTCCCGATTCAGACGTTCATGCGGTCCACATCCGCTTTACAAATGATGGCGCCTACGCGGGATTCGATGAGGATTCGCCGGTAACTCGCAACGGCGGTAAGGCGGTCGTGGTACGATCACTTGCGCTCGAGCACCCGATACTCGGGGTCGGGGATGGCATTAGTGATCTCGAGATGAAGACGGCAAATCCACCGGCGATCGACGCGTTTGCGGCATACACCGGCGTCGTGACTCGCAATGAGGTAGTGAGTCGTGCCGATTATGTCATTCAGAATTTCGACGAGCTTACAGCCCTGGTATCAGCCTGAGCGGATAGCGCGCAATCGCCGCCGGATGATCAACCGGCTGCGGCGATTCTCCTTAATGCCTGAACCGCCTGAACAATTTGCGGAGGCGGCAGCGCCCCTTCTGCAACTGCCTCGACGAGAGGCCCATCGCGATCGTAGAGATCGTTCCCAAAATAAAGCTGGCCGTCGCGGATGTACGCAGTGTTGTAAACGATGTAAACGGGAATCTTCTGCGGAAGCTTTACCTGCCGATTGTCCGGACCGTTCATCATCGCGTCCTGGATCCTGTCGACCGGCCAGCCCAGGGCGTATTGCGCGAGCTGTTCGGGATGCTCGAGGCGGATACATCCGTGACTGAATGCTCGAACATCCTTGTTGAAGAGCTCGTGATTGGGCGTATCGTGGAAATAGACGTCGAAATCGTTGGGAAATACGAACTTCACATAGCCAAGCGCGTTCTTTGGACCAGGGCGTTGGCGGATTCGTGTTTCGCCTCCTTCCTGATACGTCTCCATATCATTGGCCGCGAGGTAACCCGACGAGATCTTCGGAAATATTTCCTTCGCTGCAATTTTTGGGGGAACATTCCAGTACGGTCTGTATACGACGTACTCCATCGAGTCTGCGAATACCGGCGTGGCTTTGTCCGCGTAGTCCTGGCCGACAATGACCTTCATCTCCAAAGCTTTCTGCCCGCTATCGTATGCCTCGAGACGAAACGCGGGAACGTTCACGTACACATAGCGGGAGCCAAGATTACGCGGCAGCCAGCGATGCCGTTCCATGTTTGCGGCGATTTGTCCGGTCCTGTAGGTCGCGGGAATATTGAGCGACTTGACGGTCTCAGGACCGAGCATGCTATCGACCGCGATTCCGTGTCGCGACTGAAAATCTGCGATTGCCCCAGCTAATGAATGGTCAAAGAATGCGTCGCCGGTGGGCGGCCTTCGCTGTGAACGTCGTTTTTTCGAAGAATCCTGAGGAGCGGTCGGAGCCTGAACAGTCGAAGGTGCGACTGTAATTCCCTCTGCGGCGAGACGAGCGCGAAGCGCGCTCAATCGAGCGGGATTATCTGCTTCACCGGGTTTGACCGATTTTCCCTCCGGCACTGACGGCCAGCCGCCTTTTGCTGCAATGCCGCGATAGAGGATCAGCGCTTTTTGAAGACCGGTATAATCCGGATCGGCGGGCCGCATCGTCGCGATGGCTTTGTCGATCGCGGGAGTGCGAATCCCTCGAACGAGCGCGCTGTCCTCGTTTTCTTCGTGACGATCGATGTGCCAATTCTGAGAGAGGGATTTCGGATCGACTTGTCCAATCAGATAGTCGACGCCGAGTGAGACGTAAGCCGACGAGAGGAGAACGTCTGCCTCGGCGAGTTGATCGGCGGTTGGTTTGGAAGTCTGTTTCAGCTGCGCGATAGAATTCGCGAGCTCCGAAATCGGATAAGCATCCATTCGCAGCGCATCGTTCCCGGCGTCGGCTACTGCGTTCGTAAGCGCGAATGCGCGCTCCGTGTGAAGTCCATCGGGCGCGAGCCAAAGCGGATTGTTTCCGTAAAGCTTGTAGAGACGGTGAATGTGTCCCCACTTGTGCTCGTCGATGTGAGCTGGTCGCGGACCGGCGAGACGCGCCCGCAGCGCGGATTCAACCTGCGCTTCGGGAACACCGGCAACCGACGTGAGAGTCGCCGGTGACCATGTCTGGTCGGAAGAGCCGCCGCCTCCAAACCGCGGTGTTTTATCCTTGCACGCTGCCGCGAGAACCAACGCGGCACTGCACGATATCAATCGATAGCGACGTCGCATGTCGCTTCGACAAAGCGAAATGCGGGCCAGCAGGTAGTACTTCTTTTATAGAACGCGCCAAACCAAATGGCACGCGTGCTCGGCAATCTTCGCAGTCCACGGTCGCCGGGCGAATTCTTCGGGACGAATCTCCGCGGCGTATTCGAGGTCCTCGAGGAAAAGTCTTTCCATGCTCGAGCCCGCTCCTCTGTCGAGCACCACAAGATTCGATTCCTCGTTGAATGACATCGATCGATTGTCGGCGTTCATGCTTCCGACGGACATCCAGCCACCGTCGACCACGATTGTCTTAGCGTGCATCATCGCCGGCTGGTACTCGAAGATTCTCACGCCGCCCTTGAACAATTCGTCGTAACGCGCGCGCCCCGCGTACCACGTGCTTTTCACATCTGTGTTCTTGCTCGTCGTAAGAACACGAACGTCGACTCCACGCTTCACCGCATCGCACATGAGCTGCCTGAAGGCCTTGTCAGGAACGAAGTACGAGTTCGAGATGTAAAGGCGCTCTCTCGCAGACGCGATCGACAGAACGAAGAATCGCTCGGCGGAAGTGCTACCGATTGTCGGCGATGCGTGTAGGATCGCGGCGAGCATTCCGTCTGTCGATGCCGGTTCCGGCGCGGGAAAAAGCTCCCGGCCCGTGAGAAGGCGACCGCGCGCCTCAGCCCAGCAAACAACGAACGTCGCCTGAAGCTGTCGCACAGCGGGCCCCGTAAATCTGACGTTGCTGTCACGCCATTGATCCTGTTGACGACCGTTGCCGTACCATTTGTCATCGATACCAAAGCCGCCTGTGTAGCCGATTTTTCCATCTGCGCGCTCCTCGAGAATTCGATGAAGCTCGTCGGCCATCTTGCCCTTGTTGCAGTAGTACATCTGCATCGTGATGGACGACTTTGCTGCTCGCAAATCCGTCCACAGGCGGCCGTAGGTCTGGTCACCGTTGATGAAGATTTCGACGTGGTGGCCCGGCGCGAGCTTGACATGAGTCAGGAGCTCGACGGCTTCGCGAAAGAAGGGGTCGTCGATCGCCGGGCACGCTGTCGGATCGCCCGGTGTACCGACAGCATGGATCGGAGTACCGCGTACGACATCGAGCAAGCCAACGAGGAGCAACGCGGCGATGAGCACGCCGAGCAAAATCAGGCCGGCGTAAACCGCGATTTGCATCTAGTTGTCAGTTTGCAATTTTTTCTTCGACTGCTTCCTCGTCGAGGAAAGCCCGGCTCACTGAGAGCGTCGGGTCAGCGCGCGGTGGTAAGGCATCCTTCGTCCCTGCTTCCTTCTTGCCCATGTTCTCGGCCCACCACGTCTCAGCCATTTCGTCATTCCATTCGGACGGGCGGCTGAGCTCGCGCAATCGACGGCCAAGGTCGACTGCGTTTGAGGGTCTTCCTTCAGGTTCTTTTGCCAGGCACTCGAGGATCAATGCGTCGAGAGCCGGGGGCACCTTCATCGGCGACGCAACCGATGGCGCTTCTGGCTGTTGCTGCAGATGCCGCAGCAGCATCGCAGTCGCATTTGGGGCTTGAAATACAAACCGGCCCGTGAGCAACCAATACGCGACGCATCCCAGCGCGTAGACATCGGCAGCAGGTCCGACGGCATCGCTGTCGCCGATCATTTCCGGCGCCATGTATGCGGGGGTCCCGCTGATCGCATCAACGGCGGTGAGTCGCATCTGCTCGGCCGCCGCAACCTGCGGAGTGTTTTTCACGAGGCCAAAATCCAGAACCTTCACGTAATCAACCTCCAGTCCCATTTTGCAGGCGAAGAGGTTGGATGGTTTGAGATCGCGATGAACAAGGCCGCGCAGGTGAGCTTCGCCTAGTGAGTCACACGCTTGCGCGAGGAAATGGATCGCGCGCGCGGGAGGAACGGGGCCGAATCGCGAGACGAGCTTCTCGAGGTCGAGCCCTTCGAGGAGCTCCATGACATAGTAGAAAGTGCCGTCGTCGGCGATGCCGAAATCGTACAGCTCGATCGTGTGGGGAGAGCGAAGTGTCGCTGCAGCCTCTGCCTCGCGACGGAATCGCTCGATGATGATTCGAGTCGAGTCTTCGCGACCGGAATTGAGAACCTTTGGATTGATCAGCTTCAACGCAGCGGGGCGCGCGAGCAATCGGTGGGTGCCGCGATAAACTTCGCCCATTCCTCCAACACCCAGTCGTTCCTGCAAAGTATAACTGCCGAGCTCGCGTGCTTTCCGCACCTGGCGGCCGAGTCCGCGAATTACGGTTGCCGGAACGATCGCGAGGAAAGCGCAAAGGTACTGCGGCGCAATCAGCCAGATCGCTTCGTATAGGGTCGGATGAAATGGAATTCCCCGAAGCAATGCAACTCCAATGGCAACGAAGTATGTGCTCGCTGAAGCGAGCGCTGCAGTGAGAGTCTTGCCCGGAGACGCGGGAGCAATTGCGGGATAAAGAAGTATTACGACGCACAGCCACGACACCGAATTGGCATCAGATCGCGGAGTCCACTCAGTGACTAGTGCGACGAGGAGTGCCGTTATGACTTCGAATCCGAGGCCGACATCGATTGCCATTCCCGGGTTCGACCGCATTCGATTGACCCACCACGCGACAGCAAGCGACAAAAGCAATCCGATCGTGATCAGTATTGTCTGTGCCGTCTCCCAGACATATCCATTCGCAAAAACTGGCGACCCCAGCAGCGGATAAACGACGCGGTTCATGAGGAGGACGTAGAACCAGAGCGCCGCGACGACGAGGCATGCCGTTCGAACACGGATTCGTGCGCTCTCGAGGAGATCGCCGGGCATGCTGCCCTGCGAGCGCACGAAAAATCCGCTCTGCCCGGTCAGATTGATCGAATCGGGTGACTGGGGATTGATTCCGATTGGCATTGGAACAAATGTGCAATATGGAAAGAACAGGTGCGAGTTATTCGCCAATGCCGGCGACTCGGATCTAATGTTGCGCAGAAAAACTCGAAGACACTTCCTCGAGTATTCGGCCCTTTGCCTTGTGATGCTCTACGTCGCATGCACTGGCGACGCTACGGGCGTGAGCAAGACTGGCCCGCCCCAATTCTTCATCCAGCTTTCGAAATCGAGTGCTTCTCTTTACGCAGGCCGAACGGTGCAGCTGCTCGCGACGGTCACCGACTCAAAGGGAAATACAGTTTCGGGCGAAACCATTGCCTGGACGTCGAGCGATAACAATGTCGTCGGGGTGAACAGCGATGGCCTCGTAACCGCGATGACGTTCGGCTCCGCCACAATCACGGCAACAGCGGAAGGAATCGCCACGACCGCGATGATAAACGTCCTCCACGACCCGATCATCTTCGTCCACGGATTCCAATCCTCGGGCGCAATATGGACGACGATGATCGACCGCCTCAAAGCTGACGGATGGACCGACGCCCCACTCGTGACGTGGACCTACGACAGCAACATCTCCAACATCACGATTGCTCAGCAGCTTGAGTCGAAAACCGACAGTCTGCTCAGCGTAACAGGCGCAAGGAAAATCGATCTCATCACTCATTCGATGGGCGGATTGTCTTCCCGTTACTTCGCAAAGAATCTCGGTGGAAGCGACAAGATCGACGCCCTCGTTTTCCTGGGTACACCGAATCACGGCGCGACTCTCGCGAATTTCTGCGGAATTCCGCCATGTATCGAAATGAGGCCGGGTTCCACTTTTCTCACCGCTCTGAATTCCGGCGACGAGACGCCGGGGAGCGCACGCTACGCGACGTGGTGGACCCCGTGCGATCAGGTGACGACTCCTCCCGAAAGTGTGGTCCTCGAAGGTGCGACAAATACCCAGACGGCCTGCCTCGGACACAGTGACCTCTACACGGACGCCACTGTGTACGGACAGGTACGCAACTGGATTCGCTAAAAAACGGAACAACAGGTCCGAGGTCTGAGAGCACGAGGCGGCGAGGCGCGAGGTGAGGTGCGAGGAGTTCCTTTACAAAACCCTTGCGTTCATTTCTGCAAACCGTTTTGGAGGTGCGTGCATCTTAGAGATGCAAGCACCGCATTCGAGCTGGTCACCTCCACTACTCGTGTTCGTATGCGCAATCTCCCGATTCCTCGTCGTGCGCACGCTCTTTCGCTTGTGCTGCTCTCGGCTCTTGTCCGAGCTGCCTCCGCGCAAAACGCGCAGCCCGCCGCCGCAGTTACGGGGCCGCACAAAGATCCACCTCCAGTCATCGGCGCAGTTCGCTTGACCGCGCCCGTCACGGTAGACGGTCGGCTCGACGAGGATATCTGGCGCACGGCTCCAGCTGCAACCGAATTCCGCCAATCCCAACCCGACGAAGGAAAGCCGGCGACACAGAAAACCGAAGTTCGATTTGCCTATGACAACGAAGCGATCTACATCGGCGCGCGGATGTTCGACACGATGGGTGCGAAAGGAGTCCACACCCGTCTGCTTCGTCGAGACGCGATGACGGAGAACGACAGTGACATTCTGCTGATCACGTTCGACAGTTATCACGACCACGTCTCCACCTACAATTTCTGGGTGAATCCGTCAGCTTCGAAGCGCGACGGGACCGGAGATCCGACATGGGATCCAGTTTGGGAGACCGCGACGCGCATTGATTCACTCGGGTGGACCGCCGAGCTCCGCATTCCGTTCAATCAGCTGAACTTTTCACGCGCGGTGGATCAGACCTGGGGCCTCCAGATAATTCGCTTCGAGCACCGCCTGAACGAGCGCTCACACTTTGCGTGGTGGCCGAATAACGAATCAGGCGGACCGCAGCGTTACGGACATCTCGAAGGAATCAAAATCACAGACCGCCCTCGGGGATTCGAGATTCTTCCGTACACCGTTGCGCGCGCTCGATACATTCGACCGGCCGATCCAACGAATCCGTTCACGAAGAACAACGACAAGGACTACCGCATCGGCGGTGATCTCAAGTATCGATTGACGTCGAACCTCACTCTCAACGCCACCTTCAATCCGGATTTCGGGCAAGTCGAGGTCGATCCGGCGGTCGTCAACCTTTCAGCATTCGAAACGTTTTTTCCAGAGCGACGGCCTTTTTTCATCGAGAACGCGAACGCATTTTCGTACGGCAACTTCAGCTGCTTCTTCTGCAGCAACGTGTCGAGCCTGACGATGTTCTACACGCGTCGCATTGGCAGATCGCCGCAGCTTTTCCCGGCGGGCACGTACGTCGACATGCCCGAGAACGCCACGATACTGGGCGCCGGTAAGATCACGGGGCGCACTTCCAACAACTATCGAATCGGCGTGCTCGACGCAGTGACGAAGCAGGAGAAAGCGAATGTGATCGATGTCGATGACAATGGCGATCGCACCGAATTCGCAAGCGTCGCCGAGCCGTTGACGAATTATTTCGTCGCGCGACCGCGCAAGGATTTTCAGGGCGGGCAATACTGGATTGGCGGAATCGCGACGTCGACTGACAGGTTCACCGACGATTCACTCGCCAAAGCAAGATTGTCGCGCAGTGCTCGAGAGCTCGGCTTCGATTGGTATTCGGCAACAAAGGACAGGCAATACACTTTCTTTGGGCAATCCGCATTTTCGAACGTCACTGGATCTGCGACGGCGATAGATCGATTGCAGCGTTCGAGCGCGCGCTATTTCCAGCGGCCGGATCGCAAATCTGGAAGTAATGGGCTGTTCTCCGATGCATACGATCCAAAAGCAACGAGTCTCAGCGGATATGCGGGTTACGCGCGCGTCGCAAAAGAAGCGGGCACGTGGCTGTGGGAGAGCATGGTGAATTATCGCAGTCCCGGCTTTGAGGTGAACGACATCTCGTTCAACACAAAATCGGATTACGTGTGGATGAACACGAATTTTGCCCGCTCGATCACGAAGCCCGGTCCCATTTTCCGAAATTACTTCGCTGTCTTGAGCTTCCAGCAGCAGTTCAACTATGACGGTGATTACACTGACCGTGAGTTCGCAATCGGAGACTTCACTCAGCTGAAAAATTTCTGGGGACTCAACGCATTTTCCATCTACAGTCCGGACACATACGACGATGGCGCGACTCGCGGTGGGCCTGTCGTAAAACGACGCGGCTACCTCTACAATTCGCTGCAGATCTCGACCGATGCTCGACGCCCGATCGCCTTTTCAACAAACGCTAATTACCAGTTCAGGCATCAGGGGCCGCCGAGTTACGGGATCAATGTCAACGCGACGTTCAAGCCAACTTCGCAGGTGCAGCTTTCACTCGGTCCATCATTCAACAAGAACGCCGGGCTCGCGCAGTTCGTGACCTCGGGCGCGGACAGCACCGACAAAGCGTTCTTCGGCCGCCGCTACATCTTTGCGCGAATCGACCAGAAGCAACTTGCGATGAGCACTCGCGCGAACATCGTCTTCAGCCCGACGCTCACTCTCGAAGCGTTCGCGCAGCCGCTCATCGCGAGCGGAGACTACAAGAAATTCCGTGAGTACTCAGCTCCGCGACAACCGACGTTCCACGATTTTACTCCGGGAACCGAGATCACGACGACGACTGTGAATGGCGTCAAGCAATTTACCGTCGACGTCGATCGCAGCGGTCCCGCACAGCCTATCACATTCTCCGACCCGAACTTCAACTTCCGATCGCTGCGTGGGAATGCGGTTCTTCGATGGGAATATCATCCTGGCTCGACACTGTTCTTCGTCTGGCAGCAGACCCGATCGGACACCGATCCGATCGGCGATTTCAGATTCAGTCGCGATCGCAGCGCACTCTTCTCGGCTCACCCCGATAACATTTTCCTGGTGAAAGCCACTTATTGGATAGCGTTCTAGAGCCTGACGAGTTAGTGCCCGGCGATTTGCTCGGGAGCTTTATCGGATAAGACGCGCGTAAGGAATCGCTGAGACTCCCCGATGCGTTCGACTTCTAGGGCAACTGCTTCGACAGCCTGACCCATTCGATCGATTTTCTCGGACAGCTCCTGAAGACCGCGCGGCTGTATTGATTTTCTTCGCTCTATCAACTTCTCGGCGATTGTTGTTACCGCTCTAATTCCTGCAAGCCCGAGGACGAACGCGAACGGCCACCAGATCTCGAAATGCATTTAACCCCGCTGGGAAGAATCAATATCGCGCGCGACACAATCATTCTTCCTGTATCGCGAGCTTGCAAGGCTATACGCGACTTTCGAGAAGCGAGTTTCTAACGGGACGGAGCAGGTGTGGTTGCCTTTAGTCGAACCGTCGAGCCTCCGACGTTGATGACCATTGTGTCGCCTTCGCGCTGAACCGTCGCGCCCGCGGCGCTCCATACTTCGACGGCGACGCCGCTCAGTCGTCCCGTGTATCGAAGGCTTCGCCTGTCGTACGATGGGCGCGGCCGCTCCTCGAGTGTCAGCTCGCGAGTGATCGGAGTTCCATTGCGGGTCACAGTCAACCGAATTCGCTGTCCGGGTATCACCGCACCAAAACGACGCGCTCCTTCCGGCGCGAGAATGGATACGCCGTTGATGTGCGTAATGCGGTCGCCGGTTTTGAATCCCGCGCGATCTGCCGGACTGCCCGGAGCGACGATCCCGATTTCCGGCGCGACCGAAGATTCCCATCGTGGTGTTGGCTCGGTCCCGATGCGCTCCCATCCGCACTCACTGCATCGAAGAGAAAAACCAAACCATCCATCAGGTGATGCGGGGCTCGGCGGAACGGGCGGGAGTCCTACACCGGGCGGAATTGTTGAAGCCGGAGGAATCGAAGGGGTGGGCGCTGCACGCGGTGCACGCGGAGTCGTCGGAATTTCCGGCAATCCAGCAGTCGGCGGCGCGGGCGTGCTTGCTCT
>WNGI01000439.1_pt1 | contig 30270 bp, 31 predicted proteins | sample 5400621 | NCBI WGS metagenome assembly WNGI01 (sample SAMN13153374, study PRJNA577476) | soil metagenome | isolation source: 20 cm soil or saprolite under Garry oak tree replicate 1 | place: USA:California | collected 2016-06-15
CGCCCGGCCCAATACGACACGGAGAACCCGCCGAAGGCGTGGAAGGTCGCGACGTGGGGGCACTTGGCCGAGTCGAGGATCTGGAACGACAGGAACGGGACGAACGGCTCGTGATGGTGGATGACGTCGAACTTCTCTCGCTCGAGCATCCGCGACACGAGCCATTCGAGACGCAGCGACAGGGTCACGCGGCCGATGCTCCCGTTGAACGGCACGGCGATCGCCTGACCGACTTGGATCACATCGCGCGCCGGCGGGTCGTCGCCCCACGGCGCGGTGATGATCCGCACCTCGTGACCCAGGTCGCGGAGGCGCTCGTACGTCTCGCGGATGTGCGCGTTCGCGCCCCCGGGACGCGGATACGCATACGGCGAGACGATTCCTATTTTCAACGGCGGAGCTGCTCGTCGCTCATCTCTTCCCTTTCCCGATGCGCCGCCGCGCGCGTTTCACGGGATCGCGCACCATCGAGCGCCACTGCTGACGCGCGACCCCGTCAAGGTGCTCCCCGAGCGTCCAGTGTCGTCCGTCCGGTCGGGTGGTGCGATCCGCGATCGCGCGGCGAAGTGCCGCACCGTCGTCGCCGTCGAAATCGGTCCACGTCGTGCCGACGAGCTTCGCGTGGTGCGCGTCGCTCGACCCGGTTTCCGCGACGTGCAGCACCGTCGCGTTGAGCCAGGTCGCGCGCGCACCACGCACTCGACCTGCGTACGAGGGATTGCGCGTCTCGATGCCGTCGACGTGGACGAGCGGATCCGGCGCGGCCGCGAGCGCACGCAGCGCGCCCTCGCCCACCGAGAACGTGAGATAGGAGAGGGGATGCGGCACGATCGCGACGCCGCCGGCAAGGTGGATGCCCGACACGGTGGCGGCGAGGGCGGCGAACATCGGGATCTCTTCTTCGATCCAAAGCGCGAGGAGGTGACCCGAGCGCGTCGTCACCTCGACGCCCGGGATGATCTCCACCGGGCTCGAGCGGCGCGCCGCGATGTCGCGCAGCAGGAACGCGCCGCGGATGTCGTCGTGATCGGTCAGCGCGATGACGTCGAGGCCCACGCGTTCCGCCGCGTCGAGGATCGCTTCGGGCGATGCCAGCCCGTCGCCGAGGTCCGAATGAAGCTGGAGGTCAGCGCGACCCATGCCAGAAATCCTCGAAGACGGTCCACTGCTCCGGTGCGCTCCGCACGTAGCGCTCGAGCACACGCGCGAACCGTTGCACGCCTTCGCGCACGTCGGCATCGCGGTCGCCGGTGCTCGGGAGCTCGAGCGGCGGCTCGAATGAGGCGGTGAGCACCCCGTCGCTGCGTCCAGCGAACGACGGCACGAGCGGCGCGCCCGTGCGCAGCGACAGCACGACCGCGGCGGAGGGCAGCAGCGCTTCGCGTCCGAAGAACTGGACCCTCTCGCCCACGCCCGTGACCGCGCGGTCCGCGAGGATGCCGAGCACTTTGCCCTCGCGGAGGAAGCGGAAGATACCCAGCGCCGAATCGGTGCTGATGAGCTGCAGGCCGGCGCCACCCCGCGCGCGATTCACCGACCGCTGGAATTCCGAGGTCGCGATCTCGACCGGCAGGGCCACGGGATAACCGTGCGCGAGCAATATCTGGCCCACGAAGGACACCGGCCCGAGGTGGGCGCTCGCCACGATCACACCCTTTCCCTGCTCATACGCGTGGGCCACATGCTCCCAGCCATCGGTCCGCACTTCGGCGAGGAGCGCCTTTGGATCCAGCCGCGGGATGGTGAAGATCTCGACGTAGTTGAGCGTCTGCTCGACGAAGACGCGTCGCACGACGCCGCGAGTGTTCCGTCCGGGTGCGATCACGGCCAGGTTCGCGTGGACGGCGCGTCGCGCGCCTGGCGCGGCAAGGTAGGCGAGCGTTCCAAAGAACTCCGCGAACGGGCCTCGGAGCGCCCGCGGTAGGCGGGGCAGGGCACGCTCCGCCGCACGGGAGAGCGCTCCCGACAGCATCGCTACGCCGCGGCGTCCGGGGGCGCCGGCCACATCGGGCGGAAGATGTACCACTGGTCCGGGTCGGGTCGCATGAGGCTCTCGAGCGCATGCACGATGGCCTGGGTCGCGCGCTCGAGGTCGGCGGCGGCGTGCTTCGTCCGTTCGACGAATATCGGCGGCAACGCCACTCCGTTGAAGGAGTTGTCGCGGTCTCGCGTGACCGCCGCGACGATGATCGGAGCGCCCGAGACGCGGGCGAGCGCCGCGGCGACGGTCGGGAAGGCCGTGCGGACGCCGAAGAACGTGGCTTCCACGTTCGCGAGCTCGTGTGCGCGGGGTCCGAGATCCATCATGAAACCGACCATCTCGTTCCGGCGCAGGGCCGCGAGCACGCGGCGCGTCGCGCCCTCGGGCGGCAGGATCACCACGTTCTTGTGTTCCCGATTCGCGACGAGGAAGTCCATCAGGCGCGTGTTCTCGAGCTCGTCGGCGACGACGGTGAGCGGGATCTCCTGAGCGATGCGCGCGCCGCCGAGCTCGAAATTCCCGAAATGCGCCGAGACGAAGATGATCCCGCGGCCCTTGTCCCGCGCGGCCTGCAGATGCGTGAAGGAGACCGGATCGATCGTGACCAGGTCGCGCAGCTCGGCGCGACCCATCGAGGGAAATCTCATGATCTCGGTGAGGTATTTGCCGAAGTTGCGGAACGCGCGACGCGAGACGCGCGCGACCTCGGGGTCTTTCGGCGGCCGCCCGAGCACGACCGCGAAATTGCTCTTCGTGATCTCGCGCCTGCGCCGCCAGACGAGATACGCGAACTCGCCGCCAGCCACGGCGCCGCCGTACACGAGCCGGGCCGGGAGCCGCTGTACCAGCGCGGCGGCGACGCGCCACGACCAGTACAGCGCATCGAACGGGACGCGTAGCCGCACTAGGCCTTTCCTGCGAGCGTCGTCTGGTCGCTGCCCTTGATATAGGCCTCCACGCCCTCGCGCGCCTGGTCGTCGTGGATCTGCCGCGGGGGCGACTTCATGAAGTACGCCGAAGGCGCGACGATCGTGCCGCCCAGGCCGCGGTCGAGCGCGAGCTTGCAGCAGCGGATCGCGTCGATGACGACGCCCGCGCTGTTGGGTGAGTCCCACACCTCGAGCTTCACCTCGACATTGAGCGGGACGTCGCCGAACGTGGTGCCCTCCATGCGGATGTAACACCACTTCCGGTCGAGCAGCCACGGCACGTAGTCCGAGGGGCCAACGTGTACGTCATCCGCAGCCAGAGGGTAATCGAGCATGCTGGTGACCGCGTTCGTCTTGCTGATCTTCTTCGACTCGAGGCGTTCGCGCTCGAGCATGTTGAGGAAGTCGGTGTTGCCGCCGAAGTTCAGCTGGTAGGTGCGGTCGAGGCGCACGCCGCGGTCCATGAACAGCCGCGTGAGCACGCGATGCGTGATGGTCGCGCCGACCTGGGACTTGATGTCGTCGCCGATGATCGGCAGGCCCTTCGCCGCGAAACGCTTCTGCCAGTAGGGCTCCCGCGCGATGAAAACGGGGATGCAGTTGATGAAGGCGCAGCCCGCCTCGAGGACCTGCTCGACGTACCACTTCGTGGCTTCCTCGCTCCCGACGGGCAGGTAGGACACGACGACGTCGGTCTTCGTGTCTCGAAGGATCTTCACGATGTCCGCGGTCTCGCCCGGCGCCTTCGTGATGACCTTCGAGAGGTATTTCCCAATACCGTCGTGGGTCATGCCGCGGCTTACTTTCACGCCGGTCTTCGGTACGTCCGCGAAGCGGTAGGTGTTGTTCGGCTTTGCGTAGATGGCATCGGCGAGGTCCTTCCCGACCTTGTTCTTGTCGACATCGAAGGCGGCGACGAACTCGACGTCGCGGATGTGGTAGCCACCGAGATCGACGTGCATGATCCCCGGGATCGGATCGCCGGTCTTCGCGTTCCGGTAGTAGTGCACGCCCTGTACGAGCGAGCTGGCGCAGTTGCCCACCCCGATGATCGCGACGCGGATCCTGCGGCTACGGCTCACGGTCGTTCGCTTCTTCACTGGCATGTCTATTACTTCAACCTTTCTTTTCATTCAGCGCGCTCGCCATGTGGGCGATCCGCTGGAGGACAGTGATCGTCGCGAGGAACGCGGTGACGGCGACGGCCACCGCGAAGAGCTGAAGGGTTCCGGTGACCGCCCAGGCGGCGACACCGATGAGGTAGATCGCGATCCTGGCCTCGCGCGGCGCGACGCCAACGCTGGAACTCTCGCCGAGCGATTCGGCCTTGGCGCGGATGTAGCTGACGAGGAATGATGCGACGAGCAACAGCAGGCCGGCCCAGAACAGGATCGCTCCTGAGCCGAGTGTCTGGACGTACGGGTCGAACGTCGACGCGCCAAGCTGAACGGCACCGATCGCAAGTGCGGCGTCGGAGAGGCGATCGAGCGTCGAGTCGAGGAACGAGCCGAACCGCGTGCCGCCACCGGCGGCGCGCGCGAGCTGTCCGTCGAGGGTGTCGCAGAGCGCGCCGAGGAGGAGCACCAGCAGGGCCGCGCCCGGCTGCGCGGCGGCGAGGAGCGCAACGCCGACGACCGTGAGGAAGAAGCCGAGCACCGTGACGGTGTTCGCCCGGATGCCGAGCCCGTGAAGGCTGCGGGCCAGCGGGGCCAGGCCGCCCCGCAGAGAGGTCGCCAGACCGCGAGGAACGAGGCTCATGGCGCCGACCGATTCACGAGCGCGCGGAAACTGCGTTCCTGGAGCTCGGCGTACCGTTCGCGATCGAACGAGCAACGCACCTCGCGTCCGACCCGTTCGGTGCGGACGATGCCCGCGTGCGTCAGCCGGCGAAGATGCCAGGACATGAGTGGTGCGCTGATCCGCAGGCGCCGCACGAGCTCGGACACCGGAAACTCACCCTCGGTCGCCAGGATCTGAACGACCCGCAGGCGTGTGACGTCGCCGAGCGCGCGGTGGAAAGCCTTCAGCTCGCGGAGGTACGACTGACTGAGCATCGCTCCCCTTCACGGACGCCATCATGACCGCCCGAGAAGTATCTTAAAGAAACGTTGAAGTGTTGGCTAGGGAGCCTGTTCCGCGCGGGTCGAGACTTCAGGGGCCAGGAAACCCTGAGCGAAGACGGCACCCAGAGGCCACCCGGCAAGGCGCATCGCGACGAGGAACCAGGACAGCGCGATCGTGCCACGCAGCAGACCGGCGACCGCGTCGAAGCGCGGATCATTCAAACGGCCGACGCCGGCGATGGTCCCCGCGACGAGCGTGACGATGATGGGAAGCGTCATGTAGGCGCCGAGGATCGCGACGCGACGGTAGTCGACACCCGCGCGCGATGCGTACGCGCCGCCGGCGAGCGGGCCGGCGAGGATCAGGGGCAACGACGCGGCCGCCGTCACCAGATCCGCGCCACCCAAGAGCTGCGCCAAGAACGGGCCAGGCCACACGACACCGGCGATGGTCCCGACCACGAAGGCGAAGCCGGCGGCGCGCACCAGCCGCTCGGGCGGGCGCCATGGTAGACGTGGCCGGAAGCCGCGGGCGATGAGCCCGATGGCGATGCCGAGGATCAATCCGGCTGCGAGCAACCCGAGCGCTAGCGGTGTGAAGGAAAAGGCGTCGCGGGAGCCATCGTCGGGCGTTCGTCCACTGATCGCGACACCGAGAAAGCGATTGATGACGAGCGACGCGTGCACCGCGAGGCCGAGCAGGGCGAGACGGATGAGCTCGCGTCGGGCCCCGATGCCGACGGCCGCCACGATGACGGCGGCGGCGACGCCGATGATCACCGACTCGCCGCTGGGATCGAACCGCACGTTCAGCAGACGTACCAGGCGCCCGAGGAACGAGAGGGCGACATTCGTCAGGACGCCCACGCCGATCGCGTACAGGAGTGTCACGTGCGGGCCGTGTTGACGACTTTTCGGCTCTCTTCGTTCATCGCCGCATCCTAGCCCTAGCCGAGGGGCGTCCGGTGTCAGAATCGGGTGATGGCGTCGGCCCAACCACTCGCGGCGCGCATGCGCCCGCGCGACCTCGCGGAATTCGTCGGACAGCCGCACCTGGTCGGTGAGGGCCGCGTCCTTCGGAAGGCGATCGATGCCGGTCAGCTGCCATCGATGATCCTGTGGGGCCCACCGGGAACCGGAAAGACGACGCTCGCGGCGATCGCCGCGAAGAAGGCGAACGCGCGCTTCGTCGCCATCTCCGCGGTCTCGAGCGGCGTCGCCGAGCTGCGCAAGCTCATCGACGAATCGCGCAAGCTTCATCAGCTCACCGGCCAGCGCAGCGTGCTCTTCATCGACGAGATCCATCGCTTCAACAAGGCCCAGCAGGACGTCGTGTTGCCCTACGTCGAGAACGGCGACGTGATCCTGCTCGGTGCGACGACCGAGAATCCGTCGTTCGAGGTCAACTCCGCGCTTCTGTCCCGCTCGCGGGTGTACACCCTGCAGCCACTGTCCGAAGAGGACGTGCGCACGATCGTGCGGCGCGCCATGGCCGACCAGCGCGGTCTCGCCGGCGGGGTATCGCTCGCGGACGACGCCGAGAACGCCCTCGTGGCCGTGTCGAATGGCGACGCTCGCGTCGCGCTCAATGCGCTGGAGCTCGCGTCAGACGCGACCGCTCCCGGTCCCGATGGTCGGCGGGCGATCGGACGGGCCGAGATCCGCGAGGCGCTCCAGCGCCGGAGTCTCCTGTACGACCGCGCCGGCGACCAGCACTACGACACGATCAGCGCGTTCATCAAGAGCGTGCGCGGCTCCGATCCCGACGCTGCCCTCTACTGGCTCATGCGGATGATCGACGCCGGCGAGGATCCGATGTTCATCGCGCGCCGCATCGTCATCCTCGCCGGTGAGGATGTCGGCCTCGCCGATCCACAGGCCCTGGTGATCGCGTCGGCCGCCCAGCAGGCCACGCACCTCATCGGTTTCCCGGAGGGGTACTTCCCGCTCGCCGAAGCGACGGTGTACCTGGCGCTCGCACCCAAGTCCGACTCGCTGAAGCGTGGACTCGGTGAGCTTCAAAAGGACCTCGCCGAGACTCGCGCCGATCCGGTGCCCCTGCACCTGCGCAACGCGCCCACGCCGCTCATGGCGAGGCTCGGGTACGGCAAGGACTACAAGTACGCGCACGACTACGAGGACCACGTCGCGCCCGACACCAGCTACTTGCCCGAGTCGCTGCAGGACCGTCGCTATTACGTCCCGACGGAGCTCGGCGCGGAGGCCAAGCTCAAGATGCGGCTCGAGGACCTCCGCCGGCGAACCGCGCGAGGAAGAGACCCATCTCGAACAGCAGGTACATCGGGACCGCGACCAGTAGCTGATTGAAGGGATCCGGGGTCGGCGTGATGATCGCGCCCACGATCAGCACGAGCACGATCACGTAGCGCCGCTGCCTCGCGAGCCACGCGCGACTCAGGACGTGGACGCGGACCAGGGCGAAGATCAGGACCGGCACTTCGAACACGACGCCCATGCCGAGGATGAACGTCGTGACGAAGGAGAGGTACTCGGACGCGCGCAGCTGATTCTCGATGACCGGGTTGCCGAAGCTGACGAGGAACTTCAGCGAGCTCGGGAGCAGGCCGAAGTAGCAGAAAAGCATGCCCGCGACGAACAGGAGGAGCACGAACGGCCCGGCGGTCAGTGCGAAACGCCGCTCGTTGGGGTGCAGTGCCGGATCGATATAGGCGTAGATCTCGAAGAGGATCACGGGCATCGAGAGAGCGATACCGCTGAACAAAGCCACGCGCATGTACGTGGTGAAGTTCTCGGTCGGGCTAAGTGCGATGAGGTGGTCGACACCCGCCGGGACGAGAAGGATCTTGATGATGTCGGTCGCGAAAAGGAAGGAGATCGCGGTCGTCGCGATCACCGCGATCGAGGCCACCATCAATCGGTCGCGGAGCTCGCCCAGATGCTGGACGAGCGAGAGTTCCTTGTCGCGTTCGGACATCGGTGGCCACGCTAGCGTAGGTACACTTCACCTGTTCGCCCCCGTAGCTCAGTGGATAGAGCGGCGGCCTCCGAAGCCGTAGACAGGCGTTCGATCCGCCTCGGGGGTACAGAAACGCCCACGGCACGGCTCATGCACCCTGCGCCTCCGACACATCCGTGGAGGTGATCGCATGGGTCTCATCGCATTCCTGCTCATCGGGCTGGTCGCGGGCTTCATCGCTCGCGCGCTGGTACCCGGCCCGGACCCGATGGGCTGGCTCGGGACGATGGTCCTGGGGATCGTCGGGTCTCTCGTCGGCGGGACGCTGGCAGCCTTGCTGTTCGGCGGCACCCTCGAGGTCTCGGCGGCCGGCCTCGTTGGCTCCATCATCGGCTCGATCATCGTGCTGTTGATCTGGCGAGCCATCGGCGGTCGCGCCGCGACGACGGTCTAACGCCTAGTGGTCCGGCTGCGGCTCGGGTGCGGGCCGCAGCCGGGTCACGGGCACCCAGAACCGACCAAAGCGGTTTTTTACGAGCCACTCCTCGCCGGTAGGCGAGCCGTGGACAAGCTCACCCGTTTGCCACATGTCTTCTACCGGACTTCTGTACAGCACCTGGGCGCCCTTGCGTAGCTCGAGTGTCGGTGCCATCAACGCTTCGGAACGATAGCCGCTTCGTTGCCGGCGACACGGCGAACGTACTCGCCGAACATCGGCTCGACGAACTCATAGCGCCCCCGACCGAGCCGTGTCACGAGTCCGCGAGCCGTCAGGGATTCGAGCGCGCGTAGCACCTCGGGCCGCGGGACCGCGGGAGTCGTCTCCGATGCGAACAGCACGGCGCCCTGCGCGACGCGCGTCGCGACGAGTTGAAGGTACTTCTGCTTCCCGAGCTCCGACCAATGGAGAGCGAACGGCCGCTCGAGCTCGCGCAACGCCTGCTCGTACGCGATCGCCAGCAGATCAGCGGTGACCACGCGCTGCGCGGCGTCGCGCATGAGGTAATACAGCGCCGCGCAGACCTGCATCGTGTCCTGCGGATGTCCACCGGTGGCGTCGAGCAGCCGGTCCACGCTCGTGTCGTCGATCGCGATCTTCTTCTCGGCGAACTTCTCGCGGAGGTAGCTGAGCCAGTCGTCGGGGGCGATCCCGAAGCGGTGACCGCCGGCTTCGGCGAGATCGATGGGGACGGCGAACCGGTAGAAGGCGCGGCCCTTCTCACTGAAGAGCTGCTCGAGGATGCCCTCCTCCGACCCGAGGAACGCGTAGGCCACCCCCTTTTGGGCCTGGAAGCGCGTGCGCATGACGTCGAAGACGCGCGGGCCCAGACGGCCCGCGGCCTGGAACTCGTCGAACGCCACGACGACGCGTTTGCCGGTCCGCGCCGCGAGGGTCCGCGGGAGGTCGAGCGCGCCCTCGAAGAAGCGCTGCGCGTTGGTCTCGCGCGCGAGCTGGAGCGCCAGCTCGATGTGCTCGTACTTCACCTTGACCGAAGGGCGCATGCCCGCCGCGATGGCCTTCGCCTGCTCGAAGCTGCGCTCGACCCCCGAGACGTTCTCGAGCACCGCATCGATGAGACGCTCGCCGAGGCCGCGGATGTCGGTCGCGCCGAGGCAGTCGACGTACCCGATGAGCGCGCCCCGCCGCCGGAGGCGCCGCAGGACCTCGAGGATGATCGACGTCTTTCCGATGCGGCGCGGCCCGGCGACGATGACATGGTTCCCATCGCCCAGACGCTCGACCAGACGTCGCATGTACGTCTCGCGGCCGACGAGATCGCGTGCCGGCACCGGGCCACCGACGGGGAAGTGCGGTGGGGGAGCGCTCACGCGCCCGAACGGACCCGGCATCGCCGACGAATATACATGAGATGTATCAATAGGCATCATGCGATGTGTCCAGGCGCCTGTGGGAGCATCGGACGGTGGGTTTCATCTTCGGGCTGTTCCGGAAGCCCGACCCCGAGCAGCGACAGCGGCTCGAGCGCGCGGTCGCCGACGTCGATCGCGAGCTCGCCGCGAATCTCGAGCTGACGTCGGTGTTCGACCAGACGAAGCAGGCCGTGGTGCTCGAGAACGGCGAGTTCATGCGTCACCGGGCAACGATCGAGATCGGGCTCGCCGTCGCGGCCGCGGCGCTGGCCGATCTGTACGCGCGGATCTCCGACGCCGAAGCCGCGATGGAACGCCGGGGGCCGGCGAACTCGATCCGCGATGACGATCGCAGGCTCATCGAAACGTGGGAGGGCGATGCCCGGTCGGTCCAGCGCGAGCTGCGCGATGCCCTGGCGCGACCGCCTCTTTCGCCAGTGGCGGCGCTGCTGAAACGCCTGGGTGAAGTGCTGCCGATCAGGCGGTAAGCGAACGCCCCGCTAATGGCATGGGCCGTGCATTCGTTACAGCCTGCGCATGGCAGTCCAGGGCCAGTCCAATTTGGGGCGCTCGTATCGCTCGTATCGCTTCCCACAGCGGAAGGGCGGGCGTCTTTCCCGCCGCCCCGCAGCCGGACAACGCCTCGGCCCGCTGGCCGGCGGTATCAGCGCGTTCTTCCTGGCGATGCTCGCGATGGGCGGTGTCGCGGTGGCGGCGGTGTTCGGCTATTTCGCCGCGGACCTTCCGGCGGCGCACGACCTCGCGACCATCCCGATCCCGCTGACGACCAAGATCTACGACCGCTCGGGAGAGCACCTCCTCTACACGCTCGAGGACGAACGCCGCGAGCTCGTCAGCCTCGATGCCGTCCCCCAGAAGATGCAAGACGCGACGATCGCCATCGAGGACAAATCCTTCTGGACCAATCCGGGCGTCGACATCGGCGGCATCGTCCGAGCGATGAACGCCAACGCCGCCAGCGGGACGATCTCGCAGGGTGGCTCGACGATCACGCAGCAGCTCATCAAGACGCGCCTCCTGGGTGACGAGCCAACGTTCACGCGGAAGATCAAGGAAGCGATCCTCGCCGTGGAGGCGACGCGCACCTTCAGCAAGAAGCAGATCCTCGAGATGTACCTGAACCAGATCTACTACGGCAATCAGGCCTACGGCATCGAGGCCGCGGCGAAGACCTACTTCGACCAGCCCGACCTCATGAGGCTGACGCTCGGCCAGATGGCGATGCTCGCCGGCCTCGCGCAGCGCCCGTCGGACTACGACCCGGTGCAGAACCCTGACGCGGCAAAGGCGCGGCGCACGCAGGTGCTCGACGCCATGGTCGACAGCGGCTACATCGGCGTCAGCGAAGCCGATGCGGCCAAGGCCGAGCCCATCGTCGTAAAGGCCGCCTCCACCTCGCTCTACGCGGCGCACTTCACGTTCCGCGTGCGCGAGCAGCTCATCCGCGAGCTGGGCGAGAAGGCCGCGTACCGCGGCGGCTACACGGTGTTCACGACGCTCGATTGGAACATGCAGCAGCTTGCCGAGAAGGAGGTCCGCGATCACGTCGACGCCCTCAAGGGCTTCAATGTGAACAACGCGGCCCTGATCACCATGGATCCGACGACCGGTGAGATCCTCGCCTACGTCGGGAGCTACGACTACTACGGCAGTACACCGAAGATGCAGGGCGACTACGACCACGCCGGCATCGCGTACCGGCAGCCGGGGTCGACCTTCAAGCTGTTCACCTACCTCACCGGCATGCTCAAGGCGGGCATGACCGCGTCGACACGGCTGTACGACATCCAATGGTCGATGCCCGACGGCAGCGGTCACGCGTACGCCCCGAAGGACGCGACGAAGGAGCAGCACGGCCCGGTCACGATGCGTCAGGCGCTGCGCGAATCGCTCAACCTGCCCGCGCTGCAGGTCACGCGGACCGTCGGCATCGACGCGATCATCGACACCATGCACCAGCTCGGTATCGACCGCGACTTCGACCGCACCCAGCTCGGACTGTCATTCGGCATCGGCGCGGGCGAGATGCGTCTCATCGACATGGCGAGCGCCTATCAGGTCATCGCGAACTTGGGCGTGCGCGTCGAGCCGACGATGATCTACAAGGTCATCGACCCGAACGGCAAGGTCGTGCGCGACTACTCCAAGCCCGACGGGAAGCAGGTCATCGATCCGCGCCAGGCCTGGATCCTGGACGACATCCTCAAGGACAACACCAACCCGCAGGGCTCCTTCGTCTTCGGACCATGGACCAACATCGGGCGGACCGCCGCGCTCAAGACCGGCACCACCGATAACCTGCAAGACGTGCTCGCGATCGGCTGGGTGCCGCAGCGCCTCACCGCGATCTGGATGGGCAACTCCGACAACTCCGAGATGCACGGGATCTCATCCGCGCTCGGGCCGGGCATCCTCTGGCGTGACTACATGAAGACCGTCGTCGGCGGTCTGCCGGCCACCTGGTACGACAAGCCCGCCGGGATCGTCGATCGCGTGGTCTGCGTGAATCCGACGCTGCTGGGCGGCAACGGCTCCGGCATGCTGCCCGGACCGAGCTGCCCCGCCAGCTACCGCTTCACCGAGCACTACGTCGAGGGCACCGAGCCGAAGACGAACGACGCCGACTTCTACCAGGCGTGCGGGATCCGTCTCATCGCGCCGTTCGCGGATTGGCAGCCGTACTACAACTCGTGGGCCGCGGGCGCGGTCTCGGGGACGTACAGCTATGGGCGCTTCAGCTGGAGCATCTGTGGCTTCGCGCCCAAGCCGTCTGAATCTCCGAGTGCGAGCCCGAATCCGTTCGGGACTCCGCCGCCGGTCGGCCGCACACCGATACCGACCGTCCCGCCGAGGCCCACGAAGAAGCCCTAGTCCCCGAAGCCAGCGGGCGCGTCGCTCTCTCGAAAACGCGGCCGCGCTGCACTGTGCCGACGGGGGGGGTCGGTGCGCGCGTCCGCGACTCTCGCTCGCGATGCGCCTGCTCTCGTGCGACCTCGCCTTGTTTCGGCTGTCGCTCGCGGTGCGCCCGCTGACTCGAGCCGCTCACACCTAGACTCCCCTCGTGGGAGCGGTCTCGAGCGCGGCGTTCTACGCACCCGTTGAAGGTGAGCTCAAGGAGCTCGAACGCCGGCTTCTGGCGGTCGGCCGTGGCGGTCATCCGACGTTCCAGGCCGCCGTCGAACACGTTTTCCAGAGTCCCGGGAAGCTTCTCCGCCCCACGCTCGTCTTTCTCTCCGCCCGTTTCGGAACGCGTGACGATCCGGAGACCGTCCTGAACCTCGCGCAGTCGCTCGAGCTCGTTCACACGGCGTCGCTCGTCCACGACGACATCGTCGATCGCGCCGACGTGCGGCGGAACGTCCCCACCGTCAACGCGATGTGGGACGGCGATGTCGCGCTGATCGTTGGGGACTACCTCTTCGCCAAGGCCTATGCGCTCGCGGCGGTCCTGCCGAAGCCCGAGGTGATCGCGATCGTCGCGCAGACCGTGTTCGCTCTCTGCGACGGCGAGCTCAACGAGGTCACGTCGCCGCCGACCATGCCGACCGAGGCCGAGTACCTCGAGCGCATCGAGCTCAAGACCGCGTCGCTGTACGCGGCGTGCTGCCAGGGCGCCGCGCTCCTGACCGAGGCCGAGCCGGAGCACGTGGCGGCGCTCGGCGCGTTTGGCACGAACCTCGGTCTCGCGTTCCAGATCACCGACGACATCCTGGATCTCGTCGGCGACGAGGCCGAGTTCGGCAAAGCCGTCGGACGCGATCTCGAGGAGGGGATGGCGACGCTACCGATGATCTACGCGGCGGCTGAGTCTGGCGGCAAGGATGGCGAGCTCCCCCGACGGATCGTCGCGCCTGGTAAGTCGCCGCGGGAAGTCATCGACCTCCTCCGGATCATCCGTGCGAGCAACGGACCAGAGCGCGCGCGAGCGCGCGCTCTGGCGTTCCACGACTCGGCGGTTCGCGCGCTCGACGGTCTGCCGTCGCGCCACGAGCGCGAAGCGCTGCGCGATGTCGCCGACTTCGTGGTCAGCCGCGTGCGTTGAGCCCCGCTCCGAAACGCGAGCTCGCCGAAATGCGTGATCGGCTCCTGCGCGAGGTCGACCGCGTCATGGCCGCGGCCGACGGTCTGAGCGCGGCCCAGCTGGTATGGACGCCGGCCGCGAACACCGCGAATAGCCTGCTCGTGCTTGCCGCTCACACCGTGGGCGCCGCCGAGCGTCACATCCTCGTGAACATCGCGGGTCGCAAACCCGGGGGCACGCGCGACGCGGAGTTCGCCGCGCCGCCGGATATCGCAGGCATCCGCGCCCGGTGGGACACCGTAAAGCGCGGGATCGTCGACGTGCTCGACAACCTGCCGCCTGGACGTCTCGACGATGATCTGCCGGGTCCGGTGTCGACGCGGTCGGTGCAGGCGATGATCGTCCACGCGATCGCACACGCCGCCGAGCACGCCGGCCAAGCCGAGTTGACGCGAGATCTCGTGAAGCAGCGCGATGCGGCGACGTAGCGCGGTGCCGCGGGTGACGCGGCGAGCGAGGACCCCAAGCCGCGGCGGGACCCGCGGCGCTATTGACGGGACGCTATGCCGGCGGCGGCGCCCCGCGATCGCGGCCGCCGCGCCGACCGCGGCGACGGCGCTTCTTCTTCGCGCCACCCTCGTGCACCGGCGTCGGGCGTTCCTGGCGCAAGACCTCGTCGCCACCGTATGAGCCGACGCCGCGCGTGTGCGCGGGGACGGGATCGAACGTGACGCCGAGCTCGGTCGCGGTGTAGTCGGCGCGACCGCCGTCGACGAGGCCGACCACGATCGACTCCTTCACGACGTTGACGCCCTGCGTGGTCGCGCAGCCGGACGTGCCGCAGGATCCGCTCACGCAGGCGGGGATGTGGAAGGTCTCGCCGAGCTTCGGGAGCTTGCCCTTCACCTCTTGATAGGTCTCGAGCTCATAGATGAGGCAGCACTTGAGACGGCCGCACACGCCGGTGAGCTTCGATTGGTTCAGCGGAAGATCTTGTTCCTTCGCCATGCGGATCGAGATGTTCGAGAACTTGTCGAGCCAACTCGAGCAGCAGAGCTCACGCCCGCAGGTGCCGACCCCGGTCATGACCTTCGTCTCGTCGCGCGCGCCCAGACGGCGAAGCTCGACGCGGGTGCCGAAGTGGGCCGCGAAGGCGGCGTTGAGCTCGGCGAAGTCGGCGTCGCCGGGGCCGCGGCCTGACGGATCGATCGAGTAGAAGATCGTGAGCGCCGAGCCGTCGAACTGCCAATCCGTGCCGAGGATCTTGATCGGCATGCCTCTGGAACGCGACATGTCGCGCGCCGCGACCGCCGCATCGGCGTCCATGCGCTCGCGCTTGTTGATCTCGAGCACGTCCGAGACCGACGCCTTCCGCACGACCGTGCCGAGTGGTGGGTCGACCTGGACGAGCGGCGAGTCGGTCGGGAGGATCTGGACCCGAGCGGCATCGATGCCGAGCTCGGTGCGCACGATGATCCAGTCGTTCACGCGGTAATCGCTGACCGTGCCGGGATCGAAGAAGTACATGCGCCCCGCTTTCATGAAGCGAGCGCCTACGACGGTACGCATCAGGCGGCCTCCGCAAATGTTTCGTCGTACGGGAGCTTCAGGACGAATAGCTCGAGCAGCATGCGCGCACTCACGGTCGTCTCCACGACGTCGCGGCGCCACCGCTCCATGCGCTGCGCGAGGTCGACCAGGTCACGCGTGGTGACCTTCGCCGCCAACCTGCGGCTCTCCTCGGCGCGATCGGGGCGCATCGCGCCGTCGGCGACGCCGGTCCCGGCGACGGCCGCGTCGCGGACGAGCTCGCTCCAATTCACCAGGCGCGTCTCGATCAGCTCACTTCGCTTCTGGGAGTCGCGTTCGTCCGCGAGGGCTGCGGCCCATGCGAAGCGCTCGGTCAGCTTGCTGCCGACGAGTCGATAGAACTCGGCTTCAAATCGCGTGCGCGCGCCGCGCGCCCCTTCGTCCATCGCGAGCGTGAAGGCGATGCCAGGTTTGCCGGCCGCGGGTGCGGCGAAGCGCGCCGCGCTCTGGCCGAACCGTGCGACGAGCGCGCGCTCGATCTCGAGGCGCGCGACGGAACGGAACGGCAGGGGCTGGAGACGCGATCGGATCGTCTCGAGCAGGCGCGACGGTGTCGGCGTGATCAGCAGGAGCACCGCGTGCGGCGGCGGCTCTTCAAGCGTCTTGAGCAGCGCGACTTCGGCGTGCTCGGACAGGTCGGCGGCGTCGTCGATGATGACGACGCGCCTGCGTCCCTCGAGCGGCCGCAGGGCGAGGTCCTGCTGCATCTCGCGGATCTGCTCGATCGTGATGTTCTTGCGGTCATCGCGCTTCGCCTGGTCGACCAGTCGCGTGATCTCGCGGACGTCCGGATGCAGACCGCGCTCGATCTTCCGGCAGGCGAGGCAAACGCCGCATCCGCCTGGCACCACTGGCTCGGTCGCACAGTTGAGCGTCTGCGCCAACCGCGTTGCCAGCGTGTGCTTTCCGATCGACCGCGGACCGCTGAGCTCGTATCCATGGGCCACGTCGCCGCGGACCGCTCGCTCGCCAAGCCTGGCGAGCAGGCGACGCTGCCCGATCACATCTCGCACGGGACGCCAGGATTGTAGGAGCCCGCTAGCCGAGTGCCTCGACGATCCGGCGCACCGGCGCCGGAAGATGAGGCGCGAGTCGGTAGTAGGTCCAGATGCCGCGTCGGGTGGCCTCGACCAGGCCGGCCTCGCGGAGCTTTGCCACGTGATGCGAGATCGTCGGTTGCGACAGGTCGAACGTAGCGGTGAAGTCGCAGATACAGACCGGTTCCTTCGCGGCTCGCAGCGCCAGGACCATCTGAAGGCGGGTCGGGTCGGCGAGCGCCTTGAGCACGTCGGCGATCTCCGCGGCGCGCACGTCCGGAACCTCGAGCTCGACGGCGCAGCACACGCCACGCTCGCGTTCGGGCAGGACTGCCAGCTTTGCCATGCCTGCAGCGTACACGACCCATTGACAAACATCAATCGGTTGGCTACACCTAGCCATCGAGACCCATCTATGGGTCGTTGATCGGCGGAGGTACAGGTGAACGAGATAGAGGTACGGGAGCTCGTGAGGGCAAAGTACGCACAGAGTGCTCTCGAGATGGCGAAGGGCGCGTCGTGTTGCGACGACAGCTGCTGCGACGCGAACGGCTGTGGGGACGGGTACGCCGCCGACGAGCTGGCAAGCCTCGGCCTCGACGCGGCCGTCAGCCTCGGCTGCGGCAACCCGATGCTGCTGGCGGATCTCCGTCCGGGGGAGGTCGTGCTCGACCTCGGTTCCGGCGCGGGCCTTGACGTCCTGCTGTCGGCGCGTCGGGTCGCGCCGGGTGGACACGCCTACGGCGTCGACATGACCGACGAGATGCTCGCCGTCGCACGTGCCAATCAGGCGAAGTCCGGTCTGGGCAACGCCACCTTCCTCAAGGGCGCCATCGAGAGCGTTCCGCTGCCGGACGCGTCGGTGGACGTCGTGATCTCGAACTGCGTCATCAACCTGGCCGCGGACAAGGGCGCCGTACTGCGCGAGGCGTTCCGCGTCCTGCGACCGGACGGCCGATTCGCGGTCGCCGACATGATCGCGCTCGACGAGCTCGCGCCGGAGGCGAAACAGCGTCTCGATCTCTGGGCCGGCTGCGTCGCGGGCACGATCTCGCTGGATGCCTACACGAAGGAGCTGCAAGCGGCCGGTTTCGACGCGATCGACATCGAGGTGACGCGCGAGGTGCGCCTCGAGGACGTCGAGGGTCTGATCGCGAGCGCCTACATCCGCGCCCGCCGCCCGTCGCGCGTGGAGATCGCCGCGAAGTAACCGGCCTCAGTCCGCCTCGCGACCGCCGGCCAGGAGAACTCGCGAGCCAGCCGCTCGCGCCCCGCCGCGCCCATGCGGCGCGCACGCTCGGGATCGCGCAGCAACGCCAGGATCGCCGCGGCGATCGCGTCGGGCTCATTTCGGACGTGCAGTCCATCGACGCCTTCGCGCACGACCTCGCGCAGCGGCGGGATGTCACCGGCGATCACGGGGAGCCCGGCGCTCCATGCCTCGAGGTACGCGTGACCGAACGTCTCGTGATCTGAGGGCATCGCGAAGATCGTCGCGCGCGCGAAGGCCTCGGCCTTCTCCGCCTCGGTGGCCACGCCACGGTCGATCCAGCGCGGATCGGCGAGACCGCGCTCGAGCGCGGCGTTCCACGCGGCCTGTCCGATCGTCACGAAGCGCGTGTCAGGCCGGTCAGCCCACACCAATCGCGCCGCAGCGCGCAGAGCGTGATACCCCTTGTAGCGCTCGCGACGTCCGACAAAGAGCACGGTCGCCTCGTCGCGCCCCACCTCGGGAAGCGCATGAAGGTTTGGACCGATGCCGGTGACATGCACATTCGCGACTCCTCGCGCGCGGTACCAGCCCGCCTCCCATTCGGTGAGCGCGATGACGGCGTCGTCTCGCCGATAGCGGGCCACGTCGGCCGCCGCCGTACCAGAGAACGGCTGTCCGGGATGGACGAGCGGCGTCTCGACGAAGGCGGCGCCCGCGTCTCGCGCGGCGCGCTCGAGCGGACCGACCCATTCGCGCGCGATCGAGTGCACCAGATCCGCGCCTCCGAGCGCGCGTCGCAGATCGCGCGGGTCGACCAGCGCGGTCGGCAACAGACCATCGATGGCGGCGCCGAACCGACCGCCCCGCGCTGGGATGAAGACGAATCGCGTTCCGTCCGACCGGATCGCGACCGGTCCTGGCGGTGCCGCCAGCACTTCGCCGGGCACCCCAGGGCGATGCCACGCTGGACGCAGCCCGACCAGCGTGACCTCGTGACCCAGTGCGCGGAGCTCGCGATCGAGCGCGCGCGCGAACAACTCGGAGCCACCGATGCTCGAGAGAAGCTTCTTCGCGATGACGACGCGCACGCGGGAAGGCTAGGCGAGGGCCTCGTCCGCTGGCAGGTGCGTACCGATGGCGCGCTGATGCGCGCTCTCGACGCGGTCCATCACGCGTTCCCAATCCCACCGTTCGCCCAGCTTCGCGTTGCCCGCCGTTCCCATCGCGTGTCGGAGCGCGGGGTCGTCGAGGAGGCGCGTGACCGCGCGCGCGATGTCCGCGACGTTCTGCGGCACGAGCAGCCCGTCGACGCCATTCGCGATGACCTCGCGCAGCGGTGGGATGTCGCCGCCGATCACCGGCTTCTCGTGCAGCCACGCCTCGAGATAACCGATCCCGAACGTCTCGTACGCCGACGGCATCGCGAACACGTCGCACGCGTCGAGCGCCGCAGATTTCTCCGCGGCCCCGGCGCGTTCGATCTCGATGATCCGCTCGTCGGCGTATCGCGCGAACTCGTCGATCATCGTGCCGTAGAAGCCGGGCATCCCGATGAAGACGAAGCGCGCCTCGCCGTGGCGTTGCCACACGAGCTCCGCGGCGTCGAGCAGATGGATGTAACCCTTGTACCGCTCGCGCCGCCCCACGTACAGGATCACCGGCGCTCCCGCGGGGATGTCGTGACGCGCCCGGAACGCTGCGCCGTCGTGAGAGCGAAGCGCGTTCGCCCCCATGCCGGTCGTGATCAGTCGATACGCGTCGACCCGATGCTCTCCGAACCACGCGCGCTCCCAGTCGGTCATCGTCGTGATGACCGACGCGCGTTGGTAGCGGACGAAGTCGGCCGGCGTGTCGCCGCCGTGGAACTGCCCGGGATGCGCGAGCGGGGTCAGAACGATCGGCAGATCGAGCTCTTCCGCGACACCCAGCGAGCTGTCGAGGTACTCGCGGCCCACGTTGTGGATCAGGTCGCGGTCCTCCGCGTAGCGTTCGAGCTCGTCGCCGCGCATCAGATCGACCAGGGTCGACGCATCAGCGACGTAACCGAGGAAACCACCCCGTGGCTTCACCTGGATGACCTCGACGCCGTGATCTTCGAAGCGCGACCGCTCGTCGAAGGCCTGACCGCAGACGACGCGGACATCATGGCCGCGCGCCGCGAGCCGCGTCGCCCACTGATACGCGAGGCTTTCCGAGCCACCCATCGGCGCATAGGTGCGTTTCGTGAAGAGGACCTTCATCCAGACGCGCTCCCGTGCAAAGTCGCTGCCGCGCCGCGGGTCAGGATGCGGCCGCGGACTCGTCCATGCCGATGAACTTCGCCCACGCGCTCTCGCCGGCGCGGACATACGAGGAGTACAGATAGGTGGGCGTGGCGGGCGGCCGCTTCGGCTGACGAAGCAGCGTCATGTGGGACTCGGCCAGCGTGCGGCCACCTTTCCGATGGTTGCACGCTCGGCACGCAGCCACGACGTTGTCCCACGTGTGCTGGCCGCCGCGATGACGCGGCATCACATGGTCCAGCGTCAGGTCGTTCCCTCGCTTGCCGCAGTACTGGCAGGTGTGCTCGTCGCGCTGGAGGATCTCCTTGCGCGTGAGCTTCACGACCGGCCGCGGCCGCTTGATGTGATAGACGAGACGGATCACCGACGGCGACTGCAGATTCAGACGCTCGCTCGTGATGATGTGACCGTTCTGCTCGATCACCGTTGCCTTCTGCTTCGAAAGCAAGACGACAGCACGCCGCACGTTGCACACGTTCAGCGGCTGGAAATCCAGGTTGAGTACGAGCACGTTCGCGTCGACGACCGCCATGTTCCGATTCTACGGGCAGGGCGTTACGATTGCGTACACATCATGAGTACGAACGACCGCACCAACGTTCGCCCGGGCCCGGCTTTGCCGGCCACGGGCGGGCCCAATTCAACGGCCACCTGGACGCTCAAAAGCGGTCTCGCGCGCATGCTGAAGGGCGGCGTGATCATGGATGTGGTCACCGCGGAGCAGGCGCGGATCGCGGAGGAAGCGGGCGCCGTGGCGGTGATGGCACTCGAGCGCGTCCCGGCGGACATCCGCGCCGCGGGTGGGGTCGCGCGGATGAGCGATCCCCAGAAGATCATCGAGATCATGAGCGCCGTGACCATTCCGGTCATGGCGAAGTGCCGGATCGGGCACTTTGTCGAGGCTCAGGTGCTGGAAGCTCTCGGTGTCGACTACGTCGACGAGAGCGAAGTTCTTACGCCGGCAGACGAGCAGTTCCACGTACAAAAGCACGACTTCAAGGTGCCGTTCGTGTGCGGCGCGCGCGATCTCGGCGAGGCGCTCCGCCGCATCAACGAAGGCGCGGCGATGATCCGCAGCAAGGGTGAAGCGGGCACCGGCAACATCGTCGAGGCCGTGCGCCATCTCCGCGCGATCCTCACGGAGATCCGGACGCTCGCTGGCCTGAAGGACACCGGACTCGACGCGAAGGCCGAGGAGTACCGCGTGCCGGTCGAGCTCGTTCGCGACGTCGCGAAGAATCAGCGACTTCCAGTGGTCCTCTTCTGTGCCGGCGGCATCGCGACGCCGGCCGACGCCGCGCTCACGATGCAGCTCGGCGCCGAAGGCAACTTCGTCGGCTCCGGTATCTACAAGTCCGAGGATCCGGCCCGGCGCGCGAAGGCGATCGTCGAGGCGACGACGCACTTCAACGACGCGAAGCTCATCGCCGAGGTCTCGCGCGGTCTCGGAGAGCCGATGCGTGGTCTCTCGCTCGAGACCATCCCCGCCGGCGAACGCCTTGCCATCCGCGGCTGGTAGCCACTACGCGGCTGCTGGCGGCGCTCGTCTCCGTGCGTGAGCAAGCTCCCGCACTCCGCCTCGCTAGCCAGTAAGGGCTCCGCCACGACGACGCCTCGCATCGGCGTCCTCGGTCTCCAGGGCGATTTCAGCGAGCACCTCACCACCCTCCGCGGCATGGGTGCGCAAGGGGTCGACGTGCGTCGGCCAGAGCAACTCGACGACATCGACGGGCTCATCATCCCGGGCGGCGAGAGCACGACGATCGGGAAGCTCGCGCAGAGCTACGGGATCATTCCGAAGCTCCGCGAACGTGCCGCACAGGGGATGCCGGTGTGGGGCACCTGCGCCGGAGCGATCTTCCTCGCGAAGGACGTGCCCGGTCATCCGCATCCTCTGGCGGAGCTGATGGACATCACCGTCGAGCGCAACGCGTTCGGCCGTCAGATCGACTCGTTCGAGTCGGACATCGATGTCGAGGGCATGGCCGGCGGTCCGTTTCACGCCGTCTTCATTCGAGCGCCGAAGATCACGAGGATCGGTCCCGGTGTCGTCGTTCTCGCGCGGCTCAGCGATGGGACCGTGGTCGCGGTGCGCGACGGCACGTTACTCGCCACCTCCTTCCATCCCGAGCTGACCCGCGACGAACGTTTTCATCGTCTCTTCCTCTCGCTCGGGAAGGGCTGAGGCGGCGTGCCGGCGCGCGCCGCGACCCCGTTCGACCTGCGCCGTATCTCGGCCTTGCTCGAGTCCTCGCTGCACACCGGCGAAGGGATCGTCGCGTCGGCGCTTCCCGTGCCGCTTGCGGGTGGCGCGATCGGTGGCTGGCGCGGCCTGATGAACGGGCTCTTCGGTCTGAATGGACGCCTGCGGATCTACCTCGAGGAGTACCGCGGCCAACTGCGCAGCACGGCGTTCGTCTACGACGGAAGACGGCCGGAGTGGGTCGTCCTCATGCTCGCGGCGCTGCCCGAACCCGGCGGCACCGACAGCGCCTTTCGATTGCTCTCGGGCATCAGCGCCTCCGCCGCGCGATCCGGGATACAGCGCCTCTTCGCCGCGGTGCCGGACGAGGCGCGCCCGCGCGAGACGTTCTTCCAGGCAGGCTTCTACTCCTACACACGCGAGACCTGGTACGCGGCGGCCGGCGCCGCGCTGGCAGCGCCCTCCCAGCGGATGCACGCGCGAGACGCGACGTCAGTCGACGCGCACGACCTCTTCCGCTTCTACGCGATGACGACGCCGCATGCGGTGCAGCGTGCCGAGCAGCTCTCGGTGCAGGATTTCGATCTTGGCCGGCGCGGCGGCGCCTACGACCCGCCGCATCTCATCGGCGGCAATCCGCTCGCGATGCGCCGTCGGATGGCGCTCATCGAGCACGATCAGACCAAGCCCAGCGCGGTCGCGCTGTCATTCGCCGGGGTTGACCGCCATCCGAACGTGCTGAAGGTGCGTACCGATGCGGGCGACGTCGACAGGGCGCGTGACCTCGTGCGCGCCGCTGTACGCGTACTACCTCCGGGCCGGCCGATCACGTCGCCCGTGCGTTCGTACGAGGAGCACGTCGCGCGCGCGCTGTTGTCAGAGGGTTTCCGCGACGCCGCGACGGCGATGCTGTTCGTGAAAGAGCTCGCGGTCCGCGTCGAGGAGCCGGCGCTCGCGCCGGCGGTGGTGCGCTAGGACCCTCGATATGCTCTTTAGCGAATGCAGCAGAGCGACGAGCTCGAGGCGCTGCTCCGGGGACTCCCACCCGACCTCGTGCAGCGCGTACGTGCGCTGGACGGTTTGGAGGGTCTACTCGAGATCGTGATGGATCTCGGTCGCCTCCCTGAAGCGCGTTTCGTTGGACGCGAAGAGCTGTTGTCGCAGCGCGAGGTGTCCGCGGAGGACCTCGCGTACGTCATCTCGCACATCGGGCAGTTCGGCGGCGACAACCGCGCCGGCATCGAACGAACGTTGCATCGCATCAGCGCGCTGCGGAACCGCGCCGGAAAGGTCGTCGGCCTCACGCTCCGCGTCGGCCGCGCTGTCTACGGGACCGTCGAGATCATCCGCGACATCGTCGAGTCGGGGCGCAGCATCCTGCTTCTCGGTCGTCCCGGCGTTGGCAAGACGACGATGCTTCGCGAAGTCGCGCGCGTCCTCGCCGATGATCTGGCCAAGCGCGTCGTCATCGTCGACACCTCGAATGAGATCGCCGGCGACGGTGACATCCCACATCCCGGCATCGGACGCGCCCGACGCATGCAGGTGCCGACGCCCTCCCTCCAGCACGCGGTGATGATCGAGGCGGTCGAGAACCACATGCCCGAGGTCGTCGTCATCGACGAGATCGGCACCGAACAGGAGGCCGCCGCGGCGCGCACGATCGCGGAGCGTGGCGTGCAGCTCATCGCGACCGCACACGGCAACACCCTGGAGAACCTCATGCTCAACCCGACTCTGACCGACCTCGTCGGCGGCATCCAGACCGTCACGCTCTCCGATGAAGAGGCGAGGCGGCGCGGCACGCAGAAGTCAGTCCTCGAACGTAAGGCCCCACCGACGTTCCAGGTCCTCGTCGAGATCCAGGCGTACCAGCGTGTCGCGGTCTACCACGACGTATCGCAGGTGGTCGACGCCATCCTGCTCGGGATGCCCGTCGCGCCGGAGATCCGCTCGCGCACCGAGGGCGGCGAGATCGCACGCACGACGCAGGCACCGACCCGGGCACCTGCGGATGCGGTCGAGCACCGCAGCACGCCACGGTTGCCGTTGGATGACGGCATGCGGGAGACGATCAAGGTGTATCCCTTCGGCGTGTCGTGGACGCGGGTGGAGGACGCCGCGCGCGGTCTCGGTCTGCCGGTCGCGATCGTTCGCGAGCCTGAGGACGCCGACGTCGTTCTGACCCTGAAGAACTACTACCGGCGCAAGACGCCGCGCCTCCGCAACGCCGAATCCTCCGGCATCCCGATCTACATCGCTCGGAGCAACTCGTCGAGCCAGATCGCGAGCGCGCTGGCCAGCGTCATCGACCTGCGGCGCGGCCCCGAGGACCAGGCCCTCGAGGAGGCGCGTGAGGCGATCGAAGCCGTGGCGAGCGGCCAGAGCGACGAGATCGAGCTGGCGCCGCAGAACGCCTACGTTCGTCGACTGCAGCACGAGCTCGCGGAGCGCGCGAGCCTCTCGTCGCGATCGACCGGGCACGATCCCGTGCGCCGCGTGCAGATCTATCGGTGAAGCGCGGCCTCTTCCTTTCCTTTGAAGGGGGCGAGGGCTCAGGGAAGTCGCTCCAGGCGCGCGGCCTTGCCGATGCGCTGACCGAGAGGGGTCGCGACGTCGTGCTCACACGGGAGCCGGGGGGCACCGCGGCCGGCGAGCGCATCCGTGACATCCTCCTGCACGCGCGTGAGATCCCGTTGAGCCCGGAGGCGCAGGTCCTTCTCTTCAGCAGCGCGCGCGCGCAGCTGGTTCGCGAAGTGATCCACCCCGCGCTCGAGGCGGGAAAGATCGTCATCGCCGACCGCTTCTTCGATTCGACCGTCGTGTACCAGGGTCACGCCCACGGTGTTTCGCTTCAGGCGATCCGCGAGGTCACCGCTCTCGCGGTCGGCACGCTCGTACCCGATCGCACCTTTCTGCTCGACGTACCGGTCGAGGTCGGGCTCGCACGCTCGGGCTGGGCCGCCGAGGCGCGGTGGGACCGGTTCGAGGCCGATGCGACCGACTTCCACGTCCGCGTCCGCGACGCTTACCTGCGTCTGGCCGCCGCCGAACCGCGACGCTTCGTCGTGATCGCGGCGGATCGCGACGAGGCGGTGATCGCGAAGGACATCAGGCGCGAGGTGGACGCCCTGCTCGGCGCCCCGGCATAGCGGGAGAGCGAGGGTATAGTCCCGCCGGGATGAAGCTCGTCGTCGCGATCGTCCACCCCGAAGATGCCGGTGCGCTCGTCGATGCGCTCACCGACAAGGAGTACCGGGTGACGCGCCTTCATTCGCAGGGCGGTTTCCTCAAGACGAGCAACGCGTCGATCATCGTCGGCGTCGAGGAAGCGCAGGTCGAAGATGTGATCGCGACGATCCGAGAGACCTGCCACGCGCGGACCCAGCACATCAGCCCGATGCCGCCGATCATGGAACCGGGCGAGTTCTACATGCCGTACCCCGTGGAGGTCACGTTCGGCGGGGCCACCGTGTTCGTTCTCGATGTGGCTCGCTACGAGCGCCTTTAGCGCCGGGACCTCGGGCGTTCCTTCGTTACCTGTGGTCAGAAGGGACCATCACCTCGACATGACCATGCCCTGAGGCGCGTGCGTCTCACGCTGCGCGGTCATAGCGAATTGGTCAGTTGCAGGGATGACGCGACCGCCTGCGCGATGAAAACCTCGGCCGACAGACCTCGGCCAACGGTAAGGAGTCGTGCAGATGGAACTCTTGGTAACACTCGCGAAGATCTGGCGAGCGCGAGTGGCCGACGTCATTCGGCCGGTGCTCGCATGCGGTTCGATGGTCGGCGCAAGCATCCGGCGAGCGCGCAGAAGCCCGTAGCGTTACTGACGCGTCCGTTCGAGCTGCACGGCGGCCTCGGCGCGGTTCGACGCTCCGAGCTTCGCGCGCGCGTTCGCGAGATGACGCGCAACGGTGTGCGGGCTCAGGTAGAGCCGCTCCGCGATCTGGCGGTTCGTTAGGCCGTCTGCCGCGAGCGACAGCACCTCGACCTCGCGTTCGCTGAGGGAGATCTGCGCTCCCGTGCGCGAGGAGAGCTTCGCCGCGGTGCGGCCCACCTCGTCGTTGCGTTTCGCGAGCCGCGCGAGGATATCTCGCGCCTGCATCGTGCCGACGAGTCCAAGGACGTCGACGGCGGCGGTGCGCGCGGTGCTCGTCACGCTCGCATCATCGAGATGGCGCATGACCACTTCCGTCGTGACCGCGGGCCTTCCCGCTGTGAGCGCGAGCTCCAGGATCGATCGGCCACGCTCGCCTGTCACGGTCATCGCCAGCGCGGCGTCAGCCGCGACCTCCGGGGGCGCGAGTATCGGCCGCCGCCACGCGGTTATGTCCAGGAGCTGATGGAGGCGGTGGGCCATCGCGGGTTGCGGCTCGATCGCCAACATCCACACGAGCGAGCTCACCTGCAGCCACACGTTGCCGGCGCGCCGTGCAAGGTGCTCGGCCTCCCGGAACGCGTCGTAGCTCCTCTCGGCGTAGCCGGACAGGAAGACCGGAAGACCACGGAGACCGGGTGTCGCGCGCCGCGCCTTCGCAACAAGACCCGCGAGCTCGGTATCCCGGCCGCGCCGGCCGGAGCGAACGTCGCTTGCCACGCGCCACGAGATCGCCTGCAGCTCAGCTCGCGGCGCCGCAAGTCGCACCGCGATGCGTTCTGCAAGGCGTGCCGCCCATCCGAGCGAGTCATCTTCTCGCAGCGCGAGGAACGGCATGAGGTAGAGGAGGATCTCCCACACGCCCTGAGGTGACGGGCCCGTCGGGCGACACACGTGCTCGGGCGTCGCGAGCTCGAATTCATGCTTCTCGCCCATACCCACTCGGACAAGCTCTGCCAGATCGCGCGCGAGGACGCGCATCGGCTCACCTTCGTCGCCAAGGCGCTGCGATTCCCGTGCGAGCGCGTGCGCTACCTCGAGCTGTCCAGCGTGAGCCTCGCCGATCGCGAGACAAAGCGTGTCGTGCAAGCGACGAAAACGGAGGTGCCTGCCGATCGGAATGTCGTCGCGCTTCCACAGCAAGTCCGGGTAGTAGTTCGCGATGCGCTGCGCCCAGTGGCGGTATGCGCCCATCGATCGACGGGCTTGGAACTCGTACGACTCGAATAGCACGCGTTGGTGGGCCTCCGTCACGGCCGGTAAGCTCGAGCGATCCACGGGCGCGGTGATGATGTCGCGCACTCCGAGGACCTCTGTGGGCTCCAGCGGCCGTGCCGCAAGAGAGTTGCGGAGCGCGTCCCATTCGCCGTGATCGACCATCGCCGAAGCGCGATAACGTTCGAAGACCGGATCGAATCCGATCGGCAGCTGGAGCACGAGCTGGAACAGCTCGCGACCGTACGGCCCGTCGGTGATCATTGCGTCCATTACGGTCTGTAGGCGAACGCGGACCTCAGGCCAGTCAGCGCCGCGGAACGCGGACACAAGGTCGCTCGGCAGGTGTTCGAAACCGACCGGCGCCCAGAGGTCGGGCTCCGCAGGGAGCTCTTGGCTACTCGTCGGCATCCCGTGCCCTCCCCAGATGCGACCGGCCGCCGGCCGCGCCAACGCGGACTGTAGCCCTATCGATTCAATGGGCCCTCACGAGATGCGGCCAGCTCTGGTGACTCGATTTCAGCACGATTACGGACAGTTTTCCCCGTCTCGGTGGGGTATCGGACCTAGGTAGGCCCTTAAGTCGCCGACCAAGCCGCCCGATGAACAACGTGGAACCCGGGCGAAGGGAGGCTCAAATGCAGCGGATTCTCGCAACTTTGGCCATGCTGGCCGCGCTCGTGTTGGCCGGCGGGGCAGGCACTAACGGTCTCTAAGGTCATCTCCGTCCTCTAGAGGCGTGTAAAAGCGCGCAAGGGAAGGGCCGTTGGGCCCTTCTTTTGTTTCTCGTATGTATCCCCTTCGATGCGGCCTAACTCAGCGCCTCGCATATCCTCCCGCACGTGACCTCCTGGCTTGCACCTGTTCCAGCATCGCTACGGCTGCTTTTCTTTCCGGTCGTCGCGCTCGCAGGAGTGATCCTCGTACGTGTGTCCGCATCACCGCCAGACGACTTGGACCTCGGTCGTGTTTTCTTTTGGATTGTCGTGACGTTGGTGGCAGCAGCTTTGCCCGTTCGACTACCTGGTGGTGTTCACGCCACGATCACCACAGCGCCGGTCCTCGCAGCCCTCTTCGATCCTGGCTTACCGAATCCGTTTGGCGTTTGCTGGGTTGCTCTGATCGGAACGTTCGAGCCACGTGATCTCCGGGGCGACCCGAAGTGGTACGGAACGCTCTTCAATCGCGCCGACTGGGTGCTATCGGCGTTCGCTGGATGGGCCGTCCTCGCGATGACGCAGTCGGCCGTGAAGCATGGAGACCCGCTTGGCGTGCTCGCGCAAATTGTCGCTGCAGGCGGAGCGTTCGCTGTCGTCAACAACGGGCTCTCTATCTTGGCGAACAGTCTCAACACCGGAACTCCTCTTTCGCGCGTGTGGGCCCTTTCAGTTAGCAACATTGCCATCGGGCTCGTCTCGCAAGTCCCATTGGGCTGGCTCATGTCGGAAGTCGCCGACAAGGTCGGTCAATGGGCAGCAGTGCTCTTCATGGTCCCGCTGCTGCTCGCGCGCTACTCGTTCAGCCGGTACACCGAGACGCGCGATCTCTTCTACGGAACGGTGCAGGCACTCTCGCAAGCGATCGATGCGAAGGACGGGTTCACCCGCGGCCACGCCGACCGCGTGTCGCGCATCGCGGGCGCGATCGCGCGAGAGCTCGGGATCGCCGAGCGGGAGATCGAGCAGATCGAGCTCGCCGGCCTCCTGCACGACATCGGCAAGATCGGCATCGAGGACCGGATCCTGATGAAACCCGCTCGACTCGACCCCGATGAGCAGGAGCTCATGCGCCGTCACCCGATCTATGGTGCCTCGATCCTCGAGCCATCCGCGGCGCTCCGTCCGCTCGTTCCGATCGTCCTGGCTCACCACGAGAACTTCGACGGCTCTGGCTATCCACAGGGTCTGAAGGGCGACGAGATCCCGATCGGGTCACGCATCCTCATCGTCGCCGACACCTACGAAGCAATGACCTCGGACCGCATCTATCGCAAGGCCCCCGGTCACGACCGCGCGATGGAGCAGTTGAATCGGTACAAGGGCACGCAGTTCGATCCGGTCTGCGTTCGTGCGCTGCAGACGTGTATCCAGCGGCGCGGGCCCGACTCCTTCGAGGCGAACGACCTGCCGCCGATCAATTACGAGACGCTGGCGGAGCTCCGACGGCGGCTCGCGCGCGAGCCGCTCGTGCGCGACGCCCATGCTAGTTAGTGGTGTAGTAGCAGGGATCGCGGCCGGCATCGCATTCGGCGGCCAGTGGCGTCGCCTCAACTCCTTCACCTTGCAGCTCTGGCCGCTCCTCGTCATCGGCGCCGGTCTCCGCCTACTCGGCGAGCTCGTCCCGTCCTCTCCACTCGCGGTCTACTTCATCGGGCTGATCTGCATCGCCGTCGTGGCAGCGCGCAACTGGCGCCTGCCGGGCGCGGCGCTGATCTCGGTCGGTACGTTCTCGAACGTGTTGGTGGTGCTGCTCAACAACGGCATGCCCTACGACGTCGCGGTCGCGACCGAGATCAACGCATTGCCACCCAACAACGGCCTCTACGTCGAACTCGGGCCCGGCACGATCTTCCCGTTCCTCGCCGACATCATCCCCGTCGCGTTCGTACCGGTCGGATTCCTCCACAGTGTGTACAGCGTCGGCGACTTCCTCATCGCCTTCGGTGGCTTCCTCATTCCGTTCCTGTGGCTGCAGGCGTCGCCCGAAGAGGTCGCGGGCCGCCACGAGCTCCGGTCGACGAACTTCGCGCTCTTCTGGCTGGCCCAGGTCATCAGCCGCTTCGGAGACCCGATCACCCTGATCGCGCTCACGTTCGTCACCTACCGCGCGACCGGTTCCGCGCTCTGGACGGCTCTCGCGGTGGTGATCGCGACGATCCCGAACGCGCTGTTCTCTCTGTTTGGGGGCGCGATCGCTGATGCACTCGGTGCGCGGCGAGCGATGCTCTGGTGCGACGTGCTGCGTGTCGCCTTTATCGCAGCGGTGCCGGTGTTGATCGGTGCCGGTGCCCCGCTCGCCGCGG
>WNGI01002175.1_pt1 | contig 30261 bp, 30 predicted proteins | sample 5400621 | NCBI WGS metagenome assembly WNGI01 (sample SAMN13153374, study PRJNA577476) | soil metagenome | isolation source: 20 cm soil or saprolite under Garry oak tree replicate 1 | place: USA:California | collected 2016-06-15
GCGCCCACGGATGACGAACGCGGGCCCGCGCCGTGCTGCCGTCCGTCGCGTCATTGTCGACCAGCACGACGTCCCGGCCGGCGAGCCCGTCGGCGGCGACGCTCTCGAGGCAGCCGTCGAGCGCGGCGCCGGCATTCCAGTTGACGACGACGATCGACACCGTCACGACGAGGCGCGGGCGCGCGGGCGCCCGCCGGCGCCTTTAGCAGATGCGGTCGCGGCGTGCACCTGAAGCTCCCAGACCTTCGCCGCGCGGAGGAACGCGTAGAACGCGCCGGTGCCCGCCGTGAAGAGTCCCGGGAATCCCTCGAGCGCGCCGCCCGCCAGGACGTACGCCCGCAGGAAGCGCCAGAAGGGCTCGACGAGGAACCTGCCGGCGCCGATCCGCCGGCCGCTGCGCTCCGCGGCCGCGACCGTCGTGAGATGGTTGACGCTCCGCAGGTGGTCGGAGATGTCGCGGTACGTATAGTGAAGGATCGGCGCCTCCAGCCAGCGCACGGTGCCGCTGACGAGGGCCCGTTCGTGCGGGTCTGTCCCGCCCCAGCGCGTCGTCGTCCGCCGCACGAGCCGCACCACGCGGCGCGGATACCAGCCGCCGCGGTACCACCAGCGGCCGAGGTACCCGACCAGGCGAGGGATCGCGAAGCCGCCGACCCCGGGTGGCACGTCGGCCAGCGCCGCGCGGATCTCGCTCACGAGCTCCGGTGACACCCGTTCGTCGGCGTCGAGGTTCAGCACCCAGTCGCCGGTCGTGGCCTCGAGCGCGAACTGCTTCTGCGCCCGATGTCCCGGCCAGGCGTGCGACAGCACGCGATCGGTGAAGCGGCGGGCAACGGCGACCGTCCGGTCCGCGGAACCCCCGTCGACCACCACAATCTCGTCGCACCACGCGACGCTCGCGAGGCAGCCCTCGATCATCGCCTCCTCGTCCTGCGCGATCACGGTGCAGGACACGCGCGGCTGCGGACCGGTCGCGACGGCGCGGCGCCCCGCGTCCTTTCGCGCCGCCGCCCGGCCGACCGCGCGTGCCCATGCGCGGCGCTCGTCCCGCCCGGCGGCGTCGCCGAGGTAGGCGGCGAGAAAGCGCAGACGGTGGCTCGCGGACGCCTGCGGCCCGAGCGTCCGCGCGAGCTGCATCAGGTTCTTCACGCGCCGGCGGCGTCCGAGACGCCGCATGATCCGCACCCGCTCGAGGTCGAGGAGCACGCAGCGCATCGTCTCCGCCGGCCCCTCGACGAGCACGTTCACGTCCTTCAGGTCGTTGTGGTACACGCCGGCGGCGTGCAGGCGGCGGAAGAGGTCGCCGAGGGCATGGGCGACGGCGCGGCGGCCGGGGCCCCGCCGCGAAGCCGGCTCCTGGAGGATCATCTGCCAGAACCGGTCGGCCGTCACCGCACCCGCGACCTCGCGGGTGATGAAGAAGCTCTTCCGGAGGAGCCCGCCACGGCGCACGTCGATGGCCGCAAGCGGCTCGGGCGTCGCGAAGCCCCGCGCCCCGAGTGCAGCGGCGGCCTGCCAGGCGGCGGCCGCCGGCGAGCTGCGCCACAGGCTCGCGAGCGCGACGCGCCAGGCGAAGACGTTGTAGCGCTTCACGTAGATGCGACCTGCAGGCGTGGAGACGGCGCCGACCGTGACCTTCGGCTGCAGCTTCAGCACGTCGCAGTCCGGACGCGTCAGCAGCCGATCGGGATCGCCGCCGGGTGCGACATCGGCGAGCCGGACGCCGGGCCCGAGCCGGGCACGAATCCCGCCGCGCAAGAGGTGCGGCGCCGCGTCGGGCGGCCGCTCAGCGCTCACGCGCGACCTCGGCGAGGAAGCGCTCGACGCGCTCGATGTGCGCCGCCCATGGCAGGCGCTCGGCGAGGCGGCGCGCGGCGGCGCCGAGACTCGGTCCGTCGGGACCGAGCGCCCGCGCGACCGCCCGGCGGATCGCCTCGAGGTCTTCCGGATCGTCGACCACCAGGCTGTCGAGCGCACCGTCGAGCAGCTCCGCGGCGCCCGCTCGCCGGCTCGTGACGACGGGGACCCCCGCCGCGCACGCCTCGAGGACGACGTTGCCGAAGGCCTCCTGCCGCGACGGCACGCACACCACGTCGGCGGCGGCGAAGAACGCCTCGACGTCGGCACGCGGACCGGTCACCATCACGCGTCCGCGGAGCGCCTCGGCCTCGCGGCGGTAGGCGCCGAGGCGCTCGTCGTCACCGACGAGCACGAGGACGGTGTCCGGCAGAGGGTCCCTCCGCCAGAGCCCGAGGAGAAGGTCGAATCCCTTCCGCCGGAACCCGCTCCCGACGGCGACGCAGAGGCGCGCGCCGTTGGTGATGCCGAGCTCGTGCCGGACGCGCGGGCCGAGCGCCGTGCGCGCGGCGGGGTCGAAGCGCTCGAGATCGACGCCGTTGTAGATGACCGCAATCCGCTCGCGCGGGACGCCGTAGTCGCGCGTGACCTCGTCCCGGACCCGTTCGGATACCGCGAGCACGCGCCGGTGGCCGCCCGCGCTGAACTGCCGGCGCTCGAGCCAGAGGATCGCGCGGTGATACGGACCGAGCGACCCGCGGCGGAGGCCCGCCGCCCGCATGCGCGCGAGGTACGCGCGATGCGTCCCGCCGCCGACGCGCACCACGTCCTGCCGCGGCGTGCGCCCGAAGCCCACCACCACGTCCCAGCGCTCGCGCGCCACGAGCCGCGGCGCCGCGAACGCGAATGACAGGAGCCGGGCGAGCCGGCCGGCGCGCACGACGGGCACGCGCCGCACCGTCACGCCCGGAACGTCCGCACGGGCGCGAGCGCAGAAGACGTGCACGTCGTGGCCGCGTGCGGCGAGGCCGCTCGCAAGCCGGCGGAGGTCACCCTCGGTGCCGCCGCCCGCGAGCCGACGGTGCATGAGGGCGACGCGCATCAGGCCTCCCGCCCGCGGAGCCACAGCGTCCGGAGACGATAGCGAAGATCGTGTGGACGCAATGCCTGCGCGCGGGCGAGCGCACCGCGCGCGCCTTCGACGTCGCCAGCCGCGAGCCGGATGGTCGCGAGCCGGCCGTAGCGGCGCGCCTGGCGGCGTGCGAACGCGCTCGGGCCGACCACCCGCAGGACTTCGGGATGCTCGTGCACGAGCTTCTCCGCGAGTCGGATCGACTCCTCGCGCACCTTCGTCCGATCGCGGGCGACCCCGTCGGGGTGCACGTGGTACGTGAACGCGACACGGTCGAGAAAGACCGCCCGGAAGCGCACCGTGAGGCGCAGGACCAGATCGAGGTCGTCGAGGATGTCGAACGTCCGGTCGAGTGGTCCCGTCGCCTCCACGCTCCGTCGCGTGAAACACATGCCCTGGAGCTGGCCGAGGTTCCAGCGAAACACCTCGGCGACACCAACCGGCCGGGACGCGAGAACCCGCGCCACGTGCGGCGGGATCCACGGTCGGTCGGCGGGCAGCATGCGGCCGTTCTGGATCACCGCGTCGACGTCGGGATGCGCCTGGAGATATGCCACCGGCGCCCCCAGCCGCCCCGGCAGCGCCAGGTCGTCGGAGTCGTGGAAGGCGATGAACCGGCCCCGCGCAGCCGCCACGCCACGATTGCGCGCCGCCGCGATGCCGGCGTGCGGGCCGGCGATCCCACGCACTCGCGGATCGGGATGCGCGCCGAGGAGGCGCGCCGTGTCGTCGGTCGAGCCGTCGTCGACCACGACCACCTCGAGGTCGACGCCGGTCTCCGCGAGCAGGCTCGCGAGGCTCGCGCCGAGCACGTGCGCGCGGTTGAAGGTCGGGACGACGACGGAGACGTCCGGCACGGCGCTCACGGCTGTCCCCCCACTGCGTCGTCGAACGCCGCGAAGACGCCGTCGGCGAAGCCGGCGAGCGGGAACCGCGTCACCAGCCGCTCGCGGGCCGCAGCACCGAGCCGCGCGCGCCGCGCGGGGTCCCGCAGCAGGGCGACCAGCGCGCGACCGAGCGCCGGCGCGTCGTCGGGCGGCACGAGGACGCCGCTCTCGCCGTCGACCAGCATTTCGGGGATCCCGCCGACGGCCGCGGCGACGATCGGCCGCGCGAGCGCCATGGCCTCGAGGAGCGCCAGCGGGAACGGGTCGCGCCGGGCGGGATGCACGAGCACGTCGAGGCCGCGCACCACCGGGAACGGGTTCGGGAGGAAGCCGCTTACGGTCACCGCGTCGCGGAGCCCGAGCGCAGCGACGCGACGATCGACACGCGCGGCGTAGGCGGCATCCGGAAAGGCGCCCACAAGGAGCGCCCGCACCTCGGGCACCGCGGCACGCACGTCCGCCAGCGCCTCGACGAGCAGGGCGGGATTCTTCCGCTCGTCGAGGTTGCCGACCATACCGATCGTCGGCACGCCGTTCGGGGCGAACGCCGGCGCGACGGGTGCCGCGGCCTCGCGCTCGAGCCGCGCGACGTCCATCCCGTTGTAGACGACGCGCGCGCGCGTCCCGGGTTCGAACTCGCCGAGCGCCGCGCGCGCGAGCGCCAGCGAGTCGGCCGACGGGGCGATCAGATGGCGCGCATGGCCGAGGAGGTGCTTCCGGTACGACGCGCCGTCCGCGTAGCTCGAGTAGACGTGCACCACCTGCGGGATGCGGCGCAGCCGCCCGGCGAGCAGGCAGGGCGGAAAGCTCGAGAGCGTCGCGGAGTAGAAGACGTCCGCGCCGCGGGCGCGCCGCGCGAGCCGCAGCGCCGCGAGGCCGAGCCGCACGCGCGCTGGCCAGCGGCGCCAGCCGCGGAGAGCGCCGAGGTACGTGACCCGCTCGGCCGGCAGCCCGACCGCGGCGACCAGTGGGTCCCGGGCCGCGAGCACGTAGTCGAGCGTCCAGCCGTGCGCCGCCGCCGCCTGATCGAGGAGCCCGAGCGCGCGCAGCATCCCCGCGTGCGCCGGGTGCGCCAGCGTCACGACCGCGCGCCTCACGCGCTCCGCCTCCCCGTGCCGGCGGGGTCGAACGGCCCGCCGCTCCGCATGAGCTCGCGGAAGCCGTTCTGTCGCGCCGTCGCCTCCGGGATGCGGTCGACGGCGCAGCGCCGCGCGGTCGTCTTCGCCACGAGCCAGCGCGCGAGCCGCCGCCAGCGCCGCCGCGACAGGCGGCGTCCTCGCGCATAGGCGTCGAGCACGCGGGCGCGGTCGGTGAGCGTGAGGCCCGGAACGACGAAGCGGCCGAGCTGCACGAGATTCCGCCGCGCGCCGACGGCGACGAGGAGCCGGCTCCGCCGCGTGCGGTCGTTGTCGAGGAAGACCAGGCGATCGCCCGACACCCGCACGTTCGGCGGCACGAGGTCGCCGTGCACGAAGCCCGCGGCATGGAGGCGCGCCACCTCCGCACCGAGGAGCCGGAGGAGCCGCCTCTTGGCCTGCCGCGCCGCCGGTTCCCGGCGGTCGCCGAGCCGGCCGATGGCCTCGGCGAGATCCTCGCCGCCGACGTCGCGGCTCACGAGCACGCCGGCCGCGCCTCGCCGGGCGACGAGCACCGTCTCCGGGGCCCCGAATCCCGCGGCCACGAGCATCCGGCTCGCACGGAAGGCCTGCCGCGCCCGCCAGCCCGCGGGCGCCGGGTACAGCTTCACGAACAGGCGCTCGCCGGCGGTGGTGACCGGCAAGGTCCGCGCGTGCCGCGAGGGTCGCCCCGCGCCGTCGACCATCCGCGCGACCGCGGCGACGTCGAGCTCGAGGGCCGGCCGGGCGACGCCGCGCCAGCCGTCGCGTTCCCAGCGCGCGTACGCCGTCACCGCCCACCGCCGTTCGCGCCGAACGCGGCGGCTGCCGCCGCGAGGACCGGCTCCGGGGGGATCTGCCGCATGCAGACGCGGTCGATCGGACAGTCGCGGAGAAAGCACGGCGCGCACGGCGCCGTTCCGGTCACCGCGAGTCCCTCGGAGCCGTAGGGCACGGAGCGCTCGACGCTGGTCGGCCCCCAGAGGGAGACCACCGGCGTGCCGACCGCGGCGGCGAGGTGGAGCGCGCCCGAGTCGGGGCCGAAGACGAGCCGCATCCGTGTCAGGACGGCGAGGAGCTGGCGGAGCGAGGTGCGGCCGGCGAGATCTCGGGCACCGGGCGCCGCGCGGCGGACGAGCGTCGCGAACGGCGCATCGGCCGCGGCACCGAGGAGCACCGCGCTCGCCCCGCGCGCACCGAGTGCCTCGATCACCGCCGCGGTCCGCTCGGGGACCCAGCGCCGGCTCGGACACGACGAGCCGATCGCGGCTCCCACGCGGGGCGCCGCGAGCCCGGCGAGCAGCGCCTCGGCGTCCGCCACCTCGGCGGGGGTCGGCGCGAGCCCGAATTCGACCGGCGCGGGTGGCAGCCCGAGGAGATCGGCGAAGGCGAGGAACTGGAGGAGCTTCGAGCGGCGCGGACCCTGCGGCGGGAGCCGACGGTTGGCCGCGAGCCAGCCCCCCTCGCGACCGTCGGCCCGGTCGAAGCCGAGACGCTGCGGCGCGCCCGACAGCCGCGCGAAGAGCGCGGTCTTCGCGCTCCGTCCGAGGTCGAGCGCCACGTCGTAACGGCTCGCACGCAGGCGCGCGAGAAGCGGCCGGACCGCGCGCAGACCGGCGCGCCGCTCGAACACCAGGACGTCGTCGAGCCAGGGATGACCTGCGAGCAGCGGCGCCGCCGCCGGCTCGACGAGCCAGGTGATGCGCGCATCGGGGCGGCCGCGCCGGATGCGCCCGAGCAGCGGCAGCGCGCGCACGACGTCGCCGATGGCGCCCGTGAGGACGATCAGCAGGCGCACGGTTCCCCGCCGCGCGCGCCGTAGGCGGCACGGAACGCGCGCGCGTCCTCGGGTCCGGCCAGCGCGCCGTGCGGGTCGAGCTTGGCGAGCGAGCGGGCGAGGCGCCGGAGGTTCCGCCGCCGCGCCGCGAGACCGAGCGGTCCCGTCGAGAGGCGCGCGCGGTCGAAGTCGACCAGCGCCGCCGCCGTGCCCGTCGGACCCGGGTGGACGAGGATGTTCGTCAGGTTCAGATCGGCGTGGGAGATGCCGGCCGCGTGGAGCGTCGCAACGGCGGCGCCCGCGGTGGCCGCCACCGCCTGGCGCGCGGCGCTCGTCCGGGCGGCGCGCAACGCTTCGACCAGCGTCGCGGCGCCGGCGAGCTCGGCCGTCACGAGCGCACCCCGGTACGCGAGCCGCCCGTCGACCCGGGCCGCGAGCACCTCCACCGCCGCGACGCCGCGGCGCCGCGCCTCGGCGGTGATCGCGAGCTCGCGCAGCGGCCGCGGCCGGACGCCGAGATACGTCTCGCGCACGGCGCGCGCCAGGAGGCCGCCGCGCCGGTAGAGGCGGACGACCGCCCGGACACCGCCCGGCAGCTCCACGCGGTACGCGCCGCCCCGACCCGCGGCCAGCCGCTCCGCGCCCGGCGGCAGGGCGAACGAGGGCGCCAGCAGCCACGCGCCGAGCAGCGGGACGAGGTCGTCGCGGACGGCCGCACGGACGCGTGGCGCGATGAGCAGCGTGTAGCCCGCGGGCAACCTCACGCGTACGCCTCGACGCCGCGCTCCCAGAGCTTCGCCTGCACGACGAAGGCGCGGTATCCGGCGAGCACCGCCGCCACCCAGCGCCCCCAGCCGAGCGGCCCGCCGCGCGCCACGAGCAGCGGCGCGGCGGCCACCACCGGCGCCAGCGCGAGTCTGCCGAGACGCGGCCGCACGCCGAGTGCGTGGAGCAGCGCCGCCAGCGCCGTGGCGTCGGCGTCGAGCGTCTCGACCGCGTCTTCCAGCGAATCGCTCGCCTCGACGACGAGGCGTGCCGGCAGGCGCGGCGCGCGGACGCCAGCCCCGGCGAGAGCGAAGGAACCGCCCGGCCCGCCATGGAGGCGGGCGGCGTCGCGGCGAACGAGACGGATGGTCCCGCCCGGCAGCGCGAGCGGGCCGGCGCCGAATGCCACGGTGCGGCCGATTCGGTGCGCCGCCACGCCCGATGCGGTCGCCGCACGCACGGCCGCCGCCAGGTCCGGTGAGGCCATCTCGTCCTCGTGAAGGAGCAGGAGCCACACGGCGCGCGTCGCGCCGACGAGCGCGAGCGGGCTTGCGACCCGGCGGACGCCCGGCGGCAACGTCGCGGCGTCGATCCGGCCCGCCGCATCGACCACGATGCGCTCGGCCGCCCAGGCGACGCTGCCGAGCGCGCGAGCCAGACGGCCGCCGCCGCGGAGGCCGAGCACCACCGCCCCCACGTCGCCGCCGGCGTTCATGCGCGGACGCGCGCGGCGAGCGCACGGCGGGCGGCGGCGAGCACCGCCGCGGGTTCGACGAGGTGCATGCAATCCTCGGTGCCGCGCGGACAGCGCTGCCCGCCGTGCCGCGCGCACGGCCGGCAGGCGAGTTCGGCGCCGATCACCGTGTGCCCGGCGCCCCACGGCCCGTAACCGAGTGCCGGCGTCGTCGCGCAGAAAACCGCCACCACGGGAATGCCGCGCGCGCAGGCGACGTGCATCGGCGCGCTGTCGTTGGCGATCAGGAGCGAGAGCCGATCGATGACGGCTACCAGGGTCGCGACATCGGTGCGACCGGCGAGCGCGAGCGCCCGGCCACCGCTGGCTGCCTGGATCGCTTCGACGAGCGGTGCATCGGCGCTGCTCCCGAGGAGCACGCAGCGCGCGCCTTCGGCGTCGAGCGCCGCGGCAACCGCCGCGAAGCCGGTGGGCGTCCAGCGCTTGGTGGCCCACACCGAGCCCGGCGCGATGCCGACGAGCGGCTCGGGTCCGGTCGGGAGCAGCGCGGCGGCCCGCGCCGCCGCGCCTGGATCGACGGCGAGGTGCAGGCGCGGCGCCGCCGGGAGCGGCGCGCCAAACGGCTCGAGCAACGCGAGGTTCCGCTCGACGTCGTGCCGGCGCCGGTCGCGCGCGACCCGCGTGTGATAGAGGAGCGCGCCGCGGCTCTCGCGGAACCCGACGCGACGCGGGATGCGCGCTGCCGTGAGCAGCAGCGCCGTGCGCAGCGAGCGGTGGGGCGACACCGCGAGGTCGAACCGCTCGCGGCGGAGCCGCCGGGCCACGCGGGCGAGCCCGCGCAGCCCGCGGTCCCGGCCGCGCTTGTCGTCGATGAGCACGTCGTCGACGGCGGGATGGCCGGCCAGTAGCGGTGCCGCCTCCGGACGCACGAGCACCGCCAGGCGTCGGGGCCGGAGGGACGTGCGCAGCTCCGCGAGGAGCGGGGTGGTCAGAACCACGTCGCCTAGGAAGCTCGTCTGCGCGACGAGGAGCGCCGGCCCTGCCCGGCCGGACACGGGCTCACTCCAGGCGCTCGGCTTCATCGATCAGCATGATCGGGATGTCGTCCTGGATGCGATAGCGCAGCTTGCACGCCCCGCACACGAGCGCGTCCTGCGGCTCGGTCAGGACCAGCTCGCCCTTGCACTGCGGGCAGGCGAGGATCTCGAGCAGCTCCTTGCTGATGGCCATGGGCCGTCGTCCTCCTTGGCCTCGACGTGTAGCGTCAATCGGCGCGCAAGTACACTTGTCTCCGTCCGGGGCAGCCGCAGGCTTCGCAGACGCCGCGTCGATGAAAACCGTTCAGGACGGGGCTCGGCTCTCACTTCTGGAGCAGCGTCTCCGCCGCCTTCGCGAACTCCTTGCCGGCCTCCGAATCCTCCCCGAGATCGGGCAGCGCAAACGGCACCTCGACGCCCTTCCGACAGGCCGGTCGCCCACTCATCGCCCCCATCCACCGGCTCAAGTGCTCCAGCCCGTCCACCCGCACCCCCGACCATTTGTACGTCCGCACCCACGCCCAGTTCGCGATGTCGGCGATGGAGTAGTCCCCCGCCAGCCACTCGTGCTCCGCGAGCTGCGCGTCGAGCACCTCGAACAGGCGCCGGCATTCGTTCTGATACCGGTCGATCGCGGGCTGGATCTTTTCCGGGAAGTACCGGTAGAAGACGTTCGCCTGCCCCATCATCGGCCCGATGCCGCCCATCTGGAACATGAGCCACTGAATCACCCGCGACCGCCCCTTCCGGTCCGCCGGCACCAGGCGCCCTGCCTTCTCCGCGAGGTAGATCATGATCGCGCCCGACTCGAAGACGGCGAAGTCGCCCTCGTCGCGGTCGACGATCGTCGGGATGCGGCCGTTCGGGTTGAGCTTCACGTAATCGGGCTTCTTCTGGTCGCCAGCCAGGAGATTGATGATGTGGACCTCGTAGGGGATCGCGAGCTCCTCGAGCGTGATGGAGACCTTGTGGCCGTTGGGCGTGGGCGCCGTGTAAAGGTCGATCATCGCGACGTTGCTCCGCGACGTCACGGATGAGTGGCGGTCGCCGCATGCGGCCCCGGGCCGACGACGCGCGCGAGACCGATCCCGTGCATGCAGTGTGGGCCGCCCCAGTGCTCGACGACCTGGCCATCCCGGAGCCGCAGGATCGCCGTGCCGTTGATGGTGACGCGCGCGCCGGACGGCGGCACGTCGTAGTACGCGCCGCCCGAGTGCGTCCCCGTGAGCGTCCAGTGCGACACGACGAGGTCGTCGACTTCGAGGAGAACGTCCACCCGGAACTCCATGTCGGGGAACGCCGTCTTCGCCATCTGCCAGAACTTGTGCTCCTGGGGCCGGATGTCGGTCCCGACTGCGTTCGGGCTCACGCGCGCAGTCGCATGGCTCATGAAGTCCGGCGCGAAGTACTCGTACACCGCCTCATAATCGCCCGCGGCCATCCGGGCGCTGTATTCCCCGAGGCGGGCGAGGTTGCTGCCGTGCGACGAACCGACGGAGTCTCGGGTCTGGTGCGTGCGGACGATCATGGTGCGGCGGAGACTAGCCGAGCGGCGGTGCGGAAGACAATGCGCCGCTCACTCGCGGACCCAGCGGTAGATCTGGAGACAACGCTACAGCGCGGCACGGACGGCGAAGAGTCTACGCGCGTAGACGACCAGCTCTGGTCAGCTGCCCGGGACGATCTTGTAGATCTCCCCGTCGTAGTCCGCGATGTAGAGCTCGCCGCGCGCATCCTCGCCGAAGCTGCTGACGTTGTTGATCGCGAGCGCGCCGGCTGGATCCAGATCGACAGTGTGGTTCTGGAGGTTCTGCGCGTTGCCGCCGCTCACCCCCATGAACGAGCGGATGAACGCCGTGTAGAAGTCGGCGTAGAAGTACCGCCCGTGCAGATCGGGCATGGCACAGCCGCGGTATACGAAGCCGCCTGTGACGGCCTGGCCCTTTTCCGGCTGGAACGTGCTGCACGCGGCCTCCGAGTGCGCGCTGTTGCAGTACTCGAGAACCGGGAGCGTTCGCCCCGCCGTCAAGCACCCGCTCGACGGCTCGAAGCAGTGGCGACCCTCCATGTCGTCCCAGCCGTAGTTCACGCCCGAAGGGTTGCCCGCGCTGTAGTCGATTTCCTCCCAGCTGCCCTGGCCGACGTCTCCGATGTAGATGTCGCCGTTGGCGCGGTCGAAGCTGAACCGGAAGGGGTTCCGCAGACCCTTTGCCCAGTTGGTCGTCGCGCCGGTGGTCGGGTCGATGCGCAGAAGCTTGCCCAGCATCACCGCGTCGTTCTGCGCGTTCTCCGCCGGATCGCCGCCGCCACCGCCGTCGCCGGTCCCGGCGTAGAGGAAGCCGCCCGGGCCGAAATTCAGGTTGCCGCCGTTGTGGTTGGAGAAGCTCGTGTGCGGGACCGTGAGCAGCACGGTCTCGCTCGACGGATCCCCGAGATCGGGGCTGGTGGCATGATAACGCGCGATGATGATGTCGCCGTCCGGCTGCGGATCCGGGGCGTTGCGGGTGTAGTAGACGTAGAAGTTGCCGTTCGTCTCGTAGTCGGGATGAAACGCGACGCTCAGGAGTCCACGCTCGCCGCAGCAGGCGACCTTGGCGGTGATGTCGAGGAACGTCGTCGTGACGCCGCCCTTGACCATCTTGATGCGGCCCTCCTGCTCGACGACGAACATCCGGAACGGATCGAGGCGCGGTGCTGCCACGTGGACCGGCATGACGAATCCGGACTGGAAGAGCACGGCGTCGAGCGTGGCGCCCGACCCCGTCGGGAGGCCCGCACAGAGCGCCGGGTTGAGACTCTCGAGCTGACACGTCGGCGAGCACCCGTCTCCGGGGTTCAGGTTGCCGTCGTCACACTCCTCCGCGCCCTCGGCGATGCCGTTGCCGCACGACGGCGAGATCGTCGTGGTGGTCGTGGTCGTGCTGCCCGGCGTCGTGGTCGTGGTGGTGGCCGATCCCTGGACGTCCGCGGCGACGTCGGCCACGAAGGCATCGACCTTGGCCTCGATGCCTCCCGCGTCGCCGCCGGTCGTGCAGGACCCGCGGCCTTCGGCTCTCGAGAATGCCGACGCGAAGGCGCTCTCGCACCGCTGCAGGCAGGGCGCGGGGACGGAGACGCCTCGCCTCGCCGCCGTCGCGTTACAACGGAGCTTGCACGAGCACTTCCTCCCTGCGGCGCGGAGCTTGGACGCGGCGCAGTCGTTCTCGGCGGGTTCGTCGGTCCACAGATCGTCGCGAACGTCCTGGACGTGCGCGTCCACCTTGCCCTCGACGTGCCCTTGCTGTCCGCTTTCGCGAACGCAGACGTGAAATGCGTCTCCGCCTTCGCAAGGCACTCGCCGTCCACCGCGCCACCCTTCGCGGCAGCCTTCGCCACGCATCTGGCCTTCGCCGCGCACTTCTTGCCAGTCGCGGTCAGCTTCGAGGCATTGCAGGTGTTCCCCTGCGCTGCGACCGGCGTGCTCGTCATCGCCAGCACGCAAAGTGTCGCGAAGACGCAGCTCGCGAGTGGTCTCACCATGGCCATCCCCCCGAGCGCCGTTGTTTGGAGCCGGCAGCCGCAAGCGTTCCGACCGGGCGCCGCGTTCTCTCCTAGCTCGCAACCTCGGCCATCGTCTAGCCCTTACGGTCCTCCTCGAAGCTGAGCCCAGCTCAGTTCTCGGTCTTGTTCTCGATCGGCTGCTTCACCAGACCGGCCGCGGGATGCCGGGCGTCGTACGAGATGCGCGTGCGCGACGTCACCTTTCCCTCGGCACGTGTGCAAGTCCCGACAAATGGGCCAGTTGACGGAGTCCCTCTTAGCATCCGACGCTGCCCCTCCCACGCGCGAGTCGTCACCTCAGGACCCGGGAATTCGTCTCCGGAGCCGCAGGTGAACGCTTCGGCCTCCGGCCGTCGCATGCTAGGTTGATCCCTTGAACCGGAATGCATGGCCCGTGCGCATCTTTCGCGGCGGCGAGCGCCCGATCGGCGACGAGATCGTCGGCGGGACGATGGCCGAGCGATTGGCGATGATGTGGCCGCTCGCGCTCGACGCATGGGCGATGCGGGGAGAGGCGGTTGCTGAATCCGGATTTCGCCGAGATGTTGCGCGCACTGTCCGCCGCCGGCGCCGACTTTCTCCTCGTCGGCGCATACGCGATGGCGGCGCACGGCGTACCTCGCGCGACGGGTGACCTCGACATTTGGGTTCGCCCGGCGCGCGACAACGCGGCGCGGGTCCTGCGGGCGCTCGCGACGTTCGGCGCACCGCTGGGCGACCTGACCGCGGCCGACCTAGCGACGCCGGGAACCGTCTTTCAGCTCGGGCTGGCGCCCCGACGGATCGACATCCTCACCGCAATCGACGGCGTGACGTTCGAGACGGCCTGGCGTCGACGAGTCCGTGGCCATCTCGACGACGTCAACGTTCCCGTGATCGGCCGTACGGAGCTGCTCAGGAACAAGCGGGTACTCGGACGGCCGAAGGATCTCGTCGACATCGGCCTGCTCGCTCGACGGCCAGCACGAAAGAAGAGACCACCCCGACGACCTCGCTCGAGGCGCTGACCACCTTACGCTCAATGCCTATTCCCAACTTCGATCCCACTCTCATCACCGAGAAGCAGGTTGACTTCGTGCTCACATGTGACCGAGACGTTCGATACGTCGAGGGCTCCCGACCGGAGGTGGCCTCTCAGCGCACCTTTTATGCGGCGCTCGCGGAGCACGGCACGCACCGTTTCGAAGCGATGGGTGGCTGGATCGCACAGAGCCACCTAGTCACTCGGCGTTCGAATGATTACGATGGCTCACCCAGCGCTCCCCGACGAGCCGGGGGAGCGGTCGTCGTCCAGGCGGCACGCCGATCTCGCGCGTGATGGCATCGGGTGCAACGCCGCGGCCGAAAGCGCGGCGGGTGGTCGGACCGGCGATCTCGCGACGCTTCGGCCGAGACCGGTACCCGAGCGGAGCACCCGAGGATGGACAACGGACACCTCGCCGGATACGAAATGGATTCGTTCCACGCCACGCGCGCTGAAAGGTGGAGGACATGCGGCGTCCCCGGTTGATGAGCATCGGCATCGTCTCGATTGTGGCCTCGTTGCTTCTCGTGTCGGCGCCCGGAACCGCTGCCCCGCGCTACTCCGGAACGATCACGGGCTCGTTCGGCGCTCCCGCGCTCTCGGGGGCCTTCCTCCGGCCCGGCTCGCACGAGCCCGTCCTGCGCGACAACGCCGGCACCGCCCGACGTTCCGGCGTCGGTACCGCAACGATCACGTGGGGTGGAGACGACAACGGCGGCAACGCCGCGGCCAGCAGCCTCACGTTCAGCGGAGACTCGTTCAGCGACATCACGCCCGACCAGGTGTTCCGTCTCGGGACGCTGACGTTCGTGAACGGGCCGAGCGGACCCGCGTCGTTGATCTTCGGCTTCGACATGCAGCTAACCGCTGGAGACGATGTCGCGCCGTTCGCGGGGCTGGTGGCGATCGTCAACACGCAGAACGCCAACGTCGACCGCATCGCCGACGCGGACGTGCTGTCCTTCGCCGACTTCGACGCCCCGAGCACGCTGGCGGGCTTCGAGGACGCGTCCGTGACCGCGATCGTGTACGGAAGAATCGGCGACGACGGGCGGCTCCGGGTGACGAGCATCGGCCTCGCCCCGGGCGAGGGCCAGCACGGGTGTGTGGACGAAGGCCCGTTCGTGGCTTCGAGAGGCCCCTGCGTCTCCGGCTGCGGTGATCTCTGTGCCGCCATCGGGTCGGCGTTCACCCAGCCGCTCTGCGGGGCGGAGCAGCTTCCCGGCGTGCTGAATGAACGCATCCGCAGAGCGACCAGCCGGCTCGACCAGGGAGCGACCGCCGTCAGCAGGCGGCAGGTGAAGCGGGCCGTTCGCCTGGCGATCGGGCAGCTTCGACGCTCCGCCGCCCTTGCGCGCCGAGCGGCGAGGCGCCGGCATGTCTCGGCGGCGTGTGCGGAGGCCATCGGCGCGGCCGTCGCCAACGCCGAGACCCGGGCCGCGTCGTGGGTGCGCCCTCGCTAGGGCGAGCGTAGGAGAGATCACACCCGCGGGCGCCTGACACCATCGCCCCAACCCTCCTGATCGGGCATGATGCGACGCATGCCCGACCTCCCTCCCTGCGGCATCTATCGCACAACCGTCCCGCTCCCCGACCACATCCCCGCCGGTCGCCTGGTCTTCTTCCACAACCACGGCGACCCCGGCCCCGGCATCTACCTCCCGAGCAGCTGGGCGGCGAACCGCGCCCGCTGGCACGACCACGGACACCCGATCCCGTCCCCCGCCTGGGCAGCGTCGCTGGCCCCCCTCGCCGCAGAAGGGTTCTACCGCGTCCGGGAGCCCTTCACGTGCTGCGAGAAACGTTGCCGTCTGTACGAGGCCGATCTCCTGGTGCAGCTCGGCTACGACGCCAGCGCCCAGCCACTCCTCTTCGTCCCCGAGTGGACCGATGTCGCGCTGGCGATCTCCGAAATGGGCCTCCGCATCGACGAGGATCGCCTCGTCCGCCTGGCTCCGCTGAAGGTTGTCGAGACGCCCCGCGAGACTCAGAAGCTTCACTGAGGGGACGCGTGGACCGGCGCCGACTCCGGAGAGTATACCGTCGCCATGACCGATGAAGCCCCCGCGAGCGCGCCGGCCATGCTGGCGAGCGGATTCGTGCTTGGCGCCATCCTCTTCCTGGTCGCGGCGGCCTACAGCGCGATCGCCATCATCCAGCCGGGGAACGTCGGGGTGGTGTTCAACCGCTGGTCAGGGGCGCTCAAGACCGTCGGGCAGGGGATGGCCTGGCGCATCCCATGGGTGACGCAGGTCCAGTCCTACCCCGTCGCGCTGCGCACCTACACCATGGTGCAACGGGGCGTGGAGGGCGCCGTCCAGGGTGACGATTCGCTCGACCTCCCGACCAAGGAGGGCCAGCACATCCGCCAGGACATCTCGGTCACCTACAACACGAGCCAGGAGAAGGCGGCGGACGTCTTCCGCTCCTTCCGCGGCGCCGAGATCGGCGATATCGAATCGACCTTCATCCGGCGCACGATCATCACCACGGCGCAGAACGCGGCCGGGCAGATGTCGCTCACCGACCTGATCTCCAACCAGCGCGGGAAGCTGCAGGGGCAGATACAGGAGGACCTGCAGGCGCAGATGAACAAGATGGGCTTCGTGGTCGACAAGGTGAACCTCGGGGCGAGCCACCTGCCGGACGTGATCGAGAAGCAGATGCAGCAGAAGATGGGCGCTCAGCAGAACGCGCAGCAGGCCGACTACGAGCTGCAGCGCCAGCAGACGCTCGCCAAGGCGAAGGTCGCCGAGGCCGAGGGCGACGCGCAGGCGATTCTCGTCAAGGCCAAGGCGCAGGCCGAGGCCAACAAGCTCCTGCAGCAGGCGCTCACGCCGCTCCTCATCCAGAACAAGGCGATCGAGCGGTGGAACGGCACGCTGCCACAGTTCACGGGCAGCGGGGCGGTGCCCTTTCTCAACCTGAAGGACCTGGGAGGCGCCGAGGGCCGTTCCACAGCTCCCGGTCCGTGACGTGCGGCCGACTTGACACCGCGCACGTAGTTCGCCGACGCGGATCTCGTGACCGGTTTCGTCGCTCGATGGTCGAAGCTCCAGACCGTCACGCGTGGCCTCTGCTTCTTCATCATGGTGGTGACGCGCGTGGCGAGAATACTTGATCGAGTTTGACAGGGCTGATAGGGATCGACTCGATGGCGGCCCGATGGCTGACACCGGCCGAAGCCGCACGAAAGCTCGGCGTTTCGGAGAGTACGGTCTGGCGTTTCCTCCGGCGCGAGCAGCTGCCGAGCGTCAAGCTCGGCGGCCGCCGTCGCATCCCCGCCGGCGCCGTCGGCCAGCTGGTCCGTCCCCTTCGCCCCGTGAAGGCGGAAGACATCCCACCCCTGACGCTCGAAAGCTCCCTCTTCGCGCTCGCGGGACGATTCCGTAGCAGGGCCGCCGGGCCGGGTGCATCCGACAAGCACCGCCACCTCGGGGCAAAGCACTGAAACCGGGGGCGCCGGTCCTTCTCGATTCGAGCGCCATCCTCGCGGTGCTCGATGCCTCGGACACGCATCACGCACGCGCGCTCCGGACCTCCACCGATCTCGCCCGGCTGCGCTGCCGCGTGTTCCAGACGACCTTCCTGCGGGCGGAGACGCATGCCCTGTTGCTTGCCAGGCTCGGTGCCGACGCGGCCCGTCAGTGGCTCTCCGCTCGGGCATCGCCCACCGTGCGCCCCGAGCCTGCGGACGAGGTGCGGGGCGAGAGGATAGTGATCCGATACCGCGACAAGGACTTCAGCCTCTGCGACGCAATCGCCTTTGCCGTGATGGATCGCCTGCGTGCGCGGACTGCGTTCACGTTCGACCGACACTTCAGTCAGTACGGCTTCGATACGATCCCATAGCGGGCCGGAGGGGCCGGCGGCGAGCAGGTCGGCGAATCCTGCGGCGGAGCTGCCGGCGATGCGGTGCAGAGCGACGATCTCGCCTCGGTCTACTGGATCGGTCACTGCGCGAGTGCGGAGTCCTTTGGCAAGGCGTGGGATACCTGGCGCACCGAGCTGTCCGACTCGAAGAGCGGCCGTTCAGCCGAGCGTCAGACTCAGCCCGCCAGCGCGGGCACCCACGGCAGGAGCACAACGATCGCGTAGAACGCGCCGAGGAACAGTGAGCGCCGTCCCGAGCGGGCAACACCCGCCGACCGCGTCTCGGGCGCTATGCCGCGCGCTCCAGAAGATCCAGAAGCGCGTCCTCGCGGTCGACCTCCAGCTCGACACGGACCGCCAGCAGCGCCTCGAGGCCGGGGAACCGCTCGAGCTTCACGAGGTCCTTCTCCGTCGTCACCACGAGGCCGAGCCTCGCGGCCTCGGCGATCCGGGCCGCGTCCGCGGCCGTGTACGCATGGTGGTCCGGAAAGCGGAGCACGTCGCGCACCCGTCCGCCGAGCCGCGCGACCACGTCGACGAAGCGCTCTGGCCGCGCGATGCCGGCGACCGCGACGACGTCCCAGCCGGCAAGTCCGTCGAGCGGCTCCGTCTCGAGCACGCCGTCGCGCGAACGCACGGCGGCAACGGGCACGACGCGCGCGCGGAACATGACGACGCCGGGCGGCGCCGCCGCGTCGCCGAGCACGAGCACGACGCGCGCCCGGCGGAGCGCCGCCGGCGGCTCCCGCAGCGAGCCGGCGGGCAGGCACCGACCCGCCGCCGCGTCGTCCGCGACGAGCACGAGGTCGGCGTCGCGGGCGAGCGCGCGGTGCTGAAAGCCGTCGTCGAGGACGATCGTGTCAAGCGCGAACCGCGCGCACGCGAGCGACGCCGCCTCGTGCCGCCGCTCGCCGGTGACGACGGGGCCCGCGAAGCGGCGTGCCAGCATCACCGCCTCGTCGCCGCCGTCCTCGGCGCTGACGAGCGCGCGACCGTCGACCCCGACCACAACGGGTCCCGGGCGGCGCTTGCGGTAGCCGCGCGCGACGATGCCGACCCGGTGGCCGCGCGCCGCGAGGCGCTCGGCGAGCCAGAGGGCCGCGGGCGTCTTCCCGGTGCCGCCGACGGTGAGGTTGCCGACGCTCAGGACGCGCGCCGGCACCCGTCGCGCCGCGAGCCAGCCGTGGTCGTAGAGCCCGTTCCGCAGGCCCACCGCTGCCCGGTACGCGGCGGACGCGGGGACGAGCGCCAGCCGCAGGGCACGCGCACCCGGCGTCTGCCCCGTCCAGGCGTGACGCGCGAGCGCTTCGAGGGTCATGCCGTCGAGGCGTCGGGCGCGCGTGCCGCCGTGAGGCGCGCCGCGATGATCTTCACGTGCCGCTCGAGCGCGCCCCTTCCGCTCTCGGCGACTGCACGGGCGCGCTGGCCCATGGCCGTCGTCCGCTCGACGTCGCCGAGGAGCGCGCCGAGTGCCGCCGTCAGCGCCGCCGGCGACTCGACGCGCACGAGGCCACCCGCAGCGGCGAGCCGCGCCACCAGCGCGGCGCTGTGCTCGGTATGAGGGCCGACGAGGATCGGCCGGGCGGCACGTGCCGGCTCGAGGACGTTGTGGCCGCCCGCCGGCACGAGGCTGCCGCCGACGAACGCGACCCAGCCGAGCGCGTAGCAGTGCGCCAGCGGCCCGACGACGTCGAGCAGGAGAACCGCGGGTCCGGGCGGCAGGACGACGCGTCCGGCCGCGAGGCGCGAGTAACGGAGACAGGGAAGCCCGGCCGACGTCACCGCCGACTCCACCGCGGCGACGCGCTCGCGATGGCGGGGGGCGAGCAGCAGGACGACGTCGGGATGCGCCGTCACCAGCGCCCGATACGCGTCGAGCAGCGCTTCGTCCTCGCCGCGATGCGTGCTCCCGCCGACGATCAGACGTCGCCCGGCGAGTGCGGCGCCGAGCTGGGCGATCTCGGCTGGCGGGGGCGCCGTGCCCACGTCGAACTTGAGGCTGCCGGCGACGTGCACCCGGCGAGGGTCGGCGCCGAGCGCCACGATCCGGCGCGCATCCTCTTCGGTCTGCATACAGCAGGTGACCGGCGTGAGCCCGCGGCGATAGAGCGGCCGGAGCCCCCATGCGCGCCCTGCGGTGCGGGCGCTCACGCGGCCGCTCACGAGGATCGCGGGCACACCGCGGCCGGCGAGCGCCGAGAGAAAGCTCGGCCAGATCTCGGTCTCGGTGAAGAGGAACGCCTCGAGCCGGAAGGGCTCGAGCCGCCGCCGCACGGTCGCCGGCGCATCGAGCGGGAAGAGACAGGCGAGGTGCGCCTCGGAGAGCTCCCGCGCGAGCGCGAGGCCGGTGCCCGTGAGCGTCGAGACCACGAAGACGCGGCCCGGAAAACGCTCGCGCAGGCGGGCGAGGAGCGGCCGGACCGCGACCAGCTCCCCGACCGAGGCCGCATGCAGCCAGATCGCATCGCCGCCCTGCGCCGCCGCGCGCTCCGGCGCGGGCAGCTTCCCGAGGCGGCCGGCGAGCGTCGGCCAGCGCCGTTTCGCGCCGGGCAGATGCGCGCCGATCGCGGCCAGCATCGCGGCCACCGTCATGCCGGCCCCGTACGCGACACGGACGAGCGACCCCGTCACGCGGCCGTCGCCCCGACCGCCGCGGCGGCGGCTTCGTTGACCCGCGCGAGCGCCGCCTCGACCGCCGCCACCGCGGTGCCCTCTTCCAGCACGGCGAGCGGCTCGCCGAGGACGAGCGCCACCCGCCCGAACGGCAGCGGCAGCTGCAGTCGGTCCCAGCTGCCGAGCCGGCGGACGGGGCGGGTGGCCGCGCCGATCGCCACGATCGGCAGGCCCGTCGCGCGCGCGAGCTGCACGACCCCGGCCTGCGCGTGGTGGCGTGGGCCACGTGGGCCGTCAGGCACGACGGCGATGAGCTCGCCGCGGCCATCGGCACCGAGCAAACCTCGGAGCGCCCCGACCCAGCCCCGCGTCGACGAGCCGCGGACGGGGCGAATCCCAAGCCGGCGGATGGCCTGCGCCGCGATCTCGGCGTCGCGGTGCCAGCTGAGCATGACGGCCACCCGGGCGCGCGGATAGACGGTGGTCACCATGAGCGGCAGCAGGACGAGGGTGTCGTGCCAGAAGGCGAACACGGCGCGCTCGCCGCGGTCGACTCCGCCGATCACCCCCGCCGGATCGTCGCAGCGCACGCGGAGCGTCCGATAGAGCACGCGGAGCACGAGGGCGATCGCCCAGCCGGCGACGGTGACGACGACGCGCGTCCGCCAGCTCCATCGCCGGCGGAAGGACGAATCGGCCGCGGTCGCGCTGTCGCGCGCCGCCGCGCCACGCGCCGCGTCCGCACTCAACGCGCCTTGCCGGCCCGCGCCCGGCCCTCCTCGCCGATGATCTCGTCGTTCCCGGCGGCTTCCGGCATCTCCAGGTCGCGGAACTGGAGCTCGTAGAGCTTCCGGTACTCGGCCCCTTGCGCGAGCAGCTCGTCGTGCGTGCCGCTCTCGACGATCTCGCCGCGCACCAGGACGACGATCCGGTCGGCGCGCCGGACCGTGGAGAGCCGGTGCGCCACGACGAGCGTCGTGCGGTTGGCCATCAGCCGCTCGAGCGCCTCCTGGACGAGGCCCTCGGCCTCGTTGTCGAGCGCGGAAGTGGCCTCGTCGAGAATCAAGATCGGCGCGTTCTTCAGCAGCGCGCGCGCGATGGCGAGCCGCTGCCGCTGCCCGCCCGAGAGTCGCACGCCGAGGTCGCCGATGTGCGTGTCGTACCCGCGCGGCAGCTCGAGGATGAAGTCGTGCGCGTTGGCCGCCCGCGCCGCCGCGACGATCTCGTCCATCGACCGGCGCGGATCGCCGTACGAGATGTTGGCGCGGACGCTGTCGTTGAAGAGGAAAGTGAACTGCGTCACCACCGCGATGTGGGCGCGGAGGCTTGTGAGCGTGAGATCGCGCACGTCGACGCCGTCGACCGTGATTCGCCCCTCGGTCGGGTCGTAGAAGCGAGGGATGAGGTCCGCGAGCGTGCTCTTGCCGCCGCCGCTCATGCCGACCAGCGCCACCACCTCGCCCACCCGGATGTGGAGGTCGATCGCGCGCAGCACGGGCTCCCCGGGCTCGTAGGCGAAGCTCACCCGCTGGAAGGCGATCCCGTCACGCACCCCGTGGAGCACGCGCGCCGCCGGCCGATCGACCACCTGCGGCCGCGTGTCCATCAGCTCGAAGACCCGGTCGGCGCCGGCGAGCCCCTGCTGAATCGAGTAGTTCGTGCGGACGAGCCGCTTGAAGGGCTCGTAGAGCAGGAAGAGCGTGATGACGAACCCGATGAAGGCGCCTTGCGTCCGCGTGCCGGCGATGACGCTCGCGCCGCCGTAGTAGATGATGCCGGCGACGGCGATGCCGGCAAGCAGCTCGGTGATCGGCACGGCGCGCAGGAGACTCTGATGCATGTAGAGGTGGAACAGGCGCTCGTTGTGCTCGTGGAAGCGCTCCTGCTCGTAACGCTCCTGGCCGAACGCCTTCACGACGCGGTTGCCCTGCACGTTCTCGTGGAGCATCGCGTTCAGGCGGCCGATGCCCTCCTGCATGCGGCGCCCCGTCTGGCGGAGCTGCTTGGAGAAGTACCGGAGCGGCAGCCCGGCGACGGGGAAGAGGATCACGGCGAGGAGCGCGAGCACCCAGTCCATGTAGATCGCCACCGTCACGAGGCCGATCAGCCGGGTGATGTCCTCGAAGAGCGACGTGAGCGCGTCGGTGACGGTGCCGCGCACGAGCGACACGTCCGTGGTCACGCGCGACACGATCTGCCCGGCCCGCTGCCGGTTGAAGAAGGCGAGGTCCAGCCGCTGGATGTGGGTGGTGAGCTGGTCGCGCAGGTCGGTCACCACGCGCTGCCCGATCCAGTCGGTCAGATACTCGGAGGTGAGATCGAGTCCCCCGCGCAGGACCGCGAGCACGAGCACGCCGACGACGGCCAGCGGCAGCGCGTCGCGATGCTGCTGGGTGAAGACCTGGTCGAAGGTGAATCTGGCGAGGAACGGGATCGCGCTCTCGACCCCGCTGAAGCCGAGCATCGCGGCGATCGCGAGCACGCCGCGCGGCCAGAGGTAGGGCCGCAGATAGCCGAGCAGCCGGCGATACTGCTTCACCCGCGGTCCCCGGCGCCGAGCAGCTCGGCGGCCATGGTCGCCGCCCGGCCCGCGGCGCCGCCGCGCCCGAGCCGCCGGCGCACGTCGCGCAGCTCGCCGACGATCTCCGCGCGGCGCGCCGGGCTCTCGAGGATGCCGCGCGCCGCCGCCGCGATCCCCTCCCCCGTCGCACGGCCCTGGAGAAGCTCCGGCACCACCTCGTGGCCCGCGACGATGTTGGGCATCCCGATGTGGCGAACGCCGCGGACGAGGAGGCGCGCGACGAACGCCGTCAGCGGTGAGACGCGGTAGACGATCACCATCGGGCACTCGAGGAGCGCACACTCGAGCGTCGCGGTTCCGGACGTCACCAGCGCGAGGTCGGCGGCCGCGATCAGGTTGTACGTGTCGCCCTCGATCACCGGGACGTCGACGCCAGCGGCGCGGATCTGGTCCTGCACCTCGGCGCGCGGCACCGTGTGGGCGAGCGCGAGCGGGAACTGGTACCCGCCGGCGCCCGCGAGCCGCCGGACGGCGTCGAGGAGGTCCGGGAGGAGCGAGCGGATCTCGTTCGGCCGGCTGCCGGGGAGCAGGAGCACGGTCGGCCGGTCGGGGTCGAGGCCGTGCGCGACGAGCGTCTCCCGGCGCCCGCGCGAGACCGTCACCCGGTCGAGCAGCGGATGGCCGACGAACTCGACCGCCGGCAACCGGGCGGCATAGAGCGGCGGCTCGAAGGGAAAGACGACGGCGAGTCGGTCCACACGGCGGGCGACCTTGCGAACGCGGCCGCGTCGCCACGCCCAGACCTGGGGGCCGATGTAGTAGAGCACCGGCACGCCCGCGCGCTTGGCGGCGCGCGCGAGCCGGAGGTTGAACTCCGGGAAGTCGATCAGCACGCACAGATCCGGTGGGTCGGCGCGCAGCGCGCGAACGAGTCGGCGGTAGGCGCGCACCAACGCCCGCAGCCGCCCGACCACCTCCGTTACGCCGACCGTCGCCACGTCGCCGGCATCGGCGACGGTCTCCATGCCCGCCTGGCGGAGGCGCTCGCCGCCGATCCCGAACACGGTGACCTCAGGCATCCGCGCGCGGAGCGCCGCGAGGAGGTCCGCGCCGTGCAGGTCGCCCGACGCCTCGCCCGCGACGAGCAGCACGCGCGCGCGCCGCGCCGGCGCCGCCGGGACGGCGGATGCACCACGTCCGGCCATGGTCTACGAGCGCGCCTGCGCCGCGCGGCTCTCCGTCTCGAGGCTCTCGAGGATCACGTGCGCCACCTCGAGCGCGCGGAGCCCGTCCCAGCCCGTCACGGGTGGAGTCTCGCGCTCGCGCACCGCACTCAGGAACGCATCGATCTCGCTGCCGAGCGCGTCGGCCTCGGGCACCTCGCGCTCCTCGAGGCTGAGCGCAGGAAGACCGTCCGGCCCCGACTCGCGGCGGCAGATGAGCACCCGTCGTTCGCCGTAGTCGACCGAAAGGTACGCGTCGGGCTGGAAGATGCGGAGCTTCCGCTCGCGCTTGAGGGACACGCGGCTCGCGGTGACGTTGGCGATGCCACCGTTGGCGAAGCGCAGCCGCGCGTTGGCGATGTCGACGGAATTGGTCAGGACGGGGACGCCGACCGCCTCCACCGAACGCAGCGGCGACGGCATCATGCTGAGGATGACGTCGAGGTCGTGGATCATGAGGTCCAGCACGACGTCGACGTCGGTGCCGCGCTCGGTGAACGGCGCGAGGCGGTGACACTCGATGAAGCGCGGCTCGCGGACGATGCCGTCGAGCGCGCGGATCGCCGGGTTGAAGCGCTCGAGGTGGCCGACCTGCAGCACGCGCCCGCGGCGGACGGCGAGCTCGAGCAGCGCCTTGCCCTCGTCCACCGTGGTCGTGAGCGGCTTCTCGACCAGCACGTCGACCCCGGCGTCGAGCAGGTCGCACGCGACGGCGTGGTGCAGCTGGGTCGGGACGGCGACGCTCGCGCAGTCGATCCGGCCGGCGAGCGCGCGGTAATCGGTGACGGCCTCGACGCCGAGCGCGGCCGCGACGGCGCGGGCACGCGCGGGGTCGACGTCGGCGACCGCGACGAGCTCGGCCGCCGGATTCGCCGCGTACTTCTCCGCGTGAAACCGGCCGAGGTATCCAACCCCGATGACTGCGGTCCGGAGCCGCGGACCGCCGGCCAGGATCGTTTCCGCGGGTGTGCTCATGTCGGGACCTCCGCCGGCGCGACCGCGACGACCGCGATGCCCGCCGCGTCGGCGAGCGCGATCATCTCGGAGCGATCGAGAGTGATCGTCCGTCCGGCCTCGACGGCGAGCGCCCGGCCACGCATCTCGGCGAGCGTGCGCACGGTCTCCGGACCCACCGCCGGCAGGTCGAAGCGCGTGTCCTGCGTCGGCTTGCACACCTTCACGACGACGATGTCGCCGTTCGCCAGTTGCCCGGCACGCCGGATCGTCGCGTCGGTGCCCTCGATCCCCTCGACCGCGATCACCGCCCCGCTCCGCACCACCACGCTCTGGCCGATGTCGAACTGCCCGATCACCTTCGCCGCACGGAAGCCGAAGCGGATCTCGCTCCACTCCTCCTCGCTCGGCGCACGGGTGCCGAGGACCCCGGCCACGGGCACGATCTCCTGTAGATACAGCGTCGACTCCACCACTGCTATCCCCTCCGTCTCGAACTCCGCCGCGAGTGCGCGCAGCACCAGGTCGTCGCGCAGCTTGTCGAGCCGCGCCAGCAGGCGCGTCGCGCGCTCATCCGGCCTGAGCTCGCGGAAGAGCCGCGGCTTGGCGATGCCGCCGACCATGACCGTCCGGCGGATGCCGGCCGTCTGCAGCGCGTGGATCATCGCATCGAGCTCGCCCGGATGGATCCACGTGATGGCGCTGACGACGCGCTCGAGCGCCGGATCCGTCTCGCCCAGGTGGGCCACCGCCACGACCTCGACCCCGCGGCGCCGCGCGGTCTCGGCGAACAGCACGGGAAAGCGCCCGCTGCCCGCGACCAGACCGATGCGCTCGGCGGCGAGCCGTTCCGCCTTCGGGCGTCGCTCCATGCTACCGGCACACCCCGCGCTGCGACGCCAGCACGAAGTCGAGCAGGTGCACCACCTCGGGCACCTGGCCGACGGCCTCGCGCGTGTGCGCGACGGCATCCCGGCGCGTCCCGGGCGCCTGGAAGAGCATCCGGTACGCCCGCTTCAGCGCTGCCAGCGTGGCCGACGTGAACCCGCGGCGGCGGAGGCCGACGACGTTCAGGCCGCGCAGCCGCGCCCGATCACCCGCCGCGACGCAGAACGGCGGGACATCCATCGACACCATCGCCCCCGCGGCGCACAGCGCCGACTCGCCGATCCGCACGAACTGGTGCACGCCGACGAGCCCGCCGATGATGGCGTGGTCCTCGATCGTGACGTGTCCGCCGAGCGCCGCGCCCGGCGAAACGATCACATGATCGCCGAGCCGGCAGTCGTGGCCGACGTGCGCATTCACCATGAACACGCACCCCTTGCCGGTCCGCGTCGCCATGCCGCCCGCCGCCGTGCCGGGGTTGATCGAGACGAACTCGCGCACGATGTTCGCCTCGCCGAGCTCGAGGGTGCTCGCTTCACCGGCATACTTGAGGTCCTGCGGAATCGACCCGACGCTCGCAAAGGAGAAGATGCGCGTCGCCTCGCCGAGCGTGGTGTGCCCGTCGACCACGGCGTGGGCCCCGATGCGGCAGCCGGCGCCGACGCGGACGTGGGGGCCGATCACGGCATACGGCCCCACCGTGACCCCCGCCTCGAGCTCGGCGCCGCGCGCGACCACGGCCGTCGGATGGACGGTCGGCCCCGCGGACGGCGCGGCGGCGAAGTCGACCTCGGCCACCACCACGGACCCCGCCGACACGACGCCGTGGAGCTGGAGCGGGGAGCCGGGGGTCCGCCGCGTCACCTCGAGCCGCAACGCGTCTCCGGGCACGACCGGCCGCCGGAACCGGGCGCGCTCGACCGCAAGCAGCCGCAGCGCGTCGGGCTCGTCGACCAGGTGCGCGCCGAGCTGGACGAGCGCCTCGCAGACGAGCACGCCGGGCAAAACCGGCGCGCCGGGAAAATGGCCCGCGAAGTACGGCTCGTTGGCCGACACGAGCTTCGTGCCAACGGCCCGCGTCCCGGGCTCGACCTCGAGCACCCGATCGATCAGCGGGTAGGGGAACGCCGGCGACGGCCCGCGCTGCTCAGTCTGTGACGTGATGAGTCCGCTACTCCTTCACCTTGCTGGACCGCGCTCCCTCGTGGTGCGGCGAGGTGTTGTAGAGCTTGATGATGTCGTCGGTGATGTCGGTCGCCTTGTCGTTGTAGAGCAGCGCGCCGTTCGACGCCTCGAGCACGAACGAGTAGCCGTGCTTCTCGCCGTAGTCGCGCACGAGGCCGTAGAGCTCGTCGACGATCCCCGCGGTCAGCTCGGAATCCGTGCGCTTGAGATCGCGCTGGAAGTCCTCGTACTTGCGCTTGAACTCGAGGCTGCGGTTCTCGAGGTCCTTCTCGAGGTTCCGCCGCTCCTCCTCCTTCAGCACCACCGCCTTCTTGTCGTAGTCCTGGCGCAGGCGGTCGAGGTCCTCGCGCTGCCGCTTCAGCTGGTCCTGCGCCTTCTCGAACTTCGCCTTCACCTGATCGCGCGCCTTCTTGCCCGCGTCGCAGTCGTTGAGGGCCCGCTGCATGTCCACCACGCCGATCTTCAGCTCCGCGCGCACGGGCGCGGCCGCCGCGAGGGCGAGGAGCATCGTCATCCCGATCCACCGGGTCATCTGGCTCACGCAACCTCCCTAGTATTGAAACGGCCCCCCGAACGAGAAGAGCACGAGGCTCTTCTGGTCGTGGGGCTTGGTATTGAACGGCTTCCCGAGCTCGATGCGGAGCGGGCCGACGGGCGACAGCCAGCGGACGCCAGCGCCCGCCGAGAAGCGGGTGTTGCTGAGCGAGATGCCCTCGTCCGCGCCGTAGGCGTTGCCGGCGTCGACGAAGAACACGCCCTTGAGACCGATGCCCTGCACGAGCGGGAAGATCATCTCGTTGTTCAGCACGACCTCCTCGCTGCCGCCGATCGGAGTGGTCGAGATCACGTTCCCGAAGAAGTCCTTGCGCTCCTCGCGCGGACCCAGCGTACGGCTCTTGTAGCCGCGGATGGAGCTGATCCCGCCGGGGAAGTAGCGCTCGAAGAGCGGCAGGTCGGTGCCGGTGAGGCCGCCGCTACCGAACCCGTAGCCCACCGTGCTGCCCAGCGAGTACGTGAAGTCGCCGAGGGACTTCGAGCGGAGGAACGTGTAGTACCAGCGCTGGCGTCCCTCGATCTTCGTGAACCGCTCCCCGCCGAGTCCCGCGGCCTCGAGGGAGACCTCCTGGAAGGAGCCGGCGGTCGGGTCGAAGGCGTGGTTCAGGGTGTTGCGCGACACGTGGGGCGTGACGCTGCTGATCAGGCTCGTCCCCTCCTCGGCGCGGATCGAGCGCGTCGCGCCGAACCCGAGGTTGTTGATGTCGGCCTGCTCGAGCCGGTAGTCGGCGCCGACGCGCACCTCCTCGAGCGGCAGGCCCCAGAGCGAGGTGTAGCCCCATGCCGTGACGGGATACGTCAGCTGGGTGCCGATGCCCGTGCCGCCGCGTGCGAACTCGTCGAACTGGAGCCGCCAGCTGAAGGCGCTGGCGCCGACGGTGAGCGGCGTCTCGCGGAAGTACGGCTCGGTGAACGAGAGGATGATGTTGCGGCGGAGCGAGCCGACGTCGCCGTTCAGCACGAGGCGCTGGCCGCGCCCGAAGAGGTTGTTCTCCTGGATGCGGAGGTTGAAGAGCAGCGAATCGGCGGAGCTGAACCCCGCGCCGGCGCTGAAGGCGCCCGTCTGCCCCTCCTTCACGTCGACGACGACGTTCATGCGGTCGTCGGCGCCGGTCCGGCGGGTGGTGATGTTCACCTCCTTGAAGAAGCCGAGGCGCTGGAGCGCCTCGCGGCTCTTGCGGAGCTTGGTGGCCGAGAAGAGCTCCTGCTCCTGGAGGCGCATCTCGCGACGCAGCACCTGGTCGCGCGTCTTCGTGTTGCCGGTGACCTCGATCCGCTCGACCGTGACCTGGCGGCCGCGATCGACCTGGAAGGCGATGTCGACCGTCTTCTGCTCGGGGTGCATCTCGGTGTCGGGATCGACCGTCGCGAAGGCGTAGCCGTCGTCGGAGAGGCGCTCGGTCAGCTTCTGCACGTCCTCGCGGAGCGCGCTCGCCTTGAAGACGTCGCCCGGCGTCGTGGCGAGGTCGCGCCGCAGGCGCGTCGTGTCCGGGGGGACGTTGGAGCCGACGATCGTCACGTCGGCCACGCGGTACTGATCGCCCTCCTCGATCTTGACGGTGACGTGGAGACCGTCGTCGCGCCGCTCGACGCGCGGCTCGTCGACCTTCACCGTGATGTAGCCGTGGTCGTAGTAGAAGGCGGTGAGCCGTTCCATGTCGGTGCGGAGCACGTCGATCGAGAGGAGCCACTTCTTGCGCGTCTGCATGACGCGCCGGAGCTTCCGGCCCGAGAACGCCCGGTTGCCCTCGAAGGCGACCTCCGTCACGCGGACCGGCGACTCCTCCTTCACCGTATAGAAGAGGTCGACCTCGTTCTCGCCGACCGGGGCCGTCCGGTACGCGATCTCGGCGTCGAGGTAGCCCTTGTCGACGTAGAGCTTCTTGGCGGCCTCGATGCCCTGGCGCGCCTTCTCCGGATCGAGGATCGTGTGCGGGCGGACCTTGAGCGCGCCCTCGACCTCCTCGCGCTTCAGCTTCTTCGTTCCCTCGACCTTGACGGTGCGGACCAGCGCGCGCTCCTTCACGCGGAACGTGACGGCGACGTGGTTCTCGCCGGCGGGGCTCACGTCGGCGTCGACCTGGTCGAAGAAGCCCATGGCGTAGACCGCGCGGATGTCGCGATCGAGCGTGTCGCGCTCGAAGGGCTGTCCCGTCTGCGTGCGCAGGTGGACCCGGATCGCGTCCTCCTCGACGCGGACGTTTCCCTCGATCGCGACGCGGGTGATCGACGGCTCGCCCTGCGCGAAGAGCGGTGCTGTGGCGGCCGCGAGCCCGATCGCCACGGCCAGCGCCGCGTCGAGCGGCCGGCTCACGACACGGCTCCGGCCGCACCGCCTACGCGCGCGAGCGGCGATGGGCGCTCTTCGCGGAGCCGCCCCGCAGCGAGCCGGAGCGTCCGCCCCATGGCCGCGGCGAGCCGCGCGTTGTGTGTCGCGACCACGAGCGCCGACCCGTGCTCGCGGTTGAGCTCCATCAGGAGCTGCTGGACGCCCTCGCCCGTCGCCGGGTCGAGGTTCCCGGTGGGCTCGTCGGCGAGCAGGAGACGCGGCCGGCGCACGAGGGCGCGGGCCACCGCGACCCGCTGCTGCTCGCCGCCGGAGAGCTGGCCGGGGCGGTGGGCGAGACGCGCCTGCAGGCCGACCCGCTCGAGCAGCGCGGTGGCGCGGCTGCTCGCCTCGC
>WNGI01001438.1_pt1 | contig 30145 bp, 24 predicted proteins | sample 5400621 | NCBI WGS metagenome assembly WNGI01 (sample SAMN13153374, study PRJNA577476) | soil metagenome | isolation source: 20 cm soil or saprolite under Garry oak tree replicate 1 | place: USA:California | collected 2016-06-15
GAATTCCCAGCTGTGCTGCATGATGCGGGTGCTCGCGAGCTGCCAGAAGTCGATGTCGGAGCGGAAGTAGCCGGTGATGTAGAGATCGAGCAGGCCGTCGCGATCGAAGTCGAACCAGACGGCGCCGTTCGAGTTCATCCAGGTGCGCAAACCCGCCTGCGCGGTCACATCCTCGAAATGGCCGTTGCCGAGATTGTGCAGCAGCTGCGGGTAGCCCCACTTGTAGACGAGCAGGTCTTCGTTGCCGTCGTTGTCGTAGTCGCCCCAGACCGCGCCCATCGACACCCCTTCGCCCGGGCGGTTCAGCGCGCCGACGCCGGCGTCCGCCGCGACGTCTTTGAAGGTGCCGTCATGCTGGTTCAAGTACAGCGCGTTGGACGCCCCGAAGCGCGACGAAGTGAAATAGAGGTCCTCCCACCCGTCGTTGTTCACGTCGGCGACCGACACGCAGGCGCCGAGCGCGCCGACGTGGGGAGCGACATTCGCGATCTTGGGATCGAGCGTCGGCTCCTGGTGCACGAAATCGATACTGCTCGCGTGCGCGACTTCACTGAGATGAATCGTCTCGCTCACGCCCGCGGTGTTGCCCGCGGCACCGGCGTTCAGAATCACGACCGCGACGATCGCGGCCACGAACGCCACGATCACAATGGAACGACCCCGCGAAAACATGGCGTAAACGATATCTTCCTTGCCCATGTTTCGCCCATCCCTCGTCGCGATCGGTGGCCTCCTGCTGCTCGGCTGCGGCAAAGCCCGAGAAGCGCTGTTCACGCTGCGGTCCCCGCGCGAGACCGGCGTCAATTTCTCGAACCCGATCACCACCAGCGATTCGTTCAACATCCAGACCAGCGTCTACATCTACAACGGTGCCGGTGTAGCGGCGGGAGACATCGACAACGACGGCCTTCCCGACCTGTTCTTCAGCGGCAACATGGTCTCGAGCCGGCTGTACCGGAACAAGGGTCACATGCAGTTCGAGGACATCACCGAGCGCGCCGGAGTCAAGACCAACCGGTGGTGCACGGGCGCGACGATGGTGGACATCAACGGCGACGGATTTCTCGACATCTACGTCTCCGTCTCCGGGCCGGGCGCCGGCTCCAAAGGAAAAGATCGCGCCAACCTCCTGTTCATCAACAACGGCAACGGCACGTTTACCGAGGCCGCGCAGAAGTACGGGATCGCCGACACGGGTTTCACGACGCACGCCGCGTTCCTCGATTACAACGGCGACGGCTATCTCGACCTGTTTCTGCTGAACAACTCCCCCCAGGACTTCGCGCGCGGCGCGGCCGACGCACACCCGCTCGGCCTGCGTGCCAACAGCCCGGCGAGCTATAACACGCTCTATCGCAACAACGGCGACGGGACGTTTACAGACGTCTCCGCGCAGGCGGGGATTCTGCGGCTGATCGGGTATGGTCTCGGGGTGGTCGTCGCCGACGTGAATCGGGACGGCCGGCCCGACATCTACGTTTCGAACGACGTGACGCCCAACGACGTGCTGTACATCAATAACGGTGACGGCACGTTCACCGATCAGGCCGCCGCCTCGCTGAAGCACACGAGCATCGCGGGGATGGGCGTCGACGTCGCCGACTTCAACAACGACGGCTGGCCCGACATTGCGCAGATGGACATGCTGCCCGCCGCGGCCGAGCAGCGCAAGCGGATGAGCGGCTATCTCACCGACGCCCGACGCAGCCAGGAGCGGAGCCGTGGCTTTCGGGACGACTTCGACGCCAATGCACTGCAGCTCAGCAACGGCGTCGCGCCGAGCGGTGCGGTGATCTTCAGCGAAATCGCGAACCTGGCGGGCACCTCCGCGACGGACTGGAGCTGGAGCGCCCTGTTCGCCGATTTCGACAACGATGGGCGCAAAGATCTCTTCGTGACGAACGGGTATCCCAAGGCCCCCAACGACCTCGACTACCAGGCGGCAATGTTCGGCGCGCGCCGCGCCGACAACCACGAGGCGGCTCTGCAACAGCTGCGGGACCTCCGCAGTTACCGGGTCCCGAACCACGTGTTCCGCAACAACGGCGACCTGACGTTCACCGACATGAGCAACGCGTGGGGCATGGACCAGCCGGGCTTCTCCTACGGCGCGGCCTATGTCGATCTCAATAACGACGGCAGGCTCGATCTCGTGGTGAACAACATCGACGCGCCCGCCTCGATCTACGAAAACACGCAGCGCGACTCGAGCGCGCACTACCTCACGGTGATTGTCGAGGGCACGGGACCGAACCGGCGGGGTCTCGGCGCCGGTCTTGTGCTGACGGCCGGTGGAACGCGCCAGTATCTGTACCACTCGCCGTACCGCGGCTTCATGTCCACGATGGACGATCGCGAGCACTTTGGACTCGGCGGCTCGAGGCGGGTGGACAGTCTCGTGGTGAATTGGCCGGATGGACGCAGCCAGGTGTTGACGAATCTGGACGTTGATCGACTGCTTACCGTCCGTCAGTCCGACGCCTCTGCCGCCCCTCGCCGCCCTGCGCCGCCCTTCGCCGCCCTTCTGTTCCAGCCGGCCGTCGCTCCACGCTACGCCCAGACCCTTCCAGCCTCACCGGATTACGACGTGCAGGCTCTCCTTCCATACGAGCCCTCCCGGCAAGGCCCCCCTCTCGCCGTCGGCGACGTAAACGGCGACGGCCTCGACGATGTCTTCATTGGCGGCACCGCTGACGTCCCGGGCAAGCTCTTCCTGCAGCGCAGAGACGGCAGCTTCGTCGAATCGGTCCAGGAGCAGCCGTGGGCAGCGGACAAGGATTACGAGGACTGGGGCGCGCTGTTCTTCGACGCGAACGGTGACGGCCGGCTCGACTTATACGTTGCGAGCTGCGGCTACCAGCATGCGCCGGTCTCGCGGCTGTTGCAGGACCGCCTGTACATCAACCAGGGCGGCGGGCGGTTCGTGCGGGACGCGCAGGCGTTGCCGCCGATGCTGACCTGCACGGCGAGCGTTGCCGCGGGCGACTTCAACGGCGATGGGAAGCCGGATCTCTTCGTTGGGGGACGACTCACGCCACGGAACTATCCGTATCCGACGCGCAGCTACCTGCTCCGCAACGACGGCGGGCGCTTCACCGACGTCACGGCCGAGATGGCACCGGAACTGGCGCAGCCGTTCGGCATGATCACGGCCGCGCTGTGGGTGGACTACGACGGCGATGGCCGCCTCGACCTTGTGGCGGCGGGCGAATGGATGCCGCTCCAGTTCTATCACAATGACGGCACGAAACTCGTCCCTGCCTCAGTCGGATTGCCGTCCACGCGCGGCTGGTGGTGGAGCCTCGTCGCCGCCGATTTCAACCACGACGGCCGGCCCGATCTCGTGGCAGGCAACATGGGGCTGAACTTCATGTATCAGACGTCGCCCCAGAACCCGTTCGGCATCTACGCCGCCGACTTCACGGGAAACCAGGGGACCGACATCGTCCTGACGCAGGTGATCGACGGCAAGGAGTACCCGTTCTTCGGCCGGGCGCGGCTGGGTCCGACGATCTACCCCGTCGCGTTGCGTGTGCCACGCTACTCGACCTTCGCGGCATCGACCGTCGATGAGCTGTTCGGCGCCGCAGCGCTGAAGCGCGCGTTGCACTATCAGGTCGATACGTTCGCGAGTCTGTACCTGCAGAACAACGGCGACGGCACCTTCAGGGCCACGCCGCTGCCGCAGCTCGCGCAGATCTCACCGATCCGCGGCATCGTGGCGCGCGATGTGGATGGCGACGGCAAACTCGACCTGATCGTCGCGGGCAATCTCACGGAGATGGAGCCGAATACCACGGCGCCCGATGCGGGCAATGGCCTCTGGCTCAGGGGCGATGGTCAGGGGCACTTCATGCCGGTGACGCCGTTCGAGAGCGGGTTCCTCACGCCCAAGGGCGTCTCGGGCCTCGCGCTCATGAAAACGCCTGCAGGGAGCGCCGTGCTCGTTGCGAACACGGGCGACTCCCTGCAGGCGTTTACGATTCGAAACCGCTAGCGGGATCTACGCTACTGGCAGGCCCCCCAGCCGGTGTTCTGCTGCAGCTGGCAGACGCCGTTCACCTTGCTCAACTCGACCTGCACCGACGGTATCGGATAGAACTGATACTTCGGATAGACAAACTGCCCCGACACGCCGGCGAGATATGTGATCCGCCCGGCCTCGGTGGAGGCGTAATTGTTGACGGCGGTATCCGCGATGCCCCAACGCTGCAGGTCGAAGAACCGCTGGCCTTCCATCCCGAGCTCGAGTCGCCGCTCGGTACGAACAGCCTTGAGCGCATACACGGGATCCGCCCACGGCGTGTTATAGAGCCCGATCTTGTAAAACGCCCAGGGCGACTTGAGCGAATCGACCCCGGTCGCCACGTTTTTCAACAGCGAGTCTGACATATTCGTACGGCCCGTGCAGTACGCGGGCCAGCTGTTGAGGACCGTGGAGTCCGCGCTCCCGCATCCCTGCGCCACCACACTCGCGCGCGCCCGAATCTGATTCACGATGGCGCGGGCCGCCTCCAAATTGCCGAGCTCGACTTCTGCTTCGGCGTCCAGCAACAGCATATCGGCATAGCGGAAGATGTGCATCGGCACGTTATTCGTCTGCGTCGCCACCCAACCGACGTTGTCTTCCGCCTGCGGGAAGGCCCGCTCGTGGATGTTCTTCTTCGGGCTGTACGGCCCGCTGTAGGAGGCGTCGCGAATCCAGGTCCGCCGGTGCACCGACCAGTCTTTGTAGGGCACGTTGTCGCGGCCCACGGTCCAGTCTAGCCGCGGATCGACCGGCGCCGCTGCGGCCGCATAGATCGTGTCGGCATTCCACGTGTTGTCCGACATCGACAACGGGAGTCCCAGCGCGTCAACCTTGTAGGAGTTCACCAGGTTGTACGACGGCTGATAGAAACCGCAGCAGGTAAAGTGGTTGGCTTCCGAGTACGGGAAGTTGAGCCGCTCGCCCCAGTTCGAGTTCCACCCGCTCGGCTCACCATCCCGGGCGGACGCCTGGAAGGCAAGGATCGTCTCCACCCCATTCCGGAACTTCGGATCCGCGGTCCACACCTTATCGAAGCCCGGCTCGAGGCCGTACTTTAAGGACGCCTTCACGGCGTCGAAGTTCGCTTTCGCCTGCGCCCAGTAGGGGGACCCGGCGTTCGACCCGGCACGGTACACCTGCACGCGACCCAAGTAGGCCATCGCGGTCCACTTCGTGACGCGCCCCTTTTCAGTGTTGCGCGGCGCAGCCGGCAGGAGCGGGGCGGCCGTCGTGAGGTCCGCGGTGATCAACCCGAGGATCGAGTCGGGCGTCAGGTCGTTGGCCTTGCGGTACCCGCCAATCGCGGCGGGGAGCGAGTCGCCTTCGAAATAGTACGGAATGTGACCCCACATCCGGTACGCTTCGAAGTGATAGTGCGCCCTGAGAAACAGGGCCTCGCCCCGTATACCGGCCTGGTCTGTCGGCGTGATCGCATTGGGAGTCGCGGCCACCACGCCGTCCAGCAAGCGCAGCGTGGCATTGGCGCGGAACACGCCCTCATAGACCTGCGCCCACTTCTGGTTCAAATAGCCGTCGACATCGCCAAGGCTCCACTGGAATGTTTCCACACCATGGATGGGGTTCTGGTCCCCGAGGTCGGACCCTTTGTACGCGTCATTGCTGGTGACGCCACCCCACACCCAGTTGCTGGCGGCGCAGCCCCATGAACCGGCGGAGCTGGCTTCGCAGTCCAAAGCCCGGTACGCGGCGATCAGCGAGCCTTCGACGCCGACCTGGTTCATCAGTGTCGCCTGGTCGACCGTGCCCTGTGCGGGCTGGTCGAGGAAGCCTTTGCAGGCGTAGGTCACGCCGGCGACGACCACCAGTCCCGCCAGGCTGTACAGCAGTCTCTGCCACTTGTGTCTGTTCATCGTCTTCCGTCCCTCTCAATAAAGACGAGTAGCGTTAGAAGGTGGTCGAAATCCCGATATCCCGATGGTAATGATCTTGTTGCTTGGGTACACGCCCTGGTCGATGCCGCGGGCCTCATCCCGAATATCCCGCTGGTCGTTCGTGACACTGGCGGCGACAGGCAAGGAAGGATCAAGCCCCGAGTAGCCGCTGATCGTGAACAGGTTCTCCGCCTGCAGGTAGATCCGAGCGGCCGGGATCCATCTGACGATCGCGGGCGGCAGGTTGTAGGCAAGCTGCAGGGTGCGCAGCCGCACGTACGTGGCGTCTTCAACCCAATAGCTGGAGAACTGGCGGCTGAAGTCGTCGCTGTTGTCCAACCGCGGGTACTTCGCGTTGGGATTGGTCAGCCGGCCGGGGCAGGTATATCCCGGTGAGGCTCCGCCCGCAGTCAGCGGCGGCAGCGGCTCGCAGTCGCCGTCAAGCTGCGCGGAATTGGTCAGCATGTCTTTGGCAACGTTCGTCTGGAAGTACCGGAATGCATACCAGTACTTCTGGGTGTTGAAGATCTTATTGCCGAACGAGCCGAACACGGTGCCGCTCAACTCCCAGTTACCCTTTCGCACCGCCAGATCGAGTCCCCCGGTGAAATTGGGGTGCGGGCTGCCGATGTATGTGCGATCGGCCGCTGTGATCGCACCGTCGCCGTCCAGATCGCGGAACTTGATGCGGCCCGGACGCGCGCCACTGTTCCAGAACGGCGCCGCGTCCAGCGAATCGACGTAGTACCCGTCGGCGATCAGGCCATAGAACCCGCCGAGCGGGTGTCCGACCTCGTTGCGCACGGCGTTCTGCTCGCGCACGACCGAGGCCCCACGCCCGAAGAAGGACGTCTGCACGCCGTCGATCTTGGTGATTTCGTTCTTATAGTGACTGCCGTTGAACGCCACGCTCCAAACCGTGCTCCCGATCGTGCTGTGATAGCCGATCGAGAAGTCGATCCCGGTGTTCCGCATGCTGCCGATGTTGAGAATCGGCGGCTGCGCCGAGCCGCCCGAGGAAGGCTGCGGCGGATCGAACAGCAGGTTGTCGGTGTTGCGACGATACAGGTCCACCGTGACGTTGCCCTTGCTCTGCGCGAACTCGAAGTCGAGCCCGAGGTTGGTCGAGTGATTCTCTTCCCACTTGAGCGTCGGGTTGCCGAGCGCCACCGTCTTGAACCCGGGCTCGATCGTCGAGCCGCTGCCGCCGATGTCGTAGAACGTGTCGCCGCGTCCGCCGCCGTAGGTATCGTAGATCCGGTTCGGGATGTTCTGGTTGCCGGTCACGCCCCACCCGAACCGGAGCATGATGTTCTGCAGCGGCAGGTTCTGGAAGAACGATTCGCGGGAAAGCCTCCAGCCGGCCGCGAACGCCGGGAAGGTGCCCCAACGGTTAGCGGGTGAGAACGTGGACGAGCCGTCGCGTCGCACGGTGGCGCTCAGATAATACCGCTCGCCATAGTTGTAGTCGGCCTTGCCGAAGAACGACAGCAGCGACCGTTTGCTCCCCGAGCTGAAGACGTCCTTGGATGTCGGATCGCACAGCGCGTCGTCAATGTAGCGCGCGTTGACGTCGTTCTTGCGCAGACTCGCGCAGGTGCCCTGCTCGAACCGGCGACTGCCCTTGATCGCTTCCTGCCCCAGCAGCACTGTGACGTTGTGCTGGTTCATGGTCCGCGCGTAGTTCAGCGTGTTGGTCCAGGTGACTTCCGAGAAGTTGTCGTAGTTCTCGGTGATGTTGTCGATGTTCGTCGGCTCGTGGTCCTCCGGCGTCGCGGGCGTGTACCCGTGATACGAGCCCTGATTGAGATTGAAGCCGAGCTTGGTCTTGAGCGACAGCGCGTGGCCGGCGTCGATCGTGCCGAAGAGGTTGCCGAACGCGCGGTTGTTCGTCGCGATGTTACTCGCGGCAAAATAGTTCACCTTGGCCGGGTTGGACTGATTGCCGAGCGTGTTGGCCTTGCCGGAGCCCCAGTTGCCGCCGACGTCATGCACCGGAATCACGGGCTGCATGAAAATATTCTTACCGACGATGCCGCCCTCGCCGACGTTGTCGTCGGTCAGCCCCTCGGCGCCATGGTGCTGCTCGCGCGAGACCGAGATGTTCTCGCCGATACTGGCGCGCCCGACGTTGAAGGTCGTATTGATCCGGGCCCCGCCGCGCTGGAACCGCGTGAACTTCGCCGTGCCGTCCTGGTCGAGATAGTTGAGCGATACGTGGTACGCGTTGTTGTCGCCGCCCCCGGAGATCGCCAGGTTCGCGTCGCGATACTGACCGGCGCCGAAGACCGCCTTCCACCAATTCGTTCCCGGACTGCCGGGCATGATGAGGGCGTTCGGATACGAATACGTCGAGGGATTCACATTGTTGCAGGGCACCGAGGTCGAGTCGGCGTTGTAGCAGCCGTTCGGCCAGATGTACGCCGGCACGGACGGGTTGAGCGAATCCCCGTAAATGTTGATTGGGACCTGCTGCCCGGCGTTGTTGTAGGACTGTTTGACGACCTGGAAGTAATCCAACGAATTCTGCATCAGGATCTCGTCATAGCCGTGGGTCGGCGTCGCGACCCCGGTCCGAACGTCGAGCGTGATCTGCTGCTGCCCGGACCGGCCCTTTTTGGTCTCGATGATGACGACGCCATTGCTGGCGCGCGCTCCGTAAATCGAGGCCGCCGAGCCGTCCTTCAGCACTTGCATCGAGGCAATGTCGTCCGGGTTCAGGAAGTTCATGTACGATTCGGAGACCGGTGTGCCATCGATGACGTAGAGCGGGTCGTTGTTCTGGAATCCGGTCACGCCGCGGATGCGCACCGTGCTGCGTGATCCGGGCGCGCCGCCGGCCTCGACCGTCACCCCCGGTACGCGGCCGTCGAGCCGCTGCAGCACGCTCGTCGAGGTCTGCTGCTGCGCGCCCTCGACGTTGACGCTGCTGACCGACCCCGTGATGTCGGCCCGGCGCTGCGCCGTGTAGCCGGTCACGATCACCGGCTCGAGCACGGCCACGGCCGGGTCCAACGTCAGGTCGATCTGGTTACGGCCCCCTACGGTGCGTGCCGCGCCCTTGTAGCCGATGAGCGCAAATAACAGCACGCCGTCGGACGGCGCCGCGATGGTGTACTTGCCGTTGGCGTCGGTCGTGACGGTGGTGGTGGCGCCACGCACCTGGACCGTGACGCCGGGCAACCGTTCACCCGTCACCGAAGTGATGGTGCCGGTGACCTGCGCCTCCTGGGCCAGCGCGCTGCCGGTCATGGTGACCGCGAGCAACACGCCCGTTCCGAATGCCGCGAATGCGCGAATGATTTTCTTTTCCATGAACTCCTCCGCCTCCCTCAGTCGACAGGTCTCCGCATGGACTGCAAACCATCCCGGGCGATGACATCGCGATACGTCAGCAGTTGGATGTTGCGCGCCTTGAGCGCGCCGCCGAAGCGCGGCGACGTCAGAGCGTTCAGCTCTCCCTGCCGGTTCTTGCTCATCTCGGGCAGCGGCTCGTCGGTGTTCATGTCGAGCAACGCGCCCAACTCGGCGTCGTCGATCCCGATATGCGTGACGACGAGGTTCAACCCGGGCTTCAGCCGGTTGATCATGACGGCCAGGCTGTCACCCTTTGCAGCAGGCGCCGCGGAATACTGCGGCGTGTCTTCCGTTTCTCCGAAATACTCCGACATGCCGAGCCCGTACTCCCGCGCCAGCCGTTCCGTGACCTCCCGGAACTCGGGGTACCGCGTCACCGTGCCCATGTGATAATCGACGTAGTCGATCTTGATTCCCGAGCGCAGCGCGCGCTCGATCTGGGCTCGCAGCTCCTTCTCGACTTCAGCGACTTGCGGACTGTGCTGGTGCAGGGCTTCGGAGGAGGGAAAGAAAAAGCCGTTCTCATCGACCAACGACGGAACGGCGGTGCTGCCTGCGACGGGACCCCAACGATAGTTCTTCCATTCCGAATTGAGCGCCAAATGAATGCCGATCGAGACGTTGGGATGCTGTTTGAGGATCTCGACCGCTTCCTGATACCACGGGCACACGAACAGCACGGACACCGACACCGGCATGCCTGTGGAGACCAGGCGCTGCATGGCCATGTTGACGCTATGACTCATGCCGATGTCGTCGGTGCGGATGATCAGCGAAACTGCAGCTGCTTTGGAAGCGGCGGGGGAGGAGGTTTGCGCCGACACGAACGTCACCACGCCGGCCAACGACAGCCCGCACACCATGGTGACAGTTCGGACTAAACGCATAGGGACGGCTCCCCCGTTGTCAGACGGCTACGAACGTGTACCGAAGGCGTAACATGACCCCGGGAGAGGCAACGACAAGACCCCCACTCCGGGTCACCTGATCAGCCTACAATGAGCGTCTGCTGTCGGGCCGCTTACGGCCGTTGGTCGAGCGCTTCGGAAGTGAGCGAAACTCGGCGAACACGCGCACCAGCAACTCCTCACGACTCTGCACGTGGAGCTTGCGGTAGATGCGCCAGAGATAGGTATGCACAGTGTGGGGCGAGAGTCCGAGCCGCGCGGCGGCGTCCTTTTCCGAGTTGCCGTCGAACACCGCGCGGACGATGCCGCATTCCCGCGGCGTGCTCCAATATGGTGCGCGCTCAGTTCCCACCGCCAGACCGGACCGTCTTCAGGATCGAGCACCTCACCGATATGCGCGAACCCGCATTTCGTGAGCACCCGCGTGGACGCGTTCGCTTGCGGGCGGGTGTGCGCGCGCACCAGCCGCACGCGCGGATCGCTGCTCGCAAAGTGGATCAGCGCGAGCGCCGCTTCGGTTGCGTATCCCCGGCCCTCGCGAGACGGGACCACCCCGTACGCGATCTCCACCATGCCGCCCGCGTCGGGCTCGCCTTTGAAGCCGGCGCCACCGATGATCTGCCCGCTCTCCTTCTCGATGATCCAGAAGCCGTGCCGCCAGGGATTGGGCCCCTGGCCGACCGAGCGGCGCAACAGGTCGAGCCACTTCGGGGAGACGTCGCCCGAAACGTAAAACCCCCGCAGTTCTGGTGCGGGGGTCAACGCGGCGACTTCCTCAAAGCGCTCCGGTTGCTCGAGCAATACCAAAAGCTGATCCGCCGTATATGCAAACAGCGTCAGCCTGGGAGTATGCAGCTCCACGGGATCATGTGGCATCGTAACCGGCGTATTCTCCGGGCTGAATGACGTTGCCCTTATAGTGCTGGTCGTCGTGAATCCCGATCTTGGACGTGTAATACGCCTGGATCGTCGAGCTCTTGATTTGCTTGAAGAACTTCTCGGCGTCCGTTTTGGGAGCGGACTCCGCCGCGGCGATGCGCGTGAGCAGCGCGAGCCGCTGCTCGGCGCTGCACGCCATGAATGTCTTGCCGTTCACCTGCTGCGATAACGCCTCGACCGCGGTGATGCCGGCGCGCCACTTCTGTGGCTCGTCTTTCTCGAATGCCTCGGCGAGCCGAGCGTCGATGAAGGCCGCGACGCCGGCGGCGCGCGCGCCGGCCGACTGGGCGTCCGTCGGAATAATCATGTCGCTCATCTCGTCCACCACCGCGAATTCGGCGGGCGTGAAGAACTTCGGCTTTGCAGCCTGAACCGGTAATGCCTTGATGAGCGGCAGCGCCGCCGCGGCGGCGGCCGTCTGCTGGATCATCTTGCGGCGCGAGATCGTCATAGGTTCCCCCGCTTGAATTCGTCGGCCAGATGCTCGCACGAGCGCCACGCCAGCGACATGATCGTCCACGTCGGATTCTGACACGACGCGCTCACATGACTCGACCCATCCACCACGAAGAGATTCTTCACATCGTGTGATTGCTGGAACTGGTTGAGCACCGACGTCTTGGGATCGCTCCCCATCCGCGCCGTGCCCAGCTCGTGAATCGACCAGCCCTCGGTGAGAATCTGCTTGTCCTCGCCGATCACCTCGATGCCGGCGGCCTCGAACATCTCCTTCCCCGCGGCCACCATGTCTTCGCACATCTTCTTTTCGTTGTCGCTGAACTGATAGTGAAAGCGCAGCGCCGGAATCCCCCAGCGGTCCTTCTCGACGGGATCCAGATCGACGTAGTTCTCGTAGCGGGCCAGCACCTCGCCGAATGCGCCCATGCCGACAAAGGCGCCGGCGTGGTCGCGCACCGTCTTTTTGAACTGGCCGCCGAATCCGGGCGTGTCGAACGCATTGCTGGGGAAGATCCCAAACCCAGCGCCGCCTTCGAATCCGTAACCGCGGACGAATCCAGGCTGCTTGTCCTGAAGATTGCGGAAGCGCGGCACGTAGAACCCGCCCGGCTTGCCGTCGTCCAGCGTGGGCTCGGTGCCGACCATTTCCTTCGCGAGCCCCGTGACGCCCGGTCCCATGACGTGTTCGCAAAAGTTGTGGCCGACGTGCCCGCTCGAGTTCCCGATGCCGTTGGGATGCTGTCTGGACTTTGACAACAACAACAACCTGGCACTTTCCAGTGTTGATGCCGCCAGGATGACCACCTTGGCCTTCGCCTCGTATGTCTTGTGATTCTGCGAATCGATGAACGAGACGCCGCGCGCCTTCCCCGTGTTGGGGTCCACCAGCACTTCATGGGCGGTCGCGTTCGTACGCAGCGTCAGGTTGCCGGTGTCCATCGCCGGATAGATCAGCCCCGTCGGCGAATCGAATGCGGCGTGAATGTCGCAACCGCCGGGCCGGCGGCCGCACGCGCCGCGGCCGAAGCACTTGCTGCGGTATTTGTTCTTGACGCCGTCGGTCGTGACGCCCGCGCGGTACGGCGTCGCGGTGCGCCCCATCCCCTGCAGCGCCTTGCGCAGCTTCACCTCCGTAGCGGTGAGCTTGTTGGGGCGCTGGAACAGGCTGTCGGGCAGATGCGGCAGGTTTTCCTTGTGCCCGGAGATGCCGAGCAACAGGTCGACCCTGTCGTAGTACGGCTCGATGTCCGCGTACGAGATCGGCCAATCTTCGCCGTAGCCGTCGTGCGTCTTGCCCTTGAAGTCGTAATCCGAGAGCCGGAGCGCGAGCCGGCCCCAGATGTTCGTCTTGCCGCCGAGGACGCGGGCGCGCACCCAGGCGTACTTCGTCCCGGTGTAGGGGTTGTCCTTTTCATCGACGAGAATGTTCTTGACGTAATCCGACCCACCCCAGCCGCCCACGTAGGAGAAGACGTGCTTGAATGCCGAGCCCTTGGCGTAGGGGGGTTGGCGGACGTTGTACTCGTTGAACCGGATCGCGTGATAGCCCGGCGGCGCTTCGCCGCGCCGCGGATTATCGTACGGCCACTCCATCGACCGCAGCTCGGCGTTGATGTCGATTTTCTTGCCGGCCTCGAGCAGCAGCACCTTCATCCCCTGCGACGTGAGGACGTGGGCGGCCATGCCCCCGGCGGCGCCGGAGCCGACGACCACCGCGTCGTACGTCTTCGATAGGTCGACCTCTGGCTCTTGTAAGCGAAATCGAATGAGAGTCATGCGCCTTCCTTAATATCGTGTCGGTGATGGGGTAACATCACGGCACCTTCTCCAGCAGCGCAACCAGCTCCGCCCGGTGCGTCCGCTCAGGCAGGTGATCCGAAACCATCTTGTAAACCGGCCATCCCCGGGCCGCCGCCCGATCGGCAAACATCTGGAACGGGTCGGGCGTGATCTGCGGCTCGTAGGTCAGGATATAGGAGGCAGGAACCCGGAGCCGGGCTGGGTTGACCAAGCGTAAAGTGTCTGTGAAGGTGCGGAGCGACTGCGGCACGTCCCGAGGAACGACGGTCGTGTCCTGCACCCACGTCGGCACGATATAGTCCCCGCGCGTCAGGCTTGCGACGAACTTCGCGCGCCCCGTGTCCGGAATCGACATCAGCGATTCGCCCGAATCGGGAAGCAGCGCGTCGAGATAGACGACGCGCTTGATCCGGTCAGGCACGCGGTCCACGACGCCGGTGATGACCATGCCGCCGTAGCTGTGTCCCACGAGCACCACGTCGTGCAGGTTGTCCCACAGGATCTTGTTGACGACATCCTCGATGTGCGTGTACAGCCCCACGTTGGGCGAGGCGAGATGGTGGCGCTCGCCGAGACCCGTCAGCGTCACACGCACGACGTGATGGCCGCGCCGCGTCAGCATGGAGTCGATCGCCAGCCAATCCCAGCCCCCACCCCAGGCGCCGTGGACAAAGACATACGTGTAGTGCTTGGGCGCGGCGCGCTGCGCCGAGAGCGGTGAGCAGACCGCACCCAGCGCGAGCACCAAAGCGACGCGTCGCATCAGAACTCGAGGTTCTGCAGGTACTGCACGTTGCTCCGTGCCGCCGCCATCTCGTCGGCCGGGCTCTCGTCCTCCACGTATGCCGGTTTTTGGTCGAGGTTGGGCACCGCGGCGAGGAATCGCTTGAAGTCGAAGATGCCCTGGCCGAGCCGCGTGTCCGACGAGCGATCCTGGACCACGTCTTTGAGATGGAAGCTCCAATAGCGGCTCTTGTACTTCTCCAGATACTGCATCGGATCGCCGCCCCCGATGAGCATGTTGCCAACATCGAGCTGGAGCCGCGTGACCGCCGGGTCGAGGCGATTGACGAATACATCGTAGGGGACCTGCCCCTCCATCGGCTTCATGTGATCGGCTTCGTTGTGGAAGGCGAGCCAGATTCCCGCCTTGCGCGCGACGGCCCCGGCGGTGTTGAAGTGGTCGGCCCATTCGCGCCAGTCGTCGAGCGTTTTCACCGAGTCGCCGAAGTCGGGCACGATCAGGTACTCGTGGCCCAGCTCTTTGGCGGTGTCGAGGCTGCGCTGCCAACCGATGAATAGGATGACCGGTGAGACATGCGCCGACGGCGCGCGCAGGCCGTTCTGCTTGAGCGCGGCAACAACCTGGGCGGTGGAGCGCCCGAAGTTGCCGAACGACCAGAGCAGCTCCACGTCGCTGTAGCCGGCCGCGCGCACGGCGGCGAGCGTTCCGTCCGGATCCTTGGCCATCGCGCGGCGCACCGCATAGAGCTCGAGACCGATGCGCTGCAGTTTCTTCGGGAAAACCACGCGGGGGCGGGGGGCGAGCAAGCCGCCGGCGGCGGCCGCACTCAGCGTGTGCACAAAGTCGCGTCGTTTCATGGCGCCTCGATCGAAGATCGGTTCCCGCCAATCTATCGTTCGCTGAATGACTCAGCGAGCGATATCGTAAGCCCCATGATTACCCTCTTTGCAACGGTCGCGCTCCTCGCGACGCAAGACACCTCGCTCGCCGTCATTCCGCGCCCCGTCCACATAACGCGCGGGACCGGCTCGTTCCTGCTCACCCCGGCCACCGTCGTGGTCACGGATGGTCCCACTCGGCAGATCGGATACCAGCTCGCCGATTGGCTGCTACCGGCTACCGGCTACCGGCTACCGGTCGGAGGAACCGCCGGCACTGCGGCTCGCGTGATCTCGCTGCGCCTCGATCCGGCGCTGACGCGGCTCGGTGAAGAGGGCTATCGCCTCACGGTCGCTGGCACGCGCATCACGATCCGAGCGTACCGGCCCGCCGGCGTGTTCTACGGCGTGGAGACGCTGCGCCAGCTGCTGCCGCCCGACATCTTCCGCCAGGCGCCCGTGACCGGGGGGAGCGTGACGTGGACCGTGCCGGCGGTGGAGATTGAAGACCGGCCGCGCTTCTCCTGGCGCGGCGCGCATCTCGACGTGTCGCGCTCCTTCATGCCGAAGGAGTTCGTCAAGAAGTACATCGACCTGCTCGCGCTCCATAAGCTGAACCGCTTCCACTGGCATCTCACCGACGATCAGGGCTGGCGGATCGAAATCAAGAAGTACCCGCTGCTGACCTCGATCGGCGGGTGGCGTCGCCAGTCGCTCGTCGGTCAGCAGCACGCGTACGCCGACACGACGCAATGGGTCTACGACAAGATCCCGCACGGCGGCTTCTACACGCAGGACGACGTCCGCGAGATCGTGGCGTACGCGCAGGCGCGCTTCGTCACTGTCGTTCCGGAAATCGAAATGCCGGGCCACGCCCAGGCCGCCATCGCCGCCTACCCCTGGCTCGGCAACACCGGCCAGCCGCTCGAAGTCCTGACGCACTGGGGCGTCGACCAGAACATCCTCAACCCGTCAGACTCGGCGATTCATTTCATGCAGGACGTGCTGACCGAAGTGCTGGCGCTGTTCCCGAGCCATTGGATCCATACCGGCGGCGACGAAGCGCCGAAGCCACAGTGGGTCGCGAGCCCCGTGGCGCAGGCTCGCATCAGGGAGCTCGGACTCCACAGCGAGAACGAGCTGCAGAGCTGGCTGACGGCGCAGATGAGCCGCTTTCTCGAGGCGCGCGGCCGGGCGCTCATCGGGTGGGACGAGATTCTGGAAGGTGGGACGGAGGGGTTGGCGCCCAACGCCGTCGTGATGTCGTGGCGTGGCATGGACGGGGGCATCGCGGCCGCGCAAGCGGGCCACGACGTCGTCATGACGCCGACATCGAATACCTACTTCGATTATTACCAGTCGCAGAACACCGCGAACGAGCCGCTGGCCATCGGCGGCTTCCTGCCGCTCGAGACCGTCTATGCCTTCGAGCCCGTTCCTCCTTCATTCGACTCCACGCAAGCGTCGCATGTCCTCGGCACGCAAGGGCAGATCTGGACGGAGTACCAGCGCACGCCCAAGAACGTCGAGTACATGGTGTTTCCAAGGCTCATCGCGCTTGCCGAGGTGGCGTGGACGCCGCGGGATCAGAGGAACTTTGCGGATTTCAGCGCGCGGCTGTCGAAACACCTCACCCGGTTGAGCGTGCTGGACGTCAGCTACCGGCGCCCGGGGCCCTAACTTCCCCGTTTGTAAACGCGAACGTAATCGACCAGCATCGTCGCGGGAAAGATTGCGTCCGACAGCGGGTCTCGATCGAAGTTCCCGCCGACGGCGAGATTCAGAATCACGAAGAACTGCTGATCGAAGACCCAATTGCCGTGCTGCAGCACGCTCGCTTTCGTCACGCTGTAATGCTCGGCGCTGTCAACGAAGTAGTGGATCGACTGGCTGTCCCATTCGACGGCGTAGACGTGGTAATCAGTTGTGGCGCCGGGCGAGTAGGTGTGAGCAAACGGCGTGTTGCCTGAATAGCCGGGCCCGTGCACGGCCGAGCTCGTGACCGTAGTCTGGCTGCCCTTGTTCTCCATGATGTCCAGCTCGCCGCACGTCGGCCAGCCGACGGTGCCGATGTTCTTGCCCAGCATCCAGAAAGCGGGCCAGAGTCCCTGCCCTCCCGCGAGCTTGATGCGCGCTTCGACGCGGCCTTGATCGGCGAACATCTTGCCGTTGGTCGTGATCTTGGCGGAAGTGTACTTGCATCGCGGCGAGTAGTAACACCGGATGCTGTCCGTCGCCACACGCGCAACGATCTGCAGCTGGCTGGAGCCGTTCAGCTGGATGTTCGACGTGTCCGAGCGGTAATACTCCTTCTCGTTGTTGCCCCACCCGCAGACGCCTGGGCAACCATCTCCCAGGTCGAAGTGCCACTTGGTCGTGTCGACGCTGCTGCCCGCCGGTCCGTCGAACTCATCGCTCCACACCAGCGCCCAGGGAGGCGGGGGCGGTGGTGGCGGAGGAGGCGGAGGAGGCGGGGAAACGGTCGCGGCGCCTGACGCGCACGCGAGTGCCGCGCCAACCAGCAACGCGCCGATCGAGCTCAGCCGGCTAGAGACCGGCGGCATGACGCCACTGCTCGGCGATCACGGCATGGCCGGCCGGTGTCGGATGCACGCCGTCGGCCGCCCAGTACTCGGGAGGCGCAGTGCGGACGCGCTCATCGAACACTTTCTGCAGCGGGACGAACGTCGCGTGGGCTGCCCGGGCGACCCGCGCCGCGGCGGCGCGCCGCTCATCGAACTCCGGGAACCAGCGCGCGTCCACCGCGCCGGTCCGAAGCACGAAGGGCTCGAGCACGATGAGATGCAGCTGCGGCAGCGCGCGCCGTGTCTGGTCGAGCAATGCCGTGTACTGCTGCTCGTAATCCTGCACGGTCCCGTTGTAGCGGCCGCCCAGCTTGTGCCAGAGGTCGTTCACGCCGATCAGAATGCTGAGCACGTCCGGCTTCAAGTCGAGCGTATCGGTGGTCCAGCGCTCCTGTAGATCGGGCACCTTGTTGCCGCTGATGCCGCGATTGTAAAACCTCAGTCCGCGGTTCGCGCGCGCCGCCAGCACCGCGGAGGCGGCAAGCAGCGGATAGCCGTTGCCCAGTGCGCCCGCGGTGTTGGCGTCCTTGGAATCACGATTCCGTCCGGCATCGGTGATGGAATCTCCCTGGAACAGCACGACACTGCCCTGCTTCGCCGCCTGCGGCGCGTCGGTGATCGCGCCGATCGGCAGCTGCGAGGCTGCCGCCATGGATGCCGCGGTGGCGAGGAAGTCTCTGCGCGTGACATCTCGAGATATGTTGGACATTCTCGAGAATCTGCTGGACTTCCGCAGCCCGACAAGGGCTAGAACGCCCACCCCGCGAGAATCAGGAACGAGCGGGTCTTATAGCTGTCCGAGCTGGTCACGGTACTGATCTTCAGGTCGGTAAGACCGTAGATGTAACGGCCCTCCAGCATGAATGCGCTCGCTGCGCCGAGCCGCGCGCCGCCGCCGATCACCGCCGCGTAGCTGGTCGAGGGACGATCGGTCGCGGGGCACGTGGTGCCACCCGTCCGGCACCGCAGCTCGAAAGAGACTTGCGGGCCCGCGTACGCGAAGGGCGCGATGCCCGGTGACGGGAAGAGCGCGCGCAGGAAAACCGGTACGTCGACGTAGTCCAACCGCCGCTCGGCGGGCGCGGAGCCGCTGACCCCGCGCTGCGCGTACAGCGCTTCGATCCCGAAGCCCAACATGTTACGGTTGGTGCCCGCCGACAGGCCGACGGCAAACCCGGTGCGCTCGTGTAAACTGCCGGGCAGCACGCCGCTGTTCGACACATTGCCGTAGGAGAATCCACCCTTCAATGCCACGCCGCCCTGGGCCGGGGCCACCGTCGTGAGCCCAACAGCAGTCGCGATGAGACAAGTCAGTGTGCGTATCATGGTCAAACCCTCCCTTCTGTCCCCGGAGCTACCCCCGGGCCGGAGGGATTGTTGCCAAAAACGGTGTGTTCAGGATGGAACGGGTGGCGCGAACGGCCACTTCTTTCCTTTCCATGACCACGCGCCAAAACACAGCAGCCCGAGCAGCAGTGCGCCCAGTCCGAACGCGATGGTTTCGGGCGGCGTCGTCGCGAAGATGAAGATCCATCCCAGGAGCGCGATCAGACTCGGCAGCGGATAGAGCCACATCCGGTAGGGTCGTGGCATGTCCGGCGACCGTCGTCTGAGCAGGATGACGGCGCCAATCTGCCCGATGAACTGCACGAGAATGCGCGTCGTGAGCAGCGCGTCGATCACGGTCCCCAGCGATACGAACCCCGCGACGATCGAGAGCACGCCGAGCACGACGAGCGAGACGTAGGGGAAGCCATGGGACGGATGCAGCCGAGCGAACACCTTGAAGAAGTAGCCGTCTCGCGCCGCCGCGTAGGGCACACGTGAATATCCGAGGAGCAGCGCGAAGACCGATCCGAAGGCGGTCCACAGGATCATGGCGGTCAAGATCGTGGCGACGCCGGAGCCATAGATCCGCTCCATGAAGATCGACACCACGAAGTCCGATTGCGGGTGCGTATCGTACGGAACGAACTCCCGCCACGGGACGACGCCGATGATCGAGAAATTGATCGCGACGTAGATCAGCGCCACCACGATCGTGCTGATCAGAATCGACCGTGGGATCACTCGGCCCGGATTCTGCACTTCGTCGCCGATGTAGCAGACGTCGTAGTAGCCGAGGTAGTCGTACGCGCCCACGCGCGACGCCGTGCCGAGGCCGAGCAGGAAGCCGAGCGAGAAGTTGAAGGCGCCGGGCGGGAAGTCGAAGGCAATTTTGGCGTCGAAGTGCATCGCCCCTGTCGCGATCACGGCGACGACGGTCACGATCGTGCCGATCCAGAGCGCGACCGTGATCGCCGCGATCGACTTGATCCGGCGGTAGAGCAGCGCAAGGTTGACGAGACCGATGATCGTGATCACGAGCATCGTCTGGCGCGACGTGATCCCCTTCCAGATGTAACCCAGGTAGTGCGAAAACCCGATGTATCCGGACGCGATCTCGAGGGGCCCGCTCAGTACGAACTGCCATACAAAGAGAAAGGCCATCAGGCGGCCGGCTTTCTCCGCCCCGTAGCCTTGGCGCAGGTAGGCGAACGAGCCGCCCGAGCCCGGCATCGCGGCACCGAGCTCGCTCCAGACGGTGCTGTCGCACAAGACGGTGATCAGCGCGACGGCCCAGCCGAGCATCGCCTGCGGGCCGCCGAGCGCCGACATGAGCAGCGGGATCGTGATGAACGGCCCGATCCCGATCATGTTCGTCATGTTGAGCGCCGTGGCGTGCAGCAGGCCGAAGCGGCGCGTGAGGCTGGGTGCTGCGTCCGGTGGCGAGGTTACGCGTCCTCCTGATGTCGGGCGCGCCGCAGCTCGAGGTGCCGGCGCACATCCGGCCACTCCGCGGCGAGTATGCTGTACATCACCACATCGCGCGGGCTGCCATCGCGCCGAATCCCGAAATGCCGGATCACGCCGTCTTGCTTCGCACCGAGCGCTTCGATCGCGCGCTGCGAGCGGAAATTGAAATTGTCGGTGCGCAGTCCCACGACCTTGCACCCCAGCGTGTCGAAGGCATGCCCGAGCAACAGCAGCTTGCACGTCGTATTGACGTGCGTCCGCCAGCGGCTGTGGGCGTACCAGGTGTGCCCGATTTCGAGGCGATCGATGGCAGGTTGGATGTCGTGATAGCGCGTCGAGCCGACGATCGTTCCAGTCGCCAGCTCGCGCACGGCCCACGGCAACATGACGGCCTCCCGCTGCCCCTTGAGCGCTTCGGCGACATACGTCCGCATGCCGTCTGGCGGGGGCACGACGGTGAACCAGAGCTCCCAGAGCCGGCCGTCGCTGACGGCCGTGCTCAGCGCATCGCTGTGCGCTTCAGTCAGGGGCTCGAGGCGAATGCCGTGACCCTCGAGCACGACCGGCTGAGGATGGATCACGGCACAGAAGCTACGTAGTCCTGCGCGGCAACGATCTGCCAGTCTCCGCGCTTCACCCACGTGTCGGTGAAACGATACCGGCGGAGAAACTCCCCGTTGGCACCGCGGCCACCCACGATCAGCCATCCCGTGACGACCGCGGTCGTCGGACCATAGCGGTGCACGACCATCGAGTCGTTGTGGGCTGCAATCACCGTGTCCGATCCGGCCAGCAGCTCGTTGAGCACGGTGGCGCGATCCATCATGTGATCGTTCTCCGTGTACACGAAACCGCTCGCCAGGAGACGCTCGAACGTGCCGCGGTCGCGCTTGACCAGGGCGCTCGCCCAGTCGTCTTCCAGTTTGAGCAAGGCGCGCGTATCAGGATCCTGCACGTTGACGACGAGCAGCACCGCAAGCAGTAGCGCAATCATCTCATTCCCCCAGGACCTTGATGATCACCCGTTTCTTTCGCTGTCCATCCCACTCTCCATAAAAGACCCGCTGCCACGGCCCAAAGTCCAGCTTCCCCGCCGTGATCGGAACGATCACCTCGTGGCCGATCGTCAGACTCCGCAGGTGCGCCGCCGCATTGTCCTCGCCGGTCTCGTTATGGCGATAGCGCGGAGGGTCCCACGGCGCGATTCGCTCCTCCAGCCACTTCAGAATGTCCTCCCACAGTCCCGACTCATGGTCGTTCACAAACACCGAGGCGGAGATGTGCATCGCGCTCACCAGCACCATTCCCTCACGCACGCCGCTCGCTTCGACCTCCTTGGCCACCTCATCGGTGATGTCGATGATCTCCTGACGCCGCTTCGTGTTGAACCAGAGGTACTGCGTGCGCGCCCTCATGACCTTCCCCCGTGTCGAATTGTCACAGCCAAACCGACTCCCTAAATTGGCGCAAAATATGGCGCTTCCATTCAGGCGGCGGATCTTCCTCATCCTCGTCGTCATGACCGTGGTGCCGACGGTGCTCGCGGTCGCCGGGTGGGTGCTGTCGGTCAGGCGCTTGCTCCCCGCCGCCGGAGCACGGGCGTCCACCGAGCGCGTCGCCGCGACCGCTCGCGCGCTGCTCGAGGGCGTCGACACCCTGCACCTGACGGTTCCTGAGCGCGCGCTGCTGCGCCAGCACCTCGACGAGGTCTCGGCGTCCGTGAGTCTGGCACGCCGGGCGGAAACATTCCTCCGCTATTACACGGCCGGCTTCGCGGTGGTCGTCCTGCTGCTCGGCGCCGCTGTGCTGTACGCCGCCGTGAACGTGGCGGGACATTTGTCGCGCCAGCTGTCCCGCCCCATCGACGAGCTGGTCGGCTGGACGGCGTTCATCCGGCGACGCGAGCCGCTCCCCGCCCCGGGTGGCCCGGCGAGCCGCGGCGCGCCGGAATTCGAAGCGCTGCGCCAGGCGCTACGCGAGCTGGCCGCGGCACTCGTCGCGGCGCGCGAGCGCGAGCTCGAAGCCGAGCGCCTGCGCGCGTTCCGCGAAGTGGCGCGGCGCGTGGCACATGAGATCAAGAATCCGTTGACCTCGATGCGGATTGCGGTAGACCAAATCCGTCGGACGGTTGGACCGTTGGACGGTCGGACCGAAACGGCGGTGCAGGTCCTCGAAGCTGAGACCGACCGCCTGGAACGGCTGGCGAAAGAGTTCGCCGAGTTCGGGCGGCTGCCCGAAGGTCCCCAGAGCGAGATCGACGTCGTCGAGTTGCTCGCAGAGCTGGGACGCAGCGGAGTACCGGAGGGCGTGCGAGTCAATGTCGATGCGAACGGCGGACCGCACGGGCTCCTTGGCCACTACGAGCCGGTGCGTCGAGCATTCGCCAATCTCTATCGCAATGCGTCCGAGGCAATGCAGGGGCGCGGCGCCATCGACGTCATCGTCACCGGTGACGCGGACGGACTCGCCGTCACGATCGCCGATCACGGCCCCGGCATTCCCGCCGAGCTCCGGCACCGCGTCTTCGAGCCGTACTTCACGACCAAGGCGGACGGGACGGGCCTCGGGCTGGCGCTCGTTCGCAACACGTTGGAGGCTCATCGCGGCGCGATCAGCCTGAGCGAGACTCCCGGTGGCGGCGCGACGTTCTCGATCGTATTCCCGTCGTCCCCCCTCTCCAGTGTGGAGAGGGGATCAGGGGGTGAGGCCCGGTGAGCCCACGAGTCCTGTTGGTCGACGACGAAGCCAACATCCGGCGCATGGTTGGCGCGCTCCTCCAGTCGGATGGCTTCGAAACCGTCGAGGCGGAGGGCGGCAATGCCGCGCTGGTGCGGCTGGTGGAGGACTCGCCCGACGTCGTGCTGCTCGACCTGATGATGCCGCCCGGTCCCGACGGACTCGCGACGCTCGAGCAGATCCGCAAGCGGGCGCCGCACGTCCCCGTCATCATGATGAGCGGCAAGGCGAACCTCGCCGACGCCGTCCGCGCGACGAAACTCGGCGCGTTCCAGTTCCTCGAGAAGCCGCTCACGCCGGAAGGCGTGTTGGTCGCGCTGCGCAGCGCGCTGGAGCTCGGCCGCACACGCGCCGAGAACAAGCGTCTGCACGAAGAGCTGGGGCATGCCGATCCGCTGGTGGGAAACAGCACGGCCATGGACGAGCTGCGCGCCATGATCGCGCGTGTGGCGCCGACCGAGTCGCGCGTGCTCATCACCGGCGAGTCCGGAACCGGAAAAGAGCTGGTTGCCTCGGCGATTCACCGCCACAGCGCCCGCAGCACCAAGCCGTTCGTGACGGTCAACAGCGCGGCGATCCCGCGCGATCTCGTCGAGTCCGAGATGTTCGGTCACGAGCGGGGCGCGTTCACCGGCGCGACCGAGCGCCGCCAGGGTCGCTTCGAGCTCGCCGACGGCGGCACGTTGTTCCTCGACGAGGTCGGAGATCTCGGCGCCGAGGCGCAGGCCAAGCTGCTGCGGGTGCTGGAGGGCGGCGTCGTCGAGCGCGTCGGCGGCGAGCGGCCGTTCGGGGTGGACGTGCGCGTGATCGCGGCGACCAACAAGGATCTGCAGCAGGCGGTGAAACAAGGACAGTTCCGCGAGGATCTCTGGTTTCGGCTGAACGTCGTGCCGATCCACATCCCGCCGCTGCGCGAGCGCGCGGAGGACATCGCACCGCTGGCGCGTCATTTCGCCGAGCGCTGCGCCGTCCGCCTCCGGCATCCCATCACGCTCGATGCCGGCGTCGTGCCGCTGCTCGCCGCCTACGCGTGGCCCGGCAATGTCCGTGAGCTCGCCAACATCGTCGAGCGGCTCGCGATTCTCGCGCCGGCCGACACCCTCACCGCGGCTGACGTCGCGCGCGTCCTGCCCGCAGACGCCACGGCGCCGCGCATTGCGGTGACTCCTGAGGAAGCCGAATCGGGAGGGGAGAGGCCGTGGCGCGACATCGCGCTCAGTGACACGCTCGACCGATACGAGCGTGAGTTGATCGCGCGGGCGCTCTCCGTCTCGCGCGGCAATGTCGCGGAAGCCGCCCGCCGGCTGCAGACCGACCGCGCCAACCTCTATCGCCGGATGCGCCGGCTGGGCATTGAGCCGCCGCGCACCACCTTCGACTCGATCGAAAGCTGACTTATGCTCGCTTTGCTGTTGGCTGTGACCGCGCTGCAGGATACGACCATCGTGATCCGCCCCGAGAGCTCGAGCGCCGCCCTCGAGGTGCGCGCACTACCGCGCCAGATCGCGGAGGAAGTGATCCGCCTTTACAACGATTCCGGCACGACGCGGCTGGTGGGGCGCACGCGCCTGCCCCACGGCAACGCATGGCGCGGGAACGTCGCCGTGCGCAATGGCCCGGTGTTCGTCGCGGGCACGGTCGATGGAACCCTGGTCGTGATCAACGGCGATCTCGTGTTTCAGACGGGCGCCGCCGTGAGCGGCGACGTGATTGTCGTGGGTGGGACGGTCGATTCGGCAGCCAAGGCAAAGGTGGCGGGCGAGGTGCGCCAGTATCGCGAACCGCTCTTCTACCGCCTCCGCCGTGAGGGCGACGCGATCGAGTACGCGCCCAATCTGCGCCGCCGCCTGCCGACCCTCGGCGCGCAGGTCTCCTGGGGCAGCGCGGACTCGCGATCCTCGCTGACGATCGCGACCGGGGGCACGTTCAACCGGGTCGAGGGACTGCCGATCGTCTTCGGCCCGGTCTTCGACTGGAAGCTGCAGCAGAACTTCCGGCTGCGCCTCGATGCGCTGGGCGTCTTCCGGTCGGCGGGCGATCTCTCGGACAGCCGCAGCGACCTCGGTTACATGTTCCGCAGCGAGCTACGGTCGGGCGACGTGCGTCCGGTCGGCGTCACGCTGCGCGCCTTCGATGTCGTGTCGCCCATCGAGGACTGGGGGCTGCACAGCAGCGAGATCGGCTGGAGCTCGTTTTTGTTCGCGCGGGACTATCGCGACTACTACCTGAACAAGGGGTGGGCGGCACGCGTCTTCGTGCAGCCCGAGCGCCCGCTCTCCCTGTCGCTCGAAGGGCGCCGCGAGTGGCACACCGGCGTGGGCGTGCAGGATCCGTGGACGATCTTCCGCAACTCCGAGACGTGGCGCCCGAATCCGTCGATCGACGAGGGCCATTACACGACGATCGCCGCGAATGTGACCGTCGACACGCGCAACGACGTCAAGGACCCAACAGCCGGCTGGCTCGCCCAGCTGACCTTCGAGAATTCGCGTAGCTCCGACGTGGTTCCCAATCCCGGGGTGCCGCCGTCGGTGCGCGATTCGATCCCGACCGACGGTTCCTATCAGTTCAGTCGGATGTTCCTCGACATCCGGCATTACGCGCGCATCAGTCCGTCGGGGCGCATCCACCTGCGGATGGTCGGCGGCGGCTGGATGGGCGGCGATCCGTTGCCGCTGCAGCGCCGGCTTTCCCTCGGCGGTCCCGAGCCGATGCCCGGCGAGCCGTTCCGCGCCGCCGCGTGCAACGGCAACATCGTCGATCCCGCCCTCGCCGAGGCGAAGGTTGCGGTCTGCGATCGCGTGGTGGCATTCCAGGCGGAATACCGCGGCCACGTGAAACTCAACTGGAGCTATTCGCCCACCGGCGGAGGCGCGGGGCGAGACGAGCAGTCGAATGAAGAGCACCCCTCGTTCTGGCTGGAAGGGCTCGACCTCGTCGTGTTCGCGAACACAGGGCAGGCGTGGCTCGTCGGCAACGGTCCCGGCCAGGTGCCCGCGGGCCGGCTCCCGGAGCTGGCGAGCTGGAGGGTGGATGTTGGGCTCGGCGCGGATTGGAGTGGATTCGGGGTCTACATAGCCAAGGCGGTAACTACCGGCGAACGACTGCGCTTCACGGTCAGGCTCGAGCACCGGTTCTAGAGTGCGGCTCGCTCCCACTTGGGTTGCGGCGGCCGGCCTGGTGCTCGCCACGGCAGCCTTTGCCCAGTCTCCGACTCTCACCGTCACAGTGCAAAACAACGTGCCGCGCGTGCGCAGCACCGGTCTCTTGGCCGACGGCAAATTCGTTGGACTGATGCGCTCGGGATTTCCGTTGCGGCTGCATTACCGGCTCGAGCTGTGGCGTGTGCGCTCGAGCTGGTTCGATCAGTTCGTCCGCGAGGTCAGCTGGGATGCGGTCGCGCGCAACGATCCGCTGGCCGACGACTTCGTGCTGATCCGCCAGGGCGGTGCCGTGAGCCGGTATGCCACCGCCGACGAGCTCGCGGCCGCACTCGAGATTTCATATACGGTCACGCTACGGCCCAGCGGCTCCTCGGGTGCGCGTTATTACTTCGTCGCGCGCCTCGAGGTGACGACGCTCAACGACACCGATCTCCAGGAGTTGTCGCGGTGGCTTTCCGGCGACGTCGGGCCGGTGGTCGGCGGCGAGGGGAATTTCGGTGACGCATTGGCACGCGGCGCGCAGCGCGTGTTGGTCCGGCTCGCAGGATTGCCGCGGCAGCGGCTCGAGGCGCGGAGCCCTACGTTCCGAACTGACGATCGATAGCCGCGCGGATGTCCAGGAGTGACTGCCCCTGCGCCGCCATCCCGCTCGCCATCATCGCTTCACCCATGCAGATGTCGCAGGAAGCGCCGTGGTTCGATTCGAAGCAGGTCAGGAGTGAGCGGTGGCCGGAGTGCTTCGAGCAATCGCAGTGACAGTACACGCCATCCAGTGTCGCTGCCGCGCGCCGAGCGGCCGCGTACGCCTCCAGTGCGCCAGGATTCCGCGGAATGGCAAAATCGGGAAGGATCTTCTCGCCGGTAACGCCGGGCCGGGGATCGGGGTGAATTGATCCGGTCGCCGGCCGAGTGAAGAACACCACCCCAGCGAGCGCGACCGCCGCCGCGCCCGCTACGATCCAGGGTGTTTTCGCCATTACAGCGCTTCGAGAGTGGCCAGCACATCCGCTCCGTAGAAGAGCCGGATGTACTTCGCCTGCGTCCGCGTGAGCCGGCGCACGGCCCACGACAGGTGCACGAAATGCGGCTCGTGCGGCGCCCGCAGCGGATGCATGCCCACTTCCTCGGGCAGCAGGTTGCCCTTGCGGGTGTTGCAGCTCGAGCAGGCGGTCAGGACGTTCGTCCACGCGTTCGTGCCGCCACGCGACAGCGGCACCAGGTGATCGCGCGTCAGGCACTCGCGCTGCCGCAATTCCTGCTGCGAGCGGCCGCAGAATTGGCAGCGGTAGTTGTCGCGGGCAAACAGGAATGTGTTGGTGACTTGGCGGCGGAACCGGCGCGGGACGTGGACGAAACGGACCAGCCGAATGACAGCCGGGCGTGGCACCGCCATTCGCTCGGAATGAACCGGCGCGCCCTCCGCCTCGACGACCTCGGCCTTACCGTCGATGACCAGCCGCAGCGCCCGGCGCACGGGCACCATGGTAAGCGGTTCGAACGAGGCATTGAGGGCTAGGCAGCGCATGCGATATGCTAATACCGGACGGCAAGTTGCAGCAAGTGACGCGTTTACGCCGTTGCTCCGGGCTGAAACACCCGCCGTAACTCGTCGATTTGCGATTCGACCGAGGCGCGCGATGCACCTCCAGGCGTGGCACGGCTTTCGACGCTCTTCTCCCACGTGCCGAGCTGCGCCAGCGCCGGTCCCAAAGCGGGGTGAATGCCGGTAGCGACCTGGGGCGACACCTTATCCAGCGCGACACCGGCTTCCTCGGCCGCGCGGACCAGTCTGCCGATCAATCCGTGACTCTCGCGGAACGGCACGCCGGCTTCGACCAAGAGGTCGGCGAGATCGGTGGCGCGCATCGCGGGATCGAGTGCCGCCGCCATGCGCTCGACGTTCACGCTCAGCGTGTCGATGGCACCGGTGACCGCGGGGAGAACGGTCGCGAGGGTGTCGCACGCGTCGAACAGCAGCGCCTTGTCCTCCTGCAGATCCTTCTGATACCCCGCCGGGATTCCCTTCAGCGTCGTCAGCAGCGCAACGCAGTCGCCGAGCAGCCGGCCGGCCTTGCCGCGCGCCAGCTCGAAGACGTCGGGATTGCGTTTCTGCGGCATGAGGCTCGAACCGGTGCTGAAGCTGTCGGCCAACGTGACGAAGCCGAACTCGCCGCTCGCATATGTGATCAGCTCGGCGCCGAGCCGCGAGAGGTGCGTCCCGATCAGCGCGATGGCGAACAGCACTTCCGCGACGAAGTCGCGGTCGCCTGTCGCATCGAGCGCATTGGCGGAGATCGCGCGAAAGCCGAGCGCTTCCTTGAGCAGCACGCGATCGACCGGGAATCCCGAGCCCGCGAGCGCGCCCGAGCCGAGCGGCATCTCGGCGGTGCGACGGCGCGCATCGGCGAGTCGCTGGCGGTCGCGCACGAGCGGCCAGGCGTGGGCGAGCAGCACATAGGCCCAGCGCACGGGCTGCGCGCGCTGGCCGTGCGTGTAGCCGGGCAGGATCGCGTCCAGCCCGTTCGTCGCTTTCGCGACGAGGGTGCGGCCGAGGGCGGAGACGGCGGCATCGAGCTCGTCGATAGCGTTCAGGGTCCAGAGGCGGAGGTCGGTGGCGACCTGGTCGTTCCGCGAGCGGCCGGTGTGCAGTTTGCCCGCGACTGCACCGACTTCGGCGTAGAGCAGCCGCTCCACCAGCGTGTGCACGTCCTCATCCGGCGCGCCGACCGCGGCGCCGTCCGCGAGTTTTTCCGCAACGCGATCCAGACCGTCGAGGAGCTGAGATTCCTCGCTGGTGGTCAGAACACCGGCGCGGCAGAGCGCGTGCACCCAGGCCTTGCTCGCGAAGACGTCCTGCGGCCAGAGGCGGTGATCGACGGGAAGAGACCGGTTTAAAGCATCGAGCGCCTCGCTCGGACCAAGAGCGAAGCGCCCCCCCCCCCCGCCGCCCCACATGTGATGCGTGTCAGCGTGTTGGGACATCAGTCCGTTCGGCCTCGAGACCGGCGGCGATTCTGCTGGCGAGCCCATAGAGCCGGATGAAGCCCTCGGCGTCCTTCTGGTTGTAGACGTTGTCCTTGCCGAACGTCGCGTACGACGGCTGGTAGAGTGCGAACGGACTCTCGCGGCCGGCGACGATGACGTTGCCCTTGAAGAGCTTCAGCTTGACGGTGCCCGTCACATTCTTCTGTGTCTGCGTGACGAGCGCGTCGAGCGCCTCGCGCTCCGGCGTCCACCACCGGCCGTCGTACACAAGGTCGGCGTAGCGCAACGCCAGCTCGTCTTTCAGTCTGAGCGTGCGGCGGTCGAGCACCATCTGCTCGAGCTCGCGATGCGCGGCGTAGAGCAATGTGCCACCCGGCGTCTCGTATACGCCGCGTGACTTCATGCCGACGAGGCGGTCTTCGACGACGTCGGCGCGGCCGACGCCGTGCTCGCCGGCGATTTCGTTCAGCTGTTCGAGCAGCTCGACGGGGCCGAGCGGTACCGCATCGACGCTCACGGGATTGCCTTCTTCGAATCCGATCGTGACGACGACCGGCTCATCCGGCGCCTCGAGCGGATTCTTCGTCATGACGAAGATGTGCTCGGGCGCTTCCTGCGACGGATCCTCGAGGATGCCGCCCTCGTGCGAGCAGTGCCACAGGTTGCGGTCGGTGGAATACGGCTTCTCGGCCGTCGCCTGAACCGGCACGCCCTTGGCGTGCACGTAGTTGATCAGGTCTTCGCGGCTCTGGAATTTCCACTCGCGCCACGGCGCGATGATCTGGAGCTCCGGGGCGAGCGCGGCGAACGTCAGCTCGAAACGAACCTGATCGTTGCCCTTGCCGGTGCAGCCGTGGGCCACCGCGGCGGC
>WNGI01002740.1_pt1 | contig 30113 bp, 28 predicted proteins | sample 5400621 | NCBI WGS metagenome assembly WNGI01 (sample SAMN13153374, study PRJNA577476) | soil metagenome | isolation source: 20 cm soil or saprolite under Garry oak tree replicate 1 | place: USA:California | collected 2016-06-15
TGTAGAAAGGGAGATTCCATGGTCACTCGTCGTTTGTTCTGGGCGCCCGTTGCCGTGCTAGGCGCGCTGTCACTCGCGTGCGACGCCGGGGAGCGCGGCACGGCTCCGTCCCTCACGTCGCCTTCGTTCTCGCTCCGGGCCGGCCCGTCGTCGTTCTACGAGCAACACAACCTGGTGTCCGACGGGGCGGTGCCGGCGGATCTCGTCGATGCGGCCCTCGTCAACGCCTGGGGACTCGTGGCGAGCGCGACCTCGCCGTGGTGGGTTGCCGACAACGGCACGGACTCGTCTACGCTCTACAACGGCAGTACGGGCGCCAAGCTCTCCCTGAGGGTGAGCGTTCCCAGCGCGCCGACCGGCGTGGTCTTCAACGGAGGGACGGGCTTTGTCGTGACGAGCGGCTCCGCCTCCGGAGCCGCCCGCTTCATTTTCGCCACCGAGGAGGGCACGATCCTGGGGTGGAGCCCGTCGGTGGCGCCTACGCTAGCAGTCGTCGCCGTCGACAACTCTGCCGGGGGCGCCGTCTATAAGGGCCTGGCCATCGCCAGCACCGCAGCGGGCGACCGCCTCTACGCCACCAACTTTCACGCGGCCACCGTGGACGTGTTTGACGCCGCCTTCCACTCGGTCCCGGGCGGGTTCGCCGACCCCGCCCTGCCGTCGCGTTACGCGCCGTTCGGCATCCGCAACCTGGGGAGCACGATCTACGTCACCTACGCGCTCCAGGACGCCGACAAGCACGACGACGTCGCCGGCGTGGGGCACGGGTTCGTGGATGCCTTCGACACGGAGGGCAACCTGCTCCGTCGCGTGGCCTCCACCGGACGGCTCAACTCGCCCTGGGGACTGGCCGTCGCCCCCACCGATTTCGGGACGTTCAGCGGCAACCTGCTCGTCCAGCTGCACGCCGCCGACGGCCCGCCGATCACGATCGACGGCCTGTGGGCCATTGCGTTCGGTAACGGCGCGGCCGCCGGACCGACCAACGCGCTGTTCTTCACTGCTGGTCCATTCGGCGAAGAGCACGGCTTGTTCGGCAAGCTCGTCGCGACCGCGGCGCCGCGGCAGACGCCGTAGAGAGAACCTCCGTCGTTGCGGCTTGCTACCGGCGCGGCGGCAGCGAGAACACGAAGACGGTCGGCGATCCCTCCCGACCGAAGTTGTATGACCCGCCCCCGGACGCGGCGGCGACGTACTGCTCGCCGTTCACCGCGTACGTCACGACCCCTCCCAGGATCCCCGATCCCGTATAGAAGCGGTACAACTCCCGGCCTGTCGCGGCGTCGAGCGCGAGGAAGTCTCCCGTCAGCTCACCGGTGAAGAGCAGCCCCCCGGCCGTCGCGGTCACACCCGCGACCATGGGCTTCGGGGAGCGATATCGCCAGCGCACCGTCCCACTCGCCGCGTCCACCGCCGTGAGCCACCCCCTGGCCTCGGCGGCGGCATCCGATCCATATCCACCACCCATGTACTGGGTGCCGGGGACGTAGCGCGCCGTCCTTTCGGTTTGGTAGGTGCCGCACCAATCCACGGCCGGTATGTAGAGCAAGTGTGTGTTGGGATGGTACGCAGGCCCGTTCCACTCGACACCGCCATGGATGCCGGGGCACACTCGGGTGGGTTTCCTCCCTACGGGCGCGTCGGCGTTCAGGCGGGTGGTGATCGCGACTTCGTACACCCGTTCGTGCGTATCGCGATCGAGTACGGTGAGCACGCCCGCCTTGCCCGCGGTGGCGATCAGATTCCGCTCGCGACCGCCGACGGTCTCGCGAAAGAGGGGGGAGACCTGCGTGAGGTCCCAATCGTGTGTGTCGCCGGGGAGGAGCTGGTCGTACCACCGCAGCCGGCCCGTGCGGACATCGAGGGCCACGAGGGCGTTGGTATAGAGATTCGTCCCCGGCCGGAGATGCCCGGCGAGGTCGGGGGCGGGATTCGTGACGGCGACGTACAGCTCTCCCTTGACTGGATCGAGCGCGAGCGGACTCCAGACCGCCCCCCCTCCCTGAGGAAGGCCCTCGGGGTTCGCCCAGGTCTCCGCCCCCGGCTCGCCCGGGCCCGGCACGGTGTTGAAGCGCCACACGGGCGCGCCGTCGGAGAGCCGGAAGGCGCCAATCCAGCCCCGAATGTTGTTCTCGCCGCCGGCGGGCCCGATCACGACGAGGTCGTCGTAGGCGAGCGGCGGCATGGTGATCGTCTCGCCCACGTCGGGACGAGCGACGTGGCGTGCCCACAGCAGCTTGCCGTCGCGGGCGTCGAGCCCCAGGAGATAGCCGTCGGCTGTGCCCCGGACGACGTACCCGCGCGCGAGCGCTACGCCGCGGTTCATGGGCCAGAGCTCATAGTCTCTCGGCTGCCACGTGTGGCGCCAGCGGGGACGGCAGGTCGCGGCGTCGATCGCTACCGTCTGGCGTACGGTCGTCAGGTACATCACGCCGCGATACACGAGGGGACCCGTTTGGAACGTCTCGCTCGAGCCGACCTGAAAGACGCAGGCGACGGCGAGGCGTCCGACGTTGGCGGGAGCAAGCTGGCTGAGTCGTGAGTAGCGCGTGCCGGAGAAGGTGGCCGTGTGATACAGCCAGTCGGCGGAGTCGGGATTGGTGAGCTCGACGGGGCTCGGGCCGGCGCCGAGCGGCGGCGTACTCTCGCCGCGAATGAACTCCGGGACTGCGAGCGGGACCAGGCCTGCCCGGGCGGAGCCGTCGTCTAAGCGAATCACCTGGAGCACGCTGTCCGAGGCGTCGAACCGCCGCGCCCCCGCAGGCCAGCCGTTGCGCTCCAGAAGATAGGCGAACACCGCCGTGTAGTCGTCGGGCGTCAGGGAGCCCATCGCGAGTTTCGGCATCGACGTGCGCAGAACGTAGAACAAGTCGGCGGCGGAGCGCTCGGAGGACTCCCATCGGCGAGCGAATGCCGGACCGGCGAGCGGCGGCCCGGCCGTGCCTTGAAGCTCGGCGCCGTGGCAGTCGGCACAGGAGGCGCGATAGATCTGCCGTCCCCGTCTGGCCTGATCCGACGAAAAGACGGCAGGGAGGCTCGAAGCGGCGGGGTCGGCAGCGGCACAGGATGTCCCGCCCACACCGATCCCGAGGGAGGTCCCAAGGAGGAGTGCCAGCCTCCTCGGGACTGACTGAGCGCTCCAGCCGCGCGGCCGTGCCATAGAGCGATGCCTCTGCGGGCTGCAAGTTTCGGACAACAGGTGAGGCGGGAGCGCGGCGGTCGGAAAGCACGGAGCAGCACCACGATGATACGCGGAGCGTGGACGACGGGCAGGGCCGTGCGTTGCGGCGACGCAACAGGCTCGCGCCTTCTTGTTGGACGTCTGCGACGACCGGCGGTGATCAGGATTGGGCTTCCACCGGGCGTGACGGCTGCCCCTTCCGCCAACGCGTCACGCTGACCCAGGCGGCCGTCGCGAGCACGCCGAGAGGAATCACGATTCCGAGCCCCCGGATGCAGGCCGCTACCAGGGCGACGAAGTTCCGCCACGCCTGCTTGAAAGCTTCGCCGATGACGCTCGATCCCGCGTGCCCCACGATGGGGAGGGGTTCGTGGACGGCGATGGTGAGGGTGCTGAGCGCCGCATGCGCCCGGAGGTAGCGCAATCGCCCTTCGGTGCGCTCGATGTCCTCGCGCACTCGTGCCAGCTCCTGTTCGACCTCGAGAACGTCCTTCAACTTCCCTGTGCCTCTCGCCAGCAGATCGATCAGCCGTGACTCGAGCCGCCGGGAGTTCTCCATGCGGGCGGTGACATCGGTGAATTCCTCTCCCACGTCCTCGGCGAGGACGTTCACGGATTCGAGCTTTCCGAGCGGCGCGAGCCCGTTGAGCCCGTCGTCGAACCGTTCGGCCGGGATCTTGACCTCGAGGCTCGCCGAGCGCAGATCGCCGCGACCGGTCTGCATCACCGTGTTGGCGACGTATCCGCCGACCCGTGCAGCGAGCAGGCGTACCTGCGCGACCGCCCGCTCGAGCGAGTCGACCTCGATGCTCGCCTGGCCGGTGCGGATCACCATGCTCGGGGCGACGCTGGAGCGTGAGAACAGCGGGACGTCTGCCGCCGTGGCCACGGCTCGCTGCTGCGCCACCATCGGCGCGGCGGCACGAGCAACCCGGTCCACGCGCGCGGTCTGGGCGACGGCAGCTCCTGCATCCTTCGCGTCGAAACGCTCCCGAGCTTCGGCGTAGGGTTCCGTCTCCCGGGCCTCGGTGCAGGCGGTCAGGGTAAGGGCGGCGGCGAAGAGCATCGTGGCGATCGGTCGCATGGCGTCTCCAGATCAGGGGTCGTCTGTAAGAGACGCTGCGCACGTGACGCCATGCACATGGCACGGTGAGGAGTCGTCGACCACAGCGTGATGATTCAATTACAACACGCCACCGCTGGTGGTAACCTGACTCGGGGTCCACCCGTAGGGTGCCCCGTGACAGCGAAGGATCTGCTTTTTGCGCGCCGGAGGCAGTGCGATAACTTCTCCCGTATGCCGCTCACCCGGGACGACATCCGTGAATCAGTGGAGCGCGCCGGCGACGAGCAGTGGGACGCCCTGCGGCATCATCACGAGGACGCCTACCCGAACCCGAAGCCCACGCCAGGGGACGTGTGCAAGGGAGAAGCCGAGCGGCTGAACCAGCTTGGGCTCGGCGATGCCAAGGAGTTCGCGCTGATCGAGACGCGCGTGGAGCGCGTGGGAGACGAGGTCCGCCTCACGCACGTACTCGAGTACAAGCCGCTCGGGGTTCGGCTGCTCACGGAGCCGTTCCAGGACTACAAGTAGCCTCGCCTACTTCTCGAACATCAGCTCCTTCGCGCGTTGCGTGGCCTTCACCACGGCCTTGATGAGGGTGACCCGCAGCTTGCCCTCTTCGAGCTCGAGGATGCCGTCGATGGTGCACCCCGCCGGCGTCGTGACGGTATCCTTGAGCAGGGCGGGGTGGTCGCCGGTGTCGAGCTGCACCTTCGCGGCGCCGAGCAGGGTCTGCGCGGAGAGGATGGTGGCGATGTCGCGTGGCAGCCCGACCTTCACGCCCGCTTCCGCGAGCGACTCGAGGATGATGTAGACGAAGGCCGGTCCGCTCGCCGAGAGGCCGGTCACCGCATCCATGTGCTTCTCGTCGACCACCACGGTCCGGCCCACCGTGTCGAACAGCCGCCGGGCGGTGTCGAGATGCGCGTCCGTCGCGTGTTTTCCCCTGCAGATGCCGGTCATGCCTGCGCCCACCTGGCTCGGGGTGTTTGGCATGGCCCGGATTACCGGAGTCGGCGTCGTGAGCAGGTTCTCGATGAAGCCGGTCGGGACGGAAGCGGCGACGGAGATCAGGAGCTGCGCCGGGGTCACGTCCGCCCGAATCTCCTCGAGCAGCTCGCGAACGTTTTGCGGCTTGACGGCGATGATGACCACGTCCGCCCCGCGCGCCGCCGCGCGATTGTCCGTTCCAACGGGCACGGCGCGCTCTTTTCCGAGCGCTTGCGCCCGCTCTGCGTGCCGTACCGTGGCGACGGCGTTCGCCGGCGGGAGGCCCGCCTTGAGCAGCCCCTGCAGCAGGATGTTCCCGATCTTCCCCAGTCCCAGTACCGCCACACGCTGTTGCTTCATCGCAGGTACTCCTCGAGCAGAGTCGCGGCGTCGGTCTTGTCGTCCCGATACTTCACGATCACCGGCGCGTAGAGCGAGATGCCCCACCGTGCGGCCGCCGCACCGGGCGCCCCCCGCGTGCCCGGCACCACGACCGCGCCGGCCGGAATCTCGAGCGGCCGGTCCCCGGTGCGGCGGTACACCTGATCGCGCACCAGGTCGTAGACCGGCGTCGACCCTGTCAGGATCGTTCCGGGTGCGAGGACGGCGCGGTCGCGTACGATGGCGCCCTCGTAGATTCCACATCCGCCGCCCACCAGCGTCTCGTCCTCGATGATGACCGGCAGCGCGCCGATGGGCTCGAGCACTCCCCCGATCTGGGCCGCGGCCGAGAGGTGCACCCGCTTGCCGATCTGGGCGCACGAGCCGACGAGGGCGTGGCTGTCGATCATGGTGCCCTCGTCCACGTACGCGCCCACATTCACGTACATCGGCGGCATGCAGACCACGCCCGGGGCCACGTAGGCCCCGTCGCGGATGCTCGATCCCCCGGGGACGATGCGCACGCCGTCCGCGAGGGTGGTGGGCCGCACGGGGTAGGTGTCCTTGTCGAAGAACCTGAGGGTCGGGTGCGCCGACATATCGGCGAGGGCGCCCATGCGGAACCCGAGCAGGATTCCCTGCTTGACCCACGCGTTGACACACCACGCGCCGTCGCGCGCCCGTTGGGCGGCGCGGATCTCACCGCGCGTGAGGGCGGCCCGGAACTCCGCGAACAGCGCGTGCTCGGGCTGGCCGAAGTGCTCCCGCTTTTGGGACGCGAGCGCCTCGACGCGCTCACGCAGCGACATGCGCGGCGCCCGGCAAGAGGCCGAGCGTTCCCAGCACCACCCGCAGGCGAGCCCGCGTCTGGTCTTGCACGGGGACGAGCGGCAGCCGGAACCGCTCTTCGAGGAGTCCCATCAGCGCGAGCGCGGCTTTGACGGGTCCGGGGTTCGACTCGATGAAGTTCGCTTCCATCAATGGGAGCAGGCGGTAGTGCAGCTCGCGGGCCGAGTCCCAGGCGCCGGCGAGCGCGCTTTCCGTGAGCTTCACCATCAGATCGGGGGCTTCGTTCGACACGACCGACACGATCCCGTCGGCGCCCAACGCAATCAGGGGCAGGGTCACGGCGTCGTCCCCCGACAGCACGCGGAATCCCGGCGGCCGGTCGCGCAGGATGGCCATGATCTGGGCCAGGTCGCCCGACGCTTCCTTCACCGCGACGATGTTGTCCGTCTCGCGCGCCAGGGCGAGCGCCGTCGCCGCTGTAATGTTCGACGCCGTGCGACCCGGCACGTTGTAGAGCACCACCGGCACGTCTGTCATGGCATCGGCGACGGCCCGGAAGTGCGCCTGGAGCCCGGCCTGCGTGGGCTTGTTGTAGTACGGGGCCACGACGAGCAGCGCGTCGGCTCCGGCGGCGCGCGCCGCGCGCGCCCGCTCGATCGTGGCGGCGGTGGCGTTGCTTCCCACGCCCGCGAGCACCTTCGCCCGCCCTCGGGCCGACTCGACCGTGAGCGCGATCACGCGCTCGTGCTCCGGCGCCGTGAGGGTCGCGGCTTCTCCCGTGGTTCCGCACGGGACGAGCAGTCGGACCCCAGCCGAGATCTGCCGCTCGACGAGCGCGCGCAACCGCGCCTCGTGCACGTCGCCGGCGGCGTTGAACGGGGTGACGAGGGCCGTCCCGCAACCGCGCAGCCACTCCAGATGTTGGCTCATCGGATCTTCCTTTCCCTCCCCGGCTCCGGCTCCGGCGCCAGGATGTCGTCCAGCACGTCGGCAAAGGCATATACCCCCCGCCGCCCCACGATCCAGCGCGCGGCGAGCAGCGCGCCGGCGGCGAAGCCCGCGCGGGACCGCGCGGTATGCACCAACAGGATCTGATCGGCGGCGGAGTCGAACCCGACGCGGTGCGTTCCCGGGATGTGACCGGCGCGCGTGCTCGCGATCGGCACTCGCTGCCCCTCCTCCCCCGGCCCGAGTCCGCGGGAGAGGATGGCCTGGAGCGCCACCGCCGTTCCCGAAGGCGCGTCGCGCTTACGGGCGTGGTGTGCCTCCTCGATGAACGGATCGTATCCGGCCACGCCGCGGAGCAGCTCCGCGGCGCCCGCGACGATGCGGTAGAACACGTTCACCCCGATCGAGAAGTTGGCCCCGTAGACGAGCGCGCCGCCGTACTCCTCCACGACCTTCCGGACTCCGGCTTCGTCGCGCTGCCAGCCCGTCGTGCCTTCCACCAACGGCACCCCTGCCGCGGCGGCGGCTTCCACGTGGGCCCGCACGGCGCCGGGTGTGGAAAAGTCGACGGCCACCGTGTGGCTGGGGAGAAGCCGCGGGGCCTCGCCGACGTTGGCCGACGTGAACACCACGCCGATCTCGTCCCCCGCGGCGCGGGCGCTCTCCTCGAGCACCCGTCCCATTGTCCCGTGGCCGAACAGGGCGATCTTCACACCTCGGCCTTCCGCACCGCGAGCGCGTGCACCAGACGGACATAGGCGTCGGCGCCCTCGGCGAGCTCGGCCTCGGAGATCCGCTCGTGGGCGCTGTGCGCGTCCAGGATCGAGCCCGGCCCGAGCAGCAGGGGGGTACCCCAGTTCGTGAGGTGCGGGATGTCGGTGGTGAAGCGGACGACGCAGGTCTCGAACCCGGGGACCGTCGCGAGCCGCAGCGGCGGCACCGCGGTCAGGTAGTCGATCCTGGCCCGGTCCCGGACCGCGTGCTCGAGCAGCGCTTGCACCGGTTGGGCCTCGGTCACCAGCCGCACTTGCAGGTCGGCCCGGGCGTCCGCGGCCACGACGTTGGGCCGTGTCCCGCCGGCGATGACCCCGATGTTGACCGTCGTTTCCCCGAAGAGCGGATGCGTCGGCCAGGGGGCGCGACGCACGTCCTCCAGCACGTCGAGCAGCGCATCGATCGCCGAGCGCCCGCGCTCGGGATAGGCCGAGTGGGCCGGGACGCCGGCGGTGCACAACGTGAGGCGGAGCGATCCTTTGGAGCCGGCGGCGAGCCGATTGTCGGTCGGCTCGCCGTCGATGAGCCAGCGTCATTCGCCCGCCAGGGGGTGCGCATTCGCCGCCCGCGCGCCCACGCTGCCCATTTCCTCGTCCACGACGAACAGCAGCCCAATCCCGTCCACGCCTTCCGCGCGGAGCCGCTCGGCGGCGGCGATCTGCGCCGCCACGATCCCCTTCGCGTCGCAGGCCCCGCGGCCGTACAGGACGCCATCCGCGAGTCGGGCCGGCATGTGCGGCGGTACGGTGTCGAGGTGGCTGGACAGCACGATCCGCGGTGGTTGATCCGTGGTCGCCAGCACGTTGGGTCGCCCCGGCGCGGCATCGAACAACTCCACGCGATAGCCCAGGTCCGTGAGGTAGGAGCCGAGAAACCGCGCGACTTGAGCCTCTTCGCCCGAGACCGACGGGACGTCCACGAGGTCGCACGCCAGCGCCACGAGGTCGATCACGATGCCAGCTCCCGCGCCGCGGCAGCCGCGTCCAGGTCCACGCCCTCGCGCTCGAACAGCGCCTCGTGCAGCCGGAGTACCGCCTCCCGCACCCGGTGTTCCTCCACGACGAAGGTGAGGTTGACGCGGGAGGCGCCCTGCGAAATGAGCGACACATTGATGTCCGCGATGGTCGCGAACACGCGCGCCGCGATCCCAGGCGTGATCCGAAGACCCTCCCCCACCACGCACACAATCGCGCGGCCCGACTCGACCGCCACGGTGCCCAGGGCTTGAAGCTCGGCGACAATGGCGGGCAGGGACCCGGCATCGTCCACGGTGAGCGACACGCTCACCTCCGACGTCGTCACCACGTCCACCACGGTTTGGTGCCGTTCGAACACCTCAAACAGCCCCCGCAGGAAACCGTAGGCACCGAGCATGCGTGTCGAGTTGATTTGGAGCACCGTGATCCCGGTCTTATGGGCGATGGCCTTCACGGCCCCGGCGCGCACTTCCCCTCGGGCCGTCACCACGGTCCCCGGATCGCCGGGCGCGTGGGAGTTGCAGATCCGCACCGGGATGTCCCGCTCCATCGCCGGCTGGATCGTCTTGGGGTGCAGGACCCTGGCGCCGAAATAGGCGAGCTCGGCGGCTTCGGCGTAGGAGAGGCTGGGAATCGGCCGCGCCCCCGGCACGACGCGCGGATCGGCGGTCAGCACGCCGCTCACGTCGGTCCAGATCTGGATTTCTCGGGCGGCGAGGGCCGCGCCCACCAGGGCCGCGCTGTAGTCGGAGCCGCCGCGACCTAGCGTGGTCGTCACGCCCTCGAGGGTCGCCCCGATGTAGCCGCCCAGGACGGGGACCAGGCGGCGGTCGAGCAAGGGGGCGAGCTCCGCTCGCGTACGCTGTTCGGTGTCCGGGAGAGGAGTCGCCCGGCCATGGGTCTCGTCGGTGATGAGACAGTGGCGCGCGTCCACGTACCGCGCCGGCACGTCGGCGGCCAGCAGCACGGCGGTCAGGAGCGCCGCCGAGAGGCGCTCGCCGTAGGAGGCGATCTCATCGCGCAACGCGGGCCGGTGTTCCGGCTCTGCGGCGACCCGCTCGAGCAGGTCCGCGATCTCGGCGCGCGCGCGCTGCAGCACGGTCCCGATCCCCTTCGCGCTTTCCGGACGGGCCAGGCCACGGGCGATCTCGGCGTGCCGCTCGAGCAGGGCATCGAGCTGTGGCAGCATTCGCTTCGGATCGCCGCTCGCGGCAGCGTCGGCCGCCGCGAGCAGGGCGTCGGTCCCTCCGGCGAGCGCTGATACGACCACGACGGGCCGGGTGCCGCGCTGCGCGTCGTGGACCACGCCCGCCACCCGCTGCAATGCCTCGGCGTCCGCGACCGATGTGCCGCCGAACTTGAGGACCGTGGCATCGGCGCGACCGGCCGATGGTGTTGTCGACTCACTCACAGACTCACCTCTGGAGAACCTTCTTCCGCGTCGGGCAACTGCCGCGCCGCGCTGTACGCTTGACGCAATCGATTGTGGGGCAGCGGTTCGACGAACGACTATCGCGGCGAGGTCCGCGCCCGCTTTCGGCCGGCCGGCTGAGGCCGGCCGCCGTGCGGGCGGGGGCGAGCGACTCCGAAGGGCAGGTTCACGGTGCGAGCATGCTCGAGCGCGAAAGCTGCCCGAGGGCCGCGGGCGGTGTCAAGCGGAGCGGAGCGGCGCGGCACCGGGGTCAACGCAGTTGTATCTGTGTACATCAAAATGTGCAATATTTGCACGATTCTTGCGACATTCAGCACACTACCCGAATGGGTAGTAGCGTAGCGTAAAGCATTATGTGCACTTTTTACACGAATCCTCTAGCATCTATGCACCGCGTGAACCCCTCACTGGGAGGTTGTATGAGACGGTCGGTCGGTCTTGGCCTGCTGATGACTCTGGCGTGCCCGCTGGCTCTGGCTGGGCAAGGAGGGCCGGCGGCGGACTCGCTCGCCAAGGCCGCGAGCGCCGCCTCCGCGGCGAATACGGTCGCGATCAACTTCGTGTGGACGTTGGTCGCCGGGTTTCTCGTGATGTTCATGCAGGCCGGCTTCGCGATGGTCGAGACCGGGTTCACGCGTGCCAAGAACGCCGCGCACACGATCACCATGAACTTCATGGTCTACGGCATCGCGATGCTCGCCTACTGGGTGGTGGGCTTCGCGCTCCAGGCCGGCGGCGTGGGACCGCTCGGCACGTTGGGCGGATACGACAAGCTGGCGCACGAGGTTTCCCTCACGATCGCGGGCAAGGACTGGGGCCTGTTCGGAGGGACGGGCTTCTTTCTCACGGGGGTCGCGTATACCGCGCCGGTATTCGCGTACTTCCTGTTCCAGATGGTGTTCATGGATACCGCGGCGACCATTCCGACAGGGGCGCTCGCCGAGCGGTGGAAGTTCTCGGCGTTCGCGGTCTTCAGCGTGTTCGTGGGCGCGGTCATCTATCCGATCTATGCCAACTGGACCTGGGGCGGCGGGTGGCTCGCGATGCTCGGCAAGAACCTCGGGCTCGGGCACGGGCACGTCGATTTCGCGGGGTCCTCGGTCGTGCACATGACGGGCGGCGTGATGGCGTTCGTCACGGCGGCGCTGCTCGGTCCGCGGCGTGGGAAGTACAACGCCGACGGCAGCGTCAACGCGATCCCGGGCCACAACATCCCGATGGCGCTGATCGGAACCTTCATCCTCGCCTTCGGATGGTTCGGCTTCAACGCCGGCTCGACGCTGGCGGGTTCAGACCTGCGCATCGGGGTCATCGCGACGAATACGATGCTGGCTGGGGCGGCGGGTGGGATCACGTCAATGCTGTACATGTGGTTCAAGTACGGCAAGCCCGATCCCTCGATGATGGCGAACGGCACGCTGGCGGGGTTGGTGGCCATTACGGCGCCGTGCGCCTTCGTGACCGCGCCGTCGGCGGTGCTGATCGGCGGAATAGCCGGCGTATTGGTCTGCGTCGCGGTGTTCTTCATCGACGGCAAGCTGCGCATCGATGACCCGGTCGGCGCGATCTCGGTCCACGGGGTCAACGGGTTGTGGGGCATCCTGTCGCTCGGCCTGTTGGCCGACGGCACGTACGGGGACGGGTGGAATGGCGTGAACGGGGCGGTGCGGGGGCTGTTTTACGGTGATGCGAGTCAGTTTGCGGCCCAGCTGATCGGCGGGGTCGCCAACATCGTCGGTGTGGGTGTCATGGCGTTCGTCGCCTACAAGGTCACCGCGTTTGTCGTGGGCGGCCATCGCGTGGCGCCCGAGGTCGAAGAGCTCGGGCTCGACCTGCCGGAGATGGGCGCGCTGGCGTATCCCGACTCGCCGGAAGTTGCCTCGGCGGTAATCCTGAGCGAGACGGCTTCTCGAGGGATCGGGCAGCTCGAGCCCGAGGCGGTCTGATGAAACTCATCACTGCTGTCGTCCGCCCCGAGCGGCTGCCGCAGGTCAAGGCCGCGCTGTTCCGGGCAGGCGTCACGGGCATCACGATCAGCCGCGTGAGCGGCCACGGCGGCGAGGTCGACCTGCAGGAGCACTACCGCGGCCGGACCGTCGTGCTCGAGTTTCGCGAGAAGGTGCGGCTCGAGATGGCGGTCTCGGAGCCGTTCGTGGAGCCCACCATCAAGGCGATCATCACATCCGCACGTACCGGTCAGGTGGGTGACGGGAAGATCTTTGTCCAGCCGCTCGCGCGGATCATTCGGATCCGCACGGGCGAGGTGGACACCGCGGCAGTCACGGCCGTTACCGCGGACGTGGTACAGCGTCAGGCCCTGAAGGAGGCCACGGTATGAGAGTGCACGGATTCAGGTTAGCGCGAGCCGCGCTCATGGGCGTCTGCCTCATCGCTCCAGGGATGCTGCGTGCCCAGAGCGGGGCGTCGGCCCCGGTCGATTCGACGGCCAAAAAGCCCGATCCACCGCCACCTCCGGTCAACCACCTGGAGACCACCCTGGCCGGGTTCAAGCTCACCGGCTATGCCGCCGGGTCGTACTCATATTCGGGTCGCAGCGATGGCGGCACCACTATCGTCGGGCGGCTGTACGACCGCCTCCAGAACCGCTTCATGCTCAACGCGCTGGCGGTTGTGCTCGACAAGCCATACGACCCTGCGAAGTTCAGTGCGGGATTTCACACCGAAGTGCTGGTGGGCCAGGACGCGACCGTCATCCAGTCTAACGGGTTCTTCAGCCTCGGCACTCCCGCCGACGTGCCGCACCTCTACGTCACCTTGAACGTTCCCACGGCAAGCGGAAACGGCCTTCAGTTCAAGGTGGGGCGGATTCCCACGCTCATGGGCCTGGAGGTGATCGAGACCGTCGCCAACCCCAACTGGTCGGAGGGGAACCAATTCGTCTACGTGGAGAACTTCACCGGGACCGGGCTCAGCGCCGAGACGAAGTTCAACAACTATGTTGACTTGCAGGTCCGGGTGATCAACGGATGGGACCAGGTCTCGGACAACAACAGCCACAAGTCGCTCATGGGGCGCGTCGGGCTCTATCCTGACGCACTGACGTCGCTCGGCATCGTGGGATATTGGGGCGCGGAAGAAACCGGGAACAACAGCGCCAATCGGTATGGCGTCGAGGGCTTGCTTTGGCGCAAGCTCGGGAACGCGGCAGTGTGGGTACAGGGCGACTACGGCACGGAGCAAGCGAACGCGGCGCTGCCCGATCCGACGCAAGACGCCAAATGGTGGGCCCTCGGTGGCTGGGTCACGTACGACTTCAGCCCGACCCTCGGCCTGGCACTGCGCGGGGACTACGTGAATGACGAGAACGGCGCCCGCTCGAACGCCACGCTCGGCTTCCCCCTGAACACCGGGCAGAAGTTCGGCAGCGGCACGGCGACGTTGAACATCAAGGCGTGGCCGAGTGCCGTGGTCCGGCCCGAGCTCCGGTACGATCGGTCCACCCTGACGGCGTTCGACGGGAAGAAGGACCAAATCACCGTTGCCCTGGCGGTCGCGTATCTCTACTGAGTCGCGGGGGCTGGCTGCGCTCCCGACCCGAGAGTGGTGGGCGCCTGCTTCCGGAAGAACCGGTACAGCAGCCAGATGTCGAGCACCGCGACCGTGGCCAGGACGGAAAACGCGGCGTCGGTTTCGATGACGTGGAGCTGTCGTAATAGTGTCGAGATGCCGAAGCCCACGACCCAGGCGTCGAAGCTCATGCAGACGCGCCTGAAAGTCTCGGGTCGCACGTGTCGTATGATCCGGACGCCGAGCGGGATCCCGACGACGAGGCTCGGGAGAATGTAGGGGAGCAGGCCGGCGCTCTCGCTGGAAAACATCCCGGCGAGATAGTACGCCACGGCCGTAAACGTCGATTCGGCGAGCCGCACCAGTCCGAGCCCGGCTCGGAAGTCCTGTTTCGCAAGGCCCTGGTTGCTCAGCATCACGGCCAGGGGCGGGCCGGAGATCGTCGTGACGGAGTACAGAACGCCGAGGCCACCTCCAAACAGCACCCCGACACGGCGCTCGTCCCTGATGGGCCGGCGGAACCCTGCTGCCTGCAACAGGATCAGCGGCAGCAGGACGAGGAACGTCGCGAGCTTGAGCCAGCCAGGCTGCACTCGGTGCACGAGCGAGGTTCCGAGTACGACCCCCGGGGCGAGGCCGACGATCATCGGCACGACCCGACGCCACACGTGGGGGACGCTCGCCCGATTGACCCAGAGGACGTATGCATTCAAGACGACCTCGACCCACACGAGCGCCGGATTGAGGACCCGATTCGCATAGAAGAGCAGGGCCACGGGGACGGTGATCGACGAGAAGCCGTAGCCGAGCGCACCGTTGACGGTGGCTGCGAGCAGCGTGATGAGGATCAGGACCAGCGAGCTTGGTGTGATGTCCATGTCGTTTGAGATGTTGGCACAAACAAAAAGCCCGGCGCACGCTGGGGTGGCCGGGCTTGGGAGCGGCTCAGAAGGCGAGGAGGCTTAGACAGTCCTCATGTCGTCACTGGGTGCGCCGTGGTGTCCGTCCAACCCTGTGGGTGGCGGTTGCAACAACAGATCGGACGACACACGGGTGTCGGGCGCATGTGGACGTGCAACCTAGAGCGGGTGCCGGCGGGTGTCAACCGGATGTGCGGCGAATCGGAATCCGTACGCGGGTCTTCTCCCACTCCATGATCAGCTCCGTCGCATTCCCCGCGGCCGGGGCGAACTTGAGCGTGAGCGTCTCGACGGGCGTGCCCAGCGGCTCCGCTGACACCGCGCCGGCGCCCACGTCTCCCGCGCGCACGTCCTTGTCGATCGGCACCCCCCAGCGCTGAACGCCGCGGTTGACGGCGATCTGCCACTTCGATGCGCCGGGAGTCGCGTACAGCGTGTACGTCCCCGGTTGCACGCGCACCCCGGCGATCTCGGCCGGGAACGGTACGTTGATGCTCGTGGCTTCGTTGGCGCCGAGCCGCCACGGTTGCTCGAACGGGACCAGACCGCCCATGATCTTGCGGCCACGCGCCGACGGCCGGCTGTAACACAGTTTCATCGTCCCGCCCCCGATTTGGACGGCGATCGAGTCCAGGGGACTCGGCCGCTCCGCCAGCTTGTCCGCGGATCCACGGATCCAGCAGGTGAACGGGGCCGCTTGGCTGCTTCCTGCCTGGGCCTGAACCAAAATCAGGCCCGCGATCAGCAGAATGCTTCGCATGTCCTCACTCCCGAAATTGTTCGGACAGAGAAGATACCCTGCAGATGCGCAACGTGCCCTGTGCTGTTCCCACTCCCGGCTCCTTCGTTATTCCCACTCTGAAGAGTGGGCCCAATAAAGCACTGCGCTTGAAGCGCAGTGCCGTGTCGGGCCCACGCCTATGGCGTGGGAACGGGAACGAGAGACGCTCCTGAATTCCCCCCCCGCCTGCTTCGGTGTTCCCACTCTAAAGAGTGGGCCCGGTGAAACACTGCGCTTGAAGCGCAGTGCAGTCTCGGGCCCACGCCTACGCCCCCGCCTGCTTCGGTGTTCCCACTCTAAAGAGTGGGCCCGGTGAAACACTGCGCTTGAAGCGCAGTGCAGTCTCGGGCCCACGCCTACGGCGTGGGACAGGAACGAGAGACGCTCCTGAATTCCCCCCCCGCCTGCTTCGGTGTTCCCACTCTGAAGAGTGGGCCCGGTGAAACGCTGCGCTTGAAGCGCAGTGTCCTATCGGGCCCACGCTTTCAGCGTGGGATTGCTTCGGAGGGGTGCCGGCCGTCCTGACTCTCGATGTAAGCGACTGCCTGGGGCACCAGCTTCGGGCTCACAGTCGTCACGGAGTACTCCCGATTCCATCGGAGTCCGAGCACGTTGCCTGGTTGCCGGCTCGCGGCATAACTGCTCCCGCCCTTTAGCAGCTGCACGAGCCGAGGGATGTCATACCGGGGACCGGTGCGGATCAAGACATGCGCATGCGTCTGCAGGAAGCCCAGGGACACGATCGTAGCCCGCTCCTGGAGAGCGATCTTTCGAAAGTACTCATCGAGGAACACCCGCGTGGGTGCGTCGATCATCGGTCGCCGCCCCAGCGTGGACCAGGTTAGGTGAAAGTAGATACGGTGCGCCGGCATGCGGGGGGCGGATTGTGCGGTCGACTCTAGGCATGACCCATCAACGATCGGTCAACACGGACCCAGTTCCGGTTTCCCCGCTCTCAAGAGTGGGCCCAGTGAAACACTGCGCTTGAAGCGCAGTGCCCTATCGGGCCCACGCCTACGGCGTGGGAAATTGGCGGACCGGGCCTGCCGCGAGCCTTCGCTCCGCCGCCCGCGCGTGCGCCTCGAGCCCTTCGGCACGACCGAGCCAGATTGCGTCCTCGATGAGCGGCAGCGCCGCCGCGCGGTCCTCGATGCAGAGCCACGTCCGGACGCGCAAGAACGTGTAGACCGACAGCCCGCCGGTGGAGCGCGCCGTGCCGCCGGTCGGCAGGACGTGATTCGGTCCCGCGCCGTAGTCGCCCAGGACTTCCGCGGCTCCCGCGCCGACGAACAGCGCGCCGTAATGGGCCAGGCGGGGCGCCACGGCGGCCGCCTCCCGGAGCTCGAGTTGCAAGTGCTCGGGCGCAATGGCGTCGCACGCGGCGACACCATCGTCCAGGCTCGCCACGACGATCACGCCGCCGTTGGAGAGTGCCGCCCGCGCCGTCTCGGCCGTGGGCAGGTCGCTGAGCTGGTGGGCGAGCTCCTCCTCGACGCGATCCGGCAGGGTGGGATCGAGGGTCACGAGCATCGGCACGGCGTCGGGATCGTGCTCGGCCTGGGCGAGCAGGTCTGCTGCGACGCTGCCCGGATCGGCGGTGTCGTCCGCGAACACGGTCAGCTCGGACGGGCCGGCCAGCAGGTCGATAGCGACCGCGCCGCTCACCAGGTGCTTCGCCGCCGTGACGTAGCGGTTCCCGGGGCCGACGATCACGTCGCGGGGCGCGATCGGTCCCGCGCCGTAGGCGAGCGCCGCGATCGCATGCGCGCCGCCAGCCGCGACCAGACCGTGCGCGCCCGCAATTGCGGCGGCGGCGAGGGTCAAGGCTTGCGGCTTAGGGCTTGCAACCCATACGTCTCGCACGCCCGCCACCCGGGCGGTCACCGCGGTCATAAGTACCGATGAGGGCAGGGGATAGCGCCCCCCGGGTGCGTAGCAGCCGGCGCGCTCGACGGGCGCAATCCGCTGCTCCGCGACACCCCCGGGCACCGGCACCTTCACCGGACCTAGGGCCCCTCGTTGTGCCACCGCGAACGCTCGGATCCGCGCCGCAACGCGCTCGAGCCGGACGCGATCATCCGTCGAAAGACCGGCCAGGGCCCGCGCGAGCTGGGGGCGCTCGTGATACAAGGGCGCGCCCGGCAAAACGTCCCCGAACCGCTCGGCGTGCTTGCGCAAGGCGACCTCCCCCCGCCTCCGGACGTCCTCGACGATGCGCGCCGCGGCCGCGACCGTCCTGGCGTTGAGGCCCGGGCCGCGGCGGGCCAGCTCGGCGACCGTGCGACGGGGCAGCACTGGTGACGCCGTCACGGTGCCTCCGCCGGAGCCTTGGCAGCCATCGGCCGCCGTGTGACCCCTGCGTGGCGACGCGCCAGTTCAGCCCGCACGTCCGTGAGCGTGCCGCCGCCGCGCACCACGGCGACCAGAGCGAGGTACAGCACGTCGGCGGTCTCGTGTACCACATCAGCGCGCTCCCGGGCCCGCCCCAACTCCTCGGCCTCCTCCCGCAGCTTGGCCGCGAGCAACCCGGGGTCCGCGAGCAGTTTCGCGGTTCCCGATCCCGGCTCGGGCCGGGCGGCGCGCTGCGTGATGGTGCGCGCGAGGTCGTCGAGATCAAACCCCGATGGCCAACAGGACCGCCGCTCCAGGTGGCAGAAGCCGGCGCCGCGCTGCCGTACCGTGAAGCGCAGCGCATCGCGGTCACAGTCCAGGTCGACGCGCACCAGCTCCTGCGTGCTGCCCGACGTCGCGCCCTTCTCCCACAATGCCTGGCGCGAGCGCGACCAGTAGATGCCCTTGCGTTCGGCGATCGCACGTGCGAGCGATTCCCGCGTGCTCCAGACGAGTCCCAGGGTGTGCCCCCATTCGTCGCACACGACCGTGGGCCAGACCCCGCCCCCGCCGCCCCCTCCCTGGGAATCGACGGGCTTCGCGAGCGGCGCCCCCACCGCGTCCCCCAGCGACAGTCGCCCTGTGTACAACGCCATGCCGACCTGCGCGTCGGCGCCGATCCGGTCCAGCTCGGCGATCTCGGTCGCCGTAGTGATCCCGCCGGCCGCGATCACCCGCGCGTCACCGGCCGCGCGGACCGCGGCCGCCACGGCCTGGAAATCGAATCCGCCCATAGCCCCTTCATTCTCCACCTGCGTGAAGAGGAACCCGCCGGCCACCGGTGCCAGCGCGCGGATCCGGTCCAAAACGGACGCGCCGGTGGTTGTCCGCCAGCCCTCCACGACGACCTGGCCGCGGTCCGCGTCCACCGCCGCTATCACGCGGTCGCGCGGGAGGGCGCCGCAGAAATCCGGGCTCGCCGCGGTGCCGACCACGATCCGTGTCGCGCCGGCATCGAGCCAGGCGCGCGCCGTGTCGAGGTCGCGAATGCCACCGCCGACGCGGCACGGTGCCCGGCGCACCATCTGCCGGATCAGCCCCGCGTTCGAGCCCTTGCCGAGCGCGGCGTCGAGGTCGACGACCGCCACCTCCCCGGCCACGGCGAACTCCTCGAGCCGGGCCAAGGGGTCGCCGCCGTCCAGCACGAAGTCCCGGCCCCGGCGCAGCTGGACCGCGCGGCCCTGCATCAGGTCGATGCTGGGGACGATCATCGCCGCACCCGGAGCCCGTGCAAGGAGAGATCCGCTTTGATGCCGTCGACGGTGTCGTCGCCGTCGTGGAACACCGACGCCGCGAGCACGGCGTCCGCGCCCGCGCGAAACGCCTCGAGGACGTGAGCCCGCTCGCCGATCCCGCCCGAAGCGACCACGGGCACGCGGACGGCTCCCGCCACCGCCCGCAACAGCTCCACATCGGGCCCCGAGCGCGTGCCGTCGCGATCCCAGCTGGTGAGCAGGATCTCCCCCGCACCCAAAGCCGCGGCCTCCCGCGCCCACGCCACCGCGTCTGGTCGCCCGGGCTCGCGGCCCCCGAACGCGAGCGCTTCCCACCGATCTTCCTCACCGGTACGACGCGCATCGATGGCGAGCACGACGCACTGGCTGCCGAACTCGGTCGCCAGCTCGGAGAGGAGTTCGGGACGCTGCACCGCGGCGGTATTCACGCTCACCTTGTCGGCACCCGCCGCCAGCAGCCGCCGGGCGTCATCCATGCTCCGGACCCCGCCACCGACGGTGAGGGGGATGCGGATGGCCCCGCGCACCCGCTCCACTGTCTCGATCTGGGTGGCCCGCCCTTCGGGCGACGCTGCCACGTCGAGGACGACGATCTCGTCGGCGCCTTGAGATTCGTACAGCGCCGCTTGTTCCGCCGGATCCCCCGCGTCGCGCAGGTGCTGGAAACGCACCCCCTTCACCACCCGACCGTCCCTCACGTCGAGGCAGGGCACCACGCGCGGCAAGAGCCCCGGCTCCGGGCCCGCGCCAGCCGGAGCGGACGGGGCGACCCTCGCCCCGGAGAGCCAGCGCTCCAGCAGCGCCGCCCCGTAGGCCCCGGACAGCTCCGGGTGGAACTGGCAGGCGAGGATGCGACCCCGCTCGAGCGCGGCTACGAACCGCACGCCGTGCGTCGTCCACGCCGGGGTCCAACCCGGGGGTACCTCGGTCAGGGCATAGGAGTTCGCAAACGCGGCGACGCCCGAGTCGACGAGTCCGGCTTGCGCTACGGCCGTCACCGCGTTCCAGCCGAGGTGCGGCACTCGCACGTGGTCGGGCAGCCGGCGGCACGCGCCCGCGATCACGCCGAGCCCCGCCACGGCGGAGGTCTCCTCGCTCCCTTCGCACAGCATCTGCATCCCCAGACACACGCCGAGCAGCGGTGTGCCTCGCGCTACCGCGTCAGTGATCGCACTGTCGAGCCGCCGCGCGCGCAGCGCCGCCAGCCCCGCACCGAAGGCCCCCACGCCCGGCAACACGACTCGGCGCGCCGCTGCCACGACGGCCGCGTCGTCCGTCACGACCGCGCTCGTGCCGAGCCGGCGGAACGCGCTGGTGATCGACGCGAGATTGGCGACGCCCGAATTCACGATGACGACGTCAGGCATCGAGCGTCCCCTTGGTGGACGGCACGTCGTCGAAGCCTGAGCAGGCCACCGCCTGCTTGAGCGCGAGGGCCGTCGCCTTGAAGGCGGCCTCGGCCCGATGGTGGTCGTTCTCGCCCTTCAGCACGTCGACGTGCAGCGTGAACCGCCCCGCGGCAGCGAGCGAGCGGAGGATGTGTGGAATGTTCTCGCACGCGAGTTCGCCGATCGCCTCCCGGCGCAATCCGAGCGTCACGTCCGCGTACGACCGCCCTGACAGATCGACTACGGCGCGTGCCAGCGCCTCGTCGAGCGGGGCGTACGCCCACCCAAACCGGTTGACGCCTGGCCCAACGCCAGCGCGCAGTCCTCGGCGGTGTGGTGGTCGTCGACCTGGAGGTCTCCCTTGCAGGCGAGCGTCACGTCGAATCGGGCGTGGCGGCTCAGCGCGTCGAGCAGATGATCGAGGAAGCCGAGGCCCGTCTTCACGTCGGCTTGTCCCGTGCCGTCGAGCGTGAGCGTGACGGTGGCCGATGTCTCGCGGGTAGCGCGAGTGACGGTCGCGGTGCGCGCGGTCATGGCTCGAGTGCCTCGGCCTCGAGCGTACGCTCCAGGGCCTCGCTCAGCCGCTCGAAGTCGGCAGCATTCCCGGGGAGCGTGATGCGCAGCGCCGTCTCGAGCCCGCGGCGGTCGGGGAAGTCGCGCACCAGCACGCCGCGGGCGGCGAGGCCCGCGCGGATCGCGCCGGCACGCGGTCCGGATTCGACGAGCACGAAGTTCGCCTGCGACGGCCTGGGCGCGAGGCCGGCGGCGGCCAGTCGCGCGCTGAGGACGCGGCGCTCCTCGCGGACCCGAGCCACATGGACGCGCAGCGGCTCGGCGCCGCGCCCGAGCTGGGCCAGGGCGAGCGCAACCGAGGGCGCCGCCACGGTGTAGGGACCGCCCGCTGCACGCAGCACGGCTATGACATATGGGCTCCCGACCGCGTACCCTACACGGCAGCCGGCGAGGCCCCAGGCCTTGGACAGCGTGCGCAGTACCAGGACATTGGGAAGATCGAGCACCGAGGGAGTGAGGTCCTCGTCGGCGTACTCGACGTACACGTGATCGAGGATGACGAGCGCGTTCGGCGCCGCCGCGGCCACGCGCCGGACATCGGCCAGCGTCGCGACGCTCCCCGTCGGATTGTTCGGCGACACGACCGCGACGACGGCGGTGCGCGCGTCCAGCCGGCCCACGAACGCGCCGCTCGGGAAGGCGTCGTCCCGCCACGGGACGCGGACGAGCTCACCGCCGGCGAGTGCGGTACTGCAATCGAACATGTCGAAGCTGGGGTCCGGCAGCACCAGGGTACGGCCGGGCTCGAGAAAGGCCCGGCACGCGCGATCGATCCCCTCGTCTGCCCCGGCTGTCACCAGCAGGCGGTCCGGCGCGACGCCGACCCGGGCGGCGAGGGCGGTTTCGAGCGTGGAGACGTCTGGGTAACGGCGCAACAGCTCCGGGTCTGCCTTGGCGAGATCGCCGAGCAGGGCGCGCGATGGGAGCACACCCTCGTTCGAATCGAGGCGAAGCATGCCGGGACCGCTCGCCGGACGCCGGTAGGCGGTGGCCGGGTCGATCCGCGACACCGGACCGGTCGGGGAAGTGGAGGTCGTGGCCGTCATGGGACGATTTGCGAGAAGGTGGAGACGACGAGGTCGGTCCCCCCCGCCGCTTTCACGGCGGGGATCACCTGCGGCAACGCGTCGCGCGGCACCGCGGCCTTCACCGCGTAGCCGCCGTTACCGAACAGCGGTGCGACAGTAGCCTGTCGCATCGAGGGGAGGACCGCGACCACCGCTTCGAGGCACTCCGCCGAGGCGTTCACCTCGAGCATCACGCGACGCCGGGCCACGAGCACGGACTCGAGGAGCATCACCAGGTCGTCGACTCGCCGGCGCCGTGCGCGATCCTCGAGCGCCTCGGGATTGGCATAGAAGCGCGTGGAAGAGCGCATCAGCTCGTCCACGACCACGAGACCGTTTGCCTCGAGCGTCGCGCCGGTGGCGGTATTGTCCACGATGACGTCCGCGTCTTCCGGCGGGAACACCTCGGTCGCGCCGTACGAGCGCACGCACTCGGCGGAGAGCCCGCGCTCGGCGATCCAGCGCCGCGCCAGCCGCTCGTACTCGGACGCCACCACCAGGCGACGGGCCGGCAGGTGCCCGTCCACGAGCAGGGTCTTGGGCGTCGCCGCGACGACTTGTACGGGATCGAGGCCGGTGTCGAGCAGGTCCACGACGTTCGCCTCGAGCTCCGCTACCCAGTCCGCACCGGCGAAGCCCACGTCCCGGCTGCCGAGGGCGAGCATCTCCACGATGTTCTGGGGCTTGAGAATCTTGGCTTCGGTGTCCGGCAGGGACACGTCGGGGCGATAGCCCCTGGCGCCCGGGCGAATCCGAATGCCGGCATCGCCGAGGAGGGTCATCACGCCTTGCTCCATGCGGCCTTTGGGCAGGCCAAGGCGCAGGGGGGTCGAAGAACCGGATGGTCGAGACATCGTGTCGTGCTCCGAGCGTTGGCCGAGCCGAGGCCCCGGAGCTCGAGCGTCCCAAAAAGCACGACGCCGGCCCCCCGGGGCCGGCGTCGGCGATGGACTCAAGGTCTACACGCTACTCGTTACCTTGCGTACGCCTCCGGCTCCCCCATCCAACGGGGTGGTGATGGTGGTGCCGGTGATGCAAACGGGTACGCCGCATGACCAGTAACTAAGCGGCGGACTCGACCCGTGTCAACCACCCAGGGCCCCCCCGAACGTGCGATTGACACGGCGGCACGTGCCAGGTAAATAACCAAATCATGATCGTGCGCCACACCACCACCCGCTGTTGTCCGCCCTGTCGGATGATGTGTCCTTGCTCCTTGGAGAGCGGACGCGGTTGTGGCGCTGTGGTTGCCGGCATCGGATGATGCACGACTAGCGAGTATACGGCACGCGCGACGCAGATCGGGCCCGCTTCTCACAGAAGCGGGCCCGTTTTGTTCTTGCCTCACCCCCTGTCCCCCTCTCCACTGCGTGGAGAGGGGGAACGAAAGAAGGGCGACGGCAGAAGGAGTGAAATGGCTCAAGCGGAGCTGGCGACGGAGAGACGCATCACGCAGGCGCACGGCTTCACGCTGTGGTTCACCGGTCTGTCCGGCGCGGGCAAGTCGACGCTCGCCGCCGCGGTGCGCGCGGAGCTGCGCCGCTCCGCCATCCCCGTCGAAGTGCTCGACGGGGATGAGGTGCGCCAAAATCTCTCCCGGGGTCTGGGATTCTCGCGCGAGGACCGCGACATCAACATCCGCCGGATCGGCTACGTGGCGAAGCTGCTCACACGGAACGGCGTGGCGGTGATCACGGCTGCGATTTCGCCCTACCGCGCGATCCGGGACGAGGTGCGCGAGAGCATCGGCGTGTTCATCGAGGTGTACGTGAAGGCCTCGCTCGACGAGTGCATCCGCCGCGACACCAAAGGGTTGTATCGTCGGGCGCTCGCCGGGGAGATTCCTCAGTTCACCGGCGTGTCGGATCCCTACGAGGAGCCGGTGTCCCCAGAGCTCGTGATCGACACCGAGCGCGAGGAGATCACCGACAGCACCGCCCGCGTGATCGACCGCCTCCTCGAGCTCGGCCACCTCCGGAGCGCGAGCGATGCTTAGCGCCGCGCAAGTTCGCGAGCGGGCTCTAGCCCTGAAGGGGGCCGATCCCGAGACGACGCTGACCTGGGCGGTGGACGCCTTCCCGGGACGGGCGGCCCTGACGGTGAGCTTCGGTGGCGGGGGCGTGGTGCTTGCGCACCTGCTCAGCCGGATCGACCGGACCGTGCCGGTAATCTTCCTCGACACCGGGTTCCATTTCCCCGAGACGTACGCGTTCAAGGAGCGGTTCGCCAAGCGGTACGGCCTCAATGTTGTGGACCTCAAGGCCCCGACCGACCCTGGCCCGCTGTACGCGACGGATCCGGACCGCTGCTGCTTCATCCGCAAGGTCGAGCCTCTGGCGCGCGCCATGGTCGGCTTCGACGCGTGGATCAGCGCGGTGCGGCAGGATCAGTCCGCCACCCGCTCGTCCACCCAGCTGGTCGAGTACCACGAGGTGGATGGCCGTCCGATCGCGAAAGTGTTTCCGCTGGCGCACTGGAGTCGGGCGGACGTGTGGCGCTACATCCGGGAAAACGGCGTGCCGTATCACCCGCTACTGGACCAGGGTTACTCGAGCATCGGGTGCTGGCCGTGCACCCGCCCTACGGCGCCCGGCGAAGCCGAGCGCGCGGGGCGGTGGAGCGGCACCGGGAAGCTCGAGTGCGGGCTGCACACGTTCACCGTAAAGCGTGAGAAGCGAGAGGTGAGCAGTGAGCGGTGACATCACGACGATCCCGCCACACGGCGGCACGCTGGTGAGCCGGGTGATCGCGGCCGAGGAGCACCCGGCGGCCCTCGAGCTTGCGGCCGCGCTGCCGTCCCTGACGGTCGACCTGCGCACCGTGGCGGATCTCGAGCTCATCGCGACCGGCGCGTACAGCCCGCTCACGGGCTTCATGGGCCTGGCCGACTACCAACGCGTCCTCCACGAAATGCGCTTGGCCAACGACCTGCCGTGGTCGCTCCCCATCACTCTGCGTGTGGCGGACGCCAGGAGACTTCGCGACACCGTGGCCCTTGCGGCGCCGGACGGCCGTCCCGTCGCCCTCCTCGAGGTCCGAGAGGTGTTCACACACTCCAAGGACGAGGAGGCGCAACTTGCGTACGGAACTACCGATCCGAAGCACCCCGGTGTCGCGCAGCTCTATGCTCAGGGCGATTTCCTGGTCGGGGGAGACATCCGGCTGCTCCGCCGCGCCGAGCCGGCGTTCCCGGAGCTGGCGCTCGATCCCGCGGACACCCGGCGCACGTTCGCCGAGCGCGGTTGGCGCACCGTGGTCGGCTTCCAGACGCGCAATCCCGTGCACCGAGCGCACGAATACATCCAGAAGGCGGCGCTCGAGACGGTGGACGGCCTCCTGCTGCATCCGCTTCTCGGGCCCACCAAGGACGACGACGTTCCGGCCGCCGTGCGCGTCAAGAGCTACCGCGTGCTGCTGGAGCGCTATTACCCGCGGGATCGGGTACTCCTCGCAGGCTTCCCGGCCGCGATGCGGTACGCCGGTCCGCGGGAGGCCGTGTTTCACGCGTTGGTGCGCCAGAACTACGGCTGCACCCATTTCATCGTGGGCCGCGATCACGCCGGGGTCGGGAGCTACTACGGCACGTACGACGCGCAGCGCATCTTCGAGCGCTTCGCGCCGGGCGAGCTCGGTATTCACCCCATCTGCTTCGAGCACACGTTCTATTGTCAGCGCTGCGGCGGCATGGCGTCACCCAAAACCTGCCCGCACGACGCCGGGTCCCACGTGACGCTGTCCGGCACCAGGGTGCGCGAGCTGCTGCGGAGCGGGAAGCTGCCGCCGCCCGAGTTCAGCCGGCCGGAAGTCGGCCAGGTGCTCGCCGACGGATTGCGGGAGGTGGTTGCATGACCGAGAAACCGCTGAGCGCGGTCGAGAAGGTGAAAGAAGAGAGCCGGGGACTGCGCGGGCATCTCGCGGAGGAGCTCGCCGCCGGCACCGACCACTTCTCGGATGCGGGCGCTCAGCTCCTCAAGTTCCACGGGACCTACCAGCAGGAGGATCGAGACCAGCGCCGTGAGCGGCGCGGCACCGACAGCGAGGCGGCGCACCAGTTCATGGTTCGTTGCAAGCTGCCGGGTGGCGTGCTCACCGGCGAGCAATACCTCGCCATCGACGAGCTGGCGGACCGCTACGGCAACGGCACGTTGCGCGTCACGACGCGCCAGGGCAACCAGTTCCACGGCGTGCTCAAGGGCGATCTCAAGGGGACGATTCGCGCCATCAACGACGTCCTGGTGACCACGCTGGGCGCCTGCGGTGATGTGGTCCGGAACGTGATCGCATGCCCCGCGCCGCTCGCCGGGGGCTTACGAGCCGAGGTGTTGCGGGTGGCGCGCCAGCTGTCGGATCACCTGTTGCCGCAAACGCGGGCGTATCACGAGATCTGGCTCGACGGCGAGCCGGTGGCGGGCGGAGCCCCCGAGCCCGATCCGATCTACGGGACGCGCTATCTGCCGCGCAAATTCAAGATCGCGTTAGCCTTCCCGGACGACAACTGCTGCGATGTGCACTCGAACGACCTGGGCTTCCTGGTCGTCACACGAGGAGACCGACTCGCGGGGTTCAACGTGCTGGTGGGCGGCGGCATGGGGCGTACGCACGGCAAGACGGACACCTACCCGCGGCTCGCGGACACGCTGGGATTCGTCAGGTTGGGGGAGGTTGTGGAGGTTGGGGAGGCGATCGTTAAAGTACAGCGCGATCATGGCAACCGCAGCGACCGGCGCCATGCCCGGCTCAAGTACCTCCTCGACAAGGAGGGGCTGGACTGGTTCCACGACCAGGTGGAGCGGCAGCTCGGTCGTCCGCTCGCGCCGGCCGCACCGGTCGAGGTTTCTGCTATCGAGGACCATCTCGGGTGGCACGAGCAGGGCGACGGGCGCTCCTTCCTGGGCGTGTTCGTCGAGAACGGCCGCATCAGGGACGGCACGGACCGCCGGCTCCGGAGCGCGCTGCGCGGCGTGGTCGAGACCGTCGGCAGCGGCGTCCGCTTCACCCCCCAGCAGAACCTGCTGCTGACAGATATCCCCGATGGGCAGAGGCGGCTCGTGGACCGGATACTGGGCGACCACGGCGTGCCCTCCCGCGGAGCGCTGTCGGCCGTACGGCGCTGGTCCATGGCGTGCCCGGCGCTCCCCACGTGCGGGCTGGCCGTCGCCGAGGCGGAGCGGGTGCTGCCGGACGTGATCGCGGAGCTCGAGGCCGAGCTCGAGCGGCTGGGTGTGGCGGATGCAGCGCTCACGGTCCGGATGACCGGGTGTCCCAACGGCTGCGCGCGGCCCTACACCGCCGATCTCGCGTTCGTCGGCCGTTCGCTGCACAAGTACGGCGTATTCGTGGGCGGCAGTATGCTCGGGACGAGGCTGGGTACGCTGTACGCGGATCTCGTGCCGCGGGACCGGCTCGTCGCGACCGTCCGACCGCTGTTCGAGCGCTACCGCGACGAGCGGCTCGAGGACGAGCGGTTCGGCGACTTCTGCCATCGGGTGGGCCTCGAGGCGGTGCGCGCTTCCGTCCCGGTCGGCTCGTGACGTTCTACCCCGTGTTCCTCGACCTCCGCGGGCGCCGTGCCGTGGTGATCGGCGGCGGCGCGGTCGCCGAGCAGAAGGTGCTCGGCCTCCTCACGGCCGGCGCGCACGTGACCGTGGTGAGTCCCGAGCCCACGCCTCGCCTGGCTCAGCTCGCGGCGGCAGGAGAGATCGAGCTGCGCCGCCGGCCGTATCGATCGGGCGATCTCGCGGGTGCTTGGCTCGCTATCGCGGGGACCGACAATCGCGCGGCCAACGCCCGAGTGTGGGCCGAGGCCGAGCGGGAAGGTGTCCTGCTCAACGCCGTGGACGATCTGGACCACTGCAGCTTCATCGCGCCCGCGATCCACCGGGAGGGAGACATCACCGTCGCGGTTTCGACATCGGGAAAGAGTCCGGCGCTCGCCGCCCGGCTGCGGCAACGCGTCGCCCGACTGATCGGGCCTGCGGACGCGCGCCTGTGCGCGCTGCTGGGCGAGCTGCGGCCGGAGCTGGTCGCGCGCGTCCCGGACCCGCGTGCCCGCACGACGCTGTGGTACCGCATCGTCGACTCGGACGTGATCAAGTTCGTGCGCCGGGGCGACATCGAGGGAGCCCGGCGGCGGATCGAGGACCTGGTCACGCAGCCGCGCGACATTCCCAGGCTGAAGCCTGGGCCCGACACTACGCTGCCCTTAAGGGCAGTGCCGCAAAGGGCCCACTCTTCAGAGTGGGAATACGGGACAGGGGTGGTCTACCTCGTCGGCGCCGGGCCGGGCGACCCCGGCCTGATCACCGCGAAGGGACTCGAGATTCTGCGATCAGCCGACGTCGTCGTGTACGATCGCCTCGTAGCTGCGTCGTTGGTCGCTGAAGCGCCGCCCACGGCAGAGCGCGTGTTCGCGGGCAAGCGCCCACACGGGGGGAGCACGGACCTGGCGCAGGACGAGATCAGTGCGTTGCTGGTCGAGCGCGCGCGGCGCGGGTTGACGGTGGTACGGCTCAAAGGCGGTGATCCCTTCGTCTTCGGCCGCGGGGCCGAGGAGTGCGAAGCCCTGCAAGCGGCCGGGGTCCCCTTTCACGTGGTCCCCGGCGTCACGTCGGCGATCGCCGCGCCCGCAGCGGCCGGGATTCCGGTCACGCACCGGCAGGTGGCATCGGCCTTCGCCGTGGTCACGGGACACGAGTGTGATGGCGTATCGAGCCTCGATTGGGAGGCGCTCGCGCGGGTCCCGACGCTCGTCGTGCTGATGGGGCTGTCCGCCTTGCCCGAGATCACGGCGCGGCTGCTCGAGCATGGGGTGCCGCCCGACACACCCGCCGCGGTGATCGCGAGCGGTACTCTGCCGGCTCAGCGGACGGTGGTCGGCACCCTGGCGACGCTTGCTGCGCAGGTTGCGGAGGAGGGTCTCGAGCCTCCCGCCACCGTGGTGGTTGGTGAAGTGGTGCGGTTCCGTGAGCGTCTGAGCGCAGAAACCGTGGGATTGACGCATCCCGCCCGAGGGTTAGTATCACAGCTATGAGCGTCCGTTACGCCAGCCTGTCGATTACGAGCATTACCATCCGACTCTTCCTGAGAGGCGGCGTACCGGCACACGGCTGACGGAGTGTAGGACCCGATAGTGCGTGGCGCGGCCTCTCGAGAAGCTCGAGAGGCCGCGCCGCTTTGTGTGATCCCTGATGGAAGCACGCGAGGGGCGGAACATGTTCCTGTACGACACGACACTGCGGGACGGCACGCAGCGCGAGGGCCTGTCGCTCTCGGTCGACGACAAGCTGAAAATCGCGCGCCGGCTGGACGAGCTGGGCATCCATTACCTGGAAGGCGGCTGGCCGGGCTCGAACCCCAAGGACGCGGAGTTCTTCCGGCGCATCCGCAACGAGCGGCTCGGGCAGGCGAAGATCGCCGCCTTCGGGATGACCCGGCGGGCCAATGGCCGGTGCGAGGACGATCCCAATCTCACCGCGCTGCTCGAAGCCGAGACGCCGGTGGTGACGCTCGTTGGCAAGAGCTCCACGCTCCACGTGGATCGCGTGCTCGAGACGAGCCGCGACGAGAACCTCCGCATGATCTCGGAGAGCGTGGGCTATTTCCGCCGGCGCGGCCGGGAGGTGATCTACGACGCGGAGCACTTCTTCGACGGGTACCGCCTGGACGCGGACTACGCGCTCGCGACGTTACGGGCGG
>WNGI01003638.1_pt1 | contig 30112 bp, 34 predicted proteins | sample 5400621 | NCBI WGS metagenome assembly WNGI01 (sample SAMN13153374, study PRJNA577476) | soil metagenome | isolation source: 20 cm soil or saprolite under Garry oak tree replicate 1 | place: USA:California | collected 2016-06-15
ACCATCCAGGTTTGATTCTCGACAACCGGCGGAGACACGCAATGGGTGACGAGCGGAAGCGGTCGGGTGACAGACGAACAACCAAGGAAAGACGGTCCGGAAAAGATACGCGCTCGGAAGAAGAAAAGCGATTAACTGGCGAACGCCGATCCCAAGTTGATCGGCGATCCGGCGAGGATAGAAGGGCCAAGCGTAGTGATACTCCAAAGACCAAGTAATGTTCCGGCATGGCCTTAGCCTCCCCGGCTGGGGCCATTTTTCTTTTGCTGGCGCGATTGCCCGGCCCTGCTGCGCTTCAATGGCGCATGCCCCGCGGGCAGTTCCCGATTGTCTTGTAGAAGAGAGGAGGAGAGCAAAATGGCGTTTGATTCCCAACTACGGGATTGTTTTGGGGAAAGCGATCTGATCTTCGCGGGACATCCTCTTGCCGAAGTCAGCGCCTTCAAATGGTTGATCTCTCTTAAGAGAGAGAGGCATTGGACTTGCCGCTGCCAAGACACAAGTTGATGAATATCTGCGCTCAAGGGGCGCAGACCAAAACCATATTCAGAATCAATTGCAGCGAGTGACGGAGCACTTGAAGCCTTGGCTAGCGGATTGAACCCACATTGGCCCCGGGGTGATCGATGCTCCGGTTCGCATGATACAAGTCGATTCCCGATCCCCTTCCCCATCAACCCTCACTTCACGCTTCCGGTGCTGCTGCATCTGTTCAGAAGTAACGATTTGCTCGGCGTGGCGTCACATACCGATGTGTCGCTCGGTTGAAAAGCAGGACTGTCTGCCCGCCAGCAAGCATTGGGCGTAAACCTCGCTCAGAATTAAAACGACGCCGCGAGCGGAGTAGGATCGCGTGGCGGCATCGGTATTCCCGTGGCCGGGCCCTCAATCCCCAGCCGTTGGCGTTGCGGGGGCCTTCACGTCCCCCCTTTTGGGGAACAGCTCCCACCGGTTCCTGACGAAACAATTCCGCAGCGCCAACGAAACCATTTTCCTAGGCGGACAAAGACGTACTGAAACAAGGGGGGCCTAACCTCCTCCAAATTCATACCAGCAAGGGGGTTCGATCATGTTGGCCCTCGTCCTCAACGCGATTTACCGCCAGTTTCTGACGGCCAGCCTCCCGGGCATTGCAAGCCGAGGGGTAAAGCGATGACCGAAGTTCTCGCGGGCTTGTGCGTGCTTGTGAGCACCAGCATTTTCTTCGCCCACGCATTCGACGCCTATCGCATGCGCTAGGAACCAGCTCCGCCGCGCGCACTCCGAGCAAGTAACCCTTGTGCTCGGGGTTGCGACAGGGACCGCCGGCTTCCGCCGATTCCGGCGGCCCCGCTGCGGCGAGCCATTTCTGGCTGTCAAAGTCCGGTGGTCTGTGCTGCGATCGGCGCAGAGAGACTCGCTAAAGAAAACCCCGCAGCTGGGCGAGTTCAATGATTTGCATTGCCGACAAAACAGCGGTGATCAATTCACCCTGCGGAATGGTATGAATCTCATACAAATGCAGCAGAGACATGGGCTCGGACGTGAATAGCTTTATGCATTCGTCGAGTGTGCCCTCAGCAACGAAGTGGGGAGTTGCGTTGCTGATGTGTTTCTCATCGCGTGAAGGCCATTTCCACAGAACGGCAGGCGCATCGAATTTGATTTGCGCGTGAGTGTCAGCCACCGCCTTCGCCCTCTTGTTGCGCGAACCACTCACTCCGATGATAACCACGCCGGATCTGGCAGAACGAACCCAATCTGGGTTTCACAGGGGGAAGCAATGGCTCGGGTTGATCTCGCCCCCCAAAAAGGGTTCAGGTCGGCGCGAACGTCTACGTCGTGCCGTAGATGCTCTGAGCAAGTTTCAATTTCAAAGCTCTGACGGGATAGCGTCAGTTCCGATACACCAGGCAGCTGCCGCCGGCCGACTCCAGCCGCGAGCAAAGCTGTTTGGCGCGATCGCGGGTCGATTCGGCCACCCGTATCAGGTACCAGGGCGCTGAGCCGTGGCCCAGCATCCGGCTCCTGATGATCATCGGCGCGCGATCGCCGAGTACGGTCGAAAACCGCTTCTGAAGTTGCTTATAGTCGGACAGCGCCTTGGCTTCCGACCAGTTGCCGGTGAGCTGAAGTCCCCACGGCCCCCACTCGGTCTTCGTTTCGACGCCCGCCGCCTTGCGCAGCGGCGCCAAGGAAGCGGTCCTGGCCAGTTCGGTGCAGGTCAACCATTGCTGGGGACCCACACGATCCTCAACCGGGCCGCGCGCCCAATCTTCGGCTTCCCTCCCGGTAATGATGCGAACATAGGCGCGTGTTTCGCCGGGCAACCCTCCGCGGCCGGCGAGCCAGTCCTGAACGCGTCTCGGGCCGGCGTTATAGGCCGCGGCCGCCAATCCGAGATTGCCGAATTGCTCACGCAGCTCGCGCAGCCAACGCGCCGATTCATCGAGAGCCTGGAGCGGCTCGAACGGGTCGGCCAGGCCGCGCCAGCGCGCGGTGCCCGGCATAAATTGCGCAATGCCCTGGGCGCCGGCATGGCTTACCGAATTCGGATCGAAATTGCTTTCCTGCCTGATCAATCGCACAAAAAAATCGAGCGGCAGGTCGTGCGCCGCCGCGGCTTTCGCCAGTCCCAGGCAATTTTGACCGGAGCTGGCCGATTGCGGATTGATTGAGACGGAAGGCGCAGCAGTCGAAGGCGGCGATGACTGCTCAGCCTTGGGCGAATTGGCATCGGGGGCCGCGTTTTGCGGCTGTCCCAACACCGGCGCTGCAACCGGCGGAGGTTCAGTCGGCGCGTTGGCGTCAGGGGGGAGCGGCTCCGCGTTAGCGGCCGAGGCGACCAGAGCTGCACAAAGCAGCACGGTCGTCAGTACGCGTTTAGCCCGGCACCCCGCGACGGCGCGCATAACCACGCCCCAAGCTAAAAAGCCGAGCGCCATCAAAGCGACCGCCCTGATTCCCAGACGCACCGCGCGCCTCCCGGCCAGCGTTCCGAAATTCGGAACCAACCCGGCTAACAATCGTTATTGCGCTGTCTTGTTCCGAGCAATCCGGGAACGAGCGCTGAGAGCTTTAGAGGAAAGGGAGCAAAAATATGACATTCGGTTATGTCCAGCCCTTCCACTTCCAACTCGGGGGAAACCCAGCCAAGGTCACGACCGTCCGGCAAGGCGTAACCGAAATCATCCTGAGCGATGGCAGGCTGGTCCGCGCTTCGCTTCAGATCAAAGGCATCAGCCCAAGCCGGCGGAAGCCCGGCTCGCTCGACATCGCCTACAGTGTCGTCACCGAGATCGTTAAAACCCCGGATGTGCCTGTTCACGCGGTGCATGAAACGCTGCAATGATTTCGCGCCAACGATGGTGACGGGTTTCGGACAGGCCGCGCCGGTTTCGCCGTCCGCTATTTGGTCTTGGGGATCAATTCCTCACTGAGCCGGTCGAGTATCCCGGTCAGATTGCCGGCATCGACCGCATCCCCCTCGCCTTTTTTCTCACCGACCGCTGCATCCGCCGCCTCCGGCGGTTCGGGGCTCGTCTCGTCCACCGGATTGCTCTCTGCATCCGCCGCCGGCGCTTTGCGGTTTGGCGGTTCAGCCGCCGCCCCGCGGGCTGCGCTCATGTCGGCGTCACCGCCCGATTGCCGTCCGGATGGCCGCGATGCGCGCGCATTTTCCGGACCGGCACCGGTTTTGGGCGCGTTGTCCGCGTAAGCGATTTTTTCGGCGTAACCGGCCCGCATTTCGCGAACGCGATCGATGCGCCGGGTTCTGTTGACAGCAATCGCAACCGGATCCGGATTTGCATTCTCGTCATGGAAATCGCCGGCAATATTCTGGCCGCCGTCTCTCCTCGCGCTTGCGACGATCCTCTGCAAAATCATCGGCAGATAATCCTTGTCATTGACCGCCAGATAAGCCGCCGCGAACTCGTCGACGTATTTTTGTCCGTAAGACTCCAGCACTTTCGCCAATCGCAAAATATCGGCATCGCTGCGCAGTAGCTCGCACCATTCCTGCCTGTTATATGAGTATGGGCCGGTCACGTTCTCGCGGCCGGCGCCCGCGTCCTCATCCGTTTCCGGCGCGTTGATGGCCGAGGCCGCTTCTGGAATTGGAGCTTGCCCTGCCCAAAGCTCGGATTGATCGTAAGGCGAAGCGGCCGATTTGGCGCTCCGTCTCTTTTGCTCTGCGATCTGCAGGAAGATCAAGCCAAGTCCCATGCAGACGAATCCGGGCGCCGCCCACAGGACCGAAACGCACAACAGCAATCCGCAGAGGAGAAGCAACCAACCCAAGATACGCATCGAAAAACTCTGGATCAGATTCAAAATCCAACTTGTCAGCATACCACCAGCGAGGAGCGTCTGCTGCGTCCCGGTATAATCAAACCGAGGCCGGGCAATGCCCTCACGAAGGCTCGGCATTAACCAGAACAAGGGGCGGCGGTTTTGGCAAGCTTGAGGCGCACCCGTTGAATTTACCGGGGTGACACGGTAGCGTTCGGAAACGGCGGAGGCGGTATAGTTAGACCAATGAATGGAGCAGGCCACGATACGGCTGGCGACGACGCCGGTGTCTCCGAGCCCCGCGTCTCGCGGAAGGAGCTGAAGACAGCCGTGGAGCTTGCCGGGATGATTGAGCGTGATCTCGCGCAGCATCCGGATTGTCCCAAAGATGGATTTCGAGTGACCGTCTACGGGGCGACCCATTGGCGCGCGATGTTGACCATCACCACGGCCGCGGGCGGGGTGCGAGACCCACAGCGATGGCGCGACTTGACGGACGAACTCGCCGACCGCCTTCGGCAGCGCTATGATTTGGCCTGGACCTAGCGCGAGAGGCCGGGCGCATGAAAGTCGGGATCTTCTTCGTCGCCATGTTCGTTGTAATGAGCGCTACCAACGCTTGTGCGCAAGTGGATATGACTATCCCCGAAGCAGGTCGCGTCAAGACGATCGCAAAGGTCGAACACGGCATCCTCGGCGTATCCAACTCGTTCACGCGATTCAGCGGAACAGCGCGCGAATGCGTGGGAGCCTGCTTCTACGCATCGGCCACAAAGACCAGGGTCTGGGTGTGCCGTGATACCGATTGCAATCTCGATTGCTCGGGACGTGAACCTGTCGGCGGATGCTGAGCGCTTGGGCTGGTGGCGCACCGCATCGATCGCACCAGGTCGCAACCTCGGTTTGGTTGCGGTGCCGCGGGAATTTTCTGTAATATTCCTGGGCTAGTTTCCTCGCAGCCGTGCGCCTCCTTGGTGAACTTCTCACGGGATGAACGGGTCTCGGGGCATGGGGCAGTGACCGATTGTGGCGACGGGTCAGCTTCTGCTTGCGCTATTGAAGCGCGGCAAAGATAGAGAGGCAATTCGCACCTACAGGAAAGAACGGCCCCAGGGTCCAAACCGAGCCATTTTCGCAACACTTTTCAAAAAACGGATTGCTCCCTGCATGTCGAAGGTGATGGGGCGGCGACTTGGCCCTAGGGTGTGGCCTAAATTTTGATTTGCAGGCTATGGGGGTGCAAGCATGCGAAATCTCATCTTTTCCGCGGCGCTCGCGGTTGGCGTAATCGTTAGCTCCGGCGCAGCTGATGCCGCGGACCTCGCGGCCCGTCCTTACACCAAAGCCGCACCCCCGATCGTTGCCGCGGTTTACGATTGGACCGGCTTCTACGTCGGCGCCAATCTCGGCTGGAGCTTTGGACGCGCAAGGACCGACGTCACGGTTGCCGGCGCGCCGTTCGCGTCCACTTCGCAACGGATGGACGGAATCCTCGGCGGCTTGCAGGCCGGGTACAACTGGCAGAGCGGCCGCGCGGTGTTTGGGTTGGAAACCGATATTCAGGCGACGGACCAGAAGGGAAGCTCCAGCCCGTTCGGGTTTATCCCCGGCACGCCGGACATACCGGGCACGCCGGCCATCCCGTGTGTCTTTATCGATTTCCCGGCGCCTGCCTGCGTACCCGGGACCGGAATCCCCGGCACTCCCACAATCCCGGGGACGCCGTCGATCTCGAGTATTGTCACCTATCAGAACAAGCTGCCGTGGTTCGGCACCTTCCGCGGCCGCCTCGGTTTCACGCCTGCGGATCGTTGGCTGCTGTTCGTGACGGGCGGCCTCGCTTACGGCGAGGTGACCACCAGTGAAACGTTGAACGTGAATGGCGCGGTCGTGGCCTTCAGCACGGACAGGACCAAGGTCGGATGGACCGTAGGCGGCGGCGTCGAGGCGGCGCTGTGGGGCAACTGGACCGGGAAGCTTGAATATCTCTACATCGACTTCGGAACGGTCAATGACGCGCTGATCGGCATCGCACCCATCACGCCGGTTGCAACCAGCAGCCGCGTCACCGACCAAATCGTTCGCGTGGGTCTAAACTATCGCTTCGGCGGACCCGGCGTTGCGAGATACTGAATTGGGTGGTTCACCAACAGGCTCATCTCGAGGGCGGCGACCACGCTCGCACGAGAAAATCGCCAACATCGCCATCCGCGCCAGCAGTCGCGCGCGGCTGGCGACGACGGCGGAACAGCGTAAGAACTGCGTGTCAGAATCACGTCAGAATCGCGAGGGACAACGTTAAGAGATCCAGGTGTTTTTGGTCGGGGCAGCTGGATTCGAACCAACGACCTGCAGTACCCAAAACTGCCGCGCTACCAGGCTGCGCTATACCCCGAATATTCCCTTGCGAAAGGACGTCGATACACGCTTGCGCCGCGGCCAGCAAGCCGCCGGCTTCCGTTTCATCGGCCGTTAAAAAGCGGATGCGCCACGCGGTCTCCCGGCTCGATCCCGTACTTCTTTGCCGTGCCGGCAATGACCTCGAGCACCCCCTTCGCCGGGCCGCCCGACGAGATGATCCTGGTCGATAGCGGCTCGGTATTTTCCGCAATCCGCAGGATGCGGCCGTCGGCCCGGATAAAGATCATGTCGAGCGGAATGTAGGTGTTTTTCATCCACATCGACACCTGCTGCTCCGGCGAAAAATCGAACAGCATCCCTTTCCCGTCCGGCAGCTCCTTACGGTACATCAGGCCGGTTTCTTTCTCCTGTTCGGTCGTTGCCATCTCGACCGAGAACACCTGCACGCCGTTTTTGGTGACGATTTCGAGCGGCTGGACGCTCGCCGCCCGCGCGCTGGCGCTGGCGAACGCGCAAAGCGCGAGCGCGGCGACCACAACCATCCAGCGTCCCGCGCGGACGCGACGCGCATCAACAGCTCGATCGAAATTCATCAGACAACGCTCATCGCAACCCGAACGGATTTGCCAAGCCGACCCTATCCCGAGGATCGTGGCAAATACCAGACCGTTGGCAGGGCTGGATAGCGCCGCTTTCGGCGCGCGTGTAACGGTAGCGTGAGGCGTTGCACAAATCAGTGCGAGGATAATCCCGGCGAGCCGTTCTCCGGCTGAATTTCGGCGGCCATCATTCCCTTGGAGCCGGGCCCGAACCGCACCAGCACGTATTGGCCGGGGCGCAGCTCGGTCATCCCGAAGCGGCGCAAGGTTTCCATGTGCACGAAGATGTCCGGCGTACCCTCGCCGCAGGTCAGGAAGCCGAATCCGCGCAAGCGGTTGAACCATTTGACCTGTGCCCGTTCCAGACCGCTGGTCGGGGTGACGCTGACATGTGTCCGTGGCGGCAGCATCTGCGCCGGATGGATGGCGGTTGATTCGTCCATCGAGAGGATACGGAACGCCTGATAGCCCTTGGCGCGCTGCACACATTCGCAAACCAGCCGCGCGCCTTCGTAGGCGGTTTGATAGCCGTCGCGCCTAAGCACCGTGACGTGCAAGAGCACATCCGGCCAGCCATTGTCGGGAACGATGAAGCCGTAGCCCTTTGATGCATCGAACCATTTGATGACGCCCGCGATTTCGACGAGATTGGCGGCGGCATCGCCAAGGCCCGAAAATGCTTCGATCGTCGGATCGCGCCCCGTGCTGCCTGCAAATTCGCCAGGCCCAAGCCGGTTCGATGCAGCCCCGCCTGGCGGCGAGCTCCCGAGCTTCTTGGACTCAAAACCGTCCGACCCCATGACCCCGGACCCCACACATTATCTCAGCCGTCATCTGACGCGACGGCGCCGGAACACGCGTCCATCCATGATTTGCCATGATGACGCTACGCGAATCTCGCGAATCAAAGATAACACTCCCGATTGCGGCGCATAGACAAAAAACAAATTTGCCGGAACCTATGAACAGGCTTGCACAGCCCCGAATCAATTGGGCAGTCAATTGCCCACGAATGGCCCGAGCGTTTCTCCGATATCGTGGCGGATGACCAGATCGGCGATGTCATCCTGTTCGGTGGGCTCGTTGTTGATGATCACCAGCCTGGCGCCGCAGTTCTTGGCCAGCATCGGAAATCCGGCGGCCGGCCAGACGACCAGCGAGGACCCGATCGCCAGGAACAGGTCGCAATGCTGCGCGAGTTCCGTGGCGCGGCGCATCGCCTCGTCCGGCATCGCCTGTCCGAACGAGATGGTGGCGGTCTTGACCGGCTCGTCGCAGACGGTGCAATCGGGAGCGCCGCCGATTTCGTCGAAGCGTAGCTTGACCCAGGCAAGATCGTAGGCCTGTCCGCAGCCGATGCAGCGGGCGTAAGTGGTATTGCCGTGGAGTTCGACGACGTGCTCGGCTGCGAAACCCGATATCTGATGCAAATTGTCGATGTTCTGGGTGACGATGGAGGGAATCTTTCCCGCTCTGTAGAGCGAGGCCAGCGCGCGGTGGCCGCGTCCCGGCTTGGCTGCGGCGAATGTCGGTTCCATCGCGAAGCGCCGCCGCCATGCCTCCTCCCGGACCTCCGGACTGGCGACAAATTCATCGAATGGAATCGGACGGTTGCGGGTCCATAATCCGCCGGGCGAGCGGAAATCGGGAATGCCGCATTCAGTCGAAATGCCCGCGCCCGTGAATGGAATAATGGTGGAGGCTTCGGCGATCATGGCGCCAAGCCGTTCCACCCCGCTGCGAAGATCCGGTGCAATCATGCAAATTTCCGAACGTCTGGCCGCGCTGTTTATAGCACGGCCGCTCCGAATGCACCTGCGATGCGAGAACGCGGTTGGCAACCACAATCCTGCAACGCAGTGCCCCCATTCGCGCCCCAATCGCGACCACCAATGAGCGTGGGCACGACTCGACAAGGGATGGGCATGACCGAACAACAGCAAAGAATAGCCGAAGAGCGGGACGAAATCGCCGCACGCGTCGCAAATTTCAGGGCCACGCAAGAAAAATTCGCACGCGAGCGCGAGGAATATTTTGTCACCACGCTGGAAAATGCGCGCCACCCGCCTGAACGCTGGTCCTAGTGCCGAGACAAAAAGCCCGGAGCGATGCTCCGGGCTTTTCGCGATTATCGATGCGCTTCCCGATTACCAGTAAGCGTAAGGCCGGTAATAGCGATGCCGATAATAGGGTCTGCCGTAATACGCGTATGGCCCAGGTCCGTAATAGGCTGGGCCATAGCCGTAGTACCCGTAGCCCGGCCCATAGTATGGGTACCCGCTGGCGGCGACGGCTCCGGCGGTGATTGCTCCGGCAGCCAGGCCGAATGCCAATCCGGGCCCGCCCCATCCGCCTCGCCACCCGCGGGCTTCAGCCGGTGCGGACATCGTCGTTGCGCCGACTGTTGCGACCGTTGCGAGGATTGCCAATGCCTTCTTCATGTGTCTCCTCCATTCAAGCCATCCAAAACAACGCAGACGGTTTTTCAGGGTTGCGCTGGAACCAGGGTTCCACGGGGGAATTCACGAAAAAATCCGGGCTTCCCGGAACAAACGGACCGGAACGAAGTTTGCCTCTCAAGTGCAGCAACCTCGCAAGAGGTGAAAGCATGAAAGACCCCGTCAGTGTCCTCGGATGCTGGCGGGGTTTTCATTTTGGCAGGACGGCTCGGCTCGAGGCGACGACCCGCCGCTAGTTCGCGCAAGCACCTGCACCTGCCCTTCGTTTGCTGCTATTGAGATTTCCGAACCCAAAGCCAATCTCTTCAATATCCCCAGGGAGACAGGAAACATGCGTTATCTCCACACCATGCTGCGCGTCCGCAACCTCGACAATGCGCTGAAATTCTACCGCGATGCGCTGGGATTGAAGGAAGTCCGCCGCGTCGACAACGACAAGGCGAAATACACGCTGGTGTTCCTGTGCGCCCCCGAAGACGAGGGCCTGCTGAAAGCCGCCAAGGGGCGCGGTGCGCCGCTGGTCGAACTCACCTACAATTGGGATGAGGAGAAATACGGCGAGGACCGCTATTTCGGCCACCTCGCCTACGAGGTCGACGACATCTACGCGACCTGCGACCGCCTGAAGAAAATGGGCATCACCATCAACCGCCCGCCGCGCGATGGCCAGATGGCGTTTGTGCGCTCGCCGGATCTGCATTCGATCGAGCTATTGCAGAAGGGCGATGCGAAGCCGCCGGCCGAGCCGTGGGCCTCGATGCCGAACACCGGACACTGGTAAGCCTGATGGAAAGTCTTGGTCCAGTTCTTGAAGATTAGTTCCGTCCCTTTCGAAGGAACATGACGTTGGCTTCCACGTTTCCCCATCGATAAGAAACTGATGGAGGAGATAATGGGACGTGGAATTCTGCTTTGGCTGCTTGGCGTGCCGATACCGGTGATCATTCTGTTGTGGTTGTTCTTTGGCCGCTAACCCAGGGGCTCGGCATGTAGCCGCAAAATCGGCCCCCCCGATGGCGGGGCCTTTTTTGCGGCGCGCCATTGTTGTGGTTCGCGCAAGCGGCGCGCGCTTTTTTGTAAGAATTCCGGTATGACCCCGAGGTCTGACCATCGGGAGCGAACAACCGTGCCGAACAACAAACCGGGACAACTGACGATCTGGGGGCGGGCCAACTCGGTCAATGTTCAAAAAGTGCTGTGGTGCTTAAGCGAACTCGATCTCGCCTGTGAGCGCATCGATGCCGGCATGGCGTTCGGCCGCAACAACGAGCCTGGCTACCTCGCGATGAATCCGAACGGGCGCGTGCCGACGCTGGTGGACGGCGATTTCGTGCTTTGGGAATCCAATTCCATCATGCGCTACCTCGTGCTCGCCTATCGCGAGGGATCGCCGATCTATCCGAAGGCGCCGAAGGGCCGCGCGAGTGTCGACCGGTGGCTCGACTGGACGCTTTCGACCTTGCAGCCGGTCGATCGACCGGTGTTCTGGGCGCTGGTGCGCACGCCGGTCGAGCAGCGCGATATGGTCGCGATCCAGAAAGATGCCGACGCCGAGGCGGTGCGATGGCGCATCGTCGACGCGCAGCTGGCGACGCGGCGGTTCGTCGGAGGCGAGGATTTTACCCTCGCCGACATCGCGATCGGGGTCTATGCAAGACGCTGGTTCGGGGTCGAAGGCGTCCGTAAACCGGCGCTCGCCCATCTCGAACGCTGGTTCGCGCAATTGGCAGGCCGCGCGGGATTTGCGCAGTTCGTCGCGCCGCCGATGTCGTGACGTGCAATTTGCACTCGCGGAAATCCCGGATCCCGGGTTCGCTCGTTCACTCGCGCCACGGAATGACATAGAGGCCGGACCGCTCGAACAGCACAATACAAATGATCAGCGCGAGCGTGATGATCGCCACCACCAGACGCGTGGTCCAGCTCATGCCGCGGCTCACCCACCACAGCAGGGCGCAACTCATCACGACGGGAACGATAATATCGAGTTGCAATCCACCTCGCCTCGCTGGCTCAGCGCGAACCGCTGGAGTGGCCTACTCCGATGCCAACAACGCCACCGATTTTGACGCAGGTGTCGGTGCCGTCGAGCTTGACGAAACCGGGACCATAGGGGGCGCACGAATTGCCGGCGCCGGCACCTTTCAGCGGCAACACCCTGCCTGAGGCCAACGCCTGGCCCGGCTTCTGGCTGCCGGACGGCTCCGCCGCCGCGGCCGGCAGCATCGCAACGGCGAAGGCAAGGAGGATGTTTCGCATCCTCTGCCTTTACCGCCTTCGGGCTGTCGATGCTAGCGGACGAACTTGACGCCAACCGTCTGGCCGCGGCGCCAGACTACCGCGCAGTTGCGCCCTGTCCTGGCGTCGCGCGCGAATGCCAGCCGGAAGCTGGCAGGCAGCACGATCCGATCCTCAGTCGTGACTTTCGCACCCGTTGCGGACAAATCCTCCACGATGCACGGACGTGTCGCGAAGCCGCCTTCGAAGGTGATCCATCCGGGCTGGCGCAGCGATTTGCGCGGGTCCCGCGGCTTTATTTCTGCGTCCATTTCACTTGCTCCAGCGCGTATTCCGCGAAAGTGGATACCGGTTTTGCGAACAGGATACGCGGCAGTCGTTAAAGTAGAGCAATTTCTTGAGGTAAACCTGAATCCAAAAGGTTTTGGCCACGTCCTTACCCCAACAGGCTTTAAAAACCGTTGACAGTTCACAAAGGATTAAGGGTTTTTGCGCGCCACGAGCGACGCTTCATTTACCGTCAAGACGGGATCGCCGGCCGCTTGCCCGGCCCGGCAAACGCCACTATACGTTCGCCCGCCGCCATCCGGATCAATTCGCCACGGTCCGGGTTCGGCGCCACCCCCAGCCCAAAGCGTTGATTTACCGGGTGTATTTGTTTGCGACCAAAGCGAGATGCCGCGACCGGGCCGGTCGTGGCGAGGCGGACTTCTCGCTCCCTTCGTCTATCGGTTAGGACGCCACCCTTTCACGGTGGAGAGAGCGGTTCGATTCCGCTAGGGAGCGCCAGTGTTTTCAATGGCTTGGCTCTCGGCAAATCGCTCAAGCCCAACGTACGTCCGGTATATGCGTGTGGACTGCATTGCATCCCCGCTGAAAGCAATGCGCTCTCGTTCCCGTGAAGCTGCTTCCTGCGGAGTTTGCGACGAAACGACCGGCCCGCTACGACGAAGCCATTTTTTCGAGAATGCGCAATCGTCCCGAAACGAATAAGCGTTCTCATGATCCGCGTGTGGTTGCACTGATGGAGCGGGACATGGTCACAGCAATTGAAAGAGCAATTGGAAGGCCTCTGGCGCGATCGTCTGAAAAGACCGCCAGCCGTTTCGAAGGCCTGGTCTCAGTCGCGATCTTCAGCGGAGTGGGTCTGCTGATCTCTCTCTCGGTCTTGCTCCTGGACCGTTACATTCCGGGCGACTGGTTCTAGCCACGTCAATTTATTTTGCGGGTTTCGGCCAAACAGGGCGAAATCGGTCCCGACCCGTTCCGCGCCGCCTGCAAATTCGGCTTGGAGTGCTGGGTTTCGAAGCGGCGGTCACCTGAACAACAATTCCATGCGCGGAGTTACGTTGATCTGGTTCTCGATGCCATCGAAGATGCCCAGCCGGTTCTGACCGCGCCAATTCGAAATTGAGCAAGCCGAACAGGAACCAGCTTTTGCCAAGTTGGTTTATCTGGAGGGCAGCCTCTAGCGTAGGCGTGGACCAATGGCCATGGACCCGGAAGAACTTGTGACCCTGACAAATCACGGGACGATGAAACTGCGCTCGGCAGTGGTGAGAGCGATGATATTGTCTGCCAAGGAGCGTGAGCGCGCGACAATCGTCCGAGAAGGCAAACCAGCGATCCTGAATTTCAAGCAGATCAGGAACCTCGGGGCGGAGTGGGACGAACGGCGTGGATCGAGCCCGCGCGGGAATCGTTCTCAGGAAACGCTCGGCGCAAGGATCGAGGTGACCGCAAGGTTGACGCGCGCCTTTGTGAGGATCACGGACCCGGCGGGCCGGCGAAGTGATTAAGCTTGCGGATTTGCTTGCCCGCGCCTCTGATGCCGCGTCGCCACCTATAGCGCCCCGCTGAAGAGCTTAGCCGCGTGTCTGGCGGACCTTAGCAACGAATACGGTTTCGTGCTGTATGCAGTGCTTCCGTTCAATAAGTGAGGTCGCCGCCTTCGAACGCATAAAATTTCGGACCTGTGAACGTGCAGTTGTCTTGCCCCGACGCGATGTCGATTTGCCATGAATGAACATCACGTAAGATCGGCCGTTCCTTTGTGCTTCGCTGAGACCACCTTCTATGATGCCCGTCACTTCCGCCATAACTTCGCGATACGGAACTGATCTGTCTCGCTCGCCGAAGTGCAGATCAATTTCGTCGCACTTGGACAGACCGAACGTTGAACGATATTGCTTCCAATCGCCCCAGCCTCGCTGAAACATTTCACCTGCCGCCTTTCCTCATCTTTCCCGATAAATTGCGCCGATAGGCGCGCCTTCCGGCTGCCGCGTTCCCTCTCAATTGTACTGATGCTGCTCGCGTTGACCGCAACAGCCTTTGCCGCCGATCTGACTGGGAAAGCAAGCATCATCGACGGTCACACATTAGAAATTCACGAAACGCGAATTCGGCTGTGGGGTATCGGCGCGACTGAAACGGACCGGCTCTGCCGCGGACATGACAGCATGCCGTATCGGCGCGGCGCCGTGGCAGCTAACAAGCTCGACGCTTTTAGGAAGACGGTGCGCTGCTCACCCAAAGACCTGGATCAATACGGGCGTACAGTGGCGAGCTGCTCGGTCGCTGCGCTCAGTGTCAGGGTTTCGAGCCTTCAACGGGAGGCAGTTTTTTCGTTTCGTTCGCCGCGGGTTCTTGCGGAGGCGCTCCGGCTCCTCCAGGGCGGAACATCATTGGGGACTTCCAAGCCGAAGCGTCAGCCTCGGGGTCCATACGTGTCTGAATGGGATAGACCCACCTGACATACACGATGAAAAACGCGAAGGAGATGATTAGAATTAGAAGCCCAGTGACAGACGATTTGAGTGAGATACTTTTAGGATCAAGCTTTACCTCTCCACCCTGTCCAGACGCAAAATCTCCTCCAACACTGGCCAGTCGATATGCAGCCAGCAGCTGCAAGCCCGCAAGCAACACGCCGGACACCGTTATCGCCACGACCATCCATAGCAAAATTCTACTGTCAGATACCTGCTGCACAAAGTTCAGTTTTCTGACGTGAAAATCTCCGAGCAAGTCTTCGCCTCGAACCTGATTGTAGCAGAAATCAGAAAGCTGATTGAGTAGAAAAAGATCAATTCGTTCCGGCTTGATGAGACTAATCGAATTGGTTCTGCACGTGTTGAGTTTTGCCGCTTCATCTAGGATGACGGTTTCCTCAGCAGTTTTCGATGACGATCCATACGCAACTATTAAAGCGATGGTCACAGCAAAAAGAAGCGCAACGCCTAATGCAACGTACTTGGAACCCTTTTTGCCAACCAACCAAGCCGCGTGAGTGTCCTGCATTGGATGCGCGCCTCTATCGCGCCACGCCCCTCAAAGATTGCCCATTAGGCGCAATGCACCAACAACGATCGCCTACCGATTGGATATCAGTCAAAGCGCAGTATCCCCATGGGTTGAAGCATGCCGATGCCGACTGTGGCTGGTCGGGGTACTGTCCGGGTTGGTATATTGGCCCTGGTTGCCCTTGATCCTGGTAGATTGGCCCTGGTTGCCCTTGACCCTGGTAGATCGGCCCTGGTTGCCCTTGACCCCGGTAGATCGGCCCTGATTGCCCTTGACCCTGGTAGATCGGCCCTGGTTGCCCTTGACCCTGGTAGATCGGCCCTGGTTGTCCTTGACCCTGGTACATTGGCCCTGGGCCTGGAGCAGGCGGCGGAATACCTAAGGTCTCACGCCTCTCCACTCTGCCGCAAAAAAGCTGTCCATTAGGAAGGCGCTGACACGCTGCCGATGCAGATTCTACTCCGAGTGCCAAAATCACAATGGCAAAAAGCGCTCGATGGCCGCTCACATCCCACCTCCGCCTCACTCATTAGTAGATACGAATATCCTACTCAACTACCGCGTCGTCAAGCGTATCGTATTGTGTGCGATTCGCCGGCTTATCGCTTGCTCATGGCGGTCTCACGCAGGGTCAACTATTGCCATTCTTTTGAACATCGCGCGATCAACGCGATTAAGTTTCGCTGCGAGCGTTGAAATGAAAACCCGCCCGGCGCGAGTCCGGCGGGGATTCCACACAGCCCACGCCGGCGGACCCGCCCCGGCGGCCGGCCATGATTTTATTCATTTCCCGGAGGATCAGTCAGGCTTTTACCGGAGTGAATCTCCTGGTCGATTTCTGAGCCGTCACCTGTCCGATGGTCGCTGATATTGCGGGCTTTGATTAAACTCATGTTCCGAAAGCCATCGAATGCCGGTGAGAATGCCGCGCTGAATTGCGATCGTCGGGCTTGTTCATCGTCAGTCAATTGCTTGAACCATTTGCGCATTTCTCTGTTGTCATCGTCCTTGCCAAAGCAGGCTCTGATAATATCAGGAACGCTTTTTGTTGCCGAAAGAAATGCGTCAAAGTGAGCAAAGAAGGGGCGCTGCCATTCGTGGCTGATGATTGTCCCCGAGGCCTCCATTGCAATCACACGACGGGTCCGTTTCGGAGGAACTAGCGCCTTAAACGTCTCGTCGAGATGGAATTCAGCGTACTCCAATTTGAGATCAATCCCGCGCCACAGCTTGTGCATGATCCCTCACCTCTCCTCTTTCGGATGATACGGCGTGATGTCGCGCGTCTCGGTCAGCTTGATCATGTGCGCTGATTAGAAAAGCGGCTTTGGACGCGAAATTGGCCGCGGCAGGGAAATTGCCGTCGAAATGAATTGAAACCCACTTTCCCAAAGCGCTCTTTCGACCAGAACGAGGTGTCGCTCTTTAGCACTTTTCGGACATGCTGCGATGTCGGACTTGGGTCCGGAATGCGCACCAAAGCGGACGTCCACCACTCCGGCTCAACACTGTATACCGTGTGCCTGAACTGATGCCAGCGACCGTCGCCTTGGCGAACATGCCCTTATGCAAAAGATGCACGACGCTGACCTTGGGGAGTTTTTCTCTGCTTCCGAGACGGCAATCGCGGTCTTTTTGGCCATGGCGTCCCACGTCGCCAATAAAGCAGCTCATCCGCGAACTTCTGGAGCGTGATAAACTTATCGCGGTGGTATCTGTACTCCACCAGAACGTCCTTCTGTCTAAGTCTTTTCGCTCTCGTGTTGCCACGGAAACTAAACGGGCTAATGCCGGAACTCTCATCGATTTCTTGCCAAATGGGATGGTCATGCAAAAGAAGTGGTGTATGTATCGCGCTGTTTCGCCCGTCTTCCGAGGCGTGAGCCTGTTCGATTATCCAAATGACATCCTCACGAAACGTGGGAAATTCGAGGGAATCAAACTCTGTCATGGCGGTGAGAACTGCTTTCAGCATCTCGCGCTTAGCGCGATCAACTATTAGGGACTGCCAAGCTGCCTGTGCCCTATCCGAGCCCTCAAATCCAACTTCTGTAAATATGGTTCCCAGGGTTTCGTGCAGATCATTCCACGCCAGAGCAACATGACCTATTGCTTCGGCATAGGGGCGGAAGGCTTTAGCTGTAAATCGATTTGAGTTGCCCCGGAGTTTGTCCGTTTGTTTTCTACTTTTCACGATAGTTTTCCTGATTGCTATGCGCAAAGCGAAATCGCGCACGCCTAGACCTTCGAATCCAATAGATGCTCGCGGATCGCGTGAACTGCATCCGCGAGATTGTTCGAGTCGCCGGCTTCGCGGTGCGCGATGGCAATCGTTTGGAGATTAGTCGCAAATTCCGCATGGTCCATCATGCCGCGCGCTGATAGGTCAAGAATGAGCGTTCGCAAAACCGATATCGTCGCCAGCACTAGGCGGTCGCCGGGAGTCTTTTTCGAAGCCGTGATCCCCTCTCATTCGTCGGGAAAATATTCGTCGTCGATCTTTTTATAGTACATCGTTTCGACAATGCGCACACCGACCGAATGAAGGATCATTAGCCGCGCCAGTTCGTCGCCATCGATCAGAACAACCTTGTAGGGATGACGCTCGGCAAACTCTTGCGCGGGTCTCGTGAAATAGGAAGTCGTTACGAAGACGCCCTTTGCCGCTTTGTTCGCGCCGAGACTGCCGCAAAAATTCCGAATGTCTGGTTCGCTGACGGCGTTGTCGGGATCATATTTCTTGGCCTGAATATAGATGCGATCAAGCCCCAGTTGATCTTGGTCTATGACCCCGTCGATTCCGCCATCGCCGGTTTTGCCGAGTGCGCGGCCGGCATCAGTCCGCGACCCGCCGTAACCCATCTTCACCAGCAAATCGACAACCAGCCTTTCGAAGAATGCCGGCGATGCTGCGCAGACGCGAGGAATGAGGTCGGCCGCCAAAGCGCTCTCGACTTCCTTTATCGTGGCGCGCAATAGTTCGTCCGGCGTGCTTTGGCTCAGGGCCTTATCTTCAGCCAATGGCGCAACCTCGGGCGATGGTGTCACGCCCGTTCGCCCGCCAGCAACAAAGGCGTTGAATTCGTCAAAGCGTCTAAAGAAACTTGGTGTCGATCCGTTCGACGTTCTCCGCCAAGATGGATCGGCCGCGTTCTGTGATTTTGAAGAACGCGCGTCGAGTCGATACCAGCAAGCGCGCTTGAACAAGATATTGCTTCGCCCAATGGACACGGTTGTTAAAGACCGGCTGCTTCCCGCTTGGCAAAAGCTCTTCGCGCTCGGCTTCAGTGAGCTTTAGTTGGCTCGCAAGAGTATCGACAACGTCGGACACACGATGTTCGCGGCCGTCGCCGGCCAACTTCAACACTGGCAGCATCAATGATTGATAATCTGGAATTGCCACGGCATCGTCTCCGCTAGCTCTCAGTTCGCTCTTCGTAGGTAGGAACGTATCAGCGACCGCTGGAAATGCAATTCGAGGTTGACGGCCGCTCCGCCTTAGCCAAATCTAATCGCCGGCATCCGCGACGCGATCCCTCAGCGCGCCGCCGAAATCGGATCGAAAGAAGCGAAGCTCGACAAGATGGCAGGTTCGATATGCCGGGGGAATGTTGAACGCTTCTGCGGCTCGTAACGGCCTCAAACTTGCCCCGCTGCGTTCCGCTGGCTCTGGCGTCGCCGTCCAAACGGGATCACCGCCCAGACCCGTTCATGGACATAGTACCAGGCGATTTTGGTAATGATTTCGAGCCCGGCGATTGAACCGGCGATCTCGACCCTTCCCGTGAAGAGCCAGCTGATCGCAAATGTGTCGAGCGTCCCCAATGTACGCCAGCTAATGGCTTTGAGGATGGATCTCGTGTGTGTCTCTGCTCCGCGGAACGATATCACCGGGTGTCTCCTGCTGGATGACGAAGTGCAAGCCACTGTTGCCCGCGGCTTGCGGTCGCACTCCCGCCGTGCAGTAGATAACGCCAAACGCTATATTTGCCATGGCGATGAATCTTCTTGAATCCCTTCCGACCGTCATCGGCACCGCGGCGGTGGCGCCGGCGCTCCTGTTACTGTGGCTGGTCATCGCCGCCGACGAGCGCCCGGGCCCTCCGGCCAAGGTCTGGACCGCCTTTCTGCTTGGCGCCGCCAGCATTTCGCTCCTGGGCGTGGTGCGCGCGCCGTTTGCGTCGATATTGGCAGCCCCCGAAAACCCCTGGGTTGCGCGCGCCGTGCATTCGGTATTCGGGGTCGCCCTCCCTGAGGAAACCGTCAAGGTTCTGGTCATTGTCGCCATTTCGGTGCGGCGCCGGCCTTTCGCCGATCCGATGGACACCGTGGTCTACGGCGCCGCGGCGGGGCTCGGCTTTGCAGCCTACGAAAACCTCGCCTACCTCGTGCGGCATGCGGAGATGTGGCAATCGCTGGCCGCATTGCGCAGCGTCCTGACCGTGCCATTCCATGGTGCGCTCGGCATCATCGCGGGTGCCTATCTTGCAATGGGACGAGCCGGCACCGCGCTTGGCGCGCACCGGCACCACCGCGACTGGGCGCGCATCTCGAGCCGAATCCTGATGCTGTTCGCGCCACTCGCGCTCCACGCGGCTTTCGATTTCCCGCTGCTGACGCTGCAGCAAGCCCCCGACATCGACGCATCCACCAGGCTGATCCTGGGAGCGGCGAGCGTGCTGATCGGATTCAGCGCAATTGCGTTTGCGGTCCGCCTGGTGCGGCGGGTCGGCCGTCATCATGCACCCCGCACCGAGATCGCGCGCGAGCGGCTAAGCCAGCTGCGACGGATGTGGGCATTGCTGGTGGTGGGTAGCGGCGCGGGATTTGCGGGTCTGGCCTTTGTGCTGACATCGATCCATCACTGGCTGGTAAACCCCGATCGCAACATGGCGCTCGTTCTCGTTCCGATCGGCCTTGTCTCCATCCTGATCGGCAGCGCGCTGCTGGTAGCCACCACGGCGATCTACATCCTCGGCCGCAACCGGATGCGCACGACGTCGGAGGGCTTTTCCTCCGCGCCGGGGCGTGGCTAGCCCACGGTCGACGAACAAATTTGAATGGGTGGCATTGGCCAACGTCATATTGGAGCGTCATAATGGGGCGGCATCCGCGTTGCCGGCATCAGGAGATTTCCATGACCCTCCCCCAGGACCTCACCAGGCTGCAGTCGGAAATGCGCGCGGCGGTGCGCGAGCATTGGAAGGCCTTTTTGATCGAAGGCATCCTGCTCATGATCCTCGGGCTGGCAGCCATGGTCGTGCCGGCGTTTGCGGGTCTTGCCGTCACCATTTTCCTGGGCTGGATGTTTCTGATCAGCGGCATTGCCGGCCTGGTGCTGACGTTCTGGGCCCGGCCGATGCCGGGCTTCTGGTGGTCGCTGATTTCGGCGATTCTGGCGATTGGCGCCGGCATCATCCTGTTGGCAAAGCCGGTGCAGGGAACGCTCTCCCTTACCATCGTGGTCGGAGCCTATTTCCTCGCCGAAGGCGTCGCCACCATCATGTACGCGCTGGAGCATCGCCGCGAATTATCCGAGCGCTGGAGCTGGATGCTGTTCGCCGGTCTGTTGGACATCCTGATTGCCGCCATGATCATCGCCGGGCTTCCGGGCTCGGCGGAGTGGGCGATCGGACTGCTGGTCGGCATCAATCTCTTATTCGGCGGCGCATCGATGGTCGGCGTGGCGCTTGCTGTCCGCAAGGCCTGATCCATTCAGCGCGGTTCAGCAGCCGCGGCAAATGCTCTTGATCTTGCGGTCGAGCGCGGCGTTTTCCTTGTTCAGCGGATCGTTCGGATCGCCCAGGTTTTTCTCCGGCGGCACCTGATCGGCGCGCGGCTGTCGGTGACCGATCGGCGCCTCCTGCGGTGGTGGCGCGGCCGGATTCGCTGTCGGTAATTTTGCGGTGCCTCCGCTCTGCGCAATGGCTACCGGACCGCCGGTCAGGACCAGTAGCGCCACTGTTACGATCAATTTTGTCGTCAGCAACTTTCGCATCTTGCTTCTCCCATTCCCAGAGAAATGCATCTATCGCGGCCGGTCGGGAATCTCGATCGTTGAACAATTGCGGCGTCCCTGCGCGGCGCAATCCTGAACCTTTCGTATGTCCGCCATGGTAGCAAGCAACCAAATTCCCGCGACAACCAGCACGATGAAGAAACCAACCATCACCGCATTCTCGATGTTGCGGTTGCCTTGGTTTTCCGGAGGCTCCGGTTCTGCTCTCCCTCGGTCCGTCATCTGTCGATCGTGGTTTCGGGAGGATAGAGATGAACCTCGCCGCAATAGTCGATGATACGATAGCGCGTTTCCCCGGGCCGTTCACGTTCCCCGGAAAAAGAATTTGCATCCGACAGATAGTTCGGACCGGCCGGGGCCTTGCCGTGGCCGCCGGGAATGTCGACGACGTAATCCGGCTGGCACAGTCCGGAGACCCGCCCCCGCAAGGCACGCATCAATTCCTGCCCGTGCCTGAGTGTGGTGCGCAGATGGGCCGTGCCGGGCGCGAGGTCGCCGTGATGCAGGTAATAGGGTTTTATGCGGCATTCGACGAACGCCCGCATCAGCGCTTCCAGCGCCCCGGCGTTGTCATTGACGCCCCGCAGCAACACCGACTGGCTTACCATGGGAATGCCGGCATCGATGATATCGGCGCATGCGGCGCGTGCCTTGTCGGTCAATTCCCTGGCATGGTTGGCGTGCAGCGCTACCCAGGTGGTCGCGCTCTCGACCCTCAGCGCGGCGACCATTTCGCGGGTAATGCGCGCAGGGTCCGCAACCGGCACCCTTGTATGAATCCGGATGATTTTGACGTGATCGATGGCAGCGAGGTCCGCCATGATGTCGGCGAGCCGCCGCGGCGACAGCATCAAGGGATCGCCGCCGGTCAGGATGACCTCCCACACCTCCGGATGCGCGCGGATATAGTCGAGTGCGCCGGTGTAAGCGGCAGGGGAGAGCGCGGTCGCCTTGCCCGGCCCGACCATTTCGCGGCGAAAACAAAATCGGCAATATACCGCGCAGATGTGAACCAGCTTGAACAGCACCCGATCGGGATAGCGATGCACGATGCCGGCGACCGGCGAATGCGCGTGATCGCCAATCGGATCTGCTTCCTCATTCCGTTGGCTTACCAATTCCTCGGCGCTCGGAATGAACTGGCGTGCGATCGGATCGTCGGGATCGCCGGGGTCGATCAGCGCGGCCATGTCCGGCGTCACCGCCACCGCATAGCGTGCCGCGACCCTCTCCAGTTCAGCAAGAGCAACCGCAGGCGCAAGGCCGCGGGCGACGAGCTCGGCGGGCTCGCGCAAAGTCCTGGCTGGCTTGATCTTGCTCATGCATCCCTTGCCGGTGGCGTCCACACCACCTGATCGATCCGGATAGCGCCGCTCGCCAGCATCACCAGCCGGTCGAAGCCAAGCGCGACGCCGCTTGCTTCCGGCATGCGCGCGACCGCGTCGAGAAAATCCTCGTCGAGCGGGTAGCGTTCGCCATAGCGCCGCTGCTTTTCGTCCATTGCGAGCGTAAAGCGCCTGCGCTGTTCCCGCGGATCGGTCAACTCGCCAAACCCGTTCGCAAGCTCCACGCCGCAGGCATAAATCTCAAAACGTTCGGCGACGCGCGGGTCGGACGGTTTGGCGCGCGCCAGCGCCGCTTCCACTACCGGATACTCGAACAATATCGTTAAACGCCCCTGCCCCAGCTTCGGTTCGACGTGCTCGACCAGCACTTTGCTGAAAATGTCCGACCAGTTGTCGTCATCCGCGATCCTCACGCGCCCTCTTGCCGCCGCCGCAAGCCTTGCGCGATCGCCGCTGCCGTCCGCGATGGTGCCGAGCAAATCGATCCCGGCAAAGCGCTCGAACGCATCCGCCACCGTCAACCGCTCGGGCTCGGCAAACGGATCGGCAACCCGGCCGCGAAACGAGAATCGCCCGATGCCGGTCGCCTGCGCCGCACAAGCAATGACGGCGATGCCGTCGGCCATGACGGCATCATAAGGCGTGTCGGCGCGGTACCATTCCAGCATGGTGAATTCGGGCAGATGCAGATCGCCGCGCTCGCGGTCGCGAAACACCCGCGCAAGCTCGAAGATCTTCGCCTCGCCGGCGGCGAGCAATTTCTTGCAGGCGAATTCCGGCGAGGTTCGCAGATACCGTGTCGCGCGCGCGCCGTCGGCATGATGAAGTTCGGTGCGCGGCGCATGCAAGTGGGTCTCATTGCCCGGTGAAACCTGCAAAATTCCGGTTTCGACCTCGGCAAAACCCTGCTCGTCGAACCATGCCCTGACGGCCCTCGTGATCTCGGCCCTCGCCATCAGGAATGGCTTTCGATCGGCGTGCCGCGTCGCCGACCACCATAGTGAGGTCTGGTCCATCCCGGCCATCAGCAACCGGCCTGACTGCCCAATCGAGCGGCGTCCAGCAAGCCGATTAATACGTTCAGGAGATCGACGGACGTTATTGACATTATTCGGCTTTCTCGGTGACGGCGCGGGAGGCCCGAAGTGCCGCGGGAGCCCGGCTTCCGGTCCGTCTTTTCTGTCGAAAGACACACGTCTTGTCCATTCGGGCGATCCGCGCCGCGGACCGATGACGCGCTGAACCTTGCGGCCAGTCGCGCGTCCAATGACCAGCGAAAATGGAACGGGATACGCGCAATGTTTGTCGGCTGGTTAAGAGGAACAGGGTTTCTATTGTCGGCTCTTGTGTTGCTCGGTTTGGCCACAGTGACACCCGCCCATGCGGATGGCCCCGGGCCCGGATTCAAACTGCTGACGGATGCGGATGACATGTTTACTTCACCCGATCGTCAGGTGCGGGTGGAGCAGTACGCCAAGGATATGGGCGACGAAGGTTACTTGCACCAGTTCTGGACCTTCGACGACAAGCATCAACATCCCTCCTTACTGAATGGCGGCGAAACCACCGATCTGGCGGGCTACCCGGCGGGCTTTCGCTTCAGCGCGAACAGCCAGTGGTTGGTACGAATGCAGAAAACCGGTGCGGGTTTCCAAACGCTGTTTCTGTACCGGCGGAACGGATTTGAATTTTCCTCCGCCACGCGGAAGCCGCTGAGCGAGATGGCCTGGGACTATTTCTGGGGCTCGCCGGTATCCAAGAAACTGCATCGCGACCCCAAGGACCGGGATTCGCTCAGTCACGTCTTTGCCGCCCTGCTCAAAGGGATGGATGACAATTACGCCTGGTTGGGCCCGCACTGGCCCGATAGCCGTTACGTCATGATCAGCCTCTCCTTCGACGCCCAGGGGGAGGACAAGCCGCTGCCCTATATCGAGGACTGGTGGTGCGCCTATGACGTGAAAACCGGGACATTTACGGTGCCTGCCGCGTTCGCCGGGCACAACGCCAAGGCCTTCACGACGCCTCGCCCCAAACGGCAATAACCAGATCGGAATCGCGATTTTGCGCCGCCAGCCGGTGTCTTGGACCGGCGGCAAAACGCTGGTATCGACGGACAAAATCAGTATGTTGCGGCACGAAAACCGCCTTAATGGCCTCGGGACGCCCGTGTCCGGATCGGTCGCGGGCCACAATATCAGGAAAAGCAGCTTTGAAAGTCATCGCCAGTTCTATTCGCAAGGGCAACGTCATTGAGCAAGACGGCAAGCTTTACGTGGTTCTCACCGCCGAGAATATCCATCCCGGCAAGGGAACACCGGTGAGCCAGATCGAAATGCGCCGAATCAGCGACGGGGTAAAAATTTCCGAGCGCTACAAGACCACCGACCAGGTTGAGAAGGCGACCATCGAGGATCACAACTTCAACTATCTCTATGAAGATGCCGACGGCTTCCACTTCATGAATGCCGACACTTACGATCAGATCCGGGTGCCGAAGGACATCATCGGCAATGCCGCGCCGTATCTGCAGGAAAACATGACCGTCAAGCTTTCGCTGCATGGCGTAATTCCGGTGGCAATTCAGATGCCGCAGCGCGCGACGCTGGAAGTTGTGGAAACCGAACCGGTCACCAAGGGACAGACGGCATCGTCATCCTACAAGCCCGCTATTCTCTCCAATGGCGTGCGCACGGCGGTGCCGCCGCATGTCGGAACGGGAACGCGCATCGTGGTCATGACCGAAGATGGATCTTACGTGGAGCGCGCGAAGGATTAGGCTGCAGGGCAAGATCCAGCGCCGGGGGGCGACGCATTGGGTGGGAAAGCTGGCCGAACCGTCACGTATCTATTGGCGTCGTCGCTGCTGCTTGTTGCCGGCACATCGATCCTGATCGCCGACGAATTCAGAACGCCCGCGATTTCGGCCGCCCGCGTCGAATGGCGCGCGGCTCTCGATCAGCTCCGATCCGAGATCAACGCGCAGCCGACTGTGGCGTCCGCCTTCACGTTTTTGGGCCGCCGCCGGCTCGCTGCATCAGATCGGCGTTCGATGCCGGCGCTGCTGCAACTCAACGCGGTGACTTCGCGGATCTTTACCGGTATCGGGCGCAGTCCGGTGCCGGTGCTGCTGCCGTTCGACACCGCGGCATTTCTCGATGCGCAGTTCAAGGGCGCGCCGGCAAGCCTCTCGCTCTCGCGTTATCAGGCGGACTTCCGTCCCGCCGACCTGTTTGATGCGGGGCCTTCCGGCTACGACGCGGTGTTTTCGCTTGAGCCCGGCGCCGGCGGCGACATGCCGCGACGAACCTTTGCCAGGCCTGTCGAAGTGCAGATCACGGGCTCGATCCTGACCTACGACATCCGCGATCCCCTCGCCGGCAAGGGCGAAGCGGTGAAGGCATTGTCCGCGCAATTCCCCGACCTGCGCCGTTTCATCCGGGAGGGTTATGTTCGCTATGCCTTCACGCGCTTCGGCGTGCCCTATGTGGTGTCGATCCAGTGTCTCGACAGCAGCGCCCGCGCGCGCCGGCTTGCCTGCCGCGAGGCCTACCCCGTCGCCGAGCGTTTCCTGAGAGCGCTGCGCATCGCCGGCGGCCTACCCTCGCGGCCGCGCAACGATCTTCCCTCAGGCGTCGCCGAGCGGCCGGTGGAAAAGTCTCCCGACTTCATCTATCGCCCGGTCGGCGACATCATCGCCAATAGCGGCTATCGTCGAGCGGGCGGCCGCGCCGACTTCACCGCTTATTCGCAAATTCGATTTCCGCTGGAAAAGGCGCCTGCCTTCATTCACTCCCAATCGTTGCGAAACCGCAGATCGAACGACAAACTGCTATCGCCGGACGGACCGGTTGGCGGGAAGACAAGTTATCCGTGGCAGGATAATTTTTGCGAAGCCCGCAGTTTTGGCGTGGGACAGTGCCCCGGCGGTTTTGGGCATCAGGGCCAGGATATTCGTCCCGCACCGTGTTCGGCTGTAAATGAAGGCCCCGACCGCTGCGATCCCAAACAGCGGCCGGTAGTTGCCGTCCGCGATGGCGTCGTGATCCGCTCACCGGCAGAGCAGGCCGCGACGCTGCAGATCAACACCCGCAACGAGCATATTCGCTTTCGCTACATGCACATGAATCCGATGAGAATGGATGCCGACGGCCTCCTGAACGGACGTCACGTCGGCGAAGGCGAAAAAATCGGCGTGGTTTCGAATTATCTGGACTATCCCAACGGCACCAGCCGCCATTTGCATTTCGACGTGCAGGTGTTCACGCGCGATGGTTGGCTCTGGGTCAATCCCTACGTCACCCTGGTTTCGGCCTATGAGCGTTTGATCCACGGCCGCGGGCGCCAGCTCGGGCCCGACTCGCTGCCCTCGCCGGCCGTGGCCCATGCGTTGCCGCAAGGCGTGATCCATGCCGGCAGCCAGCAGGGCAACGACAACTGATCTCTCGGGACGCCGCCCCAACGCCGCCGCAGAGATGCAGCAAGATGGCTGGTTCCAACGGCTTGAACGACCTTTGCCGCGTGCCTTCCCGCACGGCTAGCCTGCGCTGATGCTGATGAAGCAACCTGATTCCCTGAAAACACCGACGCGCCGGGCAGTGCTGCAATCCGGTGTTGGCTGCGCCCTGCTCGCGCATCCCGTTGCGGTGTTTGCCGCTGCACCCCCGGGCTTCGATCAGTGGCGCGATGGTTTTCGGGCGCGGGCGCGGGCGAGAGGCATTTCGGAGACGACCTATACTCGCGTGATGGGCCGCATCGAGCCGGACATGTCCGTGTTCAAGCAGATGCGGAACCAGCCCGAATTCAACGAGCAGATCTGGCAATACATCAACCGCCGGGTCTCGGACTGGCGCATCATCGCCGGCAAGGAAGCGCTGAAGAAGAACGAGGCGCTGTTTGCGCGGATCGAGAAGGATTTCGGCGTCGAACGCGGCACGCTGCTGGCGCTGTGGGGCGTCGAATCCGCCTATGGCGATCCGCTGGTGCAGCAAAACCATATGCGTCCCGTATTTCCATCGCTCGCCGCACTCGCCTGGAACGAACCGCGCCGCCGCGCCTATTGGGAAACCGAACTGATCAACGCCTTGAAAATCGTCGATCGCGGCTGGGGTACCCCTGAGGAGATGCGGGGTTCATGGGCCGGCGCGATGGGGCATACCCAGTGGATGCCGGAGGTCTGGCTCAATGTCGGGATGGATTATGATGGGGATGGCCGGGTGTCGCCGTTCGGCAAGCCCGACGATGCGCTCGGCTCCAGCGCTCGCTATCTGGTCAACCGCGGCAAGTATCACCGCGGCGAGCATTGGGGCTATGAGGTGCGCGCGCCAGGCGCTGCTTCAAGCGGCAGCCGGACCTATGCGGCGTGGGCAAACGCCGGCGTGCAGCGCGCCGACGGCCAGCCATTCCCACAGCCGAATGCGAGCGCGCAGATGTGGGTGCCGGTGCAAGGCGGTCCGGCGTTCCTGCTGGGACCGAATTTCTATGCAGTGCGCAGCTATAATCCTTCGATGAACTACGCGCTGGCGATCTGCCATCTCGGCGACCGCATTCTGGGCGCGCCGCCCTTCATTCAGCCTTTCCCCGGCTCCGAGCGTGCGCTGACGCTCGCCGAAGTCCAGGAAATGCAGACCCGACTGACCAAGGCGGGCTTTGATACCGGCGGCACCGACGGCCGCGTCGGCAATGACACCATGAAAGCGGTGAAGGACTACCAGACCAGGATGGGGTTGGTGCCCGCGGACGGTTACGGCGGGCTGAAAGTGCTGGCGCGGCTGAGGCAGGGTGGGTAGCAGCCGACAACACAACCTCGTCATTCCGGGATGCGCCACTTGGCGCAGGCCCGGAATCCATACTCACGATGGCGGTTATGGATTCCGGGCTCGCTACGCTTCGCTCGCGCCCCGGAATGACAACCTACCTGATCACCGCCGGACCCTGGTCCGGCACGGCGACGTCGAGCACCCGCAGCTGCACGCGCTCGGTGCCCTGCCAGCGATCGACCGCGAGCGATCCGGCCACATGCAGCGGTTGCCCGCGATGGCCGATCAACGCGTTGCCGAGTTTTTGGCCGATCGAGCGAAACGCGACGCCATTGACGATTGAGCCGTCGCCCGACTTGAACCGCACGCGCAGATGCGCCTGCCCGACCTCATCCGCATAGACAAGTTGATGCGACGGCAGCGCCACCACCGGCTCGGGATTGCCGCTGCCGAAGGGGCCCGCGCGATTGAGCGTCGCAACCAGCTCCGGCGTCACCGCCCGGGCGCTCACCGCGCCATCGATGAACAGCTCATTTTCATGCCGCGAGTTTGCGACGTCATGCGCCAGCGCGCTTTCCATATAGGCGCGGAATTCGGCCAGTCTCTCCTTGCGCAGCGTCACGCCCGCGGCCATGGCGTGGCCGCCGCCCTTCATCAGCAATCCGTCCTTCACCGCCTGACGCACCGCCCTGCCGAGATCGACGCCGGAGATCGAGCGGCCCGAGCCGGTGCCGATGCCGCCCGGCTCCAGGGCAATGGCAAAAGCCGGCCGCGAGAATTTTTCCCTCAGCCGTGACGCGACCAGACCGACCACGCCGGGGTGCCAGCCTTCCGAGGCGGTGACGATCACTGAACCCTTGTCCTCAAGCCCGAGCGCGGCGAGCGCCTCGGCTTCGGCTTGCGCCTCCGCCATCTGTTCGATGACGCGGCGCTCGGTGTTGAGCCGATCGAGTTCGGCGGCAATCCGCGCGGCTTCGGAGACATCGGCTTCAAGCAACAGCCGCACGCCGAGATCGGCACGGCCGATCCGGCCGCCCGCATTGATGCGCGGCCCCAACATGAAACCGAGATGCCAGGCCTCGGGCGGGCCGTTCAGCCGCGACACGTCCATCAGCGCGGTATGACCAACATGATCGCGGCGCCGCATCGCGATCAGCCCCTTTGCAACAAAGGCGCGGTTGAGCCCGGTCAATGGCGCGACATCGGCGACGGTGCCGAGCGCCACATGATGCAGCATGCCCAGGAGATCGGGCTCCGGCATTTCGCCGGTCCAGAATCCGCGTTCGCGCAATTCCCTGTTGACCGCGACCAGCGTCACCAGCACCAGACCGACCGCGGCGAGATGGCCGAGCCCTGAAAGGTCATCCAGCCGGTTCGGATTCACCAGGGCGTCCACTTCAGGCAATTGTTCGCCGCATTGGTGATGGTCGATCACGACGACCGACATCCCGAGCCGTCGGGCCTCGGCCAGCGGCTCGAGGCTGGTGGTGCCGCAATCCACCGCCACCAACAGCGTAGCGCCCTTGCCGGCAAGCATGCGAACGGCCTCAGTGTTGGGGCCGTAGCCCTCAAAAAGCCGGTCGGGAATATGGATCAGCGGATCGAGTCCGCAATGGCGCAGGTGCCATGCCAGCAGTGCCGCGGAAGTCGCGCCGTCGACATCGTAGTCGCCGAAGATTGCAACCTTTTCGTTTCGTGCGGCCGCGTCCGCGATGCGTTTCGCCGCCGCTTCCATCTGCGTCACGGTGTAGGG
>WNGI01000629.1_pt1 | contig 30110 bp, 26 predicted proteins | sample 5400621 | NCBI WGS metagenome assembly WNGI01 (sample SAMN13153374, study PRJNA577476) | soil metagenome | isolation source: 20 cm soil or saprolite under Garry oak tree replicate 1 | place: USA:California | collected 2016-06-15
CCTTTTCATCGAGAACATGCGCGATGACAGCGACATCGCCACGCTGATCAGGAAGTTCAAGTCCGGCCAGCTTCCCGCAGCGACCGCGCCCCCGGCGACGTCGGCGCCGACCGCCGCGCCGTCCACGGCTCGGCCGAGCCCGAGTCCAACGCGCTGAACAGGCTTCGCTTCGCCTACCGTCGCGCGGTCCGCTGGCTCCTTGAAAACCGGCGGCTCCTTCGCAACTCCGGGATCGCGGCGGCGGTCTTCATCCTCGCGTTGTTGTTCACGCAGTGGTGGGACTTCACGGTTCCGGCGGTTGGACGCGCACAGTACCAGGCGGTCTTCCTCACGAACGGGCAAACGTACTTCGGACGCTACTACGACCGGATCGGCGCGTACGCCAAGATTGAGGATGTCTACTACCTCCAGCAGACCCAGGGCTCGGACCCCAACGCGGCCCCCGATACGAAGATCGTCCGCCGCGGTCGAGAGCTTCACGGCCCGGAGTCGCGGATGCTCGTTCCGAAGTCGGCGGTCCTGTTCGTCGAGGACCTGACCGACGCGTCCCCGATCGGACAGTTCATGAAGCAGGACAGCCGGTGAGCGCGAAGCTTTACGACCCCGAACGAGACCGTGTGCGGATGATCGGCCGGTGGCTGCGCTGGTCGGCCCGCTGGGTCCTTTTGCCGGCCATCGCTGGCGTATTCGTCTCATCGAATGTCGACATCCGATCGCTTCCGCTGTTGGGTCCGGAGCGGCTCTCGGCGGTCTTGTTCCTGGATGGGCAGGCGTACTTCGGGCACCTTGATGAATCGGGCGAGAGCGGGATGCTTGTCCTCCGCGATGTGTATTACTTCAAGAACAGCGGGGGCGGCCCGACCGGTCTGCCGGTGGGACTCGTTCGTCGGGGAACCGAAGCCCACGAGCCGGCGGATGGCATGCGGATCAACCGCGATCGAATCCTGGCCGTCGAGCGCGTGGGGCTCACCTCCCCGGTTGGCTCAGCCATCCAGGTCGATCGTGAGATCGCCAAGGTCTCGCCACCGTTCATTTCCCTCAACACCCGGACGGTCGGCGGCCAAAATACCCTCACCGCACAGCGCGTCGCCGTCGAGCACAACCTGCAGCGGGCCTGGTCCGCTGCGGTCGAGCAGCTCGCGAAGCTGAACGAGCTGGTGTTGCCGGTCAGCAAGGCGGAAGCCCAAACGATCACCCAAAAAGCTCTCGATGACCTTCGCAACGTGCGGCGCGCCGCGCTCGGTGCGGTGGCCACCAAGGTTGGAATGTCCCCGGCCGATGCCGAAGCCTACGTGCGCGCGACCGATCCGGGCCTTGAAGCTCAGACCTTCGCGAACGAGCCAGGAGTGCTACTCGCACCGGATCTCGACGCGATCGTCACGCGGGCGACGCAGCTCTACGCACAGGTCGGCGACGCTGCCGCGAAACAACTCACGGTGCCGAAGACCGCCACCCCGACCCCGACGGCGAGCCCTCGTCCTTAGCCGGTCACCGCCTCGCGCCGCTTCACGTCCTCGAGCCGCGTGATCTCGGCGGGCGGAGCCGCCTCGGTGCTCTCCTGCAAAGCGAGCGCGATCGCCTGCGCGCGGCTGTGCACTCCGAGCTTTAACAGGATGTGCTCGATGTGCTTCTCGACCGTCTTCGCGGTGATCACGAGATCGCGTGAGATCTCGAGGTGGTCCATGCCGCAGGCGAGCAGTCGCAGGATCTCGAGCTCACGCCTCGTCAGGCCGGCCACGACTGTGCGGGCAATCGGACGTGATCGTTTCGCCAGGCGCTGAACACGCGCGAGGAGCTCGTCGAGGATGAATGGCTTGACGAGGTAGTCATCCGCACCGAGGAGCAAGCCGGCCACACGATCGAAGGACTCCTTGCGTTCTCCGGAGATCACGATGATGCCGATCCCATCGCCGAAGTCATCGCGGAAGCGACGGCAGAGCTGATAGCCGGAGATATCCGGCAAATGGACATCGAGCAGGATTACGTCGGGAGTTTCGCGCTGGACTAGGTAGAGCGCCTCTCGCGCATCGGAAGCACGGCGAGTGAAATAGCCCTGCTCTGTAAGTGTGCTCGCAACGAGATCGCAAATGACCGGATCATCGTCCACAACGAGCACTCGACCGCGGGCTCGCATGTTCGTTGCCATACCGAGGGTGCGCATGCCTGCAAGAAACGGACCTCTGTAGGTTCGACGACGAACTCGTAACAAATATTGATTCGATCACTTCAATGTTCGACTCGCGATTCACCCCGTACGGATTCGAACGTACCTCGGTGTGCGGTGAAGATGCGGTCGGGGCCGCTCACCGCTTCCGCACGGCGTCCATAACGTCCGCGGTCGTCGGGGTCGCCGACGAAAACTACAAAGGAGACCACGGACGTATGCGCTACGCACCTATCGAACGAATCGCGAGATCGCGAACCGCTTCCACGATCGCTGTCCTCGCCGTCCTGGTGAGCATCGCGGTGTCAGGAAGGATCGCTCTAGCTCGCGTCGATACGGGGACCGCCGGGCGCGTCGCCTCGACGCAGAGTCAGGACACGACCGCCAAGGTCACTGGTGGCGGCACCGTACTGGCCTGGCCGACCTACGCCACGACCATCGCGAGCTTCGGGCTCAACGCTCGCCGACCGCAGGGCTATGTCAGCGGACCTGCGGCAGTTGGCCGGGTGAACTACAACCGGCACCGAAACTCGGTCGGGCGCCACGTGAACGCTCCCGTGACCTTCATGCAAGCGTTCAAGGGCAGCGGAGAGACCGGCGGCTCGGCTACGCTGGCCGCCGACTGCACGCTTCCCGCTGAATGCCCGCCTGGAACCACCTATGTACTCGTCTACGTAGAGGACAACTCCGACTCCGGGGCTGGGTCGGACGTATTCAGAATCTTTAATTGCTCGGGAGGCATCGGCCTGCCAGGCCCGACATTCAACGGCACCACCCCACCTTTCGACTGCAGCCCGTTTGAAGGCGGGACCCTGCGGACCGGGAACATCCAGGTACGGGGCGACCCGGCTGTTCTTGGCGAGCAAATGAGCACCGGTGCCGCCGCGGGTATCTTCCCAACGACGCCAACCTTCAATGGCGTCGACCTCGCGGGTGGGATCTACAGTGTCGGCGTCCGGACGGGATCTGACTCCACATATGGAGACATTCATGCCGAGTTCACGGGCATCAGTCCCCTCGGCCTGTACCAGATCATCAGCGTCGATGGCTGGATCACAGCCGGGTCGATAGTCGGCGGCACGCTGACTTTCAGCGGCACCGCCACGCTCGACATGGGCGACGGCCCGCTCCACGGCATCGTTGTGTCGACTTGGTGTCTCCCCCAAAAGTCCGACGTAGGACTAGGACTGCACGCTTAACATCGCAGCCGAGTGAAGGGTCGCGTTCTCGCCGGCATGGTGCTCGCCGCGTTCCTCGCCGCGTGCGGCGGCGGGGCATCCGGTGGCACCGCTGACCCCGCGCAGGATGCGCTCAACCGTGGGCTGCAGGCGCACGCCGCGGGCAAGCTCGACGAGGCGGTCACGGCGTACTTCCAGACCCTCGAGAAGGATCCGAAGAACAAATTCGCCTTCTACAACCTCGGCGAGATCGCGCAGCGGCAGAGCCGCATGCAGGCCGCGGAGTCGTATTACCGCCTCGCGCTCGAGCAGGACCCGAAGATGCTCAGCGCGCTCTTCAACCTCGCGATCGTCCGCACCAGCGCAGGCGCGACCGCGGACGCCGTCGCGATCTACCGTCAGGTGATCGTGGTCGATCCGAACTACGCCGCGGCGCACTTCAACCTCGGGCTCCTCCTCCGCCAGCTCGGACAGACCGCGGAGGCGCAGACCGAGCTCGCGACCGCGCAGCGCCTCGACGCCAAGCTCGTTGCACCAAGCCCGTCCGCCACTCCGGTGCGGCAAGCGAGCCCGACGCCGACCCGATGAGAGCGCTCCGGCCTGTGCGCGGCTCGGAGTTCTTTCTCGTCCGCTCGAGCGCCTTGCCGCAGTCCCTGCCCATCGAGCTTCCAAAGGTCGCGGTCGTCATCCCGGCCTATCGCGCGGCGCGCACGATCGAGAACGTGCTTGCCGGTGTCCCCTCGTTCGTGCGGCATATCGTCGTCGTCGACGACGCCAGCCCCGACGAGACCGCCGATGTGGTGCGTCGCGCCGGCGATCCCCGGGTCGAGCTCCTCGCGCACGAGCGGAATCAGGGCGTGGGTGGCGCGGTCATGACCGGCTACAAGCGCGCGGTCGAGCTCGGCGCCGAGATCATCGCCAAGATGGACGCCGACGGTCAGATGGATCCGGACTACCTGCTCCAGCTCATCACCCCGATCGTCATCGGCGAGGCCGACTACACCAAGGGAAATCGCTTCCTGCACGAGCGCGAGCTGCAGTCGATGCCTGGGCGCCGACGCGTCGGGAACGCCGGGCTCTCGTTCATGACCAAGCTCGCATCCGGCTACTGGAGCGTCTTCGATCCGACCAATGGCTACACGGCGATCCACGCGTCCGTCATTCCACTCCTGGCTGAGGCATCCGTGGCCAAGCGGTTCTTCTTCGAGTCCAGCATGTTGCTGAACCTCAGCCTGCTCCGCGCCGTCGTGCGCGACGTGTACATCCCCGCGCGATACGGCGAAGGGAGCCATCTCTCCGAGTCGCGCGCCGCGGTCCAGTTCCCATTCCAGCTGCTCCGCGGCTTCCTGCGTCGCGTGCGCCTCCACTACTTCGTCCGCGATTTCACTGCGGTGTCTCTCTATCTGGTGGCCGGGATCCTGCTCACGATCTTCGGCGCGAGTTGGGGCGTCTGGCACTGGTCCGTTGCATCTCAGGCCAATACCCCCGCGACGACCGGGACCGTGATGATCGCGGTGCTGCCCGTCATCGTGGGCGTGCAGATGCTCCTGCAGGCACTCACGCTCGACATCCAGAGCGTTCCAACTGACCCGATCCATGCCAGCGTTCGTCTCGTGACGGGCGAGCACCATCAAGTCGCTCGCGAGTAACAAGGTGCCGGTCGGCCCTTACGCAGAGACGGCCGTGCTCGTCACCGGTGCGACCGGCTTGGTCGGAGCATCGCTCGTGCAGCGGTTGCTTTCGTTGGGCTCCCAGGTACATGCGCTCGTTCTGCCGACGCCCGAACCCCAGTCGTTGCTCGTTCGATCAGCTGCGCTGGATCGCGTTCAGGTTCATACCGGGGTGCTCGAGGAGCGAGAAAGCGTTCAGGCCGCGGTCGCGGCCGCACGGCCGCGCTATGTTTTCCACCTCGGCGCCCAACCGCTTGTCGGGGTCGCGCGCGAAGACCCCACCCGCACGTTCGAAACCAACATCCGGGGCACCTGGTCCCTCCTCGAGGCGTGCCGCGGGCTCGACGAGCCGCCCATCGTCGCGGTCGCGTCGAGCGACAAGGCGTACGGTCAGAGCGAGAAGCTCCCGTACGTCGAGACCGACCCACTTGCGGGCTCCGAGCCGTACGAAGCATCGAAGGCGATCACCGACATCCTGGCCCAAACCTATGCCAAGACCTATGGCCTGCCCACGCGGATCGCGCGGTGCGGGAATATCTACGGCATCGGCGACTGGAATTGGAGCCGCATCGTCCCGGGAACGATCCGGTCGCTGCTTCGCGGCGAGCGGCCGGTCCTCCGCAGCGACGGGACTCCGATCCGCGATTACATCCACGTCGACGACGTCGTGTCGGGCTATCTCACGATGGCGTCGGCCGAAGGCGCGGCGCCCGGTGAAGCCTTCAACTTCAGCTCGGGTGAGCGCCGGACGGCGCGCGAGGTCGTCGATCTCGTGACGGCAGCGGTCGGCGGAAAGGTCGAACCGATCATCCTGAACGAGGCCGTGGGTGAGATCCCAGTTCAATACCTCGATTCGACGAAGGCGCGAAGGATGCTCGGCTGGGAGGCGAAACGTCGCTTGGCGGAGTCGCTCCCCGAGATCGTCGCCTGGTACCGCGAGCTTCTCGCATGATCGACGGCGTGCGAATCGATCCCCTTCGACGGATCACCGACGAGCGCGGCGCCATCTACCACATGCTCCGTGCCGACGACCCCGCGTTCGAGCGTTTCGGCGAGGTCTACTTCTCCTTCGTCCATCCCGGTTGGGTCAAAGGGTGGCATCTGCACAAGGCGATGACCCTGAACTACGCGGTCCCACTGGGACGCATCCAGCTCGTGCTGTACGACGACCGCGTGGACTCGCCGACACGCGGGCAGGTGCAGGAGATCGAGCTCGGCGCCGATCGCTACGCGCGCGTCAGGGTTCCCCCTGGAGTGTGGAACGCCTTCATCGGGCTCGGCTCGAGCGATGCGATGGTCGCGAACTGCGCGACGCTGCCGCACGACCCGAGCGAGATCATCCGGATCCCGCCGGAAGACCCAAGCATTCCGTACTCGTGGCGCCGGTTCGGCGAGGTGAAAGGCGGATGAGGGTCGTCGTCCTTTGCGGGGGTCAGGGCACGCGCCTCCGCGAGGAGACGGAGTTTCGACCGAAGCCGATGGTTGAGATCGGCGGCCGGCCGATCCTCTGGCACATCATGCGGCACTACTCGCGGCACGACGTGAACAACTTCGTCCTTTGCCTGGGCTACAAGGGCGACATCATCCGTCGATGGATCCTCGACTACCCCAGCATGAATGCCGACGTGCAGGTGCATATCGGATCGCAGAAGGTGGAGGCGCTGCAATCACTGCAGGACGAATCTCGCTGGACCGTAACGCTCGCCGAGACGGGTGAGCTGACGCCGACCGGGGGGCGACTCCTGCGCGCGCGCAGGTACGTCGAGAAGGAGACGTTCATGTGCACCTACGGTGATGGCCTGTCGAACGTCGACCTCACCGCGCTCCTGCGGTTCCACCGCGAGCACGGCAAAGTCGCGACGGTTACCGGTGTTCGGCCGTTCACGCGGTTCGGCGAGCTGCAGGTGCGTGACGGCGTGGCCCTCGGCTTCCGCGAGAAGCCGCAGCTCGAAGAAGGCTGGGTCAACGGTGGGTTCTTCGTCTTTGAGCCCGGCATCTTCGATTACCTCGCCGACAACGCGACACTCGAGCGCGAGCCGCTCGAGCGGCTGGCTGAGGCCGGGCAGCTCGCGGTCTACCAGCACGAGGGGTACTGGGCGGCGATGGACACGTACCGGGAAGCGCAGCAGCTGAACGAGGAGTGGCGGTCGGGCCGGCCCGGGTGGCTCGAGGACTGAGCCGAGCGCTCGTCGTGGGCGCATCCGGACAGGTCGGCGGAGCCATATACCGCGTGCTCGGCGACGCTGTCGGGACGTACCGGTCCCGCTCCGGACCCGGCCTACGCCAGCTTGACGCCAGGGACGCCGACGCGCTTCGCCGGACGATAGACGAGACCGGCGCAACAACGGTGTTTTTTCCCGCAGCGCAGCCAAACGTCGATTGGTGCGAGGCCCACCCGGCGGAGGCTGAAGCGGCGAACCTCGAGCCGCTCCGTGTCGCCCTCGCCGTGGCTCGCGAGCGCGCGCTCTTTCTGCTGGCCTACTCGAGCGACTACGTGTTCGATGGGGTAAGCGGCCCGTACGCCGAGGACGATCCCGTATCGCCGATCTCCGTGTACGGCCGGATCAAGGTCCGCCTCGAAGGGCTGGCTCTCGCGGCCGGCGCGGCGGTCGTTCGCAGCACCGGCATCTTCGGCTGGGAGAGCGGCGAGCCACGGAACTTCGTGCTCCGGCTGGTGCGCTCGCTCCGCCGCGGCGAGACCGTGCGCGTGCCGATCGATCAGCTGAGCACGCCGACGTACGCCGAAGACCTCGCCCGGGCCTCTGCGCAGATCGCGGACGCGCGGGTGGGGGGTATCTGGCACGTGGCGGGCCCGGATCTCATGTCGCGCGTCGAGCTCGCGCGCCGCGCCGCGAGCACGTTCGGATTGCGGGCGGCCCTCATCGAGGGTGTCCCCACCGCCGCGCTCGGGCAGCTCGCGCGACGGCCGCTGAACGGAGGCCTTCGCGCCGAGAAGGTGCGCGCGCGGTTCGGTGTCGAAATGCGGTCTGTGGGCGCGGCGCTCGAGGATCTGCGTGCAATCATCGACCAGCATGAGTGAGGATTCGATTCGCGCGGAGATCGACCGGCTCGTGACCGAGCTGTGGCGCGAGCGCTCTTCGCGCGCCCGGTTTGAGCCGGGGAAGTCGACGGTGAACTACGCGGGCCGCGTGTTCGACGATGCGGAGATCCGAGCGCTCGTGCGGAGCTCGCTCGACTTCTGGCTCACCGCTGGCCCTGAGACCGCCGCTTTCGAGCGCGACCTCGCGGCGGCGGCGGGCACGAAGTACTCGCTCCTCGTGAACTCGGGTTCCTCGGCGAACCTCTGCGCGATCAGCTCGCTCGGCTCCCACAAGCTGAAGAACGCCCTTCGGCCAGGCGATGAGGTCATCACCACGGCCGCGTCCTTCCCGACGACCGTCAACCCGATCGTGCAGAACGGCTGGGTACCGGTCTTCGTTGACGTCGAGCTCGGGACCTACAACGTGAGCGTCGCCGCCGTGCGCGCCGCGCTTTCCGACCGAACGCGCGCGGTCGTGCTCGCGCACGCGATGGGCTTTCCGTTCGACGCACCCGCGCTCGCCGCGCTCTGCAAGGAGCGTGGGCTTTTCCTCGTCGAGGATTGCTGCGATGCGCTCGGCGCGCGGATAGCCGGCAAAGGGGTGGGCACGTTCGGGGATTTCGCCACGCTCTCCTTTTACCCGGCGCACCAGATGACCACTGGGGAGGGTGGGGCGGTGCTCTCGTCGAGCGGCAAGCTGAACTGGATTGCACGGTCATTCCGCGACTGGGGCCGCGACTGCTGGTGCGAGCCGGGCGAGGACGACGCGTGCCGGAAGCGTTTTGGCTATCAGCTTGGAACGCTCCCGCTCGGGTTCGACCACAAGTACACCTACACGCACGTCGGCTACAACCTGAAAGCGCTGGACCTCCAGGCGGCGATCGGTCGCCAGCAGCTCCTAAAGCTCCCAGGTTTCGTCGCTGCTCGACGCGAGAACTGGCGGGCGATGCGCGAGCACGTCAGTCGGTACGAGGAGTTCCTCGTCCTCCCCGAGGCGCTCCCCGACAGCGACCCTTCGCCGTTCGGGCTTGTGCTCACGATCCGCGAGACGGCGCCCTTCAGCCGGGGCGAGCTCACCGATTGGCTCGAGTCGCGCAAGGTGCAGACGCGCGGGCTCTTCGCCGGCAACCTGCTGCGCCACCCCGCGTACCAGGGCGTGCGGCACCGCGTGGTCGGCGACCTGAAGAACGCGGATGCCATAACCGAGCGCACGTTCTTCGTCGGCGTCTATCCGGGCATCGACAAAGCGCGCCGCGAGTACGTGCTCGGGGCCTTCGACGAGTTCTTCCGCAAGTTCGACTAGCGCCTCGCCCGGTGGCGCACCGACCTGTCGACTGACGCGACGCGTGCGCGCACCAGCGTCGGCAGGTCGCGGCGGGCCGCGACGACTGCGATGAGCAACAGGGCGCCGAGAACAAGGAGGGGCGTCTTGAGCGGCGTCGACCGGTACTCGACCGTGACGAAGTGGTCGCCCGGCGGGACGCTCACGCCGATGAAGCTGGGCGAGACCATGAAGCTCTCGACGTCTTTGCCATCGATGGTGGCGTGCCAGTTCGGATGGAACGTCTCCTTTACCACGAGGGTCGCGGCGCTCGGGCAGCTGGCGATGAAGTCGAATCGGCTCGGCTGGATGCGCTCGTAGCGGAGGTCGCCGCTGTTCGCGCATCCTGCCACCGAACCTGAGACCACGCGGTCGACCGCGGCCGGGTAGTCCCAACGGATGTAGGCGCGCTCGCCGGGTCCCGGACCGTTGACGAAGGCACGGTTGCGCGGGAAGAGCTTTGCCTGAGTCGTGACCGACTCGCGAGCGGTGAGCCCGACGAGCTCCGCGTAACCGCTGGAGGGCGCTGCATAAAGCGCATACCGCCCCGTCGTCTGCAGCACGCGCATGAAGCCGGGGAAGGGGACGTCACGCGGGGCGATCACGTAGCGGACGTTGTATAGGTCGTACTGCGCCGCGCTCTGGTCGTTGAAGTCGAACTGAAGGTCGGAGTTCAGCGAAGCCCCGCCAAACGGCGGAGCGAGCATGCGAAATCGCTCCGTCACGAGGTACTGGTAGCCGTGCACCGAGCGGAACGGGATCGCGAAGTCGAGCCGCTCGCCCCAGTTGGCTCGCAGACCTGCGTACACGCGACCGGCGGGGAGGTCGCGAAGGGTCGCGATGAGCGAGCTCATCTCCGTGTCCGCGCTGATCGCCGCCTGTGTCTGGCGCATCCAGACCCCGTTGGTGTCCTCGAACGCGAACCGGTCCTTGAGGGCGGGCGCCAGAGCGAGTGCGATCCCCGCGGCGGCGAGCACGGTGCGCGCCGGCGAAGTTCGCGTCCGTAGGAGACCGAAGATCGTGGCGCCGCCGATGCCGATGAGCATGATCGTCGCGATATGCACGCCGCCGATGAAACGATGGAAGAGGAGCGTCTCCTGGAGGGGAAGAAGCGCCGCCAACGGGCCGAGCGTCGTGCGTCCGAAGTAGAGAACGAGCCAGATCGCGAAGAGCGCGAGCGCGAAGAGCGCCGAGGTCCCGCGTGCGACCACGGTACCCGCGACCCCGATCGCCAGAAGCGCCGCAAGGACGGGAAGGCGGCCGTGGTCGGTGAGCTCGCCCGTGAACAGCCAGCCGAGGATCGTCGGGGCGCCGAACGACGCGTACTTCTCCGGTTGCAGGAACAGGCTGGCGTTTAGGAACCCGCGCTCGAGGACGTAGGGGAGCCACATCCACGAGGTGATAGTGAGCGCGAGCACGCCGGCCGCGGCGAGACGAATTACCCGCACGACCACGTTCGAGCGGTTCACGCCCCAAACGAGGAGCACTGCGGCGCTGACGACCATCATGTACGCGTAGAGCAGATGCGACACCGCGAGAACCGAGAGCACGAGGACCGTGCGCCGAAAGCCAGAGCCGTATCGGAGAAGCCGCCAGAGGCAGGCCAGCGTGATAAACGAAAGGTGCATCGCCCAGATCTGGGTATACAGGCCGAAGCCGCGCCAGAGGTAGCTCTCGTAGTCGAAGCCGTAGAGATAGTTGGTGGCGATCAGACTTGAGGCCGCGGCGCCAACGGCCGCCGCAACAGGGTCGAAGTCCATCCCGCGCATCGACCAGAAGACCGTGAGCGGGAAGAGCACCAGCAGGAGATACCGGACCAGGTTGAAGACCGTGGTGAGGTCGATCGTCCCAAGAAGCGCTCGATGCAGCGCGACGACCGCGAGGTGCGGCAGGTTCTGGTAGTAGAGGAATTCCGGAAAGCCCTCGTCCATCTCAGGGACCCAGAAATCGAGCACGTTCTCCCCCCGTGCGAGCGCGTCGCTCGCGCCCTGGACGAAGAGCAGGTGCTCGGCGTCGTCGTTGACGCTCGGCACGGGCACGGTCAGCTCCGGAAGAAGCCCGATCGCGTGGACGGCCATCGGGAGCGCCACCAGCAGTGCCAGCGCTGCGTTCCGAACGACCAAAGGATCGGTGCGCGCCTCACGCAGTCCGCGAAATCGAGCCGTCACCTGGTCGATCAACTGTGCAGAGAGGATTGTCGGCTACGCTCCGTCCCGATTCGGACATTCGCCGGAGGTGCGTCGAGGTAGCGGCTCCCGAGGTTCTTGTCGTCTCGTACGGTCAGGACGACGGTCCGACCGAGCTGCTCGCCTCTCTTCGGGCACAGACGCTCGCGCCCGCGAGGATCCACGTCTGGCACAACGGCCCGACCTTCCCACCGCGGCCCATCGCTGGAGTGGAGCAGCACTGGAGCGGGGTCGGTGTCGGATACGGCGAGGGCATCAACCAGCTCCTCTCGCGGACGCGAGCCGCGAAGACGCTGATCGCGACCGACGATGTCGTTCTGGACAAGGAGTGCCTCGCGCGCATCGCCGAAGAGATGGAGGAGCACCCGCGCGCGGTCGCGGTCGGATGCGCCCTTGTCGACTCGAGCGGGCTGGTCAACGCATACGGCCTGCGCCTTACGGCGGACTGGGTCGGCGTCAACACGGACCGAGGCCGGCCCTGGGCGGAGTTCGCCCGGGATGCTCCGCGCGGCGCGGCGCCGTATCTCGGACCGAGCGGCGCGCTTTTCGCGCTCAACCGAGAAGAGTGGGAACGGGTCGCGGGTGGACCGATCTTCCCGCGCAGCTTCTTCCTCTATATGGAGGACGTCATCTTCGGCGTCCGCCTGCGGTTCCTCCGCGCCGAGGTTCGTTTTCGCCCCGATGCGTTTGCGTCACACGCGTGGAGCGTCGCCACGGGGAAACGCAGCGCCGAGAAACTTCGTCTCGTTGAGCGCAATCGGCTGTGGATGCTCCGGGCCGCGCGCGGTCGGATCGGGGCCACCCGCTGCCTGCCATGGACTGCCCTTCGGTACGCGTCCTATCTGCGCGAGCGTGCGAGCGCACCGCGCTCCGGGAGCGCCCCGAAGGCGTTCTGGCGCGCCATGAGCGAAGGCCTCTTCGGTGATCTGCCGGCCGACGTGCGCGACTACCTCCACGAGGTAACGGGCCGCTCGTTGCCGCGCTGGTGCTTCGCGAGCTTTCGAGAGCAGTCGCGCAACCCGGTGAGCTGATGCGTCCTAGTGGATCGTGTCCTTCTCGAGCAGACCGCGGTTGTGGACGTAGAGCGCGGCCTGCGTGCGGTCGGTGAGCTCGAGCTTGCTGAAGATGTTGGAGATGTGCGTCTTCACGGTGCGCTCGCTGATGCCGAGCGTGGCCGCGATCTCCTTGTTCGCGCGGCCGCTTGCGACGAGCTTCAGCACTTCGCGCTCGCGGGCTGTCAGATCGCTGTAGCCCTCGTCGTCGCCAGCAGGTCGATCGCCCCCGCGCAGGCGGCCGAACTCGTCGAGCACGCGTTTCGCCACCGATGGATAGATGAGCGAAAACCCGTCGGCCACCGTGCGGATCGCGTTCGTGAGCTGGCTGCCGGTGACTTCCTTCAAGAGGTAGCCCGACGCGCCCGCGCGGATGGAGCTGAAGACGAGGTCGTCCTCGTCGTAGTTGGTGAGCACGATGACCCGGGACGAGGGCACGGAGTTACGGACGCGCCGGGTCGCGGTGACCCCGTCCCAGTCGCCCATCTTGATGTCCATCAAGATCACGTCCGGCAGGAGCTCCTGCGCCAGGGCGAGCGCCTCGTGCCCGTCTCCGGCCTCGCCGACGACATCGATCTCCGGCTCGGTCTCGAGGATCGAGCGGAGACCGCTTCGCACGAGCGCGTGGTCATCGGCGATGAGCACGCGGATCTTCCGCACCTGACTCATCGGCCGAAGAGCCTTCCGAGGAAGCTCGCCTTCTCGCTCCGTTCGACGTCCTCGATCGCGCCGTGTTGCTCGTTGTCCTCGACGGTATCGGCCCACGTGGGGGTGGCTTCATCCGAAGTGGTCTTGTAAGGGATCGATGCGCGGACGATCGTGCCGCGGCCGGACTCGCTGCGCACGACGAGCTGACCGCCGACGCCCTCGGCGCGCTCCCGCATCCCGACGATGCCGTAGTGGCCGCGTTCCTCGGCGGTCGACATCTCGGTGGAGTCAAAGCCCTTGCCGTCGTCCTCGATCGTCGCGACGACCTGGTCGTCGTCGTAACGCAACACGACTTTCGCGTTCGTTGCGCCGGCATGCTGACCGACGTTGCGCAGGCCCTCCCCGACGATGCGGATCACGGCGCGCTCGACGAACGGCTCGAGCTGCCGCTCGGCGCCCGTCTCCTCGAAGTCGACGTGCAGGCCGCTCTGGCGGCGCAGATCGTCGACGAGGCGTGCCACGGTGACCGGCAGGTTGAGCCCACCGGACTCCTCGGCCTGGCGCAGCGCGGCCATGTATTGGCGGACGTCCGAGAGCGTCGCCCGCGCATCGCGCGCGGCCTTCGCCAGCTGCGGGCCGAGCACGGAGGGATCGCGGTCGAGCGCGCGCTGGCAGCCTTCGAGCGCCAGCACCACGCCGGTGAGCTCCTGGGCGAGCCCATCGTGCAGCTCCTGCGCGATCCGGCGCCGCTCGGTGCTCGCGGTCCGCTGCATGAGGTCCGACGACTGCGACTTCTGGAGCATGCCCGAGAGGTACTCGCCGAGCGTCGCGGCGAAGTCCGACTCCGCCTCCGTGTACGGCGTCGTGGCGCGTCCGAGGACGAGGACACCGAGGACGACACCGGTGTGCACTCCACCGATCGGGGTCAGCAGGAAGCGCGTCGAGCTGGGGGCGGCCCAGTCCGGCCGGTCCTCCGACATGCCGTACTCGACCGTCGCGGTGCGCCGCTCCCGCAGCACTTGCGCCAGCACCGTGTCCGTGCCGGAGGTCGAGATATCGGATGGGTTCACGTCGCCGTAACCGGTCGACGCGCGAAGGTGCAGGTGATGCTCCTCCGCCTGCCACACGCCGACCGCGTCGTGTCGCAGGTTGTCGGCGAGCATCGCGACGGCGCTCTCGAGGTCGCTCTGCGGATCGAGGCCAAGCGTCGCAAAGCGCGAGAGCTCGTACAGGACGAGCGCCTGCCGGCGATCCTCCTCGGCGCGCTGGAACTCTTCGGCCGTGAGCAACGCCTGGGCGATATCGGACGCGACCTGCGCCAGCGAGTCCATGTGGGCTTGCCCGTAGCGCTCCTGCGCCGCGTGGTGCTTGACGTTCACGACACCGAGCGTGCGCCCGTCCACGCGGAGTGGCGCGATCATCGATTCGCTCGCAAACGGGTCGGATCCACCCTGGACCTGGCCCGAGAGCAGGATCGGCTTGCCGGTCTGCGCGACGCGACCCGAGATGCCCTCGCCGACCTTCTTGCGATCCTGCTTCGCGGCCTCGGACAGGCCGTGCGAGCTGCGCACCGAGAGCTCGCCCTGCGCGTTCGCGAGCATGATCGATACGCCGTCGGCGCCGAACACCTCCGCAAGCTGCGCGGTGGTCCGCTCGAGGAGCTGGTCGGGATCGCGTTCGCGCCGGATGATCGCCTGAAGATCGCGGGATGCCTTCAGCCTGGACTCGGCGTCCTGCTGCTGCCGCTGCGCTCGCCAGAGCGCGTTCGCTTCGGCGAGCTCCAGACCCACGAGCTCCGCCACCCGTCCCAGGCCGGCCACGTCCTCGGGTGAGAACACCCGGCCCACGAGCATCGCCGCAAGCCCACCGACGAGCTGGTCCTTCCAGATGACCGGCGACACCGCGAGCGTGTCCGCGAGCCGTCCATCCGCGAGCGCCATCGTCACCCCGCTCGTGGCTTGATCGGTCACGCGCTCCGTCATCGCCTTCGCGAGCATCACCGACGCGAGGCCGTCGCTCCACCTCGTATCAGCCGGGAGATTGTGTGCGACGTAGGTCACGAAGCCATCGCCCTTCGTCTGCAGGACGACCGCAATGGCGTCGGCGCGTGCGAGCTTCGCAAGGTAGGCCATGCGTGCTGACCAGAAATCGGCGTCGAGGCGAAGAGTCACGCCGGTTTTCTATGCGACGCCGGCGCCCGCCTCGCCCTCAATACGGAGCTCCAAGGTGCTGCCGCTGCTGCGCGACCTGACGAAGCGCGGCTGCTCAAGCATGGCGATCGCTGACCAAAGCTCGTCCACGGACAATGGAACGCGCAGTCCGAGCGCGAGCGTCGCGACGCCTCCCCTGAAGTCACGCACGTAGAGCGTACGGACCTGCGCCAGCGACTGAATGCGGCGCTCGATCTCCACGAGGCGCGCGAAGGACGGGACGGGAGAAAGCATCAGCACAATGTTGCTGGTCGGAGCCGCCGGCTCCTCCCTCCAGGGAGTGACTTGCTCCGTATCCGCCACCTGCGCGACCTCTTCACGCTCGACGACGCTCAATTCGGGGCTCGTTCGGGGTGTCTCCGGCCCTCCGAAGACCTCTTCCTGCTCGACTGGAGCGGTCTGCGCTGCCCGAGCCGCCTCGGCCAGCCGGGCGGCTTCCTGCGCCGCTCGCGCGGCGGCCTCCGCGACCCGAGCCGCTTCGGCGATCCGGTCGGCCTCGGCAGCGCGACGCGCTTCTTCCGCGCGCGCGACGGCCAGGGCCTGACGGTGGGCCTCCTCGGCCTGACGCCGAGCTTCCTCGGAGCGTCGCATCTCATCGGCGCGACGCGCGTCGCTCGCGCGGCGCTCCTCGTCTCGCCGGGCCTCCTCGGCCGCACGGGCCGCTTCGGCCGCCGCGGCGCGTTCGGCATCCGTCGCCCGCTGCGCCTCCGACGCGCGGGCCGCTTCCTGCGCCGCGCGCATGGCTTCTTGTGCTGCACGAGTCGCCTCGGCGGCGCGCACCGCTTCCGCGATGCGCCGCTCCTCCGCGATCCGTTGCGATTCGCGCTGCGCCTCGGCGAGCTCTCGAGCCTCCTGCACCGCGCGCGATGCTTCTTCGGTCGAACGCCTGGCCTGCTCGGCGGCGCGCGCGGCCTCGCTGGCGCGTTCGGCTTCGGCGGCGCGCTGCGCTTCCGCCGCGCGCTGGGCGTCCTCGCGTGCGATGCGCGCTTGCTCTTGCGCGTCCCGAGCTTGTTCGTGGGCTACCCGCGCCTGCTCCTGCGCGGATCTGGTCTGTTCCTCCGCGGCGCGCGCCTTCTCCTCCGCCGCTCGCGCCTGCTCCGCGGCGGCGCTTGCGTCGCGTGCCGCGTCGGCCGCCGCGCCCGCCTGCTTGCGGATGTCGTCGAGGAGCTCGGTGAAGACGCCTTTCAGGGCGTCGGCCGCCATCGTGCGGGCCTCCGCCGCACTCTCCTCGTGGGTCTTGTCCGAGACGGCTGGAGCGGCGTCGCGGCGCGGACCGCGCAGCGCCGAGAAGCCGCTGCGCCGGGTCGAGGCGATCTCGTCGACGAGACCGTCACGCTCCTCGCGGAGCCGATCGATCTCCTTTAAGAGGAGCTTCCGCTCCTCGCGAGCCTGCTCCAGGATCTGCTGCGAGGCCGCCTCGGCGCGCGCGCGGATTTGATGGGCGGCGCGAAGCGCGCCGGCCAGAGCCTCCTTGACGGTGACGTCAAATTCTTCATAGATAGCGACCCGTTTCCGGGCGGAATCCAGGTCGGATTCGAGCGAGGCGACGCGTTTGGTCAGCTCGCTGACGCGGTCGGAGAGCGCGCCGATGACCTCGCCGGACGCGCCGCCACGCTGAGACTCGTCAGACACGCGGTCACCCTCCGGTCGCCTGGTCTCTACCCAACCCCCCCGCGTGCGAGCCAAAGCGTATACGACGGCCGCAAGGAAAGGCAGAATTCGGGCATCACGCGGCCGAAGGTGCTGCTCGTAGTCGGACATCCCAGCATCGGCGCGGCGCTCGAAACGCTGCTCCGCATCGAGGACCGCTTCGAGGTGCGGCGCGCGCAGTCGATCGAACAGGCCGCCGCCGGGCTCGATGGCTGGCCCGCGGACCTAGCACTCGTGGACGGCGTGCTCGTGCCGAACGGCCGCACGGAGGAGCTCGCGATGCCGGCGATCGTGCTCTCGGGCAACGCTGCGGATGGAAAGCGCCTCGCGTCCCGCTTCGCGCGGGGACGGGGGTGGCTGCGGAAGGACGCCACCGCGGAGGACCTCCGCGCCGCGGTCGACCACGCCCTCAGGGGAACAGGACCGTTGGCGTTCAGCGGCGGCGGACGTCGGGCGGCTCTGGTGCTCACGGTGTTGGCCCTGCTCATGATCGCGCTCGCGATCGCATGGTTCCTGCTGCGGGCTCGAGGTTAGGAATGGCGGAAGACGACAAGGACGACAAGAAGAAGAAGGTGAAGGGCGACGACGTGGTCGATCTCTCTTCGCGCATCGGCGCGCGCCCGACGCCCACAGGCGATGCGCCCGCCAAGCCGACGCCGCCGCCCGAGCCCCCGGTCACGCGGCTGGATGGGCCGATCCCGTCGGCGCCGCGGCCGCGCCGGCTGCAGGCACGCGAGGATAAGGAACAGGGCGCGATGATCCAAAAGGCGATGATCGAAGAGACCTCTACTCCCGAGCCGGCGATACCCTCGCCACGGACCGCGCCGGGCCCCGGTGAGACGGACCTCGTCGTCACCCCGCTCCCAACAGCCGATGACTGGCACCGCTTCGAGCTCGCGCTCCGGAAGGTGCGCGGGGTGGGGCAGCTGCGCACCGAGTACTACCGCCACGGCGTGCTGAAGGTCCGCGTGAGCTATCAGGGGACGGACCGTCTCGCGACGGCGCTCCGTGCCGGGGTGCCCGGGTATCGCGTGCGTGTCATCGGCGAGGACCGCGCGACGCTGCAGATCCTGGTGACCTCCGAGTCGGACGAACGCCGCCCCGGTTGAGATACGGGCCGGGGGCAGAGTCCCCGACTGTAGAGTTGGTCGCGATGGCCGACTTCGAAGCCCGCGCTCGCAAAGTCCTCCCGCCCGTCCTTGGTCACTACACGTGGCTACAGATCGATCGCGGGGAAGGAAGCTGGCTCATCACGTCCGACGGGCGCCGCGTGCTGGATCTGACCTGCGGGATCGCCGTGACCGTCGTCGGTCACGCGCACCCGCGCGTGGTCAAAGCGGTGACCGAGCAGGCGGCGAAGCTCATGCATATCTCCACCGGCGTCGCGAAGTACGAGTCGAGCGTCGCGCTCGCGGAGATGCTCGCGACGATAACGCCGCGCGGACTCGATACCGCGTTCTTTGGGAACAGCGGCGCGGAGGCGGTCGAGGGCGCGATCAAGCTCGCGCGCCAGACGACGGGCCGCGAGGCGATCATCACCTTCCGCGGCGGTTTCCACGGGCGCACCGTGGGGGCCGCGACGCTGACCACATCCAAGGCGCAGTACCGCCGTGGGTATGGGGCGCTTTTGCCCGAGGTCTATGTGGCGCCGTATCCCTACCCGCTGGCGTGCGCGCTCCCGGATCCGCACGACGCCGAGGCCTGCGCGGAACACTGCTACGCGGAGCTCGAGGCGATGCTCGAGCACGAGGTCCCGCCCGAGCACGTCGCCGCGATCTTCATCGAGCCGGTGCTCGGCGAGGGTGGCTACGTCGCGGCACCCGCGTCCTTTATCACTCGTCTGCGCGAGCTTGCGACGCGGATCGGAGCGCTCCTCGTGTTCGACGAGGTGCAGACCGGCATGGGCCGCACCGGCGCGTGGTTTGCGGCGCAGAAGTTCGGCGTCACGCCGGACGTGATGACGCTCGCCAAGGCTCTCGGTGGCGGGATGCCGCTCGGTGCTGTGGTGTCGACGCGCGAACGCATGGAGCGCTGGCGCACCGGAACTCATGGGTCGACCTTTGGAGGAAATCCGGTGTCGTGCGCATCCGGACTGGCGACGATGCAGGTCATCCGCGACGAAGGCCTGGTCGCGCGCGCCGATACGCTGGGCGCGCTCATGGTGGAGGAGCTCGCCGCCCTTCGATCGCATCCCCGCGTCCGCGAGATCCGCCGCTTTGGTGCGATGGTCGCGGTCGAGTTCGATGACAAGACGGCAGCGAAGGCCGCGATCGCGGCCGCACTCGAGAAAGATGTGCTCCTCATAACCTGCGGCTTCCACGATCAGGTGGTGCGCTTCATCCCGGCGCTCAACATTCGTGAGGACGACCTTCGAAAGGGCATTCGCGTCTTCGCCCAAGCGGCGCGGGCCGCGCAGGTCGCCGCTCCCGCCTGAGTTTTCGCGACCTCTTCCGGTCGCGCCGCGTGACCCTCGGATACCACATTTGGGGCCAGTAATGTTGATGACCCCTAGCCCTTGACATCGCCGCACCGACGGGACTAAGGTCGGTCACCTACGCCGCTAGATGTTGGGCCTGACCGGGCGGCTGGGCCCACATGTAGTGGTCAAGCGGGAAGGGTAGAAGGAGGGTCAGATGACCCGTCGATCGTTCACCTCGGCGCCCATCGAGAGGCTCCTCCTCCTTCTACTAAAGGTCATCTCGAGCGCGTCAAACATCGCCGCTTTCTAGGGGGGCACGCACATGGCAATCGCCGACATCGCGCAGGAATCCGTCCAACTCGCCGAGCCGCGGGGTCTTCGGTTCACCCGTCGCTTCACGCGCCAGGGCGTTCACCCGTACGACGAGTTCGAGTGGGAGCTTCGCGACTCGGTGATCCCCGGCGAGGCCGGCAACGTGTTCGAGCAGAAGGGCGTCGAGGTACCGAAGTTCTGGTCGCAGACCGCCACCAACGTCGTGGCGTCCAAATACTTCCGCGGCAAGCTCGGCTCGCCTGTTCGCGAGTGGAGCGTGAAGCAGATGGTCGACCGTGTGGTCGACACCATCGCGCGCGCCGGCTCGGAGGGCGGCTACTTCGCGAGCGATGCCGACCGTGACATCTTCGCCGACGAGCTCAAGTACCTCATGGTCCACCAGAACGCGTCCTTTAACTCACCGGTGTGGTTCAACATCGGGGTCGAAGGCGTTCCCCAACAGGCCTCGGCGTGTTTCATCCTCTCGGTCGAGGACGACATGCACTCGATCCTCGACTGGTTCGGCAACGAAGGGATCATCTTCAAGGGCGGTTCGGGCTCCGGAGTCAATGTCTCCAAGATCCGCTCGCAGAAGGAGCAGCTTTCCGGAGGCGGCTACGCATCGGGTCCGGTGTCGTTCATGCGCGGCGCGGACTCGGTCGCGGGCTCGATCAAGTCGGGCGGGACCACGCGTCGTGCGGCAAAGATGGTCATCCTCGACGCCGATCACCCGGACGTGCATGAGTTCATCTGGTGCAAGGCCAAAGAAGAGAAGAAGGCCTGGGCCCTCGGCGAGATGGGCTACGACATGAGCCTCAACGGCGAGGCCTGGCATTCCATCCAGTTCCAGAACGCCAACAACTCGGTGCGTGTCACGGACGAGTTCATGAAGAAGGCCAAGGCCGATGAGGATTGGCCTCTCACCGCGCGCGTCGGCGGCGCGGTTCTCGAGACGGTGAAGGCCCGCGCGCTGCTGCGGGAGATCGCGGAGGCCGCGTGGGAATGCGGCGATCCGGGCATGCAGTTCGACACGACGATCAACGATTGGCACACATCGCCCGAGTCCGGACGCATCAACGGGTCCAATCCTTGTAGCGAGTACATGAGTATCGACGACTCGGCCTGCAACCTCGCGTCGATGAATCTCATGCGATTCCTGCACAGCGACGGCGAGTTCGATGTCGAGCGCTTCCGCGCGGCGGTCGAGGTCGTCTTCACCGCGCAGGAGATCCTCGTGGGCCACTCGGACTATCCGACGGCTCGCATCGCGGAGAACGCGAGATCCCACCGGCAGCTTGGAATGGGTTACGCGAACCTCGGCGCGCTGCTCATGCAGCGCGGACTGCCGTATGACTCGAACGAGGGCCGCGCGTATGCGGCTGCGGTGACCGCGCTCATGACCGGCGCCGCCTACGCGCAGTCGGCGCGCATCGCCGACGCGGTCGGCCCGTACGAGGCCTATCCCAAGAACAAGGACGCGCACGACCGCGTCATCCAGATGCATCGGCTGCACGCCTACCGGATCCGCGACGAGCTCCTGCCTGCGAGCCTTCTCTCGGCGGCGCGCCAGGCCTGGGACGACGCGGCCTTGTTCGGTAAAACGGTTGGATACCGGAACGCACAGGCCTCCGTCCTCGCGCCCACTGGGACGATCAGTTTCATGATGGATTGCGACACGACGGGCGTCGAGCCGGACATCGCGCTCGTGAAGTACAAGAAGCTCGTCGGCGGCGGGATGCTGAAGCTCGTCAACGGCACGGTCCCCGCCGCACTGCGCCGGCTCGGCTACACCGACACCGAAGCCGGCGCGATCACGACCTACATCGAGCAGTACGGGATGATCGAAGGGGCGCCGGGTCTTGATCTCGAGCACCTCGCGGTGTTCGACTGCGCCTTCAAGCCGCAGAACGGCGAACGTTCGATCCAGCACATGGGTCACATCAAGATGATGGGCGCGGTCCAGCCGTTCATCTCCGGCGCGATCAGCAAGACGGTGAATCTCCCGGAGACCGCGAGCGTCGACGACGTCGCCGAGGCGTACGTCGAGGCGTGGAGGCACGGCCTCAAGGCGATCGCGATCTACCGCGACGGCAGCAAGAAGGTCCAGCCGGTCAACACGAGCAACAAAGAGGCGAACACCAAGGCTGGTGCCGAGACCATCGTCGAACGGATCGTCGAGGTGGCGCGCCCGCCCCGACGGCGCCTCGCGAATACGCGGGCGTCGCTCACGCACAAGTTCTCGATCGAGGGCCACGAGGGCTACATCACCGTCGGTCTTTTCGAGGACAACACGCCCGGCGAGCTCTTCGTGACGATGGCGAAGGAGGGCTCGACGCTCTCAGGGATGATGGACGCGTTCGCGACGAGCGTCTCGCTCCTCTTCCAGTACGGCGTTCCGCTCTCGCACCTGGTCGAGAAGTTCGGTCACATGCGCTTCGAGCCCGCTGGATGGACGGGCAATCCGGAGATCGGTTTCGCGAAGTCGATCGTCGACTACGTCTTCCGCTGGTTGGGCAATCGCTTTCTCTCGCAGCAGGAGCGCGCCGAGCTCGGTCTCGTTCGCACGACCGACGTCGCTGACGTCGGGCCTCAGCTCGAGCTGCTGACCCGCGTGGTCGAGCTCGCCGCTCCCGAAGTGCCGGCGCAGACCCCGAACGACAACGGACACGCGAACCCCGAGACGCCTGCGGCTCACTCGTATCGCCGTCTCAATTCCACACCCGACGCGCCGCCATGTCCGCGCTGCGGCTGGTTGACCGTTCGGAGCGGTACCTGCCACAAGTGCGAGAACTGCGGGGAAACGACCGGGTGTAGCTAACTCCCTTAGTCAGGCCCTGGCCGACCCGCCCGTCGGCCAGTTCTGCCTACTGCCCCGGCACTCCCTGCTCCCCTGGGGTGCCGGGGCTTTTTTTATCCTTTGCGCGGCGAGAAATCTGCGACGACCACGTCAATTTGTGGATAACAAGGAGGACCTTTTCTGCCTGATCCGCACTTCTGACGTCGCGCAGATGACAGACGTAAGAGTTAAGAACGTCTCAAATCAGTCGCGCAGACTACGGAACGTCGCTGACACTTCGTTCGTCTAGGAGAGAAGACAGAGTCACCGTCGAGCAGGCATACGACCGCTGTGCGGCACGGACCTTGCTCGGTCAGCGGGATGAGCGAAGAGACGCTCGGGGAGGTAGTGAACGCACATGGCGGTCTTCGCTCGAAGCGGCGAACGATCTTCCTCTCGCCGCGGCAGTCCCCGGAAGCTTCTTCTGGCGCCGCTGGTCGTCCTGTTGATGGCGCTCGGGTTCGCGGTAGCAGCGGAAGCCGCATTCGCGCAGCGTGCGCTCCCCGGAGTCTCCGTGGGTGGGATCGCGATCGGATCGCTGGAAAAGGGCGCGGTGCGCGAGCGCCTCGACAACGAGCTCGCGGCTCCGTGGGCCGGCGCAACGGTCACGCTCACTGATGGTGAGCGGACTTGGCGGACGACGAACGCGGAGCTAGGGATCGCGCCCGATCTCGACGCCGCCGTGGCAGCTTCCCTCGCGTACGGCAAGACGGGCAGCGTGCTGGAGCGAGTCGCGGCGTGGATCGATGCCGTCCGCGGCGAGGCCACCATCCCGTTCACGATGCGTTCGCGCGGTGACGCGCTCGATCGCTGGGTCGCGGCGGCCGCACGGGATGTCGACCGGGCGCCGATCTCGGGCGAGCTGCGCGTCACGGCCAAGGGTCTCGAGGCGACGAAGCCGGCCCTCGGCCATGAGGTCGACCGTGTCGCCACCGTGGCGTCCCTGCTCGCGGCGGACTCGCTCGGCGATCGCGCGGTCACGCTCCGCGTTCGCCCTGCGTATCCAGCAGTCGACGCGTCGGGATTCGATGAGGCCTATGCCCGGGCGTCGGCCGTGGTGACCCCGCTCACCGTGACCGTCGAGGATCGAACGTGGAGCGAGGGCGCGACGGGCCTCGCGTCGCTTCTGCTCATCGAACGCGTCGCGGCGAAGGCCGGCGAGCTGCCGGCGATCCCTGGAGACGCGATCGCGCCATCGGCGCGGTATCGCTATGCGGTGTCTCTCGCGAGCGAACGCGTCGCGGCCTGGGTGACGGCGCTCGGCGTTGCCCTCGATCATCCGGGCAAGAGCGCGAAGTACCAGGTGAGCCCGGAAGGGGCCGTCGCGGTCATACCGTCGGAGAGCGGTGTGCGCATCGACCAGGACAAGCTGCGCACGCTCTTCCAGGGCGAGCTCCTGCGGCCGGCCGCCGGCGCGACGCGCGCTGTCGCGGCGCCCGCCGCGGTTGATTCGTCGACGTTCACGACCGAGCAAGCCAAAGAGCTCGCGCCGAAGCTCGCACTCGCGTCCACATTCACGACGTACTACCCGCCGAGCTCCTCGCGGCACGCGAACATCTCGACCGGCGCATCGCAGTTCGACGGGATCGTGATCATGCCCGGACAGACGTTCTCCTTCTGGGAGCTGCTCGGTCCGGTCACCGTCGAGCGCGGATACGCGTACGCCGGGGCGATCATCAACAATCGGTCCGACGAGAACGTCATCGGGGGCGGCCTCTGTCAGGTCTCGACCACGATGTTCAACGCCATATCGCAGCAGGGCTACGAGATCGTCGAGCGGCACGCTCACGGCTATTACATCGATCGCTATCCGATCGGCTACGACGCCGCGGTGTTCGAGCCGGGCGTGGACTTCAAGTGGCGCAACGACACCACGAATCCTGTATTCATCTACTCGTGGAGCGGCGACAGCTGGCTCAAGATCGACGTGTGGACCATCCCGACCGGGCGCAACGTCGTCGTCAGCGCACCGGTGCAGAAGAACCTCGTCAACCCGGCGGCGGACCAGCCGGCCGACCCCGCGTTCCCCCGGGGAGTGACCGTTGCCGGCCGCGACGTCTTCCGGACGCGGACCGTCTACGACAACGGCAAAGTCCTGCACCAGGACTACTTCGCGAGCCACTACGCGCCGGTGTGGGGAGGCCCGCTACCGGCGCCCGAGAAGCCCGCGCCCGCGCCGACGCCTTAACCCGCTCCGAGACCGGCCTGAAAGCAGGTCGGATAACGAGCCAACAGGCGGGCCGTTAGACGCGTGGTGGGACGTAGGACCGCCAAGGACACGGCAGCGTTGATCGAGGAGGTCGCGCGCGGCGATCGTCTTCTCGAGGACATACAGGACCCTGAGCTTCGCGAGACGGTCCGGCTCGCGCTCCGCCTTCACAAGGATCCCTACAGCGGGCCGGATGCGAGGACTCGCTCCCGAATTCGGTCGCGCGTCTTCCAGACGTTCCGTCCGCGGCCGACATCGCTCGCCGACCGCATCGCGATCGCGTTCGAGCTTTTGGCGAAGCCCGCGCCCTACGCGATGCGCGTCTTCGCTATCGCGATCATCGTTGCGTGCATCGGCGCGAGCACCGCGCTGGTGAGCGCGGGGACGGTGGCCGACGATCCGCTCTATTCGGTGAAGCTCGCCTCGGAACAGATGCGCCTCGCACTCGCCGCGACACCCGAAGATCGCGCGATCGTCGAGCTATCGATCGCGGAGCACCGGCTGGCCGAAGCGGCCACGCTCGCGACCGGAGGCTACGACGATGACGTGATCGTCGCGACGAGCGAGTACGGCGAGCATCTGGCTAACGCCGCGGCGGAGCTCGCGCAGGTCGAGTCGATCGCTCCTGAGACCGCGACGCTGGTCCTCCAGCTGCAGCAGAAGATCGACGAGCACCGTGCCACCGCGGCCGCGGTTTCCACGCGGCTCGCCGCCGATCCAAGCACCGCCCCCGCCGCCGCCGCCCTCGCCGTGCTCGCGACGACCAACGCCCCTTCCCAAAACCTGAGCCCCGCGGCGGCGATCGCGGAGCAAGCCGCGGACACGGCGGACCGGGCCGCGACGGCCGCCGAGCAGAGGGTCGCTCCACGCTCGACCGCGACGGCGAAGGCGACTGTGACGGCGACCGCGACGCCGCAGCGGACGGTCGCGCCCGGGGCGGCCAGCGCGAGGGCCGAGGCACCGCGCACAACCGAGACCAGGCGTCCCGAGAGCGCCCGCGAAACGAACACGCCAAAGAACGAGCGCGCCGCCGAATCCGCGCGTAAGGCCGCCGACGAGGCGAAGCACGCGGCGCAGAAGGCGAAAGAGGGCAGCAAGAAAACTCCCTCACCGACACCGCCCCGGCGGTAGACGCCACGTAGCATCCCCCGCGACGTGAACAACGCGCGCCGGGCCGATGCGGCCTTCCTTATCGCGATCCTCGCCGGTGTGCTGTTCATCGCGTTCCTCGGACCGCTCGGTCGCCGGCTCGAGATGGTGCACTTCAATGACTTCTCGGGCTTCTGGTCCGGCCCACGCAGCGTTCTGGTCGGCGTCGATCCTTGGGACCCCGTGCACTACGCGCCGACCGCGGTCGCGCTCGGCACGAAGACCCCCGATGCGCTCGTCGACGACTACATGCCGTGGGTCGTGCTCGCGTTGCTTCCGATCGGCCTACTGCCGCTCGAGGTCGCGGGCTGGGTCTGGATGGTGTTGTCGATGACGCTCGCCGCGCTGGCCCTGCGTGCGTTGCTGCGAACGTTCGTGCCGGGCAGGGCCGTGGTGCATGGGGCGCTTGGGCTCGCGCTCTTCGTGGGTCAGCCGGGTTTCCACGCGATCGTGCTCGGCCAGTGGGCGCTCCTGCTCATGTCGGCTGTCGCCGCAGTCGTGCTGTGGATCCGCGCGGGTCATGCGCGTCGCGCGAGCGTGGCCGCGCTCATGCTCCTCGCGAAGCCGCAGATCTTTGTGTGGACCGCGCTCGGTCTCGGCATCTCGGGATTTGTCGACGAGCGCTACGGACGGTTCGTGCGCTACGCGATCGTGCTCGCGGGCGCGGTCGTGGTCTGCGCGTGGCTTGCCTATCCGGATTGGTTCCCCGCGTGGCTCGCGGACATACCGCCCCGCCGGACCGGGCGCTCCGCCGTGCTCCTGTCCGCTTTCGGACAGATCCTCGGCACGCCCGGAAGGATTCTGGCGATCGCGGTCATCGGGGCGGGAGTGCTGCTGGCGTCGCGTTTCGTGCCCGCGAGCGACGCGTGGCTTGCGATGTGGCTATCGCTCTCGAGCGCCGGCGCGATCTACAGCTGGTCGTACGACCAGGTCCTGCTCTTTGTCCCGCTCACGATCGCGAGCGGCGTGCTCGTGGCGTCCGGAAGAGAGCGCGCCGGGACCTGGCTCGCCGTCGGAGGCGCGCTCACGCTGTTGCTCGTGTCGCCGCTCTTCTACGCGGTCGGCGTCATCCGCCGCGACGAGACGTTCAGCGTCGCGATACCGGTCGCGTTCTTCATCGCGATCGCGTGGTCGCTGTGGCCGTATCGGCGCGGCTCGCTAGTCCGCGAGCGCCCGGCGCAGCAGGTCCAGGCCGCCTAGCAAAGCGCGCCGCCGGCCGTCCGCCGGCGAGCGGAACCTCACGGTGAAGCGTCGCGTGCGCTCGGGCGTGACGGCACGCAGCTCGCTCTCTTCGTTCCCGTCGGGCGTGATGAGGAAGACGTCCGCGCCCAGGGCACGCGCCTCGGGCTCGAGGGTCTCCGCATCCGTCCCGAGACGGACGACCCCTCCGACGAACCACTGTCGAGCGTCCGGCGCATCGGCGAGGGAACGCGCGATGTCGCCCATGGACAGTGACTCGGCGACCGCGAGGCGCCAGCCGTGCGCGAGAAGCGCACGCCCGATGACCGCGCCGAGCGTCTCGCCGTCGACGCCCCATACGTACTCGCCCAGCCGCGCGCGGATCTCCGCTTCAACGCGCGCGATCCTCGCGTCGGCCGCTGTGGCTGTCGGCGCCTTGTCGGCGATCCGCACGTGGACGCCGTCGTTCTTCGCGTATGTCGCGACGGTCGGGCTGGTCGAGCGCACGAGCTCGTCGAGCTTCTCCTCGACCGCGCTCTCGCCGATGCCGAGCAGCTTGAGGGTCCGGCGGCGGAGCGCGCTTCCCTGCGTCAGCGTGGGCTCGACCTGGTCCTCCCACATCGGCGTCATCTCGCGCGGCACCCCGGGCATGGCCACGATCCGCTTGCCGTCCCTCTGTACGTCCCAGCCCGGCGCGGTGCCGTTGGGGTTCGGAAGGGCTCGCGCGGAGGGGATGAGCCAGGCCTGCTTGCGATTGCGCTCCGGCATGGGAAGGCCTCGCGCGGCGAACCAGGTCCGTAACTCCATCTCGAGGGCGGGATCGACGGTCGGTGTCTCGGAAAGCGCGGCGGCGATCGCTTCGCGCGTGAGGTCATCCTCTGTCGGTCCGAGGCCCCCGGTAACGACCACGAGGTCGCTCCGGGCGAGCGCTCGCTCGAATGCTTGCTTGGCCCGGCCCAAATTGTCGCCGACCGTCTGCATGTAGAGGCAGTCGATCCCGAGCTGGGCCAGTCTGCCCGCGAGATAGGCGGCGTTCGTGTCCACGATCTCGCCCAACAGCAGCTCGGTGCCGACGGAGAGGAGTTCAGCCCGCATACGGTTGGTTGGCCGCTCTGGCACGCGACTTGCATAGTTTGGCCGCGCTAAGAAGAAATCCCAACCCTTCCCTTCCTCACCACGAACCCCGCCCGCAAGGACGGGGTTTTGTGGTCTTAATGGGGTCGCGAGGCCCAGCGAGAGGGCTAGGGTACGCTGCGGCGAAGCGAACGGAGGTGCCCGTTGGCAAGTGGCTATTGCGTGAAGTGCAAGGCGACCCGTGAGATCAAAGACCCACAGGCGATCACGATGAAGAACGGCCGTCCCGCCACCCAGGGCGTGTGCCCGGTCTGCGGGACAAAGATCTTCAAGATCGGCGCGTCGACCTAGTCCGGTATTAGTCCGTGATGTGGAGGTTCAAATGAAAGTCCGCGAGCTCATGACCGGTGACCCGTCCAGCGTTGAATCGAACGCGACGCTCGGCCAGGTCGCCACCCTGATGAAGCAGGAAGACTGCGGCTCCATTCCCGTCGTCGACGGTGCCCGGCTCGTCGGGATCGTCACCGACCGCGACATCGTGATCCGCGCGGTCGCCGCTGGGAAAGACCCGAAGACGCTCCGCGTGAGCGAGGTGATGTCCGCGAATCCAGTCACCGTCGGCCCTGACGACGACGTCAAGCAGGCCGAAAAGGTGATGGCCGATCGGCAGATCCGTCGCCTTCCGGTGGTCGAGAAGGGCGCGCTCGTCGGGATCCTGGTGACGGCGCAGATCGCGCGAGCCGAGAACGAGCGTGCGACCGGCGAGACGCTGAAGGAGATCAGCGCACCTGCGAACGGGCGAGGTTCCCACGCCCGCGGATAACGCGGCGATGTGGACAAGTCAGGTTGATGATGCTGCTGGCCCGTCGGTACCATTTCACTTTGACGGGCCAGTAGCTCAGCGGTAGAGCAGGGGACTCTTAATCCCTTGGCCGAGAGTTCGAATCTCTCCTGGCTCACAAGAAAAGGCGCGCCGTTCCGTCTTCAACGAGCGCAGCGGACCGCTATCGGCTCCCGGCGGTCAGGATCCTGATCGTCCGAGTCAGCTCATCCGCGTCGAAAGGCTTCGACACCGTGGCCGCGGCGCGCATCCCGCGCGCGATCTCATACGCCGCGCGCACCCCGCTCAGGACGACGATCCGCGCCGTCCGCTTCGCCCTGCGCCGGTACTCCGCGGCGAACTGATCGCCGCGCATTCCTGGGCCCAGATCCAGGTCGAGAACGACCACGTCCGCCTCGTAGCCGAGCTCGCCCGCGACCTCTAGCGCTTGCTCCCCGTCCCTGGCGACCCAGACCGCGAACTCGTTCTCTTCTCGGAGTGTCATGGCGACCGCCGCCAGGGTGTCTGGGTCGTCCTCCACGATCAGCACGCGGGGTTTGCTTTTCACGGGTTCGCGATGAGTAACGGGCCACCGTGCGGTTTTGTCGCGGGCTACGTCAACAGAGGACGGCGTCGGCGATTACGGAGCTTCAGCGCGGCTGACTCGGAGAGCTCGAACCCCTCCTGGCTCACAGCGGTCTCGCCGGGGTAGCATCGCCGTCGTCTCGGCGGTTCGACTCGAGCGGAGGTCGAATGGGACGCGTGCGGGAGGTCTTGTTTCGGCTTTCGGCAGTCGCACTCCTGCTATTTATGGCGGTCATTCCGTTCTCGCTGTTTGCGGTGATGGCGCCGTGGTTCCTAAGAGGGAACGTCGTCGAGGGCGTTACCCCCGAGATTCATCGATGGCACAGTGCGCAGTTTGGTTCCTTCGCTGTAGTCATCGGCGGCGCGCTCCTCGCGCTCCTGGTAAGACCTCGAAGCACGGCAGGGCTG
>WNGI01002869.1_pt1 | contig 30092 bp, 31 predicted proteins | sample 5400621 | NCBI WGS metagenome assembly WNGI01 (sample SAMN13153374, study PRJNA577476) | soil metagenome | isolation source: 20 cm soil or saprolite under Garry oak tree replicate 1 | place: USA:California | collected 2016-06-15
TAGCACCGGATGAACAAGACACTACTTGGCTTATCTTGTTTATCCGATGTTACAGCTGTTTGCTTGTCAAAAAATGCTTGCTTATAGCTGAACGATAAAATAGTAATATATTAATGCCATTGTGTCAATCACCTCTATCTGACCCACGTGCACTTCAAACCCGACCCCAAGGACGGGGCGTGAGCCCCGTCAGTCCCCGGTAACTTGTCAGCTCCCGTTGCAATTGTTCGTAGGCCTGCCGTACCCAAGAGACAAACTTCTTTGGATTGGCCGTTCTGGCTCGCCCTGTGGTTGGTCTGGTGATGACATACAGCAGTGCAATGCCCAAGAAAACCAGCCACAGTACTACCTTGAGGCTGGTTGGCCTCGTGAAACTCAGATGCTTGAGTTCGAACAGGTGCTTGGTATCTTTGAAGGTTTCTTCAATTTCAAACCGGTGGTAGTAAATCTTCACCACTTTGTTCCGTGAGCTCTCCTGGTCATTGGTCAGGATGTACCAGGACTCTGGCGCCCGACGACTCTTCGGGCTGCGGACGACCCGTAGGGTCATCCCAAACAGTTCTACGGTTGCATCCTTGGTTTGTAGTCTCTCAATCTTCGCTTCCTGCCCGTCACACTCGACGTAATTACCTCCTTTGAGGCGGATGTAGAAAATAGCGCCTTCGGCGTGTAGGTGCTCGACAATAGATTCGTTGCCAAAGCCCCGGTCAAAGACCAGCTTGGGCCAGAAACCCAAGCGGTCAGCCATAGCTTGCAGCGCGTCAATGGTGTGGCCGGTAAAGCTCTGTCGTGCCCGAGCAAACTGCATGTCTTGGCGCAGTGTCTGCCAACGAGGACTGGCGTCCTCGTGCGCTGGAATATGTAAGGCGTAGGTAGTCTCCACCATGCAGGGAATGGCCCTGCCACTCCTGGTCTGGACTGCCCCCACTAACGCTGTCAGCCCGTCGAAGTCACTGTGGTCGACATTGACGAAGCTACCGGGGCGCACCAGGTTGAATTGGTCAAACAGTACGCCCATGTGAGCGGCAAGCTTGTCGTTGCCAAGCAACCGGCGTACCTTGCTGGCAGTCGTATTGGTATTCGCTACCACTGCGCGGGCATTACTGCCCGCCGACTGAAACGGGCGCATAGCGAAAGCCTCGAGCCCGAATGCCAGCTGGGGCCACCACTTGGTGGGTGCTGCTTCCAACAGTTTGTTTTGAATAAGGGTACGACAATCTCGTACAATACCTGGTGACGGCATATATTTCTCCTGTTTGTTTTAGCGAATGGATCCGGAGAGAAGTATGTCGTCTTCTTTAGCTACAAACAAGAAATAACCGGCTGGCGCCGGTTATTTGGTTTGAAGTGCACGTGGGTCAGCACCTCTATAGAATTACTACCCGTTGCATGGACAATTTTATGGGCGTATAATACATCGCTAGTCCTGTTCCCGAGCTTAAGGAGCTCTGTCATGCGGTTCGCAATCCCTGGGCGTCGTGGTCGTGGTACGATAACGACTCGCCGCAGGTCGCGGCAGGCTAGTCGGCCTGCCCTTTGGCCTGTCAGCCCCCTCCGGGCCGACGAACGTCCCAGCTGGGATCCGGATCGGGGGGATTGGGTGCCGCCTTCCAGGCAGCGTGGTTCCCGCTGACGAGGACACGGCGTGGGGGCTCGCAGGAGTCCCCACGCCACCTATTTTGCATCTTCCCACACGTTTCGCGTGCTATAATTATCTTCAGAAACAACGGTAAAATAAACATGAGCAAATACCAAATTTGCGTTTCCGGTGCGGCCGCTGGTGATACAGTGGAATACGCTCACAAGCTGGCTTATTTGCTGGGCGCGGCTATTGCCAAAGCTGGTCATGTGCTAACGACCGGCGCTACCTCGGGCTTGCCCGAGTACGCGGCCTCGGGAGCACACCATAATAAAGGCCTGTCAATTGGTTTTTCGCCAGCTTCAACGTATCGCGAGCACATAAAATCATACCGCTTGCCGTTTAAGGACTTCGACTATATTAACTTTACCGGAATGGATTACGTGGGCCGCGACATTCACCTGGTGCGCTCCAGCGACGCGGTCATCACCGTTGGCGGACGCATGGGCAGCTTGCACGAGTTTTCGACCGCGCTGGAAAGCCACAAACTATGCGCGGTGCTGATTGGCAGTGGCGGCCTGGCCGACTTTATCCCCACGCTCATCGACAACATTGAAACGCCCGGCAAAGAAGACATTATTTTCGACGTTGACCCGACCCACATTGTGAAACGTGTGATAGCCGAGCTGGACAAACGTTACGCTGATTTTAAGCAAGATATTAAAGATGCGCCTCGGCCGGGTAGCCGCCGCAGCGCTACTATAACTCCAAAAATGTGAATGAGCGGGCTGGTAGGTCCGAGCATTACCTCCTAGAAGTCTGAGTATGGGTAGTATAGTGATCTCATCTGTCGTCTAGCTGGCTGAGCCGGGTGACGGCATGAGCGGTCCGCACACTTAGCGATGCAACGGTTTATAATCGTAAGTCAGCACTTCAGGAAGTCTTTCGTGTACATCGCCTATTCGCACGGGTACTGTTCCAGTTGTCCTCTGTTCCTGCGGTGAACCAAAATGGCCGGGCTCGTCGGGTATTTCTGTAAAGCTGCCATCGTGCCTAACGAAGTCCATTGCTCCAATTATAGTATCTGGCGACAAACCTTCATCTTTTGCGGCGCTTATTAAAGCCCTATGGCCAAACAGTATGTACTTACGCTTTTGTGGATGAAATACCCACCCATTGTTGCCAGCATTGTAGACACTTTCTGGCAAAGCAAACGGCCTGATGCGTAAGCGTTGAAGGGGGTCATCAGTATCGTCGACGAAAGCTGCCCACAGCGCAGTCGCCGCTACTTTGCCCGCACGAACAATAGGTACCGCGTCCTGTCGTTCGTTTGCGGCTTTCGGATGCTTTGGTCCCTCTTCACTCATCTCCGAAAAGTTTGAAATAGTAATTCTGGGAATATATATCTCGTTTGAACGCGCGGTGCCAATCGCTAAATACCCTTGGGCAATAATAAGCTGAGCCGCCAATTCGGCCGTCAAATATCCTTCTTCCGCACGTTTGAGGATATGCCGTATCTCTCGCTCGGCTGTTAACATCCAGCTCGCTGGAGGCAGCGTACGATTACCTTGGCGTCCGGGGTCGTAACTGATCAGGTGCTCTAGCATACCTTCACGCATCCAGCGCGCCATATCTGGGAGAGAAACTGATTTCCGGGACACAGTGCTTACGCGGTTATGAAGTTCAGCCAAAATGCTGTAATTTACGCGTAAGCCATTGCCAAGTATGGGGTCCATTGCAGGCCCGAGGTTGGTTTGTGGGTTGAGGAGCGATGAGGATGAGGTTGTGTCTCTGTTTAGCAAAGAGGCTGCCAGTTCTATTTCGGCAGCTGTCGTGCCCTCGGGCAGCTGACTCGGGTCACCAAGGACGTCTGGATTGACAAGTGCCAAACGGAAGAGTACTGCTGTGCGATCGAGCCAGCGCGCCGTAGGATCCTTCACTAGCTCCTGAGGGCCCTCAAACAATTCTGGCGGGACAGGGGAGCCGGCAAGCCACGCTGCTGCTGCGCGGTCCAGTATTTGCCCAGGCGGGCGTTCATGATGATCGCCCCATAATTTGCGATGGTCCATGGCCATAACAAGAGCTTCTTGCTGGGCATTAAGCGGCACGGGTTCTGACAGCCAGGGCTCAATATCTGCAATGAGGTGCTTGACAAAATTATCGCCAAGCTCAGTCAGCTCATAGGGCGTGCTACGCAATACAAGTGCAGATTTGTGAACCTGTTCTCGCCACAGAGCAAATTCAAATGCCGCCAAATCGGCTGCTGCTCCCGTATCAATCTTCTGACGCTCGCGCCAGAATCTTGCCACGGCCGAAAATGCATACACGCCGTGCAAGAGCCCGATGGGCGGCCGGGGGTCGTCGCGCCAAGGGGCGTAGAGCAGCTCGCTATCGCCTTTGGAGGGCTGGCGCATACGAACCATATATTGCAGATTATTGAGCTTGCTGTGGAAAAGTTCATGCACGAGCGTAACAGCCATCTGAGTCGGGTCATCAGGCTCTGACAGGGTAGCGCTGCCAATACCATCGCCGCTTGAGGCACTATAGGGCTGGAAAGGTTCCTTTTTGTACGGTGATGATGGAACAACACTTAGAATCCCGCTAAGACCAGCAATCTGCCTGGCTTGCTGCGGATGATCCCTGACTAGTAGCGCCCAAGCACCCTCAGCTTTAGCACGCCACCGTTCCACAGTTGTTGCATCGAGGCGCATAGGCGCCTCTGGCTCACGCAAGCCGCGATACGGGTCAAGGTAATCGAGCAGTACCTTCCATGACAGTTCCTTGCCATCGAGCCCCTCGGCCTGGAACTGATACCACTGTGCCCCTTCCCAACCGGGTGCGTCGTCGCCAGGTTGAGCGGGAATGTTGACCGCAGTCTCCCCGTTTGATACCTGCAAAGAGCCGTTCGTGACGCGCACTTCGGCAACATCCCAAGCACTCTGAGACGGCAGTTGTGCCAGCCCGAGGGTTGGCAGAGCCACGCTCCCATTTCGCATTGGCAGACGGGCTGTGTAGTCGATTCCCGATTGAAACGCAGCTACAGCTGCTATTGAGTGTATATATCCTACACCAACCCACAGTGGTGTTTCATTACTTTCTACATTTTCCACATCACCCAACCGACGCATAGTATGCCCTAGCCAACTGCCAATTGTTGGATGTAAAAGCAGCTGCTGTACTGCCTCAAGGTTTTCTGTTTGCGCATGTTCGAGTAAGTCAAAAGCATCACGTAAGGGTGGCAGTGGCCCCATTACCTCAGGGCGAGCCTGCACCTCATCCCATAATCCACGAACTAGAAGGAGCCGTCTGCTCAGCTCGCCAACACGCATGATTGCTGCGGTGGACTCCTCCCACTTTCCGGTCGCTATATCCCGTAACTGCTGCGATGGTAGTCTTGGTGATTCAAAAGACTGAGCCGGTGTTTCGCCGTGTTCAGGAGATCTCAGGTTGCCAGGGTGCATCGGTTCATGTTCGTGTGTATTCATGCTTTATTTTTTAGCATAGTTTCGGAGCCAATCAAAGTCTCTGCTTAGCCGGATTATAATATAAGCGCATGACTATTTGAAGTAAGAAGCGCTTTCGGCTTGACCGAAGGGCTTAAATGAGTTAACTTAGGTGTTGAATTAGGCTATCAAAAAATAAGGGAGGCATATAATGAGTGAGAGATTAAGTCCAGCTTTAGAACAAGCCGAACATCCTCTTGCCGAGGAACGCAAACGTCGACTTATGGGCAATGCTGCGCTTGAAACACAGATAGGTTTAGACACTGGCACCGGCTCTCAGAATAATATCGTGACTGATATACCAGATATATCAAAGTTATCAATAGGAGACCTGATTGCTGCAAAAGACGCCCTACTAAAACAGGCTGTTGGCAAGGTAAAGGACGGAGTTATCAATAATTCCGATAGTACTGGGGGCTATAACTCATAGCATCTAGAACCATCTCAAAAAATTCTGCCACTATCTCGCTATGCTCACTGTCGCGGCCAGTGTAGCCGGTGATACAATACATAAGATATGGCACATCCGTTCAAGTTAAAAACAGACTACCAGCCAGCTGGCGACCAACCATCAGCTATTGCTCAGTTGAGAGAAGGGCTCAGGGAAGGTAAGCACGAACAGACTCTGCTTGGCGTGACTGGTTCGGGCAAAACCATGACAATGGCAAACATCATCCAGAGTCAGCAAGTACCCACCTTGGTGCTGGCTCACAATAAAACTTTGGCCGCGCAGTTGTATAGCGAGTTTAAGCAATTTTTCCCCGACGCCGAAGTGCATTATTTTGTCAGCTACTTCGACTACTACCAGCCAGAGGCGTACATGCCCAGCAGCGACACCTATATCGAAAAAGACAGCAAGATTAATGAAGAAATCGACCGCCTGCGCCATGCCGCTACGGCCTCGCTGCTCTCCAGGCGTGATGTGATTATCGTGGCCAGCGTGAGCTGTATTTACGGCATCGGCTCGGTCGACGATTACGGCGCCATGGCCGTGCACATCAAAAAGGGCGAGCAGCGCCGCCAAGACAAACTTATCCGCCACCTGACCGACATTCAGTACCAACGCAACGACATCGATTTTCACCGCGGCACGTTCCGGGTGCGCGGCGACGTGGTGGATGTGTATCCGGCTGGCGGCGAGCACGCCTTTCGGATTGAATTTTTTGGCGATGAAGTCGACCGCATAACAGAAGTCGACCCGCTGACCGGCGAGATTTTGAAAGAGCTGACCGAAGCGAGTATTTTCCCTGGCTCGCACTACGTGACGCCGCAAGACAAGCTAAAGGTGGCCATTGGCCGCATCCGCGACGAGTCCGAACAGCGTGTCAAATGGTTCGAGGCTAACAACAAATTGCTCGAAGCCCAGCGGCTGGGTCAGCGCACCAAGTTCGATCTGGAAATGCTGGAAGAAACAGGCTTTGTGAAGGGCATCGAAAACTACAGCCGCTACCTGACCAACCGCGAGCCAGGCGAGCAACCCGCCACCCTCATGGACTATTTCCCTGATGATTTTCTGTTGTTTATAGACGAGTCACACATGACCATCCCGCAGGTGCGCGGCATGTACAACGGCGACCGCGCGCGTAAAGAAGTGTTGGTAGAGCATGGCTTTCGCCTGCCCAGCGCGCTCGACAACCGCCCGCTGACCTTTACCGAATTTGAGCGGCACATCAACCAAGTGGTCTACGTTAGCGCCACGCCGGGCGAGTACGAACTGAGTCGTACCGGCGAACCAGTGCAACAAGTTATTCGCCCAACAGGGCTGCTTGATCCGCCGATCGAAATCCGCCCCATCGATGGCCAGATCGACGACCTGATAGCCGAAATTCGCGCCACCACCGAAAAAGGCCAGCGCGTGCTAGTCACCACCCTGACCAAGCGCATGGCCGAAGACCTTAGCGAATATTTGAGCGAGCTGGACATCAAAACCGCTTATCTGCACTCCGACGTCGATACCCTGGAGCGCACCGACATCCTGCGCGATCTGCGCATGGGCGTGTACGATGTGCTGATTGGTATTAACCTGTTGCGCGAAGGTTTGGACTTGCCAGAGGTGAGCTTGGTGGCCATTCTCGATGCCGACAAAGAAGGTTTTTTGCGCAGTGAGCAAGCGCTGATTCAGACCGTCGGCCGCGCTGCCCGCCACCAGCAAGGCCACGTTATAATGTACGCCGACCGCATTACGCGTAGTATGCAGGCGACCCTGGAGGAGACCACGCGACGGCGCAAAATTCAGGAAGACTACAACACCAAGCACAACATTACCCCAACCGGCGTCAACAAAAAAATCGACCAAGGCCTGCGCGCCATCATCCCCCAAGAAGCCCAGACTGCCCGCCGCGACCTCAAAAAAATCCCCAAAGAAGAAATCCCCGGCCTCATCCGCGACCTCTCGGCCCAAATGGAGCTGGCCGCCGCTAACCTGCAGTTCGAGGAAGCGGCCGAGCTGCGCGATATTATTGGTGAGCTGAAGGCCACGCGCTAGATCTGTCATGAATGTGCTTTATGTGTACCTTATTATGTTTTATTGTGCAAGTAAGCTGTGTTACTATAATGGCTGCGCAAGACACGAAGCGTCTTTACACTCCTGAAAGGGCAAGAGCGTGGCTGAAGAACAGGCAGGCGAACCGAAAAGAGGTTTGAGCCAGAAGCAGAAGGACAGCATGGCGGCGGAGTACCGCAACGGTATGTCGCTCGAATCGCTATCTGGTAAGTATGTAAAAAGCAAGACAAGAGTCAGAGATATCTTGAGGGAGCAAGGGGTAACTCTTCGTCGGAAAGGGCGAACAAAAAAGCATCCAGATCTGACGGCATCCACAGTGAGAGAGCTTACTAAGGAGGCTGGCTCGCAAAGGAAAGCAGCCAGGAAACTTGGAGTGGACCATATGACGTTCAATCGTCGGACACACCAGTAGCGCCACTCTGTCCCGCTAGCCTGGGGGCGGGCTCAGCGATTTGTCAGCATTATTTAAGAGAAGCTATGATGTATACTTTATACATAAGAAGAGGTATAAAGTTATGGCAAGCGAAGCAGCATCCAGCGAAGCTCCTGAAGCAAGCGTTTCAACAGAATCAAGGCGACCCCCAGATATGTCGCGGCAATGGAATGGCGCCAGTTTTTTGACACTGGAGCATGTTGGCTACTTTGTGTTGGTGGTTGTGGTGCCGGCCCTGTTATTTGCCAGTGTGACGGCGGCATGGGAGCTGTGGGGAAATGGCAATAGGGGTGTGGACGTCCTGCTATATCCGTCTTTAGGTATAGGCAATTCACTCTTTGTGCTGCCCGCACTAATGGCTACAGCAGGCCTGCTAGTTGCCGTGCCACTGATGTATCTACTGCAAAAGCGAGTTTCGGCCGAGCTGCTCAAGCGCCCTGGCTACACCGGCCGCGTAGCCTACAAATTGCCTATTTATAGCGCTTTGGCTGTGCTGGTCGCGCTCACACTGGGGTCGCTGGCAACCATGCTGGCGGTGGTGCTGCAATCTTTGGCAATGATTGGGGTAAAGAATGCTCAGGTTGGGCAACTGTACCTAAATGATTTTTTGCCCGCACTGATAGCGCTTGTGATATTTGGTGCATCGGCGTGGTATGTCTTTTGGTATGCCAAAGGCCGCGATGTAAGCCGCATGTTTGTGAGTGCGGTGGCTGTGTTGGCGTTTGCCTTGGCGATTACACTATTTGTAACTACAGTCAATACCCTGCATACTACCCCAAACCCTGTCATGCCGATCGACTCTGTTCCTCCCGGCAGTTACCCATATCCGCTCAACAATCAATAGACCAGGCTCCAGACCTCTGTTATACTAAATGACAATTATGCCCAGTATTTCCATTGATGATGTCCAGTATGTTGCCAAGTTGGCCAAAATTGCGATCACAGACGTTGAGGCCACCAAACTGCAGGGCGAGCTCGGTACAATTTTAGGCTATGTGCGCCAGCTTGATTCCTTGGATACGGCTGGCGTGGAGCCAACCTACCAGGTAACCGGACTAACTAACGTCATGCGCCCGGACAAGCAAATTGACTATGGCGTCAGCCAAACCGAGCTGCTCAAAAACGCGCCGCACACCCAGGACAATCAGATAAAAGTACCGAAAGTGTTATGAACCCATTCCATATCTCCTCCCTGTTGCAACCCATCCTGGCGGCACCATGCACCAGTTTTGTTCGTCACCGTAACTATGGTTACGCTTCCTCGCAAGAACTGGCACCTGGCACTCCCCAGCATGGCTTTCACTGTCTGAAGGAGATATGGGGTGGGTTCAATGACTAAGACCATCCTCGAATTATTGGCTGATCTTGATGCTGGCCGCACAACAGCCGTTAAGTTGGCTGAGGAGTCGCTAGCTAAGCTCGAAGAGGCGCAACCAACGTACCACGTATATATCAACCTTATTCGCGAACGAGCCTTGCAGCGCGCCGCCGAAGTTGATGCCGCACGTAAGGCGGGCAAGCCAGTCGGTCGGTTAGCGGGCGTCCCTTTTGTGACTAAAGATAATTTTTTGACTTTTGGCACAGTCACGACTGCCGCGGCCAAAATGCTGGAGAATTTTGAAGCGCCCTATCAAGCCACGGCGATCGAACGTTTGGAAAGCGAAGGTGCTATTTTGATTGCCAAGGTAAATCTGGACGCCTTCGCCCATGGCTCCAGCACCGAAAACAGCTATTATGGTCCAACCAAAAATCCGCACGATCCCACACGCGTGCCAGGCGGCACATCTGGCGGTTCGGCGGCAGCCGTGGCTTTGCAAACCGTACCATTTGCGGTTGGGAGCGACACCGGCGGTTCTATTCGTCAGCCAGCCAGCTTTTGTGGTGTGGTTGGTATTAGGCCCACGTATGGATTGGTCTCACGCTACGGTGTGGTGGCAATGGCCAGCTCCACCGACACCATTGGTTCGCTGGCGCCAAATGTTGAGGACGCTGCCTTGGTGCTCGACATCATGGCCGGCCGCGACGAACGCGACAGTACCACAATCGAAAAAGACCCCGCCGGCTATCTTCCCAGTTCCCAGTTCCCAGTTCCCAGTTTACGCATTGGCCTGGTCAAAGAATACATGAGTGATGACGTAGAGCCAGAGGTCCGCGCCGCTATCAAAAAACGCGCCGCAGAGCTCGAGCAGCTCGGTCATACCGTGCAAGAAGTTAGCTTGCCTTCGCTCGACCTGGCCTTGGCGATTTATTACATTGTGGTACCGGCCGAAATCAGCTCCAACCTTAGCCGTTACGACGGCATTAAATACGGCTTGAGCGCCGAAGCCGCCAAAACACTCGATGAGGTTTACGGCCTGACCCGCGACCAAGGTTTTATGGCCGAAAACAAACGCCGCATCCTGATTGGTACCCACGTGCTGTCCAGTGGTTATTACGATGCCTATTACCGCAAAGCCCAGACCGCGCGCACCATGCTAATCAACGAGTTCAAAAAGACTTTCGAACTTTGCGACGTGCTGATCGGCCCGGTCGCACCTACTACCGCCTTCAAACTTGGCGAGAACACCGAAGACCCACTAAGGATGTATTTGACCGATGTTATGACCGTGGCCGTCAGTTTGGCCGGTCTGCCAGCCATCAGTTTGCCTTCGGGCAAGGACGGCAAAGGTCTACCAATTGGTATGCAGCTGATTGGCAAGCAAAAAGACGACGCCCTGCTGCTTGCGCTGGCAAAACAACTTCAGGAGGTTCGCCGTGGATAATATTTTGATAATTTTTTTGGCCATTATCGTCATTGCCGGTTTGGTATTGTTGGTTGGCCTAGGCCAGTTTAGCCGCCGCCGGAGCGGCTTGGACGCAAAGTATTACCGCGAAAAGTGGGCCAAGATAGAGCAAGTGCAAAAACTGGGCGAACCAGGTTGGCAAGTGGCAATCATCCAAGCCGACAAGCTGCTCGACCAGGCTTTGAAAGCTCGTGGATTTTCCGGCCAGACCATGGGCGACCGGCTCAAAAGTTCCCATGCTGGCGACAAAGTGTGGGCCGCGCACAAGTTGCGTAACCGTATTGCTCACGAAGCCGATATAAAGCTCAATATTGTGGTGGTTAGCCGGGCGCTGCAGGGGTTTAAAGCTGGGCTGAAAAACGTGGGAGCGCTATGACAATTTTCAATTTTCAATTAGCAATTTTCAACAAATTTTCAAGTAACAATTCACAAATAATCGCGCCTACTATCCTTGAAAATTGCCATTTGAAAATTTATTGTAAATTGTACATTGATCATTGTAAATTATTTTTCTCTGGAGCTCTTCATGTCTAAATCCGACTACCTCCCCACCATCGGCATTGAATGCCACGTGCAGCTGCGCACCGCCACCAAGCTGTTTAGCGGCGCTAATAACGACGCCCGTCAGGCCGTGCCAAACACTATGGTCAGCCCGATTTGTTTTGGTTTGCCCGGCACGTTGCCGGTGTTGAATGAAGAGGCCATTAATTTAACGCTTCGTGCCGGCATTGCCCTAAACGCCGAAATCGCGCACACCAGTAGTTTTGACCGCAAACATTATTTTTACCCAGACTTACCCAAAGGCTACCAGATTACGCAGCTAGAGCGCCCAACCGTAGGCAAGGGCGAAATTGAAGTCCCGCTCGGCGAGCGCACTTTTAAGGTACGCATCAACCGCGCCCACATCGAGGAAGATGCTGGCAAACTGACCCATCCGGACGGTGCCAACTACAGCTTGGTCGATTTGAACCGCGCGGGCACGCCGCTGATCGAGATCGTCAGCGAACCCGACATGCATAGCCCAGCCGAGGCCAAAGCTTACGTGCAAGAACTATATTTGCTAATGAAATACGCCGGTGTGACCTACGGCGATTTGTATCACGGCAACATGCGTTTTGACATCAATATCTCAATCGCGCCCAAAGGCTCAGACAAATTGGGCAAACGCGCCGAAATCAAAAACCTCAACTCCTTCCGCAGCGTCGAGCGCGCCGCCGAATACGAATATGCCCGCCAGGTGGACCTGCTGGAAAAAGGCGAGACCATTACCCAAGAAACCCGCGGCTGGCACGATGCCAAACAAAAAACATTCCCCCAGCGCAGCAAAGAAGAAGCTATGGACTACCGTTACTTTCCCGACCCCGACTTGCCACCGATTGAACTAACCGACGAACAAATCCAAGCTGTCCGCGCCGAAGTCACGCCACTCCTGCCAAGCACTATCCGCCAAAAACTGCACACAGCGGGCATTCGCACCGACACGGCCGAAGTGCTCCTGCTGGCCGACGCCTCCTCCGCTGTAGCTTACATAAAAACAATTCTGGAAGTCGAACAGCTCTACGGACAAGAGGCTGCCGTTTTCGCGGCCAACTTTATGGCTAATCGCGACGTAACCCAGCGCGCCAAGTTGAAGAGCCCGATCGAAGGACTGGGCTTGGCCAGCGCTCAGCAATTTGGCCAGGTATTTGCCTTGTTTAAAAACAAACAGCTTAGCTCCAACGCCGCCGACGAATTACTATTCAAGCTCAACTACGCAACCGAATCAGATGCGCGCGCCCTGGCCGAAAAAGAAGGCTTACTGCAAGAAAACGACACCGCCGCGCTAGAAAAACATATCGAAGACGTACTGGCGGAGCCAGCCAGCGCCAAAGCAGTCGCCGACATACAAAATGGCGAACTCCGCGCCATCGGCTTTTTAGTCGGCCAAGTCATGAAGCGCTCTGGGGGCAAAGCCAACCCAGCCGTGGTCAGCGAGCTGATTAAAAAGCGGCTCGATACAGAGGATTAACCGGCGATGATGAAACCGTGGCAGCGAATCGAACCCACCAAAGTTCACCGGGTCGGCTGGCGCACAGTCTGTCCAAAATTTTTCTACTGCCTAACGGGCAAAGATAGCTCGTCCTAGCTGCATGACACTGGTGCCAGCCGAATGTTTAATTGACAATTCCTATAAGCGCTTTTTACTATAGTAGAGTACAAACAACCTAAACAAGGGAGGGCACATTATGGGAATTCTCAGTTGGATCGTTTTAGGAGGAATCGCTGGCTGGATTGCGTCGCTGATTATGAAGACCAACGAATCTATGGGTATTTTAGCTAACATTGTGGTCGGAATTGTTGGGGCGTTGATTGGCGGCTTTTTGGTGTCGCTATTTGGCGGCATGGGAGTGACTGGTTTTAATGTGTGGAGCTTGCTAGTGGCGGTGTTGGGATCGGTCGTGTTGCTGGCAATTGTTAAAGCAATGCGTGGCGGCGGCGAACCAACAGCGTAGGTGTTATACTAAAGCTAAGGCAGTAACTTCAAGGAGATATTCGTGGATGCAGCACAAGTATTAGTCGCAATTTTGGCCACCGCTCTGGCACTATTTTTGGTTCTGGGGATTATTTTGGTGGTGTATCTTATTAAAATTGCCCAGCAAATTCAGCGAGTGACTGGTTCTGTCGAGCGAACTACTGCCAACATCGAGCAGGTGGTCGGTAATGTCCAAAAATTTGTGGCACCGGCCGTGCTATCGCGCTTTGTGCTGGAACAAATCCAAAAATTTACCAACCGGCACAAAAGTCATAAATCGCGCGGCGAAGAGTAAGAACATAAGGTAAGGAGGAAGTTATGACTATGAAAAAAGCAAAGTTTGGCCTAGGACTACTAGTGGGTGCGGTGGCTGGTTTGGTCACGGGACTATTGACTGCCCCTAAAAGCGGTAAAGAAACTCGCGAAGACATTAAACGTACAGCTGCCGAAGCCAAGAAGGCTGCCGAGCAAAAGGTAGAAGAAACCAAACGTAAGGCTCAAGAAGTAGCTAAAGAAGCGCGGGGCAAAGCACAGGATGCAGCTGGAGACGCCAAGGACCGAGCCGAAGAGCTCCGCGACCGTGCCACTCGCGCCGCCGAAAGCGCCAAAGCTGCCTTTAACGAAGAGCCGAAGAAAAAATAGATGAGATTGCTGAAGCTCGCTAGACTATAATCCTTCTGACACAAGACGGTCGCCAGAATTATAGTCTAGCGAGCTTCAATGCGGCTAATTATTGTATGTCCGTCAAGAAAACAATAGATACACTCAAAAATGACCAGGCTCAAGCCGCTACGCGCGGCTTCCTGGAAGATTTATTCGAGGATTACTACGCCCAGCGCTTTAAAGTATATAAAATGAACTTTGTGCGCGGGATTGTGTTTGGTTTTGGCAGCGTGATAGGTGGCACGATTGTGATTGCGCTGCTGTTATGGCTGCTGTCGCTGTTTAGCGACTTGCCGTTGATTGGGCATTTTGTACAGACTGTTCAGCATTCGGTAGAGTCGGCTAAACAAAAGTAGAACGTATTTGAGAGACAAATTTACAATGTTCAATTCACAATGAATTCTCAATAATCAAATTACAAATGTTTTTGCAACTGATCATTGAAAATTGTAAATTCATTGCAAATTGAGCATTGACCATTGCTACTTCGTTGGGTTGTCAGACCCAATGCTATACTGGAAGTTAGAAAGCGGGGGAAACAACGGACATGCCGGCGGCTGAGCTAAAGCCATCAGACTACGTGCATCTACACAACCACACCCACCACAGCTTGCTGGATGGGCTGCAAAAGGCGCCCGACTTGGTCAGGCGGGTGAAAGAGCTGGGTATGGAATCGATTGCCATGACCGACCATGGCACGCTTTCGGGTACGATTGAGTTTTACCAGGCTTGCAAAGCCGAAGGCATCAAGCCAATCATTGGCATGGAAACCTATGTGGCGCAGCGCAAGCACACCGACAAAGACCCGCAAAAAGACAAAGCCCGCTTTCACCTTATCCTGCTGGCCATGAACCAAACCGGCTACCAGAATTTGATGCGCCTGAGCACGCTTGCCAATCTGGACGGTTACTATTACAAGCCGCGCATCGATCACGACTTGCTGCAAAACTACAACGAGGGCCTGATTGTGCTTTCCGGCTGTATCGGCGGCGAGGTAGGCGAGAACTTCCGTTATGACAACGACGACAAAGCGTATGAGGTCGCCCGTTGGTATCGGTCAATTTTTGGCGACCGCTCGCTATTATCTGGAAATTCAAGACCACACACATTGGGATGAGCAAAAGAAGGTCAATAAAAAGATACTCAAAATGAGCCAAGAGCTCGGCATTCCCGCTGTGGTAACTTGCGACGCACACTACTTAAAGCACGAAGACCAAGACGCGCACGAAATTTTGTTGTGCGTGGGTACTGGCTCGTATTTGAGCGATCAAGACCGCATGAGTTTGAAGGAGACCGACCTGTTTGTGACCGACCCGAAAGATCTGATTACGCGTTGGGGCCAGAAAAACCCCGGAGTTATTACCACCACCAAAGCGATTGCCGATCGCTGTGATGTCGAGCTAGAGTTTGGCAAAATCCTTATCCCCCAGTTTCTGGTGCCCAAGGGCGAGAGCGAAAAAAGCTTCCTCGATATTAACACTTATCAAGGCCTAGCCTGGCGCTACGGCGGCAAGACCGAGGAAGAATCGCAAAAAATGACCGTCGAAGAAGCAGAAAAGACGCTGCCGCCCGAGGTAGCCGAACGCGCCGCCTACGAGCTAGGCGTCATTGACGGCATGGGCTTTAACGGCTACATGCTGATTGTGTCGGACTTTATCAAGTGGGGCAAGGACCAGGGGATTGTGTTTGGACCGGGGCGTGGTTCGGCGGCGGGCTCTATTATTGCCTTCGCGCTGAAGATTACCGAGCTTGATCCGCTACCGTACGGCCTGCTGTTTGAGCGCTTCCTCAACCCGGACCGCATCAGCATGCCGGATGTTGACATTGACATTCAAGACACTCGCCGTGACGAGGTTATCCAGTACTGTGTGCGCAAATACGGCGACGACCGCGTGGCTAACATCGTAACCTTCGGTAAAATGGCTGCCCGTAACGCCATTCGCGATGTGGCTCGCGTGCTGCAAGTGCCCTACGCCGACGCCGACCGCTTGGCCAAGCTGGTGCCAGCGCCCGTCCAAGGCCGGCATATCCCGCTGAGGGTCAGCATCGGAAAAGACCAGGATTTGAAAAAGGAGTACGAAACCAACCCCACCGCCAAACAAGTCTTCGACTTCGCCATGATATTGGAAGGCACTATCCGCTCCCACGGTGTGCACGCCGCTGGTGTTGTGATTGCCCCGGACGATATTGTCAAGTTTGTGCCACTAGAAATGGCCCAAAAAGGCGTTGTGGCTACCCAGTACCCAATGGTGCCGATCGAGCAGCTCGGTTTGCTAAAGATGGACTTCTTGGGCCTCAGCAACCTGACCATTATTAAAAACGCACTCCGTATTATTAAAAAGGTATACGGTAAAGAGATTGAGCTTGAAGACATTCATATGGACGATCCCAAAGTCTTCGAGCTGCTGGGCAATGGCGACACCACTGGCGTGTTCCAGTTTGAGTCGGCGGGCATGAAGCGCTATTTGCGCGAGCTTAAACCAACCGTATTTGATGACGTAATCGCTATGGGCGCGCTGTATCGCCCCGGCCCAATGCAATTTATTGACGACTTTATCGCTCGCAAGCACGGCCGCAAAAAAATCGAATATTTGCACCCCAAAATGAAGGACGCCCTGGAAAACACCTACGGCATTTTGGTCTACCAAGAGCAGGTGATGCAGATTTCCAAAGACTTGTGCGGCTTTAGTGGCGGTCAGGCCGACACACTGCGCAAGGGCGTGGCTAAAAAGATTCCCGAAGTGCTGGCCAAAATGAAACCGGCATTTATTGACGGCGCGGTAAGCATCGGCGGTGCCGACCGCAGTGCGATGGAGAAGTTCTGGAAGCAAATTGAAGCCTTTGGCGCCTACTGTTTTAACAAGTCGCATTCGGCCTGTTACGGCTTGATTTCTTATTGGACGGCCTACCTGAAGGCACATTACCCCGACGCCTTTATGGCCGCGCTGATGACCAGCGACCAAGACGACACCGACCGTTTGGCGATTGAAATTGCCGAAAGCCGTCATATGGGTTTAAAGGTGCTCACGCCGGATGTCAACGAGTCGTTTATGGAATTTGGCGTGGTGCCGGACAAACAGGAAGTGAGGTTTGGGCTGGTGGCGGTCAAAAACGTCGGCGCGGGCGCGGTCGAGGAAATCATTCGGGCCCGTGAGGAAGGCGGCAAGTTTACCTCTATCGAGGATTTTGCCAAGCGCGTTAACAGCCGCGTCGTCAATCGCAAAGCGTGGGAAAGCCTGATCAAAGCTGGGGCGTTTGACACGCTGGGCAACCGCTCTGACTTGCTATTCAACCTGGATAACATTCTGGCCTTTGCCAGCAAACTGCAAAAAGACGCTGCCAGCGGCCAGGCAGATTTGTTTGGCGACATGATGGAATCTATCACGCCGGCCATGAAGTTAGAACCCGCGCCCACCAAACACCCAGAGCACGAAACGCTGCAGTGGGAGCGCGAGCTGCTAGGCTTGTACCTCAGCGCTCATCCTTTGGATGCCTATGATTCCTATTTCGAGGAGCAAACCGTGCCGATCGCCCAGCTCACCAAAGATATGGAAGGCCGGCCGGTGGTGGTTGGCGGCGTGGTGACGACCAGCCGCATGATCAACACCAAAAATGGTTCCAAAATGGCCTTTGTGACTATAGAGGATAAGAGCGGTGAGCTGGAAATTATAGTCTTCCCTAATCTGTACGAAGAAGTTGGCGAGCAGATTTCACAAGATGCCGTGGTAAAGGTCAAGGGCAAAATTAATGCCAAGGATCGCGCCGGAAATATCACTGATGAGATGAAATTGATCGCCGACGAAGTAACGCTAGTTACGCAGGAAGAGCTAGACGGCTACCAGTCGACCGGCAAAAAAGCCAAAGCCCCGCGCGTACAGGCAAAATCGGCCGCTACTGACGCCGCAGCCGAGGAAAAAATAATTTACAAGCCGGTGGAAGAGGAGCGCTCAACTTCAACCACCGCGCTCATGCCACCCAAGCTGTATGTGCACGTTAAGAACCCGACCGACCATACTAGTTTGCTGCAATTGAAGCAGGCCTTTAACGAATTTCCGGGTGAGAACGAAGTAATCTTGGTGCTGGGCGAACAAAAAAAGTCCGCTTTGCGCATGCCCTTTACGGTCAGCCCATCGATTGATCTGCAGCAGCACATCGCTTCGCTGTTTGGCAGCGATTGCGTGGCGCTAAAGTAGGGTGTTATCCTGAAGAAGGACTAGAGGCGGTAAGCCTGCCGCCCTGTACCTTCACGGTCAAGCAGAGAGGGGTCTGACATGCGACTTCCTGGGCGGCGTACAGGCCGCGAGCCGTATGTGACATTCAGCCGAGATATCGACGATCGACTGAGGTATGCTGGAAAACGAACAACTCGATTTGTCGACGGAACCAGTATCCGAGAATCACCCGATCCTGGCACAGGGCGCAACCAAGTAACGTTTATCGGTTCGTCGCCTAAGTATGCCGGGAGGCTACAAGCCCTGTACTCACGGCGCGGCCACCCGACACGGCGTAATGGCAAGCGCGTCGATATCGATGAGAAATGAGTTCACGCCTAACATATGATGGCCAACTTGAGTCTTGTCGGGTCGGCCACATCTCGGCTCTGGCTCTGCTTGGCCATCTTACAAGAAATTATTTTTACTGAATGAACCCGCCAGCCGCTTGAACGACTAGAATAACCAGCACCAGCAACACCGCCGCATCCACCGCTGGATGCATAGCTGCGTAGCGCCGAGTCTTGTGCCAACCCAGCCGCAAAAGCTCTAAATGAGTAACGATAAAGCCAAGCAACGATGCGCCAATCAGCGCCAAACTAGCATACGCAGCCCACGGCGCGTTGCCTTGGGCGATTACTCCTACGCCGCTTACTTGCTTTGAATCCTGTGCGGCGTGCACCGTAGCAGCTGGGGGTTGCGCCGGACTGTTGCCGGTAACGGTCACCAGCGGCTGAGTGCTGTCCGGCTGGCCATAAAAAGCCACAATCACCGTGTTGTTGCCGTTTTGGTAATGTGCCCCGTTAGCGTAGCCAAAGCCCACATCTTGGTATTTGCCAAGGATGTTCTGGCGGTGTTCCAGGCTGTTCATCCAGGCGGTGACTACTTGGTCGCTGGTGCTAAAACCATAAGCCAGATTCTCGCCCGCGTTCATGTATTGGTAGCCGACTTTTTGGAAGAAGTACCACGGGGTAGTGCCATCTGGCGCCACGTGGCTCCAGTAGTTGTTGGCCACCATGTTTTCGGCCTTGGCTTGGGCGCCGCGATCCAGGTTGTCGCTTAGTTTTAGGGGCGGCAAATTATTGCGAGCGCGGTAGTCATTGGTCTCTTTTAGTAGTTCTTCGGTGTTTAGGCTGGTGGCATAACCCAGAATTTGCGGCCTGCCCACGCTGTGAATATTGTAGGCAAACTGAATAATAATCAGGCCCACGCTCAGCACCGTAAACCACCACAAACGGCGTCGGTGTAGCGGATGCAAACCCGGCCTTTGTTTTTTACGCGAAGATACAACTGGCTTTTTGGCGACAGCGCGTTTTGATTTTGGCATAACTTTACTATTAGTATGCCTGATGGGAGGGCGTTTGGCTAGGGGTTTTATGCCGATTGAAGCGGCCTAAGGCCGCGTAGTATGTAGTAGGTAGCAAGTAGTAAGCGGGGAGTCTCTTCTCTTACTTACTACTTGCTACCTACTACATACTACGCAGGCGAAGCCTGCTCACCAGTGAGCGCGTACAGCGCAATGCCCGCCGCCACGCTGACGTTAAACGATTCTTTATGCCCAAGCATGGGAATTTCCAGTATGTCGTCGCAGCGCTCCAGCAATTCCGGCGGTATGCCGTGGACTTCCTCGCCAAGCACTAATACTAGTTTTTCGGGCGGCTGGTAGTTGGGGAGCGGGATAGACGCGGGGTGTTGCTCTAGCGCGGCAATGGTAAAGCCTTGGTGGCGGTAGTGGTTTATTACGGTCAGCGGATCAGCCCTGTAATCCACGGCGACAGATGTTTCGGCGCCCAACGCTGTTTTGCTAATTTGCTTGGTCGTTTATTGCGTTCGTGCGGCAAGCGGTTGTCGCCAGCGATGGCCGGATAGGGCGTGTAACCCGTGGCGTAAAATTTCGCCACCCCAAAGCCATCGCAGCTGCGCAGAATTGAACCCACGTTGTGAGCACTGCGAATGTTGTGGGCGATAATAATTAATGTCATAAGGATAGTGCATGAGTTATGTATTTGTGAGTGGCGCATTCGGGAAACATCTCCGAACGCGCCACTCCGCTGCTCCGTCCTGCCTATTCGTCTGAGTCGGGGTGTCTCCGTTCCCAGCGTCGGATGGTACGGTTGGTGATTGGTTTGACGCCTCTGCCGCGAATGGTTCGGCTGGCTCGCATGGTATCCAGCCAGCCGCGCAACCGGCTCTGCCGCCACGATCCATCTGGCTGCGGTCCAAACCTGCGCCTTACCATCATTTCCTCCCGAGTAGCTCCGGCTGCTCCGTCCGTGGGCTGGTGGACTAGGACGATTCCCTACCCCGGCCGCGCTTGTGTCGTCGCCTCGATTGCTTGGCGACGGACTGGTCGCCTTGATCTGTACGCCGTATTTCTGTTACTCCTTCCCTTGCATCGAGATGCGCGGGCTTGGCTCTGTTGGCAGCGCCAAAGGCCATGGTTACTGCTTGCTCGGACGCCTCCAGATCCGTTTGCGCGGGCGTTCAGGCGGCAGACTCTGGGCGATATCATCACCCCGTGCGGTTCGGCGGAAGACCTGCTGGTCTGGCTGGGCGTGTCCAGAACACATGGCTAGTCGCATGGACATCAGTGTGTCCAAGGCGAAGTTGACGCCCATCTCCTCCGTCAGGCGGTGACTACCGAGCTTGGAGTACATTTGCTTGCGGGTCACGCCCTGCTCGTCAGAACGTGGCAGACCTCCGAGAACCTCACGGTAGACTCGATAGCCGGGTTGCTTGCGCTTCACTGTTCGCCACCTCTCTTTGTTGGCTCGTGGCATTTGCTACTTGCCGGGCCGCCCCCATCTTCTGCGCGGTGGGTCAGGCGGGAGCTGGTTGGCTACCTGCTGGCCTAGAGCAGTCTGGCCGTAGAGGCGTCGGTGAGGGTACTTTTCGTCCTTTGCCCACGTGCTTCTCAGCAGCCCCGTTCCCTTTAGCCGAGCGAGGGCGGGGGTTGCCGTTCCAGACTTATGGCCACTTTGTTTGGCCAGATCCAGACCATGGGTGGTCTGCCCGGGCGGAGGGGCTTTATGAAGTACATCGCGAGCGGTTCGCCCCAGCTTGACGGTTCTGCCCGAAGGCAGTTCCACTTTAGCTTTTCTCCAGCGCATGTGCACCTTCCCTTGTCGGCAGCGAGCTAGCAACATACAATTATAGCCTGTTTTATCAAAAAGGCCAGTGCTTATGGCACTGCTCCGATTCTGCTTACGATTTGCTACAATAAAGCATATGACCGATGCCGATGACCAGGCTGCGAAGTTTCGCGACCAAGAAGAGCAAAACACCATTGCCCGGGCAAACATGCTGGGCTTGCAGTATTTTGATACCCGCGAGCTCGACCCCAAAGGCGAACTGCACCCTGGCCTTCTAGCGGTGCCCGAAATGTATCAAGGCCATATTGTGCCGCTCAGCGACGACGGCGAGGATCACCCGCTGGTGTTTGGCATTACCATAAATACGCCGCAGCAACTTCTGCGCCAAATTCGCGAGCGGTTTCAAATGCGAAACGTCCAGTTTGTAGTGATTAGCACGCTGGGTTACAAACAGCTGATGCGCCGCTATGATCCGCCCAAAAAGGTGGTATATAGCGATGTCAAAATCGCTGCCGAGGGCGACAGCGAAACTATTGCCGAGGTCACCAAAACGCTCGACAGCGTCCGCCCGGACAATATTTTGAATTATTTGATCAAACAGGCCGACATGTTGAACGCCTCGGACATCCACCTGGAGTCGCAGCGCGACAACGTGCGGGTGCGCCTGCGCGTGGATGGCACGTTGCATCCTATTGCTACACTCAATCGCGAAAAATACCGTGTATTGTTCGGCTCGATCGCTACCCGCGCTAACATCTCCACCGCCGCTACCGACGCCCAAACCGGCCATATGCAGCAGGACGTTACGATGCCTGACGGTCAAAACCGTTTGCTGAACATGCGCATCGAGACCGTGCCAACGGTGTACGGCCAAGACGCGGTTATCCGTTTGTTTAACTTCGACGCTAATTTGCTAAGGCTAGAAAACCTGGGCATGACCGAGGCGCAGGAAAAAGAGTTCGCACGTGTCATTGAGCATCCACACGGCATGGTGCTGATGGTCGGACCGACCGGTTCGGGTAAATCGACGACGCTGTATAGTATTGTCAACGCCCTGAACGACCCAGGCCGCAAAATCCTCACGCTGGAAGACCCGGTCGAATACAGTATTCCCGGCATTAGCCAAATTCCGGTCAGTACCCAGACCGGCGACAGTTTTGCCGAAAAACTGCGCGCCGTGTTGCGCCTGGACCCCGACGTAGTAATGGTGGGCGAAATTCGCGATGTCGACACGGCCAAAACGGCTATTCAGGCCTCTATTACCGGCCACTTGGTGCTGAGCACCTTCCACGCCAGCTCAGCCGCCACGGCATTTAGCCGCATGATTGACATGATTGGTCAGAACCCTATTTTTTCCACCGCCATTCGCTTGGTTGTGGGCCAGCGCTTGGTGCGCCGGCTAGACGACAACACCAAAACTCCCTACCTGCCCGATGACGCCACCAAAAACTATTTGCGCGAACAGCTCAAAGACTTGCCGCCGCAAGTAAAAATGCCCGACGTCGACAACCTTACGCTCTACCGCCCGGGCAAGTCCGACGAATCACCATTCGGCTACAAAGGCCGCATGATCGTCATTGAACAAATGGTTATTAACGAACAAATCCAAGCCTTCCTGCGCGGCGACGTTAAAGGCGTGAACGCCGAGGCGATTGAAAAAGTCGCCCGCCAAAACGGTATGCTCAGCATGCTGCAAGACGGCATCCTGAAGGCCATCTCCGGCCAAACCACGCTGGAAGAGATTAATCGCGTCATCTAGCGCGGCGAAATAAAATTTTATATACTGTTTGTGCCAGTTCCGTCAATCAGCTGGAGGCGAGAATGTTCGGTGGGCGTAGCAGGAGAAGGGTGGCAGACTTCGAAATGCTCAAAGGGGCGCCTCCGTCGACAGAGAGGCACGGCAACGAAGCAGAAGTGGTGCAACGCTGGCAGAAGCAATCAGACCTGACATTGTTGCGGTTGGGAAGCCTGAATCGTCTCAAGAAAAAGGGCCTGATCGACATCCGGTTCGGCCAGAGAGGCGGAGCTAGGGATCCGCCGTACTCCTCGCGGCGATCAGGTTGCCAAAGGCCTGCAGCCCGGCAATCAGCGCCGCGGCTGGAGGCGCGGGAAGAAAACCGATTAGTTCCGTCAAACGGAGGTGGGAAGTATGCTCGGTAAGCGTCGAGGCAAGCTGACAAAAACGCAGCTGAAGATACTCAAAACACTGCCTGCATCAACGGAAAAGCCAGCCACTGGTAGCGAATGGGGAAGACGTCATGACGAAATGTGGGGTACTAAACTTCCGTTCGTAAGGTACACTGGAGCCTCGTTGCGCCTGCGGCGGCGTGGTCTGATCGAGCTCCAAAGCCGCAGTGGTAGATATGGTGAGCCTGCAGAAAATGTGCTTAGGCGCACAGCTCGAGGTGACCAGGTTTTCAGCCGTCTGGCTTCGCAACCTGCCCAACCAGCGCAGCGCCGCTGGGGGCGCGGCAAGAAGAAGCCCTGACTCACCAGCACAAAGACGGAGCAGCGGGGTGGCACGTTTTGGCAGCAAGCCGAAGCGTGTCACCCAAGAAACAATCGCTAGATTTTATAAGTTGAAAATTCTATACTATAAACTGCCCAACACAGAAGGGGAATAGTGCAAAGGTTCGATAACACAGGAGAGCCACAACCGAGGCGGCGGAATAGAAGGGGTAGGCTAGACGCAGTCGACAGGCAGGTACTAGGTTTCCTGAGCAGTGGTCGGCCTGGCCAGTCGTATAGTGAACCAGGCATCTATCAAAGGGTACCGCGTAAGCACTGGCCTCGGGTTAGGGAGAGTTTGCCTCGGCTTTACAACGAGGGATATATGCGGGTAACCTGGCCACCAAGGCCATATATAGGAGAGAACGAGGGGGAAACCCCAGAGGGAAAACCGCGCCTTAGTTTGACGTCCAAAGGCATCGGCACCGCAGCTCGTGTTACCCGGGCTGAGCGACGCAAGAACAAGCGAGAGAGGGGCAAGTAGAACCACCCCCCACTGACCGTTCGCGCAGACTTGTTGGGCTGTCGGTAGAGCAGTGTGCTTGGCTGCATGGCCAAAGCACACTGCTCCCGACGCGAATCTAACCTTTTCTAAACTCAACAGATGTGCTAGAATATCATTTGACTAACTTTAGCAACGTAAATCACGACGTGAGTTTTATATGTTTGACCTCATTCAAAAAGTAGAGCAGAACTACCGCAAAACCAAGGTAGTTGATGTTCGAAGTGGTGACACCGTACGCGTGCACCAAAAAGTGAAAGAAGGCAGCAAAGAGCGGGTGCAGGTGTTTGAAGGCGTGGTGATTCGCACTGACCGCAAAGACAGCCTGAGCAGCTCAGTCACCGTGCGCCGGGTGGCCAGCGGTGTAGGGGTTGAAAAAACTTATTTGCTGCACTCGCCCCTGGTGCTGAAGGTAGAAGTCGTGAAGCGCAGCAAGGTCCGCCGTAAGTACCTGACCTATTTGCGCGAACGCAGTGGTAAGTCCGCTCGACTGACCGCCGTAGCCTTTGACAAAAACAAGGTCAATGCTGCCGCCGACCAAGAAGCCGAAGCCGAACTTGAGCACATTAAGGAAGAGCTGGCCGAAAAACATGAATCGGGCGAGTATGTATCTGACGCCGAAGAAGTAAAACAGGCCGAAAAAGAAGCCAAAAAGTAGGTTTGACTGACCGCTTAAAGACACCCGCCCAGAAATGTGGCGGGTGTTTTTTGTGGATGGGAATAAGCGTACCGCAAACGTAGACCGACTACTGTCGAAGAAATGAGCATTGACTCCGCATTCAGAATGTATATACTTGTATATACAAGGAGGTACTATATGCAAGTCACTCGACATATTCAGAAATGGGGGAACGGTACTGGTATACGGCTACCAAAGAAGCTAGTGGAAGCAGCCAAACTTGAGCTGGGTCAGGCTGTGGCAGTTGATCTGCGCGGGTCGTCTATTGTCCTGACGCCTACTCATGACAACGGCAAGCGTCTGCCAAGTCTCGCAGAACTGTTGGATGGTGTTACCCCTGACAAGGTAGGTGGTGAATATAACTGGGGTGTTGACCAAGGCCGCGAGAAAAAAGTAGATGGCTAGCTTCAGTTATGTGCCGAACGGCGGCGACATTATCTGGCTTAACCTCAATCCACGTACCGGGCACGAACAGTCCGGCCGCCGGCCTAGTCTGGTGCTCTCCAGCCGGGAATATACTAAGCGTACAGGTTTGGCTATAGTCTGCCCTATTACCTCGAAGATCAAGGGCTTACCGTTTGAAATTGTACTCAAGGGCACCAAGACCAGTGGTGCGATTCTGCCTATCCACGTGCGCAGCGTCGATGTCGACGCACGTCGTGCTGAGTTTATCGAGGCGTTGCCACCAAAGCTACTTACAAAGAGTCGTAACTACGTTCGAGTTATCATCGGCGCTACAGAGGAAGGGTAAATACCCCGACAGTAAGCCTAGTCGTAGGTTGCTACAATTTCAGGTAATTGAATTTATAGTGCCAGGTCGCATATAAAAATAGGTTTGACTGATCGCTCAAAATACCCGCCCACGCAACAGGCGGGTATTTTTATAATTGCTGTATTCGCGCTGGCTGGGATGGGAGCGTGACTCGACCATCCCAGCCGGCTTGGGCGTGCATGCGCTAACGCCGATGCTTGCGTATTGTTCGCCTCAGCTCTGTCGTTGTCGCGAACGAGCGCCGACGACCCCGGTCTTCTGACTTGCCTGCTTGGCGACCCTCCCCGAATAGTTTGGGGTAGAGGCTGCGGGTCTTTCTGTGGTGGGGCTGCACACGGCATCTTCGCCGGTCGGGCCCCGCGATGGCAGATCTAGTCTGATGGACGGGTGCCGCTCAGGCTCTCTTGTCAGTAGCGCTATGAGGAACTTGCGCATCTGGCTTCCTTCCTTGGTAAGGTCAGCGGAAGTTACTGATCGTCTTGGGGCTGTCGCCGCCCAGATCGCCGTCTGCGACTTCTGGGCGTGTCACGGCCAGCAGCGAAGCGTGAAGGCTGGCCCGGCTGGCCTTCTGCCTCAGCTTCTGCAGGCCCGCTGGAGAACTGGTCGTCCCTTGGTTGTGGTGGATCTACCGGCGCCAGCGGCACATGTCCGCTGCGCCGTGGGCTGCCCCAGCCTCGCCAACCCGAAAGCAACTTCCAGGCCATAACGTCACCTCATTCATAGGCTTACGGTGGACAGCAAAAGCATACAACTGCTTGCGGAAGCAGTCAAGGGCGAGAAACAATAAATTTGTTTAGTTTCGTTTCCACAATCGTTCAATAGTTCAACAATTCTGGGAACGGACAGAGAAGATGGGTATGGATTCTGTCCGCTCATCACATGTGATCTCAGTTGGTGGTGCTTGGTGTTTCTGGCGTGAGAAGAAAAATGTGATGTGCGGGGCGTTACACCCTCACCAGCCCGACGAAGTTGCCGGTGCTGATGCGGTGGCAAACCCAGCCGGTGGGCTGCTGGTCGGGGACCAGCTTGGGGTCCTCGTGGTAAACCACGTGGACCGTCACCCAGGGGATGAACTGCCAGCTCAGCAGGGTCTCGATGAGTTTCAGCTCGCTGCGGTTGAGGTTGTCACCTTTGAGCACGGTGGTGTGCTCGGTCGGCTCATCGCCGAACGGGGTGATCTCGTAGCGGACGGTGAACTGGTTGGTGGCGGGATTGAAGTCCGCCTCCAGCACGGTCACCGTTGCCAGCCTGTGTCCGACGAAGAAATCTCCGTCGACCATCTGCAGCAGCATAGTCCTACCTCCTCTGTCGGCCGCAAGTCTCCTTGCGGCGGCGTACCTTACCTCGGTTGAGGCAAGATTACCGAATCATTTTATCACAATGTATATATTTGTCAAGTGCAAGGCAAGAAATAAATGTGTGCTAAGGTGTTGCCAATCGAGCGGGCGAGGGCGCATTCCGTGCCCTGCCCACTCGATCGTTTTTCTCACGGATTGTATCCGTACGCCAGAAAGTGCCACTACAGTCCACGCCGAAGAGTTCTGTGGCATAGTGGCCTTACTCTCCTTGCGCTCCCTTTCGCTTTTTCTTCTTGAATACGACGACAGGCATTCCGAACAAGATAGCATCCAACTTCCTGCTGTCGTCAAAGCCGAGGGCACGGATGACGTTCCTGGAGGTGGTGATACCGAGTTTGCGGCGAGGTTCGCTGATTCTTAACCAGCGACCTTTGGTGGTGGTAATTTTAATCTGGGTAACCGGTCGAAGTGTTCTTCGAGCCCGGCCGCGGACGTACTTGACTTTCTTTATTTCGCCGTATTTATCCGGTTGCCGCTTGTATCTGTCGAGCGTCTGCCAGGCTTCAGCACTAGATAAAGTCTTACGTCGAGACATCCGGGGCTCCGTTCCGTTGTGGCCTCTGGCACAGTTATTTATATCGCGGCGTATACTTTTTTGTCAACGACTCTCTGCTACAATGATGGCTATGATTGTCGGAGTCGATGAGGTTGGTCGTGGCTGCTGGGCTGGCCCAGTATGTGTAGGTGTAGTGGTGGCACACGCAGGCTTAGAAGGCTTGGTAGACGATTCTAAAAAGCTATCTGCTGGCTCACGGCAAGTTATTGCGCAGCTCATTAAGGAGCAAACTGCAGTCAATGTTGGTTGGGCCTCACCAACATATATTGATCAGTTTGGTATTGTGGCCGCGCTGAAGCTGGCAGCCGAACGGGCACTGACAGGACTTGGCGCTCCAATTGAGCAGATTTTGCTGGATGGCAATAGTAATTATTTGGGCGATCCGCGGGTGCGGACAATTGTTGGCGGCGACGGGGTGGAGCCGGCCATTGCCGCGGCGTCGATTGTGGCCAAAGTGGCACGGGACAACTACATGCAGGTGATGGGCGCGCGGTTTGCCAACTATGGGTTTGAGTCGCATGTTGGGTACGGCACGGCAGTACATAAAGCAGCCCTAGCGGCCTTTGGCCCGAGTGCCATACATCGCATGAGCTTTGCACCGATGAAAGGAATGCAATGAACCCCTCTCCGTTTCCCCTTTCGCCTGCAGCTCGCATCTTCCGGGCTGCAAAGCCTTCACCGCTCGTCAACGTAACTATAGTTATGCTTCCTCGCGTTTCAGGCTTTTCGCTCCGGAACTTGCAAGCTTCGGCACAAAAGGGGAAACGGAGAGGGGTTCAACATGTCAACAACTGAAACCGGCAGAATAGCCGAGGTAAAAGCGGCAGACTATTTGCGCGCGCACGGCTACAAAATTTTAGAGCGCAACTGGCGCACGCGCTGGTGCGAGGTTGATATTATTGCCGAGCGCAAAGGCGTGGTTTATTTTGTAGAGGTAAAATACCGCGCCAGCGACTTTCAGGGCAGCGGACTGGAATATATTACGCCCGCCAAACTGCGGCAAATGCACTTTGCGGCCGAATTGTGGGTGAGTGAGCACAAAAGCGAAGGCGATTATCGGCTGGCCGCGCTAGAGTTAAGCGGCCCTGGATTTGTAGTAACGGCCTGGATCGACGAACTGTAGTTACCGGTCTTGAGACTACCCTTGCGTGCGCAAGTATTCAGCCACAGCCTCAAAGTCGCGTTGACGCCACAGCACTTTGGACTCAATATCTTCAATACCTTGTTTGATGAATCGTTGCAAGCCGTTGTGATTCATTTTTGGCTCGAAAAATTGTTTATACGAATCAAGCTGCGCTTGGGTGCTAAAGGCGCTGGAGGTGTAGCGCGGAAAGTCGGTAAAGTGCATGTCACGGCCAAAATGGTCCTCAATCCACTGCCAATTGTCCTGCATCCATTGCCAGGTCATGTCACGAGCATAGCGGTTACGCAGCAGATACACAAACCAGTAAAACAAATCTTGCAGTTTTACGGCATCGGTGGTCAGCATACCTATTGCGCGCTGAATGAGCTGAGGATCACGCACACTGGCAATACCAGCTGTCAGGTTGACGCGTTCTTCGGCCGACGACGTTGTGGCAAGGATGTCCGCTGGTTTAGCGGCATTGGCCAGTGCCGCCTGCATGTGTTGAACAACGGCCGGGTCTTCGCTGTAGGCCATGTGGGCGATGATTGTTGGCCGGAGCAGTTCGTCGAAGTATGACTCGCCTTTTTTTGGCTCCCAGCCTAAGCGGTCGAATTGCTCTTGGGCTAGTTTTTTGATGAACCGGCGCAGATCAGCCAAAACGGCTTCATCCTGTTCGGCAAACATTTTCAGCGCTCCCAGGTGGTCGGTTATGGCGCCCCAAACCGGTTGGCTGGTCTCGTGGCGGTAGGCCTCCAGAAGCTTCAGGGCGTCGCGGGAGGATTGCAGACCGGCTTTAGCCAAAGCAAGACTATCGCTGAGTAACCCCAGGCGGTCGATGGCAGGCATGTTTCCGCCGCGGACATCGTCGGCCAGAGCAGCGGTGTGGGCACTGTCGTAAAGGGTCAAGTAGTAACCGGTGCGGCCCTGGTTAAGGCGCAGGAGTTGGGTATCGACCCTAGGCTGAATGCTGGTGGTCGGCTGATCCAGTAATTGCAAATCTGCTGCGTCTGCAAGCACTAGAATCGGCCACACCGTCGGATCGTGCCCCTGCGCTTCCTTAGGATTGCTCTAAAAGCGCCGCTGGTGCAAAGTAATATGCTGGTCGCCCGAGCCAACGGTCACCACCGGAAAGCCGGCTTGGCTAATCCACGGCACCATGAAGGCGCCGACGTCTTTGTGTGATGCCTCGCTCCAGGCCTGCCACAAATCGGCGGCCGAGGTGTTGCCGTATTGATGCCGCTTGAGGTATAGGCGCAGACCATCGCGGAAGGCTTCGGGACCAATGTAACTATGCAACATGTTCAGCAAGCTG
>WNGI01001722.1_pt1 | contig 30069 bp, 23 predicted proteins | sample 5400621 | NCBI WGS metagenome assembly WNGI01 (sample SAMN13153374, study PRJNA577476) | soil metagenome | isolation source: 20 cm soil or saprolite under Garry oak tree replicate 1 | place: USA:California | collected 2016-06-15
CGAGCGGATCAAGACTTCTGGACGCCAATCCCTTGGCGGGCGTGCGTCGTGAGCGGGAGCAGAACCCCACGCGGCCTGTCGCTTCTTGGGAGCGGTTTCAGCGCACGCGGGCAGCGATGCAGGCGTTGCAGCAGGAAGCAACGGAACGTCACACTGCTGATCCCGAGTCAGTGATCGCCGAGATGGAGGAGACGCGATGGGCGAAGATGGAACTCGCCCTCGTGCTCGCCGAGGCCACAGGTAGGCGGCTCGGTTCGATCCGGCAGCTGCGGTGGGAAGACATCGACTTCTCACGCCGCACGATCCGGTGGCGTGCAGAGTTCGACAAGAAGGGAAAGGAGTGGGTCATCCCGATGCCGGACTCGCTCGCGGAGGAATTGAAACAGTTCCGCATGCGATTCGGGGCGATTACGGGATGGATCTTCGCTGGCGAGCGCAAGCTCGACCAGCCGATGGATCGACACCTCTTCGACAAGTGGCTGCACGTCGCGGAGAGGAAGGCCAAGCTGCCGAAGCTCGAAGGTGGGCTGTGGCACCCGTATCGCCGGAAGTGGGCGACAGAGCGAAAGCATCACTCCCTCAAGGACGTCGCCGCGGCGGGCGGCTGGAAGGACACCGAGACGTTGCTCACCTGCTATCAGCAACCCGATGCAGATACGTTGTTGGCAGTGATTCCAGTTTTCGGAGCGGCTGTCGTGAAGCTCTCGACTCTCTGTCCCATTGAGCGTGTCTCCTCCGCTGACAAGGCAAGTCTCGGCGAGGTGGGCAAGCACCTCTCCGGCGAGGATCGTCAAGTTCTCGCTGACGCCATGTCGGCGAAGGCCAGCGTGCTTTATACACACGACAGTGAGTTCTTCCGGGAACGGATTCCCGGCCTCGTTGTCCTGGCCCCCGGCGCTCAAGCATGGGACCGTTTCGACCGCGACGGCTTGCGCGCCAATACTGATTGGACGTTCCTAGGCTGGTTCGTGCCGCGCTGGAGTAGCGAAGCCGTGAGAGCCACAACCGAGCGATTCTTCATCTACGAGATCGCTGACTACGTTGCCTGCTACTATGATGCCCAGCCAGGTCAGTTTGTTCTTGAGTGGTGGGCAAAAACGCCGAACGTGAAATCGCTGAGACTCCCCCAGGAGGTCAAAGCACAAGCTTACAACTTCGTGGGGGTCATGGCCGACGCGACGTCCATCACCCTCTTCGCAAATGGCGAAACCCGCCGGGCCAAAGTCCGCGTCGGATCCGCACCGATCACGACGTTTCATCCCTTCATGAGTGCTGAGTCCACCAACCAGATCTTTGGAACATGCCAGTTCCGATTCGTGGACAAGGTTTTCACGGAACGAACCGTCCGGCGGCATTGGAGGGCTCGGACGCTGCAACTAACGGACGGAGAGATTCAATGGATCGATGCGGTCCGGAAGCTCTCTACGCTCTCCACCCTTGAAGCCTAGGGCGCAGGCAGTCCGCTGCCTGGAGTTCTCGTTCGATGTCGAAGAAACGTTCGCGATGCTTGCAGCGCACGCATTGGCGACTCTGAATAGAGGCCGGTAGAATCAGCAGGCCGAAACCGGCACTTCAACCAGGATTGAGATGTCAATCATTCCCACGCGCGCCGGCTCAGAGCCAGTTCGGCTCAATCGGACCACGATCGCTGACGAGGAGAGGACCCGGTAGAAGTTGCGGACGACCGCCTTGTTCTGTTCGGTGGTCTGAGGAGCGGCCCTTCCCTGAAGTTGGGCGCAACCGCAGGTGCAAGTGTCTTCGGCCCGCCGTGTTGAGGGTGTCGCCAAGTCAGCCGCATACTAGCTAGATCGATGGGGGCCCGTGCAAACTTGGTCGCAAAGCCGTCACGGTCGAATCGGTCGATAGCGGATCCGGATTGATCGCGAGTTGGCTCCGATCGATCTGCAGCCCATCCCGATTCGGAGGACGCTGAAGCGGGATCGGAGGTCACTCACGGAGACAATGAGCAAGCGCGCGGTCACACGCTGATTCTCCGCGCTGGGTCGAGAACTACCATGAGAGCATGCCGGAAGACCGCCGAGCGGCCACAATTCCGCTTCCAAGTTGATATCAGGCTGCGCTCGAGGACGAGGAGGCCGAAGTCGGTGCTTGAGCCTCCCGCGCCAGCCTGCGTACGTTTTTCAATACGTAGAGTGTGATAACCAGGCCCAGGGCCCCGCGCACAAGCGCGCCGCCTGCTTCTTCGGAACTGCGAAGCGCAATGGCGACAATGGCGGCAATGGCGGCTAAAGCGATCGAGTACCCGGCTCCAGCGATTAGGACCTGCTCGATACGGCGCGGCGCTGACGTAATGAGTGACTTGAACGCGAACCCCAACCAAGCGTAAGCGAGTGCAATGGCTATGCCAACGAACGAGAGAAGTCGGCTTATTGGGTAGGCTTCAGCAGACAAAGCTCCCGCGACTTGTCCAGCAGTGCCTAAGATGCCGGCCAGAATGAGATAGGCTCGTAAAGACCTGGTGGTTTCCTTGAAGAACGCCATCGCAGTTCCCTCCTGTGTGAGATTTGATGAGAATCGAGCATGAATCACTCAACCCACTGACTTCTCCATCAATACTTCCTTCATCCCAGGTTTACCCTGTCGGCCGTACAGAATCGCGAGGTTGAGCAGAGTGACTTCAGTCCATGGAGTCGCTCGCCATTCGCCGGATTGCTGGTGTGCGAGCGACCGGAGATACAGGCCCTCCGCGTCGGCGTCATTGCCTTGTAACTGACACGCGAGCCCTACGCGAGCGTACGTGCCGAACGGAACCTGCCCGGGCGCGACGGCGCCGATCGGCAAAGTGGTACTCGCGACGGTGGGCGATTCTGTCGAGGTGACATCGGAAGGCATTCTCGTAAACGGGCGTCCCCTGCGGAACACGAAACCGCTGGCCGTCGACGGCGCTGGCCGGTCGCTTCCGCGGTTTCCAGATGGAACCTACGTCGTCGGCCAGGATGAGGTGTGGCTGTACTCGTCCTACTCCAAGCGAAGCTTCGACAGCCGGTACTTCGGCCCGCTTCGGCTTTCGTGCATCCTCAATCGGGTGCTGCCCCTGTGGACAGTCGAGTAGTTGCCAACGGACACGAAGCAACGGGTTCCACGCGCAAAGCAGCGTCCCGCGATTCGCACGGGTCTTCCCAAAGTCGATCGTACACGTGTTAGGAGGACTTGGAAGATCGAGCGCTGAGTGGACCGTGAGTTGACGGCCGTTTGATGACCCTGCGGTAACGTACCGTCGGGTGAGCAGCTTCGACGTAGCGAGGCGGCTGCGCTCAAGGTCGGCGCCTGAATAGTCACGCACCCGAAATACCACGTCTGGCGCGAAGCCCTTGTGCGCGCCTGTAAGTGGGTGCTGGATGACGGACCCTTCGTCTGCCTGGCCGGCATCGGAGACGCTCGGCCAGCTTGTTCGCGAGGCGCAACGGGACGGGCCGGCTGCATTAAACCGCCTGCTGGCAACGCTGCGGCCCGCGCTGTTGAAGTTCTTCGAGCGGCGGTTCCCCTCGGATATGACGGAGGACCTCGCGCAGCTCGCCCTCATGCGGATCGCGAAGGCGGTGCGAAGGATCGATCCCGAGCGTGCAGACTCGTACACCATCACGGTCGCCCGAAATCTCCTCCGTTCCGCGTACCGCCAGCGGGCCCGCGACGTACGTCGGTATTCGCCCGTTGGCGCCGAATTGGCTGCAACGATCCCGGCTTCGGATAGCCAGGCGGAGTACGAGGAGTTAGTGCTCGCCGTTCACCGCGCGGTACTCACTAAGCTCCCGCGTCCGCTACAGGACATCATGTCCAGGGTTCTCGACGACGAAGCCCCGTCGCAGATCGCCGATGAACTCCAGGTGAGTCCTGTTACGGTGCGGACGCGCCTCATGAGGGCACGGTGGATCCTGCGCCGAGAGCTCGTTGCGTTTATGTCGTGCTGTCGTTCGCGGGCTGCTCCAGAATCCGATGGGGATCAGGGCCCCGCTGGCCTAGTCGATCCACCGTAGGACACGGCCTCTCTCAACGCGAATCTTGGCGACCTCTTCTGAACCCCACGCGGCTCTCTAGGGAACCGAGTTTCCGCCACCGAGTAGCAATCACGCGAGGTAGCGTTAGATGTTACTGTCGCTTAGACAACTCACCAAGGCGCGCCAAGACCGCTCCATCACGTGGACAGCGCCAAGATCCTTCTTGAAAGTTGAGAGGGTGGTTCGGATGTCGCGGGCAAGCCGGCCAACTCGTATCGACAAACGTGTCTTGGAAGTATTGCTGAACGTCGTCGATGCACTTGCCCAATGGATCCACAACGTCGAGTCGTCGCACCTGCCCGGCGAAACTCCATACGACGGCGACGTACTGTTCGCCCAATGTTGCGCGCACGTCATTCGCCAACAGCCGGACGGCGTTGTCCAACGCGGAATTTCCAGCACTACTGAGGTATTCCCGGGCCTGAGTGTTGATGAGATCAAGCTTCGCCTCGACCCGTTCCATCAGAGCACGTACCTTGGGAAGGTCCGCATCGGTGAGCTCTGGGACAGGCGGAACTTTCGACAATGATTGTTGCCTCTCGAGATTCGCCAACATACTTCGGCGCTCCGCTTCGGATGCCTGAATCCACTCTTTGCAGATTCGAACGTACTCCGTCGCGGCGGCTTCGAGCGACTCCTGTCCAGCAAAATAGCGAGCCAATAGCGGGTTAGCGCCACCGACCGGATTCATGTCGCCAACCTAATCGACGATTTCGCTGAGTTCAATCGGTCTGAAGCTGACGGCAGCCGCACGCTCATTTTTCCCGTACCAAAAAGAGATGACGCTTGCATCGTCTACTCGAGCTCCGGGAAGTGCCAAAGTGCCATCACGCTCCACCGGCCATTGGGCCTGGATCTCCCGTATCACCATGTCTTGTATGTCTCCCAGCCCTGAGAGGACTGCCGTTTGCAGCAGTTTGTTCAATGGACGATCCCTCAGATCGAGGATATTCGCCGCGGCAGCCCCCCCGACACGTATGCCGTCCGAATAGACGCTTATCTCCCTGTCCGCCGCTACCAACGTGACAGGACGTGGAACCACTGGACCGATCCGCTCAGTAAGCGCAATCGCCAGCTTATGGGACGACACACGCATTGGGCATGCTGAAATGGTGTATGCCAAAGATGTCAACGTGTTCAACCGTTAAGCTGAAGACACTTCCAGATGGAACCTCCTCCGGTGGCCGACTGCCATGGGGATTGTAGAGTTTCATAGGCATTTCATTTATCATCTTCCCGTTCACATACTCGTCTACCCACCATTTGCCAAAGTTTAAGACCATGAGGTACATGTATACCCCCCACTGTACATAACCCTGGGGGCTTGTTTGGATCTCGATGGCGCCCGTCGATCCCGGAAATACAGCCGTTCGACAGGAGGGCAACGGCGGGTGGAACAAGTTTTGGTGCCGAGGGGGAACCCCGGTTGGGGGAACCACTCTTACCGGCGACGCGGTCTGGGGGGGTGGCGGCGAGGCAGGGTTCTGCCCTCCGCCGGGTACACCCGGGTCACCTCCCGGAACGATGCAGTTAAAGCCTACTGGATCGAATCCATACCCTAGTCCCGCGCAAAACCCGCTAGCATAGTAATCCCAACACTGCTCGCTGTCGAAGTCCTCACCTATGTCCTGACAGTCCTGGGGGTAGAGGTGGCAATCCCAGTGCCCCCCGTTGGGGTCCTCCACGCCGACGCAGTCAAACGTTCCTGTCGGGTCGCGCCCGTTGACGGGGTCGTTGCCGACGTATGAGTACAAATTGAGGCCTCCCGCAATTCCGGCCGGGTCCTCAGACAACCAGCGCCCGAGCATCGGGTCGTAGTAGCGTGCCCCCATGTGGTAGAGCCCGGTCTCCTGATCGTACTCTTGCCCGGCCATGCGATAGCGCACGATGAAACCTGTATCCGCAGGCTCCTGACCCCATGGGAACAGCGGACTGGTCCCCACTCGGTCGGGGAAGGTCTTCAGAACGGCTCCGCCGCGCGCCCGCGAGAGACCGAGCACCGTGTGGTTCGTTGCCGTTGAGACTACCACCGCTGTGTCGGTCGGTGTCCGCAGCGCGAATAGCTCTCCGGTTTCCGTGAAGGCATACTCCACCTTCATAGTGTGTGTGGCGGAATCGAGATCCATTTCGACGTGATCGCGGTCATACAGGAACCAAGTCGTCACACTCGTGGAGCTGCTATCGGTTTTCCCAACGCGACGCCCGAGTGCGTCATACCGGAACTTCCACACCTTGTGGACGCCCCCAGCAGGCCACTTCTCGACTCGTGTCAACTGCCCCACGGCATTCCACTGGAACCTGGTCGTGTCCGTGCTACTGGTCCACCCGGGGACGTTTCCGAGTCCTGCTTTCAGCGTGTCATTGCCGTTCGCATCGTAGTACAGCGCATAGCCCTTGAACTGTGGAATGCGATTCCCAGGGAACGACGGGGACCCCTTGTAGGCGGTAGTATCGATGCGGTTGCCGCCAGCGTCGTATTGGTATGCAGCGACACTGGACTGGTTGTATTCGTTGACGCACGAACTTACCGACGACTGCATATTACACGCGTTGATGAGTTCTCCCGCGGCATCATAGCTGTAAACTTCCTTCGGATAGGCGGCACCAGGCTGGGTCAACTCGTTCGAGACGTGACCCAGAGAGTCATACGTCCACGCTGACGAGAGGGACGAGGAAGACACATCCCCCGTGACATGATGCAGAGAGTCATACGACAGCATGCGCGACCACGGGTTCGCGGCCGAGGCGTTATAAGTGATCGTGATAGGTTTGAGTTCAGTGTCGCGAGCGACAGCGGCGCAGGTCCCTACGGCACACATTGTGTCAAGTACGCCCAAAGACGGGCGGTAGACCCATCTTGCCGCCGTGCCCTGGGGAGGCGCCGCGCGGCTGCGCAGGAGCCCAGACGCATCATAAGTATACGCCATCGAGTACGTCGTGGGGTCCCCCGGGAAGGTCTGCGCGGCGTAGACAAGGCGGCGGGCCTTATCGTAGACCAGCGAGTCTCGCCCGTTCGTATTCGAAGCGACGCTCCACGAGGAGCCGTTCGGCAAGAGTCCATAGCTTCGCGATTCGGCGGGGAAATCAGGTCCTGTCCGAGTTCGGGGACGCCCCAAAGAATCGTATGTGAGGGTGATCGTGTCGTTGCGTCTGGTAACCACCTTCCGCGGTTGGCCAGCGGAATCGTATTTCACGCTTTCAAACTTGGTCGTATCGCCGAGATCGTACTGCGCGACAACCAAGCCCCACGCGTTCAGATCGACCTTGTATACCTGCCCCTTGGGATCCTTTACGCGTGTCAGACCGGTAGGATCGTATGAGAAACGCGTGGAGTATCCCAATCCGTTAGTCGCAGCAGTATCGCGACCGAGCGCATCGTAAGAGGCCGCCTGCTTCACGCCGTTCGCCAAGGTCGTCGTATCGGGAAGACCATAAGCGTTGTAATGGAACGTGGTCGCGTGACCTAAAGGGTCCTTCGTCTGAATCAGATTCCCGCCCGACGCAGCCGCCGCGTAGGTCCACCGGTTCGCGTGTCCCATACCATCGATGACCAGGGTGTCCTGGCCGTTCGCGTTCGGGTAGTGCCAAGCGACTACAGTTCCACCTGCCGGCCCCCCCCCGGGCGGCGCTGTGTTGCCGGCATAGACACTCTTGAGCGTTCCGGATGGCCCCTGAGAACCATCATGGTAAAAGTAATCCAGCCAGACCGCCGCCCCCCGTATCGCGACGAGCCGGGCCGGCGTGCTCGCGCTGCAGTTGCACCACGCCACGGGGTACCATCCGGTATTCGCGTTAATCTGGACTGTCACCTGCCCGCCACTCAGCGTGCCGCTTGCCGTGCCGCGCAAGGCGAGCCTAATCCAGACGGGTCCGCCACTGGGAAAGTGCAGAGTGACCGTAAACACCTGCGTGGTCGACTTGACCCCTGGGGTGCTCAGACTCGCGGAGACTTGTCCGACTGTCCCTCCAACTGGAGCCCAGGAGACCCCACTATTCGTCGAGTATGAGGTTGTCAGGTATGCCGTGATCGTCGAGTTGTTGCCTGGGGTAACCGTCGGCGTGCTAGCGGTTAGCCGGAACGTCACCGTATAGTTGCTGTCCGAGGCCGGGAGATTGCTTCCCACCGTGGGGTCGCCGAGCGTATTGTAAAGCTGGTTCCCTACCGCCACCGTTCGGTCGTCGATCGCGTTTAGGCTGATGGTGTTTGTGCCGTCAGCGACACCGTCCGGGTCGTTCCACCCGGCGGCGGCACCTTGGTTCGCCGTGGTCCACCCGTACCTGTATGTGAGCGATTGGCCGGTACTGCTATCATAGGAAGCCGTAAGAACGTATCCCGAGTACGTCGCGGTCATCGCGTGGCCTGTAGTGTCTCGCATGTAGGTCACGTTGCCGAGCGTATCTCGCGCAATGGTCGTCTGCCGCCCGAGGACGTCGACGATGGTTATAGGCTGGCCAAACCGATCGATCTGAGCCTTCGACACACGACCGAGCGGATCTGTGGTGATCAGATAGACCGTGTCCGGCCGCACGCTACTTTTCGCCGTGCCCGCAGTTGTACCCAAAGTACTAGCCTGCCATTGGACTTCGGCAGGCGTTAGGATAGTTGTCCTCGGACGGACGGATGCACCGGTGTAATCGGTTGCCGAAGGACCGAGGATCGTGTCTCCCTGGACCAGGGCGTTATAGGAGTAGTTCCAAATGCCTCCAGTTCGGCTCTTCACCTGGGTGAGAAGGCTGTCAGATCGGTAATAGTAGAGCGAATCCACTCCACCGTCGGGGTCCGTTACTGCTCTAAGGCGCCCATTCACGATGCTTGTGCTCGTCGTGCGCCCCGCGAAGTCGGTGATCCCGGTGAGGACGTTCCCCACGTAGTTGAACGTGAAGCCTCTCCCACTTGCGTCGGTTACCGTCTGGAGCAGATTGCTCCCGTTCCAGGTAACGGTTTCGTCTTGGATGCTCGGCAGCACGTTGTGCCGGATCAGGTAACCTTGGGCGTTGAAGTCAGAGAAGCTGCCATCGACAGCGGTGAGCCGGAACAGTGTGTCAGTGGTGCCGTTCTTGTAGGAAACGAGGGTCCCGCTCTCGCCGGCAGGAGAGGCGAAGGGACACGTCAGGCAGGTTCGATCGAAGTATTCCGTCGCACCGCTCCCGTCGACGAGCAACCGCCCGAAGCTCCCAACGAGATATAAGCGTCCCACCCCCGTCAGGCCAACTCCCACACCGAGGGGGCTCGCGGTTTGATCGTTGACCAGGATCCGAGTAGGAACAGTCTTCGTTCGTGAGGTCCCAGAATAAGTGGTGGTCAGCACTAGGTTGACAGGATAGCTGCCGGTGGCGAGGCCATTCGCTCTCGCATCGATCGCTGCGGTGAGTCGATCTACGATGCCGGGAGCAGCCGTGTAGTACACGGACGTGGAGCCGTTCATCAACGAGAGGTAGGCGGAGTTGTCGGTGCGTTGTACCTGCAGCTGGTAGGCGCTTGGCGCCGGAGAGCTTGGCCCAGTTACGTCCAAGGACACCAGGACAGTGGGACGCGCTGCGCTGCTGTTGTAGACGAGCGAGAGTGCTTTCATTACTCCCATCGAACCCACGGCGGGCGTCTCGTGCGTGTAGGTGACACCATCCATGGCACGGGATAGGTTCCCGTTGTACGGAAGGCTGAGTGTGACGTCGACGACCGGTATCACATAGGTGCCCGTGTCGGCGGCACCATGTGCCCCAGCCCCTAGTTCCAGAACTCCCGTTCCCGCAGCCGACGCGTTGTAATACGCCGTGACGTTTGCGGACCCTCCTTGGCCGGCTAGTATCACGCTTGTGGCACTCGTTCCGGTGCATGTCACGGGACCGGCGGTGAGGCAGACGATCGCAAGAGTGTCGGTGTAAAGCCCAGTGTTCTTGACCGTGAACACTTCTGAATAGGCCCCGCCTGCGATCCGGGTGTCGGTCCTAAATGCGTGGGGGGTAACGGAGTCTTGGTATGGAACGCCCGCCGCCACCGTCACGGCGTAAGAACCAGACGCCTGATCGCCGTAAGGGGGATTTGTCATCACCACCTGACACTGGATCTGAAACTGCCCGGTCGCGCTGGTGGTGCTGTAGGAAATGGAAACCCCAACTTGGTCCTGGTACGAGAGCGAGAAAGAACTCGGTTGGACTGAGTTAATTATGATGCTTGAGCCGCCGGAGCAGCTGAACTGATAGGTGCCCGCATCGGGCCACACGATATTGGGATTGTCGTTTGTGACAGTGACATATAGATCGGAGAACGGCCCGCTGTGCCAGGCGTGACTGCCTAGGTCTGCTGACGACGGGTCGATGCTCACTTGAGAGACCAAGACCTGCCATGAACCGGACATTGCGGTGAACAACGCTGGGACGACCCACGATAGATGGAGGGAACAGAGAACCTGACGGGCACGAACGAGCATGGAAGCTCCAAGAGGTGACCAGCGGAGCCCAGTCGCACGCGCTATGCCGAATCGTGCTTTCTGTAAATGGCTTTAGGAAGGCTATTTAGAAATCTGCTGTTCAGCGGTTTTCCGGATTTCCAGTGGAATTCTGGTGGAATTCCGGACTTCTAGACTGCCGGACTTGCGGAGCTCGCGGAGTGAGATCCCCGCAGACTTTAGTCGCTCATAGAGTGTCGACTTTGCAATGCCCATGCTGTCCGCTGTTCGAGTCGCGTCCCAACCGCTTGCGGCGCATTGAGCGACGAGATCGTCCCACGCCTCCCGCGGGATCACGCTTTTGCGGCGGTCGGTTCCCCTCCCGCGACGCTGGGCTGCGCGTCTATCACGACGCTGATTGCGGGTGAGCCCCAGCTCGATCGCGTCGCGTATCGCTTCCGCGGGTAAGCTGCCGTTCGGCACCAAGCACCCTGCTCGCTCAATTGCCAGTCGCAGCTCGCGCACATTGCCTGGCCACGAGTGGGCCTCCAGGACCTGGATGGCTTCAGCCTCGAGCCGTTGACCATTCTCTCCGGCGAAATGCTGTGCCAGCGGCACGATGTCTTCCGGCCGGTCAGCGAGCAGCGGCAAATCGATCACAATCCCCGCGAGCCGCTGGAAGAGGTCGTGACGGAATAGCCCCGTGGCGAGCCGGTCTGGAGCATCGTCCTGAGCTGCCGAAACCACGCGGAACTCGACTCGTTGCTTTTGCCCTGACCCCAGCGGCTGTACTTCGCCGGTCTCGACCACCCTTAGCAGCTTGACCTGCGCTTGCGGCGTGAGGTGCAGCACCTCATCCAGAAACAAGGTACCGCGATCCGCCCGCTCCACGTGACCAATCACCGTGTCGACGGCACCCGTAAACGCGCCCTTCCGATGCCCGAACAGCAAGCTCTCGGCGATCTCTTGCGGCAGCGCGCCGCAATTGACGTCCACGAGAGCGCCGGTGCGCCGGCTCGCGCGGTGGATGTGTCGGGCAAACAATTCCTTTCCCGTCCCGGTCGCACCCACGAGCATAATGGGCAGTCTTGTCGGGCCAAAACGCTCGACCAGGTCGTTGGCGCGCTTCATCGCGCGCGATGCGCCAATGATCGGGGGGATATCTACGCTCATTGTGTTCCGCTCCGTTGCAGCCGGGGCGCTGTGATACTGTCGGCATCCGCATCACCCGATAAGAGGAATGCCGGAGAGAATCGGCACACCGCCCTGCGTCGCGTCTTTCTGTTGGTCGCGCAACCCGCCGATCACGATTGTCTGTCCGTTCTTGACGAGCACCTGTGTCACCGCCTCGCGCGTCGAAATCACCGGCGCATCGAACTGGACCTCACTCGTCGCCTGATTGATCTCCTGCTGGATCAGCAGCGAGACGTAGCCATCCTGATTAATCGTGGGCCGAACGGTGAGCTTCGTGCCGACGTCGCGATACTGAATCACCTGATCGCGCGTCGGAGTTTCCGTCGGCAAGCTGCGACTGACCTGCACAAACGGCCGCTGCGATCCCACCAGGAACCGCGCTTCCTGATTGTTGGACGCGAGCAGCACCGGCCGCGAGATGATCTGCACATCCCCGCGACTTGCCGCAGCGGATAGCGTGGCATCGATATTCGCGCGCCCAAGTTTCATGATCTGGACGACGAGATCACCGAGGCCAGCCCCGACCCAGTTCCCTCCCGCGGTGCCGTTGCCCTTGTCGACCGGCTGTTGTGGCACGAAGAAGGAGGTGCCGAACGAGAAGCTGCGGTCCTGCCGCGCTTCGACGATCAGCACCTCGATCAGGACCTGCAGCGGGCGGATATCAAGCTGGTCCACTGCTTCTTTCATAACGTCGTAGTCACGCTGAGACGCCCGCACCAACAACGAGTTGGTGAGCTCGTCGGGGACGAGGGTGACCGACCCTGACAATGATGATTGGCGCGCGTTCGGTTGGGTCGATGGAGCTTGTGCTCCCGCGCCCGCCGGAGGCACGGCGTTGCGTCGCAATTCATCCGAGAGGGTCCCCGCTGACAGACCACTCTGGCCCGAGAACGCGCCGCTCCCGCCGAAGAGCTGGTTCACGGTCGCCGCGACATCGGATGCGCGCGCATGACGCAGCCGAATGACAAATAGCTGGACGGGACCGGAGTCAGTGCCGGCGGCCGGACGACCTGGCGGCCCGACGGCCGCTTGTCGCGGACCTATACGATAGAACGCGGAGTCTTCTTGAAACTCGAGGTTCTGGGATTCAACGAGCCCTCGGAGTAGAGACAGGAGGGTCGTGCGATCGACTGGACCAGGCGTCTCGAGCGACACGCGCACTGGCTGGATCGCTCCTACCACCACCGGCTTTGACAGGTGCCGTCCGATGGCTTGAATGACGGCCCGGATATCTGTCTCGACAAATCGCACGGTGACGCTGTCGTGTACAAGGCGAACGGCAGCCGTATCCTGTGCGGCAAGGGGTGAAACGGCGGCGATGACGAGCGCGATTGCCGCCTTCATTTCCAAGGCTCCCTGATCCTGAGCACCCACACGGTGTCCATCCCAACGATCACGATGCTATCACGACCGATCGCCCGAACGCGGAGCCCCGCCACGACATCACCCCCGTATACCACACGCCAACCCTCCACCCCCGGAAACCCCTCGATCACAGCGCTGCCACCCGCTCCGCCGACGATTCCCACGAGTGCCAGCGCTGGCTTCGGTGCGGGTGGCGCCTCGGCCACAACCAGCCGTGCGGGGTCGTAGGCCACGCTCGATGGCCGGCGCTCAGGGCGGAATAGATCTCTCCTCGCCGCGACGGCAACGAGCGAGTCCACGGCATATCGAACCGAGGAGGGCGAGTTGTGCGGTCGGTGCGTGGCCAGCACCGGCAACGCAACACCAATGGGTGTCGCGATTCCCCAGACGACGGCGCCGAGACCTGCTAGCGCGGTCATCCAGGCCGCTGATCGAGCGAATGCGGTGTTCATGGCGTACCTCGTGGCAAGTAATAACCCGCCACGGTCAGCTCACCGCGCAACGTTTCGGGCTGTTTCAGCCCTGGCGCGGTATTCGGTGCGGAAATGTCGACCGACCTGATCGTGATGACTGGATCCGCGGTTTCCACCGCCCGGATGAGCTTCAGAATGCCACTGATATCGCTCTCGACCTCCGCGTGAACAGTGACTTCGCTGAAGGCAGACGACGTGGTATCAGCGACGTTTACTGGATCGAGTCGCAATACGCGGACCGCATGCCGTCCGGCAGCAAGCGAGACGAGCCCCGACAGACTCGCCTGCGCATCCGGTGCCGTCCGTCCATCCAGCAGGTGAGGGGCGAGTCCCACAATCCCTGCGACCACATGCTCAAACGAGTCCCGCGCAGCCAGGCGGCCGGCTAAAACTGAGCGTGCGCGCGCGAGCGTCGCCTGACGTTCGATAGCGCTGCGCCGCAGCTCGGCCAACCGATTCGCTATGGAGGGCAATCCGCGCAGTAGAAGGATCGCAACGCTAGCGATGGCCGCGCCTATCACCAATGCTCGACGGTCGCGCGCCGTCACAACGTGTCTCTCTGCGCGACGATTGCGAAGCGATCCAGCTCAAGCCCCGCGGCCGACCGCTCGCGCGTCACCGGTCCTTCGAGTCGCGCGTCATGCAGGGACGGGACCCGTCCGACGGCAGCCACCACTCGCATTGCTGACGGGGCATATCCGGCGAGTCTCACGATCCCCCCGGACCCAATTTGCAACGCGACGAGGTAACAGGAATCCGCCAGCACCGATGTGATGTTCGCGATCAGCCTCAGGTGGTGAGAGCGGGACGCGGTGAGACTTGCGAAGTCACGGAGCGAGCCGGCGCCGGCGTCGATCTCTCGCCGCAACGCAAGCGCGCTGTCCAACGCGCCGCGGTTCAAGTCTAGCTCGCGCTGCGCGCTCGCCGATGCAATCTCGAGACGCGCGCCGTACGTGACGAAAGCAAGGAGCCATAGCACGGCAGCACCGATGCACAGCCGGATCAGTCGACGCCGGGCGGCATGCGCGCGCCGGGCGAGTGCGTTCGCCGGGAGCAGCGACAGTCGCGGTGCAGCAACGGTCGCACCGTACGCGGCCGCGAAATGGCTCCCCTCAGCCCCCAGCGCCACGAGCGGGGGCGCCAACTCGACCGTGGCAGCGTCAGGCTTCGGGACGAGCCGGCTGCGCCACGTACCGTCTGCGCCGACCGATATGACTTCCGCCGTGCCGCCGCCCGAGAAAATCAAATCACCGGGCGTTGGCGCGATGGTAGTCCGGGGCAACACATCAGCCGCAGGGCCCAGCTGCTCGACGGCGATCCCGGCCTCCTCGCAACCGTCGAGAATGGCTTGGACCAACGGCTCTGGTGCGGCGGCCGACCACAGGGCAAGCGACGGACCATCGCAACGAAGGATTGTGGCGTCCGTGACGAGCGGAACGCCGTTCTTGCGGAACAACCGGGGCGCTTCGAGCGCAACGAATCGGCGCGCGGTGCGAGCCCTGATGGGCGGGGCCGGAGCAATGGTGCGGGCTTGAATGAGGTCCCGTTCCAACACCACGCGGGCCCGCCGGACGACACGCCCTGCCTCGCCCGCGAGCCTGGCAATGGCATCAGACAGATCCTGCGGGGCAGACCAGGTGGTGCTTCCCGCCCATTCGATGCGATTGCTGACCGCCAGGATTGCGCGCACCGCACCCTTGGCGACGCTGACACCCAGCACTGCGCGGCGACTCACCACATCCTCCTGCGCACTACCGCCAGTCGATCCTGGAGGGGTACCGCAACGACTTCGATCGTCGCATGCGCAGCGCGACCGTTCACCCAGCCGTGTGCCGTGACGACGAGTTGTCCGGTGCTGAACGTTGCGATTCTCGCCAGATCGGCGTAGTGCTCGAGGAGCTCGGCACGCGCAGGCGGCGCGAGCAGACTGCCGAGCTCATCGAGACTCCTGACCGGCCTGCCGATGCTTCGACGGCTGCTGATTCGCTCGACCGCCTCGCCGGTGAGCCCGGGAAGCGTCGAGAGGACGGCCCCGGACGCTCGGTTGAGGTTGATGGTGCCTGGGCCGTCCACCGTGAACAGCAGTCGGTATTGGATCGGGAGCTGTTCGACGCTCACGAACGGAGAAGTTCGGCGCGCAGCGACGACGTCGCGTGCGAGCGCGGAGTCCGCCAAGGCACGCGTGAGCACATCGGGATCGGCGGTGTTGACGTTGATCCGCGCATCGGGATCGTCGACATGCCAGTTGCACCTGGTGTTATCGCCAAGGTCGATTGTGGCAGTATCAGCGAGGCGTCTGGCGCCCCAGCGCCCGTGCACAATCGCGAGACAGCCTTCCGCCGCCCATCGGCCTCGCGTGAGCGTGATGCGATTGAGGCTCGTTTGTTGGCCGACGCGCGCCGTGCTGATCTCAAGGCCGACGACTGCGGACAGAAGGGCGATCAACCACAGGGCCGTGATGAGCGCAAAACCGCGTTCGCCCCTCATCCGCGTGGCCCCACAAAGAGCAGCAGCGTATCCGCATGCTCCGCGTATCCGATCCGGAGGCGCACGGCAAGTGGAGCGCTCACCGGACTTATCCACTCACGGACCCAGGTCGTGGAAGCGCCAGGCTCCAATAGATAGTCGCAGTCGAGCGAACGCACTTCGCGGGCGATGGTGAGTTGTTGCGGTCCTACATTCGCCACCAGGCTATCGCCTTCGCGTGACACGGTGATCGGACGAGTTTCGAGCCAGCCTTGAGGAACGCGCTGACTCGCCGCGAACTCGACTCGGTTGGCCCGGCCCGTGAAGCCCCCACCGCCGGTCCCAACCTCGAGGGAGCCGAATGCTTCGATGAGCCAGCGGCGCGCATTCATGTTGCGATCGAGCGTCGAGCGCGTCGCTGCAAGCTGCGCCGCGCCATCGTCAACTCCAACCAGCGTCCGAGCCGCGAGCAGGACTACCAGACCTGAAATGGCGAGCGCGACCACAAGCTCGATCAGGGTAAACCCGCCGCGTTTACTGTTTTTCATTACTCGCCGCTGGCTTATAGACCACCGTGATCAGGCCGCCGACTGCAATGCGATACAGGTCTCGTTCTGGCCGCTGGACGTTCACCACATAGCGGCCGACCGTGCGGTCTCCCAAACGCTGGTCCAGCTCCGGTCTATTGAGGAGCGTGTACGCAACCATGAGGCGATCGACGTCTGTCAGCTCCAGCTCGCGGTCGCGGGCAGCCGCGGTCGCACGCAGGCCGGCGGACTCGAGCTCCACCAGCGCGAGCGCGGCGGTGCCGAGAATCATCAGGGCGGCCAGAACCTCGAGCAGCACCACACCGCGCTCACCGCGCACGGGCCGCTCCCGTGAACGGATCAACGCCAGGCCCGATGGCCCGCCCGTCTGGCAAGAACAGCACGCCGTGCGCTGTACGCGGTTCGCCGGACGTGATCGCCTCTATGCGTGCCTCCTGTACCTCCATTAGAGCACGATTCGGCGGTGGCCGTCTGGCCAGCGCCAGCGTACTGACGCCCACCATAATCCCGAGCAGCGCGAGCACAACGAGCATCTCCACCAACGTGAAGCCGCGCATCACAAACCCGGTCGCAGGGAGTACACGGCCTGGAGCAGCGCAGCGGCCACAAATGCCACGACTGAGGCAAATGCGAGAATCAACGCCGGCTCGGCGAATGCGACGAGAGTCTTGAGTTGTTGCTCGACTCTCTGGTCTTCGATCTCGGCGGCCTTGGTGAGCAAGCTCGGCAGCGTTCCCGAGCTCTCGCCAATTGCGGCCAGCTCGAGAGCAGTCTGCGTCAAGGCTTGCGCCTGCTGAAGGGCAGCCGTGAAGCCAGCCCCCTGCGCGACACGCTCGCGTGCGGCCTGAAGACGGCCAGCGACGGCCGCATCGCCGCTCGCTTCGTGCGCAATGCTCAGAGCCGTGAGGGCCGGCGTCCTCGTCGACAGCAGCGCACCGAGCGTCCGCGCCGCCCGTGCCGTCGCGAAGGCATGACGGATGGGACCGATGATGGGGAGATTGAGCAGCCAGGCATGCCAGGATGCCCGCCGCTCGCCAATCACTTTGAAGCCGGCGGCAAACCCCGCAACCACAATTGCACCGATGACCACGCCGTATCTGCGCGACAGCGAAGAAAACGAGAGGAGGATTCGCGTTGTTGGCGGAAGCGTTTGCCCGAGATCGCCCAGCAAGGTCGCGAAGCGCGGTACGACAAAGAACGTAATGAGCCCTATGGATGCGCTGCCAACCAGGATGAGCAAAAGTGGATACGCGAGCGTTGCTCGAAGACGCGCGGTAGTCTCCGCCTTGCGCTCGAGCTCCCGCGACGTCTGCCGCAGCGCCGTGTCGAGGCCGACGCCGCGTTCACCCGCCCGCACGAGCCCGATCGCAACGACGGGAAACAAGTCTCCTTCTTCCGTCAGCGCACTGGCGAGCGATGAACCGTTCCGTACGCGGGCTTCCACGCGCTCTAACGCATCAGCGAGCTTCCCTTTCGCGAGTCCTCGGGTTACGTGAAGCGCTTTGTGCAGGGGAACGCCGGACTCTGTGAGAGCCGAGAGACTCTCGAAGACGGTCGCAAGGGCGCGGGCGCTGGGTTGCCGGAAGGAATCGGTCCGCGTGGACGGCGCTTCGACGGCGACAGGGAACAGTCCGCGGGCGGAGAGCAGCGCAGCGGCCTCTGCTTGCGAGCTCGCCTCCAGGCGACCGCGGACCAGCGCACCGTCGGTACGCGCCGCCTCGTACGCAAACGTCACGGTTCCCGCCCTAGGTCGGCGTCTTCACCGGTCCCGCCTTCGTGTCCGTCGCGCCCCAGCGAGAATAAATCGTACGGATTGTGGTCGCCGGGACTGCGGTATACGTACGGATGCCCCCAGGGATCGAGTGGCACGGGCTTGCGGAGATAGGGTCCACGCCAGTTCCGCGGTTGGGGTTCCCCTTGGGGCGCGGTTCGTAACGCCTCGAGCCCCTGCGTCGTGGATGGCGTGTAGTCGTTGTCGAGGCGGTACTGTTCCAGGGCCAGGCTGAGCAACTCGAGCTGCGCCTTCGCCGCGGTGACCTTCGCGTCTCCGACGTTGCGAAATACCATCGGACCGACGAGCCCCGCGAGAATCGCGATCACCGTGATCACGACCAGCATCTCGATCAGCGTGAATCCTCTAGTGCTCCGTGACACGGAGCACCTCCTCAATCGTCGTGATCCCGGCTTGGACCTTCGTCCAGCCGTCTTCGCGCAGCGTCTTCAGGCCCTGTGATCTCGCAAGGTCACGCACCTCAGCCGGGGCGGCCGCACAGGTGATCGCATGCTTCAACTCTTGCGTGATTGTGACGAGCTCGAAGATCCCCGTCCGGCCGCGATAGCCGGTCTCTCGACACGATGGGCAGCCCTTGCCGCGTTGGAGGACCATGCTGCCGACCGGCCGGTTTGCCACGAGTGCAGCCATTGCCGGATCCGGGTGATACCGCTCGCAACATTCGCTGCACACACGACGAACAAGTCGCTGTGCCAGGACGCCCTCGAGCGTCGCAGCGACGATGTAGGGTTCGATGTCGAGATCGATGAGGCGCGTGATCGCACTAACCCCATCGTTCGTGTGAAGCGTTGAGAACACGAGATGGCCGGTCATCGCGGCCTGGGTTGCGATCTCGGCCGTCTCGGGATCGCGCATTTCGCCCACCATCAGGACATCGGGATCCTGTCGCAGGATGCTGCGCAACGCGATGGGGAAGCTGACACCGGCTTTCCGATTGACCGGCATCTGGGTGACGCCTTCAAGGTGGTATTCCACCGGGTCTTCGACGGTGATCACCTTCTCCGCCTTGGCATCGCGAAGCGCGAGCGCCGCATAGAGGGTGGTGGTTTTCCCGCTGCCGGTTGGACCCGTTGCGAGGAGCAGTCCGTGCGGTCGCGCCGCCAGCGTTCGAAAGGAGTCCAGCGTCTCCGGTGCCATACCCAGGTCCTGCAGGCCAACGGGTTGTCCACCTCGATCCAACAGTCGCAGCACCAGCGATTCGCCGTAGAGTGTCGGTATCGCGGAGATGCGGAGATCCATCTCGCGTTCTTCGAGGCGCACCCGCACTCGGCCGTCCTGCGGCGCCCGACGCTCGGCGATGTCGAGATCGGCCATCAACTTGACTCGGCTCACGACCGCAGCCTGGAGCCCCCGCGGTGGACTGGGCACATCTGCCAACACACCATCGATCCGGAGCCGTGTCCGGAGGCCGTCGCGTGTCGATTCCAGGTGGATGTCGGACGCGCGCGCCGTGTGGGCTTCCCGAATCAGCAGGTTGACGAACCGGATGACGGGGGGCTGGTTGGCGAGATCGCGCGCATCGGCGACCGGGGCGTCCGCCACGTCCGCAGGTCCCACGGCGTCATCCAGATCCTTGACTAGCTCGACCATTGATTCCGCCGCGGCGTACGTGCGTCGAACGGCGTCGTGCAATTCGTCACAGCTTACTGGGAGGAGCTCGAGCGGCGCGTCATAGGTGAGTTCCAGATCGTCCAGCACTTCCACTGGCGGTTCGCCCGTCACCGCTACCCGCAAGCGCCCATTGCAGACCTCAACGGGAAAAATGCCATTGGCCTCGAGGTAGAGTGCCTGGAACGCATCTGTAAGCGTAAGACGAGTCTCTAGTGCCATTGACACGCATGCTCCATGTGCTGGACATCGCTGATCCAAGCACGCGGCGTGCCAAATCAATCCGAATTTCCCACGAGGCGAGCAAGGCAGCTGCGGCGACATTGTTGCGTGACCCAAGCTATCGGTCACATGCAACTGTTACGGTGTCACGCCGGGAACAACGTCAAACCCGTTTGGTAACAGATTGCGCGCCCGATTCCCGAGAGCCTGACAATGGACGAAAAAACCTCTCGTGATTCGACGCCATCTCTCCTCGGCCATTCCGCGGCGATGCGCACCCTCCGCGAGCGCATCCACCGCGCCGCGGGCTTTCCCTGGCCCATTCGGCTCGAAGGACCTCGGGGGTCTGGCAAGAACCGCGCGGCGCAGTTGTTCCATGCGTCGTCCGCTCGACCCGGTGCCCTGGTTCGCTGCGCCCTCAACAAAGTGTCGGCCATCGAGGGGAGCGAGATCGGACAGCTCGTGGGCTGGGTCCGCGGCGCCTTTACCGGGGCGCTGTATGACTATCGCGGCGCCTTCGAGCGAGCGCACCGCGGAACGCTGTTCCTGAACGAAGTGCATCTCGCCAGCGCACGCGTGCAAGAAATCCTTGTGGATTTGTTAGACGGCAAGACCTTTCAGCGCATGGGGCAGCAGGTAGATACCGAAGTGGACGTACGCATCGTGTTCGCGACCAACGAAGACCTGCCGGCGCTAGCGAACGCCGGCCGCTTCCGGTGGGATTTGCTGGATCGCATGGAGGATGACGTCATCCGTATGCCAGCGCTCGCCGAGCATATGGAAGACCTTCCCGAGATAGCGGTTGCAATCATGGTCAAGCTGGCGCGGGAGGCGCATGTCGAGCCGGACGTCCTCAGTCCACTCGAGCTAGACCGCCTGATGAGTTTTGGTTGGCCGGGGAATGTCCGGCAACTCGAGAATGCGCTCAAGTGCCGGATCAAGTACGGGAAGTTACCGGACTACCTGCCCCGCGCACGGCGCTGGACAGTCAGCTGGGACCACGCGTTGCAGCGGGCGTTGACGGACGCGCACGGCAACAAGTCCGCTGCCGCCCGCGCCCTGGGAACCAGTCGCAAAACTTTGTACGCGCACCTCAAGCGCCAGAAGATGTAGGATCATCGTTTCTGTTTACCTGCCAGCCGCCGTAACAGTCTTTGCAGCTCAAGGTGACACCGCCCGCCCGCGGCATCTGCTTACTTCGAGCGCAATTTCGTCTTGGCACGGGGAGTGCCTAAGCGGAGCGAACCTTCACACGGAGCCGTTCCGTGGTACTCCGCTCGTCTCTCTTCGCGACCGCATCCGCGACTTTGGTAGCCCTGCCGTCTGGTGTAGCCGTAATCACGACATTCAAGGAGTTCGTTTCAGGTCAAATCCTGCCATACAAGCACTACGTGCTCAACAGCGCGAGCCCACTGCCATGACTACTCTGCGACTTGCTCGCCTCACGGCTGGATCGCTGGTGATCGTCAGTGCGTCGCTATGGACTTCCGCGGCCGGTCAGGAGATCACGCAGGTCACTCCGGACAACGGGGCGATCACCGTCGGCACGAACCTGACAAACCAGAAGGCGATCTTCACGGTCCAATCCCAATCGATGCAGTCGCAAACTCGACAGATCTTTGTCTCGTGCTCAGGCCAGGTGACTAGCTGTATCACCGCGTCGTTCAAGACCTTCGTCTATGCGACTCCAGACACGGTGTTTTTTTCAACCACCGGCGCCGGCACAGGTGGCATCGTGCTCACCGCGCAGGGAAGCATAAGCTCCGACCAAGGGTCCTACGTGGTGACCGTCAGCCCCCCGTACGGCGTCGCGGTGACGCCGGATGGGAGCACGGCGCCCAACCGGTTTCCCAACACCGCGTACGCGGAGAGTTTCACAGTAAAGAACACGGGTACCAGTCAGGATACATTTGCGTTGACCTGCATCGGCTCATCGAACATCAACTGTGGTCTGCTGTCACCGACTGGTCCAATCCCTCTCGCGCCAAACGTGCAACAGGGCGTCACTGTCAATTACACGACCGGAGCGCCTGGGAGTGGCCTCCTCACGCTTCGAGCTGCATCAACCCATTCAAGTGATTCCGGTAGTTATACCGTGCCCGTGCTCCGCTCGGCGGCGGTGCGTCCAGAGCTATCCGAGCGGCAGCAGTTCTGGCATACCCGGTCCTCACAGAGGTTCTTTGTCAAGAATCTGCAACCGCAGACCGCCACGTACAATCTCTCCACAGTCTGCAACGGATCAGCCGCGACCTGTTCGGTTGCGCCGACGTCGCTGACGTTGGCCTTTGGTGAGAGCGGTATCGCGACAGTGAGCGACACTGCGGTGAGCACTGGAGCGGGAAGCGTCACGCTAAACGCGATCGATGCCTCGGTCTCGTCGCTCCGCGACTCAGGCTCGCTTGCCTTGACTGTTGACAGCGCACCAAAGCCAGTCGTGTCGCTGGTGACCACGAATCCTGGGACGACAGTGGAGCGGGACCAGTGTCTCACGATCGCTGCGGGACAAAATGCAGCGTTTGAGTGCGGCGATCTCCGTATTGTCCACGCCCTGCCCGCCATCCGCACGCTGAACAAGGCGCGCGTCCCTACACTGCTCTACAACAGCGCGGACGCCCAGCCACATCCCGTGTTCACCGCTCTGGTGACCGTGACGACCGTTCCGGACAGTGTTGAGGCTATTCTCAAGGTCAACGGCGTTGAGCAGACTCGTGCGCGTTGGGCGGGGACCGATTGGAAAGCTGACAGCACTAGACAAATCGCCTTGGCGTACACCGACACCGCTGCGACAAGCGTTCGAGATTACACACTCGACGTCGCCACCATCTACCTGCCCTCAGGTTACTATCTCACGAGCACCGCGGGGAAGTTAGTCCTCATCAATCGCGCGCACAGCCCGTTTGGGGCGGGATGGTGGCTTGCGGGGCTCGAGCGGCTTTTCATTTTGCCCGACAGCAATCGCCTCTGGGTAGGTGGCGACGGCAGCGCGAGACTGTACACCTCAGCTGGCAGCGACGTCTGGGTGGCATCGGACCTCGACCGTCCGGACACGCTCCGGCGCACTAACTCCCGCTATTCGCGGCGGCTCCCCGGCGGGGTCATCGTCGGATTTAACGCCGCCGGCCTCCACGACAGCACCGTGAATCGACTGGGCCACCGAACCGGCTTCGGGTACGACACCGTTTCCCAGGTTGTTCGGCTCCGGACGATCAAACTGCCTCCCGATACCACCCTGAAATACACGTTCAACTACGACGCGAATAACAAGCTCGCAAGCGTCACAGCTCCTGGCGGACGAACCGCGACCATTTTTGTAAGCAGTGAGCGGGTGGATTCGATCCGTGACGCGGACAGCCGGGCGACAAAGTTCTCGTACGACAGCCTGTCAAGTAGACGCATTAGCGGCCGGACCGACCGGCGCGGCACGTTGACGAATTACCGCTATGACGCGGCAGCGAAACTGTCGCGGGTTATCCTGAGGAGCCTGAACGCCGACTCGATTCGGGCCGGCTTCCGAAGCCGGGAGACTGTTGGCCTGGCAACCGCCACTCCGAAAACGGCCACGGACACCGCAAACGTATACACGAGCTTCTTCGGTGCTCGGCAGTTCACACCGGGGCCTGACTCGATCGGACAAGAGACGAGGTTCTGGCTCGATCGCTACGGGGCGCCGCGCCGCACGGTGGACGCCTTGGGACACCAAACCGTAATCAAACACGAAGAGGGCCAATGGCCGGCGCTCGCCACCGAAATCGTGGCTGCGAACGGGTTCACAACCAGGGCTGGCTACGACGGACATGGAAACGTCGTGCGTAGCACAGCCGTGCAGCCTCTCGGGCCAGGCCAAGACGACACCACGAGGTATCACTGGGACCTCCGGTGGGACTTCGTGGACTCGATCGTGACGCCGTCCGGCGTGACGACGACGATGGCATACGATACGAGCACCGGCAATCGGCTCTGGCAGCAGATCGGGAGTGACGCCGCTCGACGGGACACCTTCCGCTACAACAACAGCTTCAAGCTTCTCAGCGCCACCCTGCTGCCCCAAACGCCCGCGGACTCGATCGACTACGACGTTCGCGGCAACGTCGCCGCGACCCGCACGCCCAAGGGATTCTGGACGAGCTACTACAAGGATGCGCTCGGCCGCGACACGTTGGTCGTGACCCCCATTGACAGCACCGACAAAGCGCACGGCAGTGCGCTTGACAGCACCAGTCGGCTGCGGCAGCGCGTCGTGTACACCGTTCTGGATCAGGACTCGCTCACCGAGTCCATCGCACCACCCAATCGCGCGCAGACTGTTCGGGTTACAAAGCTCCACGATGCCGGGGGGAACCTCACGTCGCTCGCTCGTGTGGGACTCCCCGACACCTTCGGTGTGGGAACGATAACCACGCAGTGGCGATACGATGTCGCGAATCGCCGCACGGTCGAGGTCGCGGCGGACGGGCAGGTCGACAGCACTGATTATGATCCGGCCGGGAATGCCGTCGTCCTGGTGACGCGACGCAAGCAGCCTATCAGTGGCACGCATCTCACGATCAGGATGCGCTACGACGCGCTCAACCGCCTCGTCCAGCGCGTGACTGACTCCGTCGCCTACCCGCGGGATAGCCTCGGCGTCGCGATCTATATGTCGAGGAGTCCTTCGCTGAACCGCGGGTTCCCGTACTACCCGAACAACCCCCAGAACGGGTATACCGTCTTCGCCGATACCGCTCGATTCGCGTACACCATCCTGGGCGGTGACAGCGCTGCGGACAATCGGGACGCGCTCGTGCGACGCTCGTATTATCCAAACGGCGCTCTCCAAGCCGAGACGCTCAACGTCCGCACACTGGCCGAGCTTGGTGCGGGAGGGACCTTCGATCTGCATACGTATGTGACGACGTATCGATACGACCGCGACGGCCGCCGGACCGTGCTCAAGTATCCCACCCAGCTCGCGCCGTCACTCAAGGACAGCACCCGCTTTACCTACGACGCCACTACCGGTGCGTTGGCAGACGTATGGGATCCTTTGGAGAACCACTTCACCTACCATTACAACCTGCGCGGCGAGATGGATACCCTGCGCTACGCCTCCGCCCCCGGGGGAGTGTTCGAAGCACGAGCCTACAATGAGGATGGCGCACTCGTGCGCCATATCGTTTCGGGGAATCGGCGGGATGCAAGCTTCAAGTATGACGCGCGGCAAAAAGTTCGGTGGAGCGGGAATCAGTTCGGCACCAAGGATACGCTTACGGCTGCGTACTCGGGGCTCGGCTATCTGCTAAACAGTCGTCTCAAGGGGTGGGGGCAGACCTTATCCGGCGATACCGGAACTGCACTGGCGATCGACACGCTGAGCTATGATGCCTTAGGGAATCTCATCAGAACGCACTCCATCCAAACCCGAACCTCCTTTCAATGGCATGGGTCCACCACGGACTCCAGTTCGACCAACCGCCTCAACTACTATGCGGCGGGGACCGGGCGGCTGAATTCCGTTGACGACTACGTCAAGTCCAACGTCGACACCCTTGTGTACGATTCTGCGGGCAGCACGAAACAGATGTGGCAAAAGTTAGTGGGGAGGGGGGGGCTGGAGAACCGCCTCACATACTATGGCGCCGATGGCTCCGCCCGAGCGGCAGACTATCGGCGCTTCGATGGCGACCCAACGATCTCGCCGAACCCGAACCGGTTCGTCTTCGAAGAATATCGGTACGATGCGTATGGGCGCCGCGTTTGGGTCAGAGCCCGCCGCGACTGCGACGGCATGAACCCCTCGCCCGACCCCCGGCCGCGCGGCGAGTGTCGCACCGACCTGGTGCGCCGCACGGTGTGGGACGGCTTCCAAGAACTGGTCGAGATACAGCAACCGGGCGGCGACGCCGACTCGGTGGAGAACGACCTGACACCGCTACATCGCGGTTACCCGGATGGGATCGACCAGAATCCCTTCAACGGTCGTGTCCTCTACACCTACGGTGCCGTGCTCGACCAACCCCTGAGTCTCGTCCGCGTGGGCTATGCAGACACCATCGCCTCGACGCCCACGCCGCAGCCCTGGTTCATGTGGCAGCCGTTCTCGATCCTGCCGCTGTGGAATTATCTGGGCGAGGTCGATCGCAGCCTGGTCGGTGCTGGCGCTCCGCTCTGTCAGGTGGTCAGCGGTGTTGAGCGCTGCGTGCTCGGGGAGTGGCCCTTTGCGTGGACCGCGTTGCAGATCTCCGGCTTCGCGCCGTATTTTTGGCATGGGACTGTCACGGAGAACAAGCGCGACAAGGCCCAGACGCTCTACCGGCGCTATCGGTTGTATGACCCGCTGACCGGGCGGTTTACGCAGGAGGACCCGATTGGGCTCGCGGGCGGGCTCAACCTCTATGGTTTCGCAGCCGGCGATCCGGTCAACTTTAGCGACCCCTATGGGCTTCGCCCATGTCAAAACGCGTTGTGTCCTATCCTTTGGCTCCTCAGATTTCGGGCGTGGCACCAGGCGTGGATCGACCGACAGGACGCTTGGTTCGCTAAACAGGCGGGAATGTCTGTCGAAGCTTATCGACAGCAGACGGACATGGCCATGGCCTGGGCAATGGGAAGCGTCGGTGAGGCTCCAGCGAGGTTTCCAAGGTTCGCGGGGCCGATGTCGGCTGCCTCCAGATTGTCGATGCAGCTTGCAAGCGAGGAGGCCTTGGCTGCTGCCCAAGCTGGTCGGGGAATCGCGATAGCGGGAGCAGGGGCAAGGAGTGGAAGGCTGATCGACGACATTGCGCGGATAACTAGTACCTACGGTGGGGAAGCGGCCGACTGGGCCAAGATGTCTACTGGCCGAACCGTGAACGGTGTGAGGGTCGAGGTTCATTGGTACGAGAACGTGCGTACAAATCAACGTGTTGAGATCAAGACTCCTTGGGACCATTGATGAGAGGTGCGTGGATGCGCGTGAAGTGCATCGCTGCAGCCCCCAGTCCCGCGCTCGCTGAGGCGCTCGGTCACATGTACGTTGCGGGAAAGACGGAGTATCCTGTTGAGGTGGGTGCGGAGTATATTGTGCTCGGAGTGGGTTTTTGGGAGGGCGTTGCGTGGTTCGAGATTGCGCCATCGATGCGTACCCTGGTATCTGTCCCAGCTGCCCTTTTCGCCATCATTAGCGGGCGGCCGTCTCGTCATTGGGACGTGCGAATGCACCCAGATGGAGCGGTCACACTGTGGCCGCATTCCTTCTATAATGCTCACTATCACGACCACCTTAGTGAGGGCGTTCCCGAGGCACTCGAGGATTTCACGCACCTGCTCTCCCTCCTCGAACGGGAAGCGGCCCCGTAGCGAGGTGAATCGCCCGTGGGCTTCGGCTACTGGGAGCGAACCAAATGGGGGCTGCCCGGTGGGGGAGGTGGCAGTGCGAGCTAGTTTGCAACGTCTGTTAGGTGCAACTAGCCCTCGCCGTCCTGGACGAATGATGCGTTGCGTTTTCAGGGGACTCGATCAAACTCGAGCCTCTGGGATGCCGAGGTGGTTGCTGGCAATTTACAGCAGGCTCGTTTCTCGTGAGCGCTACTGCGGAGAATCGGCTTGACTTGAAAAGCGGTGAGAGACGCGGAACGGTGCATCGATCGAATGACCAATCAGGTATCAGGCATTCACCCGCAAGGTATTGACCGTCGTTCTGCTGACGCCGAGCAATCGCGCCGCCTTCGTCACACTGCCGCCTGTGATCTCCAGGACCCTCTCTACAACGATTGATCTCCAGGACCCTCTCTTCAACAATTGATCTCCAGGACCCTCTCTACAACGATCCGGTTCTCGTCACGGTCCCCGCGCCGCTTGTACTGAAAGCGCATTCAGTTCGGCAGGCAGATTTCCCGCGTCGATCTCTGCCAAACCTTGGTCTCTCGCGAAGAGAAACACGCACAGAACGACGCCCTCCAGCTCTCGTACATTCCCCGCGTATTCACCTTCGCAGAGCAGCGCCAATGCCGCATCGGTGAATTGAGTCGGTCCATCAACGCCAGTCTGCTGGGGACAGCGCTTCAGAGCCCGGTGCACGAGCAACGGGGTCTGCCGGCGCTACCGGAGGAGGTATCGCGATCGCGCACGCCCCAAACCGATATCGGTGGTCCTTCAATAGCTGCCCGCGCTGCATTAGCACATCAGGATCATCGCTCATCGCCAGAATGATTCCACATGTAACGTCGCCACCCGATCTGAACCGCCCAGGCCGTAGCTGCCCCGATCGAGCCACCTGCAGGAGCTGTTCTGGACGGCGACGTCGACATTCTGCGGGTCATCAAGGAGGAGCGTGGCGGTGCCCGTTGTCGCGATACGGCCCGTGCGCATCCTTCGAGCGTCCGTGTAAGCGCCCGGCACGCGTCCGAACAATTCATCGAACGCGAGCTGTGGCGCGGGCATACCGACGGTGAATGCGAGCAGGGATTCGAGACGTCCGCTGAGGCGATGGATGTATTCGGCGAAGAGTGTATTTCCGGTGCCGTTCTCACCATGTAGAATGACCGGCGTCGCCGCGGGCGCAAAGGCACGCGCCCGGAAGATCGCGTCGGTCATCGAAGGAGCCAGGGTTGATGCCGCATCTAGACGCCAGCGACCAGGCAATCCCTTCTATCGTGACCGCGCACACGCAAGCTTTGCCGCAATGTTTGCCGGTCGGTGCCTGCCGATATGGTCGTATGTCGTCGGGACTAACCAATGGGGGAGCATAAAACGAGGGGCCCGCACGGGACCCCTCGTCTTTTCAGTCCGCTGCTCTACGTCCGACGTGCGCACAACCCGACCGTTCCTCGGAATACGTATCCCGGGAAGAGCAGGCGCAAGCTGAGCGACACCTGGAGGAGCGCGTCGCTCCCATTATCAGTCGGGTTTCTCCTACACTGTCTGGCTGTCGCTCGCGAACAGCTAATCGGACCATCGCCGGGACACAGCCCGCAAAACTCTCAGCTGCGACCCTCTCCCGACGCTGACACTTGTCCCTCATACAGCTCCAGCAACTGCTGGTACTGACTCCCGCAGAGTAGGGCGCGCAACGTTGCCGTTTGTCGCACCTGCCGCTCGAACACCCGGGCTGTCGCGGCGCTCTCCACAGGGTAGTCGTACATAGATGCCCACCGTTGCATGTCCCCCTCGGCACGCTCGATCGCCCACGCATCCGCGGCAAGCCACCATAAAACATCACGTGCGGTGGGTGCTGCTCTCTTGTCCGTTGGTGGGATTACGATGACGAGGTGAATCGAACCAGCTTCCGCTCGAGGACCGGTCAGTGTGACGAGAAAGTACTCGTCGGCGTCGGCCGGTGACGCCACAACATCTCGCGGAGCAAGAGAGATTGCCTCGACTGAGACGCTAAGTTCGCACTCAGCCGCGAATCGCTCGAACGGGTCGGACACTGCCGACATCATACCGCGCGAGGAGGTGCGCATAATCGGACCGACAGTACAACGAACCCGCCCCAAAGGCCAGCCCTAATCATTCCCTCACATCTCGTCGTCGCGTCCCAGTGCGACATCTTGGGCCATTTGACGCAGTTTACGCGCGAGACTGAACTGTGCACCTGTCACCACCAGTCTCAGACGATTGAACTCGGGCGGGGATAGCTCCCAGAGTCCTCGCGCCAGGGCACGCTCCAGCAGATGGCGTCCGGGCATACGCTGCTCCTCGTCGCGAAGCTTGCGTAGGCTTACCTGAATGCGCTCGAGGTCCGCTCGCACGGCCCCCTGCGCGTCGGCCGGTTCTTGATCGCTTCCATCCACCCCAGGCGAGCCCGCCTGCCTGCGGCGGCCGTTTCGGGCGTTGGCGATCGCTACTCTGAACGCTCGCTCGGCGTCGATCACCTCTCGTCCCGCCGCGGCGGCGGTGCGCGCTGCAGTACGTCCTTCGGGCGTGAGCAGCTCGCCGAATCGCTCCGGTGTGTCACGCAGGTCGCGTACCGCTGCAACCGGCTCTCGGCCAGCCGCCGCAAGGAACGAGCCGAGTGCGTGTTCAGGATCGCGATAGACAGCG
>WNGI01000442.1_pt1 | contig 30064 bp, 34 predicted proteins | sample 5400621 | NCBI WGS metagenome assembly WNGI01 (sample SAMN13153374, study PRJNA577476) | soil metagenome | isolation source: 20 cm soil or saprolite under Garry oak tree replicate 1 | place: USA:California | collected 2016-06-15
CCCGCGTGCGGCGCGAGCGCGGACCATTCGACTCGGACGACGACCTGCTGACGTCGGTCTTCTACAACCCCGAGCACTGTCAGAAGCTCAGGGACGCCGGTCCGATCCGCACCGACTATCCGATCGGACGCACGCCACTGGTGACGCTCGTGAAGGAGCTGGCCGGCCGTCCCGGTATCCGCTCGGTGATGGTGGTGAAGAAGTGAGCACGCGTCCCGTTCCCGACATTCGCGGGCCTGGTCGCCCGTACTGGCTGCTGAGGCTGCTCGATGCACGGCGTGCCAGCGACTCTTCTGGTATCCGCGCACGCACTGTCCCCACTGCGGCAGTGACGTCCTCGAGTGGCTCGCCACCGCCGGCCGTGGTCACGTGTACACCTTCACGGTCGTCCGCCAGTCGCCCGAGCCGTTCTTCGCCGCGCGGGTGCCGTACGTGGTGGCGATGATCGAGCTCATCGAGGGGCCGCGCGTGATGGCCAACGTCGTCGACTGCGACGCCGCGGCGGTGCACATCGGGATGCCGGTCAGCGTCCTCTTCGACGACCTGGGTGACGACGTCCACGTGCCGCTCTTCCGCCCCGCGACGGGGGGCACGTCGTGACGTCGACAGGCGTCGTGATCGCGGGTGTGGGCGAGGCGGAAGTGAACTGGAAGACCGACCTCAGCGCGGTCGACATCATGGCGGTGGCCGTCCATCGTGCTCTCGCCGACGCCGGGCTCGGCGTCACCGACGTCGACGGCGTGTTCGCGATCTCGCCGTACTTCTGGATGCCGTCGCTGACGCTGGCCGAATATCTCGGCGTGCAGCCGCGCGTGAGCGACTCCACCAACATGGGCGGCGCCTCGGTCGTGGCCCACGTGGGCCACGCGCTGCGCGCGATCCAGGCGGGCGCCTGCGAGGTGGCGGTGATCGCCTATGCGAGCACCCAGCGCTCGGACACGGGACGCCTCGTGACCGGCTCCGACGCGCTGCCGTACGAGCGGCCCTACGGCCCGCTGTTCCCGATCTCCAGCTGCGAGCTCGTCGCTCAGCGCCACATGTACGAGCACGGGACGACGCGCGAGCAACTCGCCCAGGTGGCGGTGACCGCGCGCCAGTGGGCGGCGCTCAATCCTGGCGCGCTGAAGCCGGAGCCCATCACGGTCGAGGAGGTCATCGCCTCGCCGCTGGTGAGCGATCCGCTGCGGCGGCTCGACTGCTGTCTGGTGAGCAACGGAGGTGGCGCCGTCGTCGTCACGACCGCGGATCGTGCGCGGCGCCTGCCGAAGAAGCCAGTGCGCGTGCTGGGTACGGGCGAGAGCCATACCCACCGTCACATCGCCGCCATGCGCGACTTCACCACGACGGCGGCGACCGCCTCGTCCGCCGCCGCCTGGGAGATGGCCGGGCTCGGACCACGCGACATGGACGTCGTCCAGGTCTACGACGCGTTCACCATCAACACGATCGTCGGCCTCGAAGACCTCGGCTTCTGCGCCAAGGGGGACGGTGGCCGACTGATCGAGGCAGGAACGGGACCGGGAAGCAAGCTGCCCGTGAACACGTCCGGCGGCGGGCTCGCGTACTGCCATCCCGGGATGTTCGGCATCTTCCTGCTCGTCGAGACGGTGCGCCAGCTCCGCGGCGAGTGCGGCGCGCGCCAGGTCGAGGCCGCTCACCACGGTGTCGCTCACGCCTTCGGCGGCGTGTTCTCCGGCCATGCCACTGTGGTGCTCGGGGGAGACGCGTGAGCGCCGTGTCCTCACCGTCGGCGACTCGCGCGGCCATCGAGCGGCTGGTGGCGCCGAAGACGATCGCCATCCTCGGGGCCTCCAGTGACCGTACGAAGGTCGGTGCGCTGCCGCTCTCCTTCCTTCGCAAGTACGGCTACGCGGGCCGGATCTTCCCGGTCAATCCCGGCTCGACCGAAATCGACGGCCTGCCGTGCTACCCCTCGGTCGTCGCGGTTCCGGGAACCGTCGACCTCCTCGTCGTCTCGGTGCCCGTGGAGCGCGTCGTGAGCGCGCTCGCGGAGTGCGAGCCTGGCAAGGTCGGCGTGGCGCTCGTGCTGACCTCGGGTTACGCCGAGGTGGGCGCCGAGGGAGCCGCGCGCCAGGCCGAGCTGCGCCGCGTGGCTCACGAGCGGAACATCCGGGTGTGCGGGCCGAACTCGGTGGGTAGCGTGAATCTCTGGAACGCGGTCGTGCCCACCATCAGCCAGGCCTTCGACCAGACGATGGAGCCCGGTCCGATCGCCTTCGTCACCCAGAGCGGCGCCCTCGGCACTGCCGTGGTCGCCCTGGGCCGTGCCGCCGGCGTGAAGGTCGGCCACTTCATCAGCACGGGCAACGAGGCCGACCTCGACTTCGCGGATTTCTGCGACTACTTCGTCGACGATCCGGGAACGCGAGTCATCGCCGGGTACGTCGAAGGCGTGCGCGACGGCCGCAAGCTGGCCACGGCGCTGGGACGGGCGCTGGCGGCCGGCAAGCCGGTCGTGCTCCTGAAGGTCGGGCGCTCGGCCGTCGGCCAGCAGGCAGCTCGCTCGCATACGGGAGCCCTGGTGGGCGCCGACGAAGTCTACGGCGCCGTCATGACCAGGTACGGCGCCGTCCGCGTCGGCTCGATCGAGGGCCTCATCGACGCGCTCAAGCTCTTCTCCGCGCTGCCCGGCGAGATGGGCGATCGTCTCGCGCTCTTGAGCCACTCCGGCGGCACCGGTGTGCTCATGGCCGACGTCTGCGACGATCGAGGGCTCCGCGTCCCGCCCGCCGACGAGGCGCTGCGCGCGCGACTCGCGACCCGGCTGCCGTCGTACGCCGCCTTCGGCAATCCCGTCGACATGACAGCAAACGTCGTGTTCCGGCCGCGGCTCATGGTCGACTGCCTCGAAGACGCCCTCGTCTCTCCGGACTTCGACGCCGGCCTGCTGAGCGTGAACCTGATCTGGCGAGCGGCCGACGAGCTGGCCGACGCGCTCGTCGAGCTGCGCGCGCGTCAGCCGAAGCCGTTTGCGGTCGCGTGGATCGGCATGCCCGAGCGCGTGACCGACAAGCTCCAGGCCGGCGGCGTGCCCGCGTTTCCCGACCCGGTGCGCTGCGTGGACGCGGTCGCCCACGCGGCCTGGTGGACGAAGATCCGCCGATCGCTCAAGGACGTCGAGCCTGATGCGACACCGTCCGGTCGGGTGGGAACGACCGTGCCCGACGGGTATCGCTCGCAAGCCGCGCTGCTCGAGCGATACGGCCTGCCGCTCGTGCCGTGGCGGCTCGCGACGACGGCCGACGAGGCGCGAGCTGCCGCCCACGCCTTTGGCTATCCGCTCGTACTCAAGGCCATCGGCGGGGGCGCGCTGCTGCACAAGAGCGACGTGGGCGGTGTCGTGCTCGACATCGCCGGCGAGGCAATGTTGGTCGCGGCGTTCGAACGGCTGGCCGGGCTCGTCGAGCGACACGCCGGCGAGGGCGTGCTGCTGCAACCGATGGTGCGTGGCCTCGAGGCGTTCGTCGGCGCCCGGCGCGACCCGACCTTCGGCCCCGTGGTGGTCGTCGGCCTGGGCGGGATCTACGTCGAGGTGCTACGCGAGGTGACGCTCCGCCTGGCCCCGCTCGACCGCGAGGAAGCGCGCGCGGCCATCCTCGGCGCCCGGTGGTCGCCGCTGCTCCGGGGCGCCCGCGGCCGGAAACCGCACGACGTGAACGCGCTCGCCGACGTCCTGCACCGTGTCTCCCGCCTGGCGGCCGAGCTCGAGCTGGAATCGCTGGATCTGAATCCCGTGATGGTGGGGGACGAGGGACGTGGTGTGGCCATCGCTGACTTTCGCATCATGAAGTGAGCTCGTGAAGTGAACTCGCGCTGAGAAGAGGAGACGCCATGGATCGCGTGGATCGCCGCCGCTTCCTCGGATACACCGCTGTCGCCACCGGAAGTCTCCTCGCGGGCGGGCTCGGCCAGGCCAGGCCCGCCATCGCGCAGGCGCAATTCACCGAGTGGGGCTGGCCGCTGCCCTACGAGCAGATCTCGACCAAGTCCAGGCAGTGGCTGCAGGGAAAGGGCTGGTGGCCGCTCAACGCCGGCTTCATCGTGATGTGGTCCGGCGAGGAGCTGCTCGGCAGCATCCTCATGAACGAGAAGCTCCTCGAGAAGCGCGGCCTCGAGATGAAGTGGCAGACCTTCGTCGCTGCCGGCTTCTCGAATGAGGCGTTCATTCCCGGCCGCACCCAGGTCGCCAACACGGGCGCCCTCGGCGTGCTCGCGCTGCTCGCCAACAACGTGCCGACGCGAGCGCTGGCCACTCACACGCCGGGGATCACCCACGAGGCGCTCGTCCCGCTCGACTCGCCGCTCAAGAGCCTCTCCGATCTCAAGGATCAGAAGGTCCTCAAGCGTCCGGCCGTCGTCGGAACGACCACGGGCTCCACGAACCATTTCGGCTTCATCGCAGCCTCGCACCACCTCGGCCTCAAGGAGAATCAGGACTTCTCGTTGCGCAGCCTGCCCCCCGGCGAACTGGCCACGATGCCCAAGGGCCTCGACGTGACGACCATCTGGGAACCGCACGCCTCCAACTCCGTCGAGGTCCTCAAGACGAGTCGGCGACTGGAATCCTTGAACCCCTACTACCTCTACAGCGGCTACTACTACACGCGGCGGGAGGTCGAGGAGAACGCGCCGGACGTGGCACAGGCGCTGACCGACGCGTTCGTCGAAGCCATCCTGTGGGGCAAGGCGAACACCGAGAAGGCGATGAGCGAGCTGTTCGCGCTTCCTCAGTACGCGAGCGTGAACAAGGCGCTCATCAAGCGGATGTCGGACCTCTACTTCTTCTGGCCGAAGCCGACCGTCTACTACCCGTTCGACGACGCCAACGGCGTGTGGCCCAAGGAGGAGGGCCGCATCAGCAAGTGGGCGCACGAGACCGGGGCGGCCAAGCGCGAGGTCACCGTCGCCAACTGGCAGGACGTGCGACGGACGTCGTACATGAAGGCGACCTTCGACCGGCTCGGGTGGAATGCGCCCGAGCGTCCGCCGTTCCTGCCCAAGGACTGGGGCGGGGTCGGCAACCTGCCGTACAAGCCGTACGCGGCCGATCTCCTCAAGGGCCCGGCGCCGTTCCCGGAGCCTGGCGAGCTGAAGAAACCGTGGACGTTCATGGGAAAGACGTATCGGCCATGAGGCCGGGGTGAGCCACATCGCCAGCGGGGCGCCGGGCGACTTGACGGCACCCTCGCGGGCGGCGGCCGATCACGCGGCCCTGGCCGGGACGCTGATCCCGCCGCCCCCACCGGCGTGGCGGCGCCTCGCCCGCCGACTGCTGCACCTCTGGCTGCTCGCGCTCTTCCTGGTCGTGTGGCAGGCGGTGAGCACGCTGGGCACGCGCATCAATCCCCAGCTCGACGTCATGCTGCCGCCGCCCACCGCGGTGTTCTCGGCCGCACAGGAGCTGATCGCGCGCGGCGCGCTGCTCACTCACGTCATGGACAGCCTGCGCCGTGTGCTGGTCGCGGTCGGCGTGGGCGCGATCCTCGGCGTGCCACTCGGTCTCGCCATGGGCTGGTCGGCGGGATTCCGCGCGTCGGTCGATCCCCTGCTGGAGTTCATCCGTCCGATTCCGCCGCTCGCGTGGATCCCGCTCAGCATTCTCTGGTTCGGAATCGGCGACACGCAGAACGAGTACATCATCTTCCTGGCCGCGTTCTTCCCCATCGTGCTCAACGCGATGGCCGGCGCCCGCGACGTCGACACGTATCTCGTGCGCGCCGGCCTGAGCCTGGGGGCGCGCCGGCGCGATCTCTTCCTCACCGTCGTGCTGCCCGCGTCGCTCCCGAACATTTTCACGGGACTGCGCGTGGGGCTCGGCATCGGGTGGATGGCGCTGGTGGCCGGTGAGCTGGTGGCCGCGCCCACCGGGCTCGGCTTCATGATCAACAACGCCCGGACGCTCTTCCGCAGCGACTACATCCTGCTCGGCATGGTCCTCATCGGCATCCTGGGACTGATCCTCGACTTCCTCATGCGCCAGATCGCGGCGATCGCCATGCCCTGGTACCGGAGGTAGCGCGATGGCCCAGGTCGTCGTCCGCAACGTGAGCAAGGTCCACGTCTCGATCAAGGGCGAGCCCCTCCTCGCGCTCCACGGGGTCAGCTTTCAGGTCGAGGACAACGAGTTCTTCTCGATCGTCGGGCCGAGCGGCTGCGGCAAGACGACGCTGCTGAATCTCCTCGCCGGCTTCGAGATGCCGACGCGCGGCGAGCTCCTGGTCGGCGGACAGACGATCAGGGAGCCGGGCTGGGAGCGCGCGGTCGTCTTCCAGGAGTACGCGTTGTTCCCCTGGTACACGGTGGCCCAGAACGTCGCCTACGGCCTCAAGCGAAAGCGGCTGCCCGAGCCGGAGCGGCGTGACGTGACCGACCATTATATTGGGCTGGTGGGGCTGCGCGGATTCGAGAAGCGGTACCCGCGCGAGCTGTCGGGCGGCATGCGCCAGCGCGTGAGCATCGCTCGCGCGCTGGCCGTGAACCCGTCCATCCTCCTCATGGACGAGCCGTTCGCGTCGCTCGACATCCAGACGCGCGAGTTCATGCAGGACGAGCTGCTCAAAATCTGGCAGCGCGAGCGGAAGACCGTGATCTTCGTCACTCACAGCATCGACGAGGCGATCAAGCTCTCCGATCGCGTGGCGATCATGACGCCTCGCCCCGGACACATCGAGGAGATCAAGACCGTCGACTCCGCCCGTCCGCGTGACATGACGCAGCCGGCCATGGTCCAGCTCGCAGCCGAGGTCAAGCGCTGGCTGCGGCAGCAGCTCTTCGAGTCGACGCCGGCCTGACGGTCAGCTCGTCGCGTCGGCCTGGGGATCGCGGCGGCGACGCTGCTCGTAGGTCTCGTTGTCCATCCAGCCGAGCAGCATCCCGCCGTCCACGTCGAGCGCGACCCCGGTGACGTAGCGCGCGCGATCCGAGAGGAGCATCAGCACCGCGTCGGCCTGATCCTTGGGGGTCGCGGGGCGCCCGAGAGGGATGAGCCGTCGGGTCGACTCCAGCACGACCGGATCGCCGATCTGCTCGATGAGTGGCGTCGCCGTCTCTCCCGGACAGATCGCGTTCACCCGAATGCCGTGGGGCCCGAGCTCGTAGGCGAGGTGACGCGTGAGCGCGATGACGCCCGCCTTGGCCGCCGTGTAGTGGGCGGCGCCGTGGATGCTGATGCGCTTGCCGGCGATCGAGGCGACGTTCACGATGTGGCCGCGCCGGCGTGGCTTCATCAGCTGGATCGCCGCGCGCGAGCACAGGAACACGCCGGTCAGGTTCACGTCGATCACACGGCGCCAGTCCGTCTCCGAAATGTCCTCGGCCATCATCCGCTGGCCGATGCCGGCGTTGTTGACGAGGATATCGAGGTGACCGAAGTCCCGGACGGTGGCCCCCATCATCGCCGCCACGGCGTCACCGCGCGAGACGTCGGCGACCCACGGCAGCGCCCGCCGGCCGAGCTCGCGCACGCGCACCGCGGTTGCCTTGGCGCGCTCCTCGTTGACGTCGTTGATCACCACGTCGGCGCCGGCGCTGGCCAGCGCCAGGGCGATGGCCTCGCCGATGCCCTGCGCGGCGCCCGTCACCAGCGCGACCTGTCCCTCGAGCTCCATCGCGCGGGTCTCCCCCGGTGTCACGCCGCTTCCATTCGCGCGCGCGCCAGCATCGCCTCGACGTGCTCCTCGGGAAACATGATGCGCAGCAGCAGCTCGTCGTCGGACACGCCCGCTCCGAGCCGAGCGCGAACACGCTCCACCATGGGCGGCAGCGGCGCGCGCGCCGCGAGACGGCGCGCTTCCGTCATGCTCATGATCCGGTCCATCACGTCAGGCGCGACGGGCGCCAGCGGCGCGCCGTAGTGACCGAGCGCGTACTTGACCACCTCGGTGGGAATCGTGCGATATCGCTCGCCCTGCACCACGTTGAGCACGGCCTGCGTGGCCACGAGCTGCGACGTCGGCGTGACCATGTTGAGCCAGCCCAGCTCCTCGCGCACGCGGGCGATCTCCTCCAGGATCTCGTCGAGGCGGGCCTCCAGCCCAGCCGCCGCAAGCTGAGCGCGCAGGTTCGTCATCATGCCGCCCGGGACCTGGTGGCGATAGTGGAACGGGTCGTACTCGACGGCGCGGCCGAGCGGCTTCCCGGCCGCGCGCGCAGCCTCGCGGAAGTAGGCCGCCATCGTGGCCAATCCCTCGGCGTCGACGGTCACGCGGCGGTCGAGACGTCGCGCGAAGTCGACGATCCGCTCGGTCGGGGGTAACGATGGGCCGTTGGCGAGTGGCGAGATCGCCGTGTGCACCGCGTCCACGCCGAGCTTGAGCGCCTCTGCGTACACGATCGGAGCCAGCCCGGTCGTGCAGTGGGAGTGGATCTCGAGCGGGCGGCCGCCGAGCGCCGCCTGCATGGCGGGCAGCAGGGTCTTCACGCGCTCCGGAGTCAGGAGTCCGGCCGAATCCTTCAGCAAGATCGCGTCGACCCCGAGCGCCACCAGGCCGCGCGTCTTGTCGGCGAAGAGCTGGTCGGTATGCACGGGGCTCAGCGAGAAGACGAGCGCGCCAACCGTGTAGAGGCCCGCGGCTTTGCCGGCGCGGATGGACGGCGCCAGGTTGTCGAGGTCGAAGAGCGCGTCGAAGCAGGTGACGCGGCGCAGCCCGTTGGCGGCGAGGCGCTGCACCCACAGCTCGATCACGTCGTCGGCAACCAGGTCGAAGCTGATCAGGCTCTTGCTGCGGACCCAGCCGTTGAGCGGCGTGCGCCGGACCCGCGCGGCCATGAGGCGAATCCGCTGCCACGGGTCTTCACGGAGGTAGCGGACGCAGACGTCGAACGTCACCGCCGCCATCAGGTCGATGGCGTGAAAGCCCATGGTGTCCATGCGCTCGGCGATCGGCAGCATCATGGAGGTCGGCATGCGCGTTGCCCACAGCGACTGATGGCCGTCGCGCAGCGTCACGTCGACGACGCCGACCTCGCTCCTCACCACGCCGAGCCCATCAGCTCGCCCAGTCGCTTGCGCAGCGCGATGAACCCGGGATGCGCGTAGTCGCGGGGCCGCGGCAGCTCGACGTCGAGGCTCGCCTTGATGCGCGCGGGCTTCTCCGTGAGGACGATGATCCGCTCGGCGAGATAGATGGCCTCTTCCAGGTTGTGGGTGACGAAGACGACGGTGGTCTTCTTCCGCTCCCAGATGCGAAGCACCTCGGCCTGCATCCCGTGCCGGGTCTGCTCGTCCAGCGCGGCGAACGGCTCGTCCATCAAGATCAGGTCGGCGTCGACGGCGAAGGCGCGGGCGATGGCCACGCGCTGCTTCATGCCGCCCGAGATCTGGTAGGGATAGTAGGCCTCGAAGCCACGCAGCCCGACCAGCTCGATCATCTCGGCGACGCGCCGCTCGAGCTCGGGCGTGGGCACGCGCTTGATCTCGAGCCCGATGCGGATGTTGTCGCGGACGGTCCGCCAGGGCCAGAGCGACGGCTCCTGGAAGACGAAGGCCAGCTCGTGGCGGCGGGGGTCGGTGGGGACGCCGTCGATGGTGACCGTGCCCTCCGAGCACGGCAGGAGCCCCGCCAGGAGATTCGCCACCGTCGTCTTGCCACAGCCGCTCTTGCCCAGGACGCACACGAACTCGTTGGCGGCGATGCTGAAGCGAAGGTGATCGAGAACGACGAGGTCACCGAACCGCTGGGTGACGTCGACGACGACCTTCTCGCCGCCGGCCCTCACAGCGTGACCTCCCACCGCCAGCGGAAGAGGCGCCGCTCGATGCGCAGCAGGAGCTCGTTCATGGCGAAGCCGAGCACGCCGATCAAGATCATGCCGACGACGATCTCGGGAATGCGGATCAGCTCGGCGTAGTTCACCATCATGCGTCCGAGGCCCGTCGTCTCCCCGCCGCTCATCTCGGCGGCCACGATCGTCATCCACGCGGTTCCCATCCCCACCCGCATGCCGCCAAGGATGTCGGGCAGCACGGAGGGCACCACGACCTTGCGCAGGATGTACCAGCGGCCCGCGCCGTGGACCTTGGCCACGTTCTTGTGGATGGGCTCCACCCGCGGCACGCCGACCAGCGTGGCCACGAAGATCGGAAAGAATGCGCCGAGCCAGATGAGGAACACGTACCGCGGGAAGCCGGAGAGCAGCACGATGGTGAGCGGGATCCAGGCGATGGGAGGGATGAAGCGGAACGGCTCCAGCGCCGCGCGCGTGCCGGCATAGAGCGGGCGGTAGAGGCCCATGAGCAGACCGAGCGGCACGCCGAGCGCCACGCCCATGAGGAAGCCGGCGGCCAGCCGCGCCATGCTCCACGCCATGTGTGTGAGCAGCGTGTGGCCGGCGACGTCACCGTTCAGCGCGAGGTCGACGAAGGCGCGCGCCACCTGCCACGGGCTCGGGAAGAAAACGGAGTGCACGATGAAGGTCGCCGCCTGCCAGGCGGCAAGGACGGCCAGCGCCGCCGCCGCGTTGTGCAGCAGCACGCGCAACGAGCGACGCCGGCCGGCCTCGCGAGAAACCGGCGCGGCCGTGGCGACCCCGAGGACGTCGGCTACTTCTTCGGCTCCCATCCCTTGAGCGACTCCTCGGCCTTCTTGAGGAAGGAGTAGTCCACGAAGCGCTGCGTGAAATCGTCGTAGCTCTTGACGCGCTCGGTGGTGATCTTCTTCGTCTCGAGCAGCGCCTGGTAGATGATCTGCGAGCTCTTCGGCTCCATGTACGGGTCGGTGACCTTCACCTGGGTCTTGGCCAGCCGGGCGACCTCGATCGCGTCCGGGACGTTCATGGCCTTCGCGATGATGGCGAGGGCCGCGTCCTCGTGCTTGTCGATGTAGCGCATCCCCTTGAGGAGCGCGCGCGTGAATCCGAGCGCCACCTCGGGCTGACCCTGGGCGATCTTGCGGCTGATGATCACCTCGAGGCTCTCGGCGCCCGGGATGACCGGCAGCGGAGCCAGATAGTGCGCGCCCTTCACGGCGCGCACCGTGGTGGCCGCCACCGTCTCCCAGCACAGGACGCCCTGCACCTCGCCCTTCTCCAGCATGGCGACGAGGTCGGTGATCTTGGCGGAGACGTGCTCGACCTTGATGCCGTGCTCTCGCTCGTAGAGCGTCAACATCGTGTCGTGGATCGTTCCGAGTCCGGGTGTGCCCACACGCTTGCCGTTCAGGTCCTTCGCCGCCTTGATCTCGGGCCGCGCCACCAGCGGCGCGTTGCCCTTGGTGATCGAGCTGACGATCACGTAGTCCGAGCCCTGGGACGCTGCCTGCAGGAACGGCCCGAGTCCTGCCATCACCGCATCCAGCTCGCCTTTGTTGTAGTCGAGCAAGGTGGCCGGGCCGTTCGGATAGGTCTTGCGCACCGTGGTGATGCCCTCTTCCTTGAAGTACCCCTTCTCGACGGCGATCCAGTACGGGCCATAGTCGAGCTCCGACCCGATCTGGTCGCCCACTCGCAGCGTCGTCATCTTCTGGGCGCTGGCGACAACGGGCAGCGCGAGCACCATCAGGACCATCAGCAGGGCGACCGTCCACCGTGTCATCGACGTCATGCGCGCGTCCTTTCTGTCCCCGGTTCCATTCACTGCGACGTCAGCCCACCTGGAAGGCGATGCGCGGCTTCGACCAGTACGTGGGCAGCGCCACGATCCGAGCTTCGGCGCCGACGAGGCCGCGCGCCTGAGCCAGCGCGTCGCTCGGTGTGGCCGCCACCACGCAGCCGAGCTGCTGCCACAGCATCCCTGGTCTCGCTCCCGCCATGATGATGGCGCCCGCGCGCGTCATGCCGTACTCGTCCTCGGCAAAGAGCCAGAACGGGTGCCACGGATGATACGCGCTCCCGGCGCGGTACCGCGCCACCAGCGCGGCATCGCCACCGATGCGGGACCCCGCCTTGGCGACAGTCTCGAACGATCGAGCCACACCGAATTCGGCGATCGCCTCCTCGTAACCGGGATGCGTCGCGGCGTCCACGACGCCGAGGCTGTCGGTCACGCCGATGACGACGCCGCCTGGACGGAGGAGCGGCTGACCACGCCAGAGTCTCAGAGGAAAGCACACGCCGGTGAGCGCGATGAGCGGGTTGTGCGCCGGGCCGTAGAGGAACGCTGGCGCCAAGCCGACGATGACGACGTCGGCGGGTGCTGCGGGCCGCACGAAACGCCGGTCGGCCTCGGGCCAGGCGGCGGCGCGGATGCGGTCGGAGGTTCCGGCGAAGACGTCGACGACGCCACGGCCATCGGTCATCGCCTCTACGTAGAGGACGGGCCGCGGCCGGGCCCGATCGATGACCGCGGCGACGGCGCGCTTGCGCCGCTGGTAGAGCATCGCGTGTGGATCACCGTGACAGGAATCGGGATGGCCGATGCCGTGACGGCCGTGATGACCGGCGAAGCCGCGAACGCCGGCCAGGCCGACCACGCTGCCCGTTCCCGAGTACCCACCCCAGATGTTCACGGCCACGTTGCCGACGTAGATCAGCAGATCGCTCTCGACCGCGTGACGATTCACCTGGACCACGTCCCCGAACTCCGTGGCCCCGAGGTCCACGAGGTCGTCCACGTCCTCGCAGTCGTGATTCCGGACGCGACCGCCGAATCGCTCGAGCACGTCCGGGCCGAGATAGGCGGCGAAGGCCTCGCGACTGAACTTGGGGTGCATGCCGTTCGCGCTGACGAGCGTGATGTCCTCGTCACCGACTCCGGCGGCATTCAGGCGCCCCAGGACCGCGGGCAGCACGGCGCGGATCGTGGCGAGCGGGCGGTTGGGGTCGTCGAACGCGATGACGACGCGCCGACGGCCGCGCGGGAGCGTGGCCGCGAGCTCTCGAAGCGGCGGCAGGCCGAGTGGAGCGTCGAGCGCACGATCCACGAGCGCGCCCGGCTCGCCCGTGGCCGGCTGCTCCACATACTCGAGCACGGTGGCGCCATCCGGCAGCGTGAGCGCCTGCCGGCGAGCACCGGCGTCGAATTCCACCGTCGCCATCTAGCTCAGAGTCTCCTTGACGAGCCACACCGACCGCACGGTCGGGCGCGCCGCCAGCTCCTTCACGAGCGTGACCAGGGGCGTCAGGGCCACGGGATAGTCGGTCCGGATGGGACGGGCGTCGAGCAGCGCCGCGTACTGGTCCGGGGTGTAGAAGATCGCCAGCAGCAGGTCGTCGTCCGACGCGAACGGGCCCAGCTCGCGGCGCGCGCGTTCCACGCCGGGCGGGAGCAGCTCGCCCGGCCGCGCGATGACCGGCTGGTCACGGCCGGCGACGCGATCGAGGATCTTCGGCTCGACCGGCGCGGCCAGCTCACCGTAGTAGCCGAGCACGTACTTGCGCACCTCGTCGGGCACCGTCGCGTAGCGCTCGCCGCCGACCACGTTGAGCACGGCCTGGGTCACGACGAACTGGGCGAACGGGCTCACGATGATCGGATACCCGAGGTCGCGGCGAACCTGGGCCGCCTCCTCGAGGATCTCCTCGAGCCGATGCTCGAGCCCGAGATCCCGAAGCTGACTCCGGAGGTTCGAGATCATGCCGCCAGGCACCTGGTGCTCGTAGTGGAACAGGTCGTACTCGGCCACTTCGCCGAGGGGCTTGGCCTCGCGCGCGGCCACGTAGCGGAAGTAATCGGCGACCGGGGCAAGCGCGGCGACGTCGAGGTCGATGTCGTGTCCCATCCGCTGCGCGTTGCGCGCCAGCCACTCCGTGGGTGGGTGCGACGCGCCGTGCGCCAGCGGCGACGTCGCCGTGTGCACGGCGTCCACCCCGAGCTCGATCGCCTCCAGAGCACACAGCGGAGCCAGGCCGGTGAGGCAGTGCGAGTGGAGCTGTAACGGAAGGGCACCGACCGCCGCGCGCAAGGCCGGGATGAGCGTGCGCGTTCGCTCAGGCGTCAGCAGGCCGCTGGGGTCCTTGAGGAACACCGCATCGACGCCGAGCGCCACGAGCTCTCGCGCCTTCCGGGCGTAGTACTCGTCCGTGTGGACAGGGCTCACCGTATAGACGATGCCGCCGTCCACGTAGAGACCGGCTGCCCTGGAGGCGCGCACGGGCACCTCCATGTTCCGCATGTCGTTGAGCGCATCGTACGGGGTGACGTAGCGGATGCCGTTGGCCGCGATGCGCCGAGCCGTCAGCGCGACGACGTCGTCTGGGAAGAACTCGAACGTGAAGAGGCTCTGCGCTCGCGTCATGACGATGAGCGGCGTCCGGGTGATGACGCCGCTCATGATGCGCATGCGCTCCCAGGGGTCCTCGCGCAGGTAACGGACGCAGACGTCGAAGACGGCGCCGCCCACGAGATCGATGGCCTCGAACCCCGCGCGATCGAGCGCCGGCGCCACCGGCAACATCATGGCCGTCGTCATGCGCGTGGACCACAACGACTGGTGGGCATCGCGCAACGTCACGTCGATGAAGCGGACGCGGCGCCTGCCGGTCACAGTGTGCGGCCGCCATCGACGAAGAGCGTCTGGCCGACCATGAACGAGGCCGCGTCCGACGCCAGGAAGACGGCGGCGCCGACGATGTCGGATGGCTCGGCCAGCCGGCCCATGGGGATCCGGCCCACCACGCGCTCGGGAGCGCCCGGGCGCGCGAGATAGCCGCGAGTGAGCGGCGTCTCGGTGAACGCTGGCGCGATGGCGTTCACGGCAATGCCCTGGCGGCACCACTCGACGCCCAGGACCCGCGTGAGCTGCATCGCGCCGCCCTTCGAGGCCGCATAGGCCGCGTACTCCGGGTTCGCCACCACGCTCGACACCGAGGTGATGTTCACGACGTTGCCCCGCCCGCGGGCGAGCATGTGCGGCGCGACGGCCCGCGTCATGACGAAGATGCCGGTCAGGTTCACGCGGAGCACCGCATCCCAGTCGGCCATCGACAGCTCGAGCGCCGGCGCCACCCGGAAGATGCCGGCGGCATTGATGAGGATGTCGATGCGGCCGAACGCGCCCTGCACGCGCTCGGCGAGGGCCGTGGCGGACACGGGATCGGTCACGTCGACGACGTCCGCCGTGGCCCCGGTAATCCCCGACGCTGCCGTCTTCGCCAGCGCCGCGTCGAGGTCAGCGAGGACGACGCGTGCACCGAACTCGGCCAGCCCCTGGGCGATGGCGCCGCCCAGCGCGCCCCCGCCGCCGGTCACGATGGCCACGCGCTCACCGAGGTCGAAGAGCGTTCCGTAGCGGGCGGTCATCATCGCGTCACTCCGCGAGCCATCCACCGTCCACGGCGAGCACGTGGCCGGTGATGCTGTCGGCCGCCGGCGAGGCCAGGAAGAGGAGCGCCCCCACGACGTCGTCGGGCTCGAGGACGCGCCCGAGTGGGGTCCGCGCGAGCAGGCGGGCGCGGTACCCCTCGTCGTCCACGCGCGCCCGAGTCATCTCCGTGCGGACGTGGGTCGGCGCGACCGCGTTGACGCGGATGCCGTCGGCCGCCCACTCGATGGCGAGCGCCCGGGTGAGGCCGACCACCCCGCTCTTGGTCGCGGCGTACGGTGAGGCGGCGTGGAGGGCGGGACCAACGAGGCCGTAGATCGACGCGACGTTGACGATCCGGCCGCCCCCGTGGCCGCGCATGACCCGCGCTGCGGCCTGCGAGCACAGGAACACGCCGGTGAGGTTGACGCGCACCACGCGCTCCCACTCCTCGAGCGTGATCGCGTCGGTCGCCTTGACCACATTCACGCCGGCATTGTTGATCAGGACGTCGAGCCGGCCGCCGCCGAAGCGGGCGGCCTGCGCGATCCCGGTCTCTACGCTGATGGCCGAGCCGACGTCGAGGCCGATGGCGCAGGCCTGGCCCCCGGTGGCGGCGATGCCGTCGGCGACGGACTTGGCCGAGGCCTCGTCGACGTCGGCGACGATCACACGCGTGCCGGCATTCGCGAAGGCTTCCGCCGTCGCCCGTCCGATCCCGCGCCCGGCCCCGGTCACCAGGCACGTCCGGCCCGTCACGTCGAAGCGTGCCCTTGCCACCATGATCGGGCTCGCTATTAGGGGCGACACTGGGCCACCTGTCAAGGCCGCCGCGCCTGAATATCTGGCGATCGACCGCCGTCGGACATAAATCCTCGAGCGCGCGCGATCTGGAGGTGCCGCGATGAACAGCACGGTGGCGCTTCTCGTCGTCATGACGATCACGTTCGTCTTCACTTCCTTCGCCCACTCCGCTCCTGGCGAACCTCGACTCGTGCAAGGAGTCCTGGAGTGGCCGGCCAGGCTGACCGCCGAGCCCTTCATCGTGGTCCACACCGAGGACGGGCGGTGGTATTACGCCGAGATCAAGACCGCGAAGCACCTGGAGTCAGCTCCGCTGACCTCGGGCATGCGCGTGAGCATCCTGGGCACCGAGGCGAAGAACCCGTACGAGATCAACGCCATCGCCCTCGGCTCGGGGGATGCCGCCGCCCTGGCGATGGCGCTGATGCCGCTCGTCAGTCCGACGGCAGCCGCATCGGCTCCCCCACCTCCACCACCGAGCTCGTCCAAATCTGCGGCGACGGAGTCCGCCCAGACGGCGAAGGCAGTGACCAGGCCAGAGGTGGCCATGGCGCCGGCGCCGCCGGTCAGGCCACCCCAGCCGCCGGCTCCCGACGCACCGCCGCCAGCCAAGCCTCAGTCCGACGGAACCACGTCTTCCCCGGGCTCGCCCGATTCACCGCGCATGGCAGAGCTGAGAGGCACCGTCAAGATCATCGCCGGAAACTGGGCCGTCGTGCAGGCCGCGGACGGACAGATCGTGCTGGTCGATCTCTCGGCCCTCAGCAGTGGAGCCTCATCGCTCAAGGCCGGGTCGTCGATCGCCGTATACGGGACGCCGGGTGATCAGAAGTTCCAGGCCATGGGCCTCATCCAGCCGGACAATCGACCACCGGCCAAACCGGTGACCGTGCCGCCGCGACGCTGAACTCACGGCCATGAGTGGATCACCCCGCGACCGCCTCTCGGAAACTTCCGTCAGCGTGAACGTCCTGGCGATCGTGATGACCCTCCTTGGATCGGTGGCGAGCGCCCCGGCCCAGAACTTCGGGATGGGGGAAGGGACGACGTACTTCACGATCGACTGGGAACGCGGCCAGTTCCGAAGCAAGCCCTCCGTGCGAGGCTACATCGCCAACCACTGGGGCCTGGCGGCCACCGATCTCCGCCTGAAAGTGGAAGGGCTCGACGTTGCCGGAGCCGTCACCTCCACGACTATCGACCGGATTCCCGGCGACGTGGCACCAGGCTCGCGAGTCTATTTCGAGGTCCTGGCCCCACCGGCGCCGAGCTACCGTCTGTCGGTCATGACGTACACCTGGGTCGACGGTGGAGGTGGCGGCGGTGGGGGTGGTGGGGGCGGCGGCGGGGGCGGGGGGATGTAACGTGCTCGGGTAGCGTCAGGCAACTGCGCGCTTGAGATGCGCGCGGACTGTGGCAATGAGCTCGTTGGGGAGGCAAGGCTTCGTCAGATAGGCATCGCAGCCGGCATGCTCGGCGCTCTCCCGAACTCCCGGCACGATGTGGGCAGTGACGACGACGATCGGGATGCCGCGCGTCTCGGGATCCGATTTCAGGCGCCGGCACACCTCCCACCCGTCGAGCTTCGGCATCGCGAGATCGAGCACGACGACGTCCGGGCGAAGGACATGAACCATCTCGATGGCCCGCTCACCGCTTGCCGCTTCGTGAACGACGAAGCCGGCGGTACTGAGCGCCAGCTCGTAGATCTCGCGCTGGGAATCGTGATCGTCAACCAGGACTACCGTGGCCATCTCGCTAGCAGAACGATCCGACAGGTATCTCGACGATTCAAGACGGAAAAAGTTTTCTCAGCTGGAGCCGGGGGCGGGAGTCGAACCCGCGACCTACTGATTACGAATCAGTTGCTCTGCCTCTGAGCTACCCCGGCTCGCGTCGTTGATGCTATCAGCTAACTACGCGTCAGCCAACAGATCGTCGATCGTTCGAGCTGCGCCGAGAAGGCTCGGTTAGGCCTTCGCCGTCTTGAACGGCCCGTGGACGTGGCCAGCGGCGAGATCCTCGAGGCCGCGCCCGAGCTTGCGGTGATCTTACCTGCGCAGGACGTCGGTCACCGTCAGGAGTAAGGTGACGAGCGCCTTCTTCACGCCGTGAGGCAGTACCCGCGCCAGTGCGCGGGTCGGAGGTGACGCGAGAAGGGTGATCTTGTGTGCGGCGTTTTCGAGGGTGCTCGGTCCGTTTAGCTCCTCGCAGTCTTCGCAGGTCATCGCGGCACCTCCACCGAGACCAAGGAAGGAACGGATCAAACAACAGTAGCTCCTCCTCGCCGCCTGACGCGAATTTTTCCCTGCGGTCTTCGGAGTCGCCCGACCGTCGGAGGAGGCCGGCGGCCGAGCGCGCTCTCAAGCGGCGGTGAGGATCTCCTGCGCGGCGCGCACGCCGGATGCGAGCGCCCCCTGCGTCCACCCCGGCCACGCCGAGGCGTGCTCGCCAGCGAAGTGCAGGCGGCCCTCCGGCCGCGCGATGTGGGGCAGCAGTGAGCGCATCTGGCCTGGTCGGAACCACGCGTAGGCACCGCGGGCCCACGGGTCCTCGTCCCAGCACTTGGAGGCGCCGCGCTCGAAGTGCCGACGGATCTCGGGGTACACGTGGTCGACGTAGGACAGCGCGTAGTCGATCCGCTCCTGAGGCGCCATGTTGGTCATCGCCCGCGCTGGCGGCCCCGCCGTGTAGCACTCGAGGATGCCGCGGGGGCCCGGCTGGTTCAGTGTGGGCTCGAAAATCCACTTCACGGGCAGGTCGGTGCTGGCCGACGTGGGCAGCTCCTCGTCAACCCAGAATCTGTGGTTGGCCTGGAGGTACACGCGAGCCACCGAGGTGTACGGCAGCTCGTCGATCGCCTGCCGCTTGGTCGGGGTGAGCCCCGGTCCGACGTCGAGCCGGCGCAGCACCGAGAACGGGATGGCGACGATGACGTGATCCGCCGTGAGCGTCTGGTGCTCACCGCGGCGCTCCACCACCACGCGCGCCCCGCGCTCGCCGGGCGTGACCTGCACGACCGGCGAGTTGTAGTGGATGCGGTGACCGAGGACTGACGCGAACGCGCGCGGCAGCCGGTCGTTGCCGCCCTTGATGGAGAACGTCTGGTGGGGCGTCTGGCTGAGCGCGAGATCACGGACGAGGAGCAGCGCCGAGTAGCTCTCGAGGCCGTCACCGAGGAGGTCGAAGTAGCCGACGCCAAGCAGCGCGATGGCGCCCGGCGAGGCGCCCCGTGCGGCGAGGAACTCGGCACCGTTCATCCGATCGAGACGCTCGACGCGCGGATCGGTGGGCCAGTCCGGCGTAGAGGGATCGCCGAGATCATGGAGGGCGTCGCCCACGTACTTCTTCCAGATGCCGGAGTAGCCGAGCTGCGCCTCTTCGTCGGTGAGCGGGAACGGCCACGTGGGGTTGCCGCCTCGCCCGAACCGGATCAGTCGACCGCGGACGTGGTAGAGCTTCCCGGCCGCCCGCTCCACCACCGGGACGAGCGGGAGGCCGAACTCGCGACAGTAGCCCATCGTAAGTTCGTGGTTGTCGGGCAGGAAGACCGCGCCCTCTTCCGTGTGGAGGCCGTCCGAGAACGGCTCCCGCAGGGTGTGGACGCGGCCTCCGGGCCGGTCGCGCGCCTCGAGCACGGCGACCTCGACACCCGCGCGAGTGAGCTCGTGAGCAGCGGCGAGTCCCGCCAGCCCAGCGCCCACGACGATGACGCGAGCAGCAGGCGATCCAGAGCCCGCACTGACGCTCGTCCGAGGCGGTGGCGTGCATCCGGCGAGGGGTGCCAGAGCCATCGCGCCATGACGGAGGAAGTCGCGTCGCTTCATGACTTGGGTGCAGTCAGCCGCGGGGGCGCAGTTCAGCTGGGCCGGCGTCACCTCGCGACCCGGGGACACTCGGCGGCCCGGCGACGAGGAGAACTGCGGGCGCAAGCACGGCGACCGTTCTCATACTGTTTCCCTCGCCAAGCTCTCCGACGCGCCCAGAGAATCTGTCCGGCGAGGACCTTCGTCAAGCGGGCCTCGGCGGCGACAAGCTAGCTGCCCGGCGGCGCCCAGCTACGGGTCGCGCCGTGGAACCGAACCAGCGTGCTGGGCTGGGGATGCTGCACTGCCGAACGGCTCATGAGGGCATTTGCCCGCGTCGGGCATTTGCCCGGATCGCTTCATGAAAGTAAACCCACGCGATTCCGCAAACTTGAACGTCCTTCGGGGCTGGACTGACTCTTGCTGTCAGGGAAACGGTCATATCTTCGTGGATAGAGGACAGATGACGCGAGTCCTGATCGCGGACGACGCCGGAGACCAGCGGGCGCTGTATGTCGCGCCGCTGGCCCTTGCCGGCTTCGTCGTGGACGAGGCGGCGGACGGGGGCGAGGTGATCGACATCGTGGCGCGCCAGCAGCCCGATGCGATCGTTCTCGACCTCGTGATGCCCGTACTCGACGGCCTGGAGGTGTGCCGGCGCCTCAAGGCGGACGATCGCACGGCGGCGATCCCCATCATCGTCCTCACCGGCCACACGCTGCCAGGAGTGCGCGAGACCGTCCACAGTGCCGGTGCCGACGCCTTCCTGACCAGGCCGTGCTCCCCTGCGACCCTCGTGGCCGCGATCCGTGGGCACCTGAGAGGGGACGCGAGTGGGGACGAGCCGAGCGGGGAGCCTCTTCGTGAGATCCGGATCTCGAAGCCTGCCCCGGCCCCTGACCCGCTCGTCAACCCCGCGGCGCCAGGCCCCAGGGCGTGGCTCTCTACGATCGCGGCCGCCGTCGTGCTCGCCATCAGCATCACGCTCGGCCCTGGCTCGATCGGATCGGTGCCGCGTGGCATTCGACTGAGCGACGTCGCGGACATGTCGATCGATCAGCATCAGAAGCTCGGTCGCGGGCTCGTGCCACCAGAGGTCACCGGGGTGTCGCATCGCTTGATGGAGCGCTGGTTCCGGCAGCGCGTCGATTTCAAGGTCGTTCTTCCCAATGTCAAGGACCCCAAGGTCACGCTGGTGGGCGGCCGCATGTCGCGCTTTGCCAATGCCGATGCCGCGGCCATCGAATATCAGCTCGATCAACACCGGGTCTCGCTCTTCATCGTCGGAGAGGAGGCCTACAACCGGCTGGCCCTGGGAGAAAGCCCGAGGTTCAAGCGGATCCGACAACGCGGCTACGACGTGATCATCTGGCGCCACGGGGCCACCGGCTACACGATGGTCTCGGAGATCGGCGTCCGCGCGTGCCGCGTGTGTCACGCACCCGACGAGACGTTCGACGGAGCCTCGCTCGAGTCGTTCGTCGCTCGTCTGTGAGCTGAGTCGCTCGTCAGGCCTTCACTCCACGTACAGCCGACCCGCGACCGAGTACGCTCCGTCAGCCCCACGCCCCAGGACCACGAATTCACCCATTCTCACGTTGAGACCGGTCAAATCGGTGACGACGCTGCCGTGAGTGACCAGGACAAGGGGCGGTCCATCACGCTGCTCGCTCATCACCTTCTTGATCTCGTCGACGCGCTGCCGCCGAAGCTGCGTGTCGTCGAGAGCGCCTTGAAGTGGGTCCCACGACTCGACCCGTCCAAACGCGAGCCGGGCGGTGTCGAGGCATCGACAGCGAGGACTCGAGAGCACCGCCCCGACCGTGATGCCGTGCTGCCGAAACGCCTCGCCGATCAGCCTGGCCTGACGGCGGCCGCTGTCGTCGAGATTGCGCTGGGTGGAACAGTCATCGAGCCTGGCGTCGGGCGGATCGAAGCCGCCGGGCGCGAAGCTGTGACGGAGCACGACGATGCTGCCGGCCGTCTGCAGGGCTTCCCAGACCGTGTCGGCGGCATGCGCCGGCGAAGCCACCAGAGCGAGCACCAGCCACGGGATGACGCGCTGAACGAACCACATCGCTCGGCATTCTAGTCCGGAAGTCCCTCGAAGATTTCCTTCTGACGCGAATGCTCGCTTCGGCGTGAGGCGCGAGGCCGGGTACCGATGGGTACCCGGCCTGCGTTTGACTCGACGACAGCTCTCACCTACGCTGCGCTCCATGTCGCAGTCGTCGTCGCATCGCGCAGAGCGCGCGCTCGCGTTGGGTCTCGCGCTGGCGCTCGCCGGCTACGCGACGTTCGCGCTCGCCGTCGGCCACTGGTGGGTGTCTGGCGTCGCCGCGCCCGTGGTCGCGGCGTTGATACTCGCTCGGCATCGTCGCGCGCGGTTCTCGGCGTACATCTTCTTCTCCGTCGTGGTCGCACGAGGCGTGTTGACCGGATGGTGGATGCTCGCCGGTGGCGCCGTCGCCGCGATCCTGTTGCTGCAGACACCGCTGGCGCTCCGCACGTGGCCGCGGCTGCCGACGCCTGCTAGAATGACGCGGCCATGAAGTTCCTCTGCCTCGACTGCGACGAACCGATGAAGCTCCACGGCACCGCCGGGCCCGACGAGGGCTCCCTCACGGTGACGTTTCGCTGTCCCGAGTGCGGCTTCCGCGTGGCGATGCTGACCAACGCGTTCGAGACGCAGATGGTGCAGAGCCTCGGCGTGAAGATCGGTGGACGCACGACGCCGCCCGCGCCCTTCGAGCACCTGCGCGCCTCGATGGCCGGCGCGAGGCCGGACGCGTTCCCGGAAGCGCCGACGGCTGAGCCGCCGGCGAGCAGTTGCCCGTTCGCGGCGATGTTGAGCGAGGGCGCGACGGCGGTGCCCGCCGCCGTCACGTGGAGCCCGGAGGCCGAAGTGCGCATCGCCCGGATCCCCGACTTCATCCGGCCCATGGCCCGCCGTGCGATCGAACGCTATGCCGAGGCCAAGGGCCTGGCGACCATCACGGAAGGCGTGATGGACGAGGCCCGCGGCGCTTTCGGCATGTAGATGACCCGAGCGGACCTCATCGCCAGCATGGCGAAGGCCGCCGGGTGGCCCAAGGCCGGCACCGAACGTGCGCTCCGGGCCATGCTGACCTCGATCCGTACGTCCCTCAAGCGCGGTGACCCCGTCACGCTGGTCGGTTTCGGCACGTTTTCGGTCGCTCGGCGGCGCCCCCGCACCCTGCGCAACCCAAAAACTGGGCAGACAGTCACCGTCGACGGGCGGATACCGCGTTTCAAACCCTCCAAGGAGTTGAAGCAGGCCGTCCGCTGAGGGCTCATCGGGTAAAATAGCCTCGGTGCTTCGCGTCTCTTCTCTCGCTCTGGTGATGCTGACTTTGCTGCTCGTCGCGCACGCCAGTGCTCAGCCCGTCCGCTCGCCGAGGCTCAATGCCGAGGCGGTCCTGCTCCTGGACGCCGACGGGCGGACCATCTTCGAGAAGAACGCCGACGTGGAGCGCGCCCCGGCCAGCCTGGTGAAGCTCATGACGCTCTACCTGGCGTTCGAGTCCATCGAGCGTGGTCGAGTCGACGTCGAGGACGTGGTCACGGTCAGCCCTCACGCCTCGAGGGTGGGCCGCTATCGCATGGGCCTTCGCACCGGGGAGCACGTCCCGCTCCGTGTCCTGCTCGAGGGCGTGGCCATCGCCTCCGCCAACGACGCCGCCGCCGCGCTCGCCGAGCATCTGGCCGGTGACGAGGCGAGCTTCGTGGACCGCATGAATACGAAGGGCAAGGAGTTCGGGATGGCGGCCACCCGCTTCGCGAACGCCCATGGCCTGCCCGATCCGCTCCAGCGGACGAACGCGAAGGACATGGCCCTGCTGATCGCACGGCTGCTCCACGACTACCCGGCGGCCCGCACGCTCCTGGGCGGGCAGACCTTCATCTACCGCGGCCGGGTCTACGCGCGCCACATTCCGCTCTTCGACGACCCGCTCGGCGTGCAGGCGCTCAAGACCGGCTTCACCCACGAGGCCGGCTACAACCTGGCCGTGGCCGCGTGGCGGGGCGGCCAGGAGTTCGTGATGATCGTGCTCGGCTCGCGCAGTCGGGCTCAGTCGTTCCTCGACGCCAAGCGGGTGCTGCGCTTCGGCTTCGTGGAAACGGGCCTCGATCCTCCGGAGCCCGAGCGCGTGCGACCGACGAAGAAGTCGATCCGGGTCCGTCGGGCCGCTCAGGCCACACCCTGACCGCCCGCATCCGCGGGTACGTCTTCGACGCGTACGGCACGCTCTTCGACGTCCACTCCGTCATCGAAGCCGGCCGCGAGCTCACCAGCGATCCGGCCACGCTCTCGGCGCTGTGGCGCCAGAAGCAGCTCGAATACACGTGGCTGCGCGCCCTCATGCGGCGCTACGACGATTTCTGGGTGGTCACCGAGGCGGCGCTGCGTCACACGGTGCGTCGGCTCGGCCTGTCAGCGAGCGAGGCGCAGATCCGCCGGCTCATGGACGCGTACCTGACGCTGGCCTGCTTTCCCGAGGTTCCGGCCGCTCTGGAGCGCCTGGCGCTGCGACCGCGAGCGATCCTGTCCAATGGGTCGCCGCGCATGCTGGACGCCGCGGTGTCGTCGAGTGGGCTCGGCCGTCATCTCGCGCACGTGCTGTCCGTCGACGCGGTGAAGACCTACAAGCCCTCGCCCGACGTCTACGCGCTCGGTCCGCGCGCCCTCGACATCCCGGCCGGCGAGCTGCTCTTCGTCTCATCGAACGCGTGGGACGTGGCCGGCGCGAAAGCCTTCGGATACCAGGTCGCGTGGTGCAACCGCGCGAGCGCGCCCGAGGAAGAGCTGGGCCTGCGCGCGGACGTGGTCGTCGGTCGGCTCGATCAGCTGCCCCAGTAATTCGGAGCTCGCCAGAAAAATAGCGGCCCACCGAAGTGAGCCGCCATGTGCTGCGTGCGCCGCGCCGGGCGCGCTTACCGCCGCTTGCCGAGCTTCTTCCGCTTCACGTACGACCAGAGCTTCTTGGTCATGTCCGAGGGCCCGATCGGATTGCTCCCGAAGAGGGACTCGAGCGAGTCCCCGCACCCCTTGAAGCTGATCGAGTAACCGCCAAAGGCCTTTTTCTTCGCCGCCATCTGATCCCCTCCTCGTTGTGTGTAAGTCCCCAGTGCGAACCTGGGGGTATTACTACCACGCGTACGAGGGGCGGCAAAGAAAAAACACCGCCGGAAGGGGCCTCGCGGCCCTCTGAAAAATACGGGTGAGGGGTATAGGGCTCAGCGCCGGAGCGCGGGCATGACCTCGCGGGCGAAGCGGCGGAGCTGATCCTGGTATTCGCGCGCGGGCACGCCTTCCGGCCAGTGGAGCATCACCTGGTCGAGTCCGGGATAGCGTGCTTCGAACTCGCGGATGGCCTCGACGATCTGGCGCGGTGGCCCGCACAGCCACGCCTTCTGCTCGATGCCCTCGCGCAACGTCGGCACCCGAGCCGGCGCGCCCGGCGTTCCCCAGGGACGGCCGTGCTCGTCCGCATAGCGCACGAAGCCGAACGGGGCGAACCACTTGTAGCGCTCGTCGTGAGCGGGCTCGACCTGCCGGATCGCCTCCGCCTCGGAGTCGGCCAGATAGATCCCGACACCCCAGCAGAGATCCTCCCCGAGCTGCAGTGTGCGGCCGGCCCGAGCGGCGGCATCGCGGTACGCGTGGAAGATCTGATCGACGATGCGCTCGCCGTTGAGCGTGATCATGCCCTTGATCCCGCGGGCGGCGATGTAATCGAGCGTCTTGCCGCTCGCGATCGGCTGCCACATCTCCACCGGCCGGTGGATCGGGCGCGGCACGCAGGTGATCTCGCGCAGGTCATAGCCGCGGTACGGCACCGCCGGTGGCAAATCGTAGTGCTTGCCGTGGTGGCTCCACGACTCCTCGTTGAAGCACTTGAAGAGCACCTCCATCTGCTCTTCGAAGAGCTCCTTGTTGGCGGCGTTGTCGAGCATCGGCGCGCCGAACGTCTCGACCTCGCGCGTGTGATAGCCGCGGCCGACGCCCATGATGACGCGGCCGCCGGTGAGGATGTCGGCCATGGCGTAGTCCTCGGCCAGCCGGATCGGATGCCACATCGGAAGAATGTTGAACGCGCACCCGAACTTCACCCGGCGCGTCTGGGTGGCCAGCCACGTGGACAGCAGGAGCAGATTCGGAATCACCTCGTAGCCTTCGTGCTGGAAGTGGTGCTCGGCCATCCACAGGCAGTGATACCCGAGCTCGTCCATCGTCTGGGCCACGTCCTTCGCGGTGAAGAACGCCTCGGCGAAGCGCTCGTTGGGGTACCGCCGCTCGTTCGCCGGCGTGCCGCTCCGGCCGATGTTGTCGAGATCGATCTGGCCGACATAGAGGACGGAGAACTTGGTGATCACTTGGCTCTCCAGCCCCCGTCGACCACGAGCGCGTGGCCGCTCATGTACGCCGCGTCGTCGGAGACGAGGAAGCACACCGCGGAGGCGATGTCTTCCACGGTACCGCGGCGCCCCGCCGGGACGACGGCGCGAATCTGCTCGTCGTTCACGGCGATGCCGCGACCGGAAATGTCCGGGACGCCGGGGCCGAGGATGGTCTGCGAATGCTGGCGGAGGCCGGTCAGGATCGGTCCGGGACAGACCGCGTTGATCGTAATCCCTCGCGCCGAGTACACGACGGCCATCTGCCGCGTGAGCCCGACCACGCCGTGCTTGGCCGCCACGTAGGCCGCGCCGCCGCCCGTCCCGTTGAGTCCCGCGACCGAGGCCATGTTGACGATCCGGCCCCGCCCGCGAGGCAGCATCTCGCGCAGGGCGCGCTTGCAGCCGAGGAAGACGCCGGTGAGATCGATGTCGATGACGCGCCGCCACACGGCCTCGTCCGTCTCGTCGACATTGAAATAGCCGTCGAGGATGCCGGCGTTATTGACCATCATCTCGAGCGGCCCGAGCGCCGCCACCGCGCCCTCCACGGCGCGATCGAGCTCGGCGGCTCGAGCCACGTCGGCGCGGAACGCGACCGCGCGCGCTCCGTTCTTGGTGACGAGCTCGGCCGTCTCGCGCGCGGCCGCCTCGTCGAGATCCACCGCCGCCACCGCCGCTCCGCGAGCCCCCAGCATGACGGCCGTCGCACGGCCGATGCCGGAGCCGGCGCCCGTGACCACCGCCGTGCCGCTCAGGATTCCGCTCATTCGAGAAACTCCTCCACCGCCCGCGCCGCCGCGTCGGGCGTCTCGTGAATCAGCATGTGACCGCCGGGCAGGAGCTTGACCGCCGCGCCCTTGATGCGTCGCTGCCACTCCTCGGCGTAGATCACCGGATTGGCGCGGTCGGCATCCCCCCACAGGATCAGCGTGGGGGCCGTGACACGGTGCAGGCGCTTGCGCAGGCCCTTGTCGGGAATGGGCCAGACGAACTTGGCGATCGCCGCCCGGCGCGCGATCGACTCGGTCTGGGCCGCCACGTTCGCCTCGTCGTCGTCGGGCAGCGCCATGAACGCGCGCGCCGCATCCGACGTCATGTCGGCGAAGAGCACGGGGCCGAGCTCGTCGGGCGGGAGGATCAGGACGTCCTGCGACGGCGCGTCGTCGCGCCAGAGCCCCAGCGGCGAGACCAGCGCGAGGCCCGCAGCGCGCGCCGGGAACACGGCCGCCAGCTCGGCGGCGATCATCCCGCCGAAGAAGTGGCCGCTCAGACGGGCGCGCCCGACGTCGAGCGCCGTGAGCAGCTCATCGTAGGCCAGCGTCAGATCGAGCACGTCCTCCAGCGTCTCGACGCCGGTCGAGCCTCCGACGCCCGGATGGAGCGGCGCGTACACCGTGTAGCGCCGGGCCAGACGGTCGAGGAACGGCGACCAGCCTCCGCGCTCGTGGATCGAGTGGAAGTAGACGAGCGGCGTGCCCCGGCCGGCGCTCAGCACGCGGAACGTGACGGCCCCGGCGCGAACCGAAACGAGCCGGTCGTCCGGCGTCACCTCAGCTCGCACAGCCACTCGGCCACCACCGGTCCTCGTAGCCCGGCCACACGTCACGCAGATGCGGGAGCACCTCGCGCGTGAAGAGCGTCGTGTTGTGCAGGGTGAGGTCCTTCGGCATGCTGCCGATCTGGAGCAGGACCATGAGGTGGCCGACGCGCAGGCTCTTGATGCACTCGACGAGCTGCTCGCGCACGGTGGCCGGGCTGCCGGCGATCACGTAGCCCGAGTCCAGGTACTTGCCCCAATCGAGCGACTGGCGGATCTTCTTGGCCTGTGCACCGACCTGGCGCTGGATGCCGACCTGCAGCGTCTTGAGCGTGCGGTAGCCGGGGGCCTCGGCGAAGCCTTCCCAGACGTTCAGGCACTTCTGGTAGAAGTAGTGCACGTGCGGGAAATAGAGGCGCTCGGCTTCGGCGTCGCTGTCGGCGACGCAGACGAGCTGCAGGAAGCCCGCGCGATAGGGATTGTCGTCGGCGCCTGCCGTGGCGATCGCGTTCCAGAAGCCGTCCATCGTCGCCTTGCCGCGCTTGTAGCCGTAGTACGAGAGATTGCAGTAGACGTAGTCGAGCTTGGCCGTCCACTCCCACGTCTCGACGCTGCCCCCGCCCGGGATCCACACGGGGGGATGCGGCTTCTGGAGCGGCTGGGGCCAGATGTTCACGTAGCGGACTTGCGTGTACTTGCCGTTGAACGGAAAGACCTCGGGCCGCGTCCAGGCCTGCATGACGAGGTCGTGGGCCTCGTAGTACCGCTCGCGCAGCGTGGCCGGGTTGATCCCGTAGGCGAAGTTCGTGTCCATCGACGTGCCCACGGGAAACCCGGCAACCAGACGGCCGCCACTCAGCACGTCCAGCATCGCGAACTCTTCGGCCACGCGCAGCGGCGGGTTGTAGGCGGCCAGGCTGTTGCCGAGCACGATGATGGCGGCACGCGACGTCCGGCGTGTGAGCGTCGCCGCCATCAGGTTGGGCGACGGCATCAGGCCATAGGCATTGTTGTGGTGCTCGTTGACGCAGAGGCCGTCGAAGCCGGCCTGCTCGGCGAACTCCAGCTCGTCGAGGAACTCGTGATAGAGCCGACTGGTCTTCTCGGGATCGTAGAGGCTATGCGGGACGTCCACCCAGACTGATCGGTAGCGGTTCTCGAAGTCGTCGGGCAGGAAGCGGTACGGCATGAGGTGGAAGAAACAGATTTTCATGTCCGGCCTCGCGAGTCACGGATGATACCACGACGGCCAGAGGCTCAGGTGGGCTGCACGCCGAGCCGTTCCCTCAAGACGTCGTCCACCGCGTCGTCCTGCGTGACCCAGCGCTCCAGCGTCACGCCGCACGTACAGGAGACCTTGAGGCGATACCCGTTCGGAGTGTCGTCGCCCACCCGGGCGACGAAGCGGCCGTGCGGCCGGTGGACCACCCCGAAGTGCTCGAGGTCAGCCGCGAGGTTCATGGCGGCCTGCCGATCGTCGCACGGGAATCCTCTCGTGGGTGGCCCAGGTCATGTGCTTGATCCTGCGCGGGTCGTTGGGACGCGCGACTCGCGCCTGGATGATTTTGCCATCGTGGATGATCGACGGATCTCCGACGATCTCCCACGCGCCGTCGAGATCCGTGAAGCGATCACCGATGCGGAGCTGGATCGCGAAGAGCACATGGGTCCAATCGCGGTCGGCTCGTGGTCGCGACGACATCTCTTTCCATCCTGGCTCCGTGCCTGCGTCGACGGCACGTCGTCGCACGCATCCGGTGCAAGAACTCCACCGGCTCGTGCAAAGGCGAGGGATAACTGACGTTATGCTCCGTCGGGTTGTCGCGTCCTTGCCAAGGTGCCAAGTCGTACGACTCCATCGTCGGATCAGGGTGCGGCGTTTTTCGCTCGTGGTTGGTCGGGGTCGGCGGTGGCCCGAAGCCCGACCTCGGCCAGGAGACGACGCGGAATCACGAGGCCGACGAGGTTATCCCGCTGATCGAGGATCAAGCGGATGGGGAGGCGGCGGAACTCGGCACGCGCCAACGCCGCGACGAGCGCGGCGACCTGAAGTCCGGCAACGGGCTCGCTCAGCCGAGCCTCGATCGACTGGCGCTCTCTTCCCATATCCATCACGACGTCGTCTCGAGCGTTCGGGTTTACGCGAATCCGACTCAGACACCTCGGCCTGATGTCGGCGAGGCTTACGAGCCCGCGCGCGTGGTGGGGTGTGCGTGGACGTCTTCGTAGAGCGACTCGCTCCTCGTGACGGGCAAACGGCAAGCGGTCGCGGATAGTTCCGGGCGACTGACAGCGGG